>Ga0315543_1001993_pt1 | contig 20836 bp, 22 predicted proteins | sample SalMarSW160210MG_2_FD_203098 | JGI IMG/M metagenome (GOLD analysis project Ga0315543, IMG submission 203098) | Salt marsh sediment microbial communities from the Plum Island Ecosystem LTER, Massachusetts, United States - Salt Marsh Sediment SW1601-210 ...
TCAAATAGAGTCACAATCCGCCCGATTGTTCAATTTTCAACTATCTTCTTCAGTTGTTAACTAGCTCGCAATGACATTATCCGAATTCCTAATCTTTAGTATTCAGAGCTTCTTGGCCTTTATGGTCATAAATACAGCACCAGCGACCGCTATTTTCTTCTGCTGTCCTTCAATATGTTGTCGAACAGCTTCGGGAATCTGTAGATTAAGGTCAGAGAGATGCTTTATTGTCTTTACCTGATAAGTTAAGTCATCGTTGCTACTTTCTATTGCTGCTGCGGCACCCATGGCTATGGCATGCATATAGTTTATCCCGGTGTGTATGCCTGAAGGCACAACATCGCTATAGATACTGCCATTGGCAACGCAGATCTCGTTGAAACCGGCGGGACCGACTAATCGCTTACCGGCCTCTTTTTCGACGACTTTCACCTCAATAGACTTGTCCTGCCAGGCCAAAAATTCACATGGGGCAATCTCGTCTTTGTGCCTTCGGGCGGTTTCCTCAATTGCCCTGGCTGTTTTTTGCCCCTTGGCTGTTTGAGGGCTGGCTATATAGGTAATAGATTTAGCTATCTCCTCGTCAGAATACTCCGTTACAGAAAATTGGGGATATGCTAGCTTCCTCACATCGTCTATTTCATAAAGAAGCATCCCCAGTCGCTCAATGCCAAATCCTGCGTTGAACACAGGGTATTTAATGTCGAAATTGGCCAGGGCCACAGGCGAATACATTCCAATGTCCGCTATCTCCAGCCAGGTGCCCTTATTATTAACGAAGACCTCTTGCTCTTGCCCGGGGGCATAGTACTTGGATGTTGCTATCTTGGTCTCAAATTTGATGTCGGGAAAGCCATATTGCTTCATGATATCCCTGGTAACCGCCCTTCCCGCTTCTAAAGACATCTCGGGGTCCATAACCACGATGGATGCTGAGTGGTGGACTCGCAAATGCCGGGCGTCTTCTCTCTGTTCGTTGCGATACCTGGGACCCACGGAGAATAAAGCGACTGGAAAGTCGGCTTTGTCCTGTAATGCTGCTAGGGTATGAAACCAGGTAGCCGTCATGTGACTTCTCAGAGTCTTGCCGGAGGGGACTGGCTGTAGTTCTTTCATTTCGGGGAAAACCTTGTCCAGGAGCTCCGTAGCCTGGTAATCAGTGATACCCAGTCCAGCAATGAGCTCTTCGATAAGATTATCAGCTTCAATCTCCCCCTTTTTATAATTTCTCAAAATGGCCTGCAATTTTTCAATGTCAATTGCCTCTGCTATCTTCTTTAGTTGAGCTATTCTTCTCGCGCTCAGTCCTATGTCAGGGCGGGGTAATTCAGCTAAGTAAAAAGCCCGGTCGAGGATAGCTCGGGCTTCCGGCCCATACTGCTTGACCACATCGCTGTCGGGCAGCATTGTGAGATTCTCGACCTCGTCAAAGCCCAGGTCTAGTAGAATCTGGCGAGATTTTTGAATTAGTTCCCGTACAAGGTGGGGTTTGCCTTTCCTCGTCAGGGAAATTTCAGTGCCGGTGGGGATAAGCTTCGCCGTAGCTGTCCAGGCATCGGTAAAGTTGCTTTTTGCCTTGGACTTTATTTCACTCGTATCGAAGGCTGCCATGGTGTAAAGTATACCTTAAAGAGGCTATTCTATTCTACGCTCAGCCGCGTAGGCTTCCCTCGATTCTTACTTTGAGAAAAAGGTTATCTCTTCGCCCTGTTTCGAGGGACGGACTTTAATCCTTCAGAATTTTCTCAGTCAAGAAATCCTTCGCTACGTCTAAGACTTGCTCCTTCGGGCAGCTGGCTCTCCACATTCCATCCGGAAAGTTGAAGAACAACCACTTCCTATGAGTCCCCTTGCTCATGACCAGAACGAAATCACCTGTCTTGGTATCTTGGGAAATTTCTATAAGGCCTTTGTTCTTCAGTCCCCGTATTCGTATTCTGTCTCTAACCCTTATTTCCTCCATTTTCATTTCGACATCTCCTTCTTGCCCTTATAACCCTGCGTGGGGTGCAAGTCGTTCGGGTCGGCATCGCTTTCAGCCCTCGAACCGTTACACAAGGAGTAGCTTACTTTCTATTGTTTTTTGCCTTTGTCTTCCGGTGTATCTTCTATCCTTTCCACCTCGATAGTACATTCTGTGACCAGTGCGGCAATTGCCCCCAGCGCAGCCAGCACCGGGGCTGCCAGAGCCGTTACCACAGCCACACCAACGCCTGCTGTCAGCGGGATGTCTATCAAGGGACGTCCCTTATGTATTAAACGGACTCTTCTGATATTTCCTTGGTGGATTAGCTCCTTGATCTTCTCGACCACTTGACTCCCATCTACAGTGAACTTCTCGGTTGTCATTGTTCTTAACCTCCTGTCACTCTTAATCTTTACACCTTTGTCTTCAGCCTCTGGCTTTGAAGCGCCGCAGTAAGTATTGCTTCAGCATGTTCAGAGCAGCTTGAGCAGCATCTCGCTTGTTTTCCTCCCGATTTCCCGGAAAGGAATGCTTCTGACTCAAGGTCTCACCCTCGGCTGCCAGGCCGAGGTGAAACAAACCCACCGGTTTTTCGGGAGCGGCACCTGAGGGACCGGCAATCCCGGTATCAGAGACGCATATGTCCACATTCAAGAGCTTTCTGCCACTTTGAGCCATTTCCAAAGCTGTTTGCTCGCTCACGGCACCATAATTTTCAATGGTCTCCTTTTTTACCCCAAGCAAGGCGATTTTTACTTCGTTGCTGTAAGCTACTACAGAGCCCTTGAAGTAATCCGAGCTGCCGGGGACGTTGGTTATCCTATCAGCTATCCTGCCGCCAGTAGCTGACTCGACAGTGCCGATGGTCAAGGACTTTCCTGTTTTGGCCTGGTATTCCCTTATTAGCCGGGCAATTTCTACTTCCAGTTCCGCCATTATTCTCTCTTATCTGCTAAGTGCGTTTCAATTATTTTCATTCCACCATCCTCCACCTGAACAGGAAAGTACCCAAAGCAAAGAACACTACGGTATAGCCAAGAACCCAGTAAAAATCTGTGGCAACGCTGCTGAGGCCAGCCCCCATCATGGCATCTCTCGCCGCATCAATAGCATGGGAAAAGGGAAGAGCATTCCCTATGCCATAGAACACGCCTCCTATTGCTTCTAAGTCTATCCAGACTCCTCCGAGTAAAGCTACGAGGGTTATTATTACTGAGCCAACGCCCGAAGCTTGATTCACGTTAAAAAGCAATCCCAGAATCATTCCCAGTTCCACACAGCATATCCCCATGACGAGAAGAGCGAGAAAAGCGAGACCTGCATTTTCAGGCGTCTCAAGTCCCAGCAAAGCCCCTATACCAAAGCACACCGTTATTTGAAGGACCACCATGGGGATGTAGGGCAAGGAGTAAGACAAGATAAAATCACGTGGCTTGAGTGGGGCAGTGAGGAGCCTTGATAAAAGTGCGCTTTCCCTGTCTCGGGATAGCATCATGGCTGAAAACATTAACAAGAAAGCAAAACCAAAGACTGCTATTCCAGGTACTAACATGGTAGTAGTGAGAAAGCTTTCGTCTCCCAAACTCCGACCAAGAGCCCAGAATATAACCAGAAAACCTGCGGGAATCCCTATTTCGAGGCCCGTGGATATAGGGTCCCGCAACATCTCCTTGAAGTTTCTCTTAGCCAATTCCGCGAATCTCATTCTCTTAGCTCTTTTCCGGTAAGATGCAGAAATACATCGTCTAAAGTGGGTTGTTTTAGAGACGTGGACTGGATAGCGACTCCCCTGGGGCGCAAATAATCTACTATCTCGTAGAAACTCAGTTCTTTAGCTCTAATCTCAATTCCGTCCTCTGTTGTTTTTACTTCGGGGTATATTTCCTTTAGGCCCTCAATGACATCCGGGGGTAGGTTCTTTACTTTAACTACCATAACTTGCATATCGGAGATGCCGTCTTTTAACTCCTGTGGAGTTCCCAGGGCCGCTATCTTGCCCTCGTCTATTATCGCTATTCTATCCGCCAGAGCATCAGCCTCTTCCAGGTAATGGGTTGTAAGCACTATCGTCTTTTTACCTTTAAGCTCTGCTATATGTTCCCATATACCTCTTCTTGACTGGGGGTCCAGGCCAAGGGTGGGTTCATCCAGAAATAATACCTGAGGGTCAGAAACAAGAGCCATAGCGATGCTGAGCCTCCTTTTCATCCCCCCTGAGAATTTCCTTACTTGCTCTTTTGCCCTCTTAGCCAGGCCTACCATCTCCAGCAGTTCCTCTGACCTCTTTTTCACCTTTTTTTTCGACAATCCACGTATCCCCCCAATCAAGCTCAGGTTCTCCCAGGCGTTAAGGTGCTCCGCTATTGCTGTCTCTTGTGGCGAGACATCTATTATTTGTTTCACTGCCATGGGATCCTCTTGTATATCACGACCCATGACCGTGGCTGTGCCACTGCTCGGTCTGAGCAGACAGCATAGCATCTTGATGGCAGTTGTTTTGCCAGCGCCATTTGGTCCTAGCAGTGAGAATAGCTCACCTTCCTTAATAGATAAATCTATGCCATCTACTGCTACCAAGTCTCCGAATTTCCTGGAAAGGCTAAATGTTTGAATGGCAAAGCGATTGCCGTTTGTCCCGTAGCTCATAGGTCTCTCTCTAACTCTACTTTATCATTTTAGCACCTTTCCTTGCTATAATTCAGCAGTGGCTGAGTTAAGCGACACAATTATCTTTCTGGGCACCGCCGGTGCCAGGTTTGTAGTGATTCGCCAGTTTCTGGCTTCAGGGGGCGCCTGGCTTAGCCTTGGCAATACTCAAATACTCCTTGACCCCGGTCCTGGCTCTCTGGTTCAGGCTGCTCGGAGAAAACTCGACCCCACTAAACTGGACGCTATCATTTTATCTCACAGGCACTTAGACCACAGCGGCGATATTAATATCATGATTGAAGCTATGACTGATGGAGGTACAAAGAAGCGCGGCATGGTCTTTGCCCCCGGCGATGCCCTGAATCAAGACCCTGTTATCTTGTCTTATTTGCAGTCTTATCCCCGGAGTATCCAGGTCTTAACTGAAGGTGGGTCATATGTAATTAACGACGTTTCTTTTAAGACCCCCATCAGGCACAAGCATCCTGTAGAAACATATGGCTTTATCTTCCAAACGCCGCGGCATACCTTCTCCTGGATTATTGACACCAGATATTTCGAAGATTTAGCCCGTCACTATGAAGGTGATTTGCTGGTTATCAATGTGGTCCGATTGAACCCCGGCGCTCCCATCGACCATCTAGCTCTTCCTGAGGTCAAGAGCATAATTGATAAACTAAGGCCCAAGACAGCCATACTCACTCATTTTGGCATGACCATGTGGCGGGCTAAACCCTGGGAGTTAGCTGAAAAATTGACTGAAGAGACCGGAGTCTCGGTCATCGCCGCCAGAGATGGCATGAAGTTCGACCTGGCGCAATTAGAGAGAGGATAGGATACAGGCTCTACAATAGTAAGTTCTAACTCACCATAGTCCTTCTGAATAATAAAATCCCGATAGCAAATAGGACGACTGCCCAGCCAATAAGCCAGTAAAGATCGAGTACGATAGCTGAGAAAGAGGAGCCGTTGAGAACAGCTCGAGAGGCGTCTACGGCATGGATGAAGGGAAGGGCTCCAGCAACGCTTCTAATAGCCGAAGGCATACGCTCCACTGTGAACATGGTTCCGGAGATCATGGCTATGGGGACGATGAAGATCCAGGAGACACCCGCTTGAGACTCGCTTTTAACCAGGCTGCCTACTATCATGCCTATCCCGATAGCGCAAAGCCCGATAAGAAAGAAAATAAGAAAGGCATGCCCCAGATTGCCGACAACGGTCAAGCCCAGCGCCATTCCCACGCCAAGGTAAATAAACGTGGAGATGATGAGCACCGGGATAAAGGGCAAGGAATAACCCAGAATGAAATCCCAGGGTCTTGCCGGGGTAGTGAACATTCGAGCCAGAAAGCCCTTCTCTCTATCACCGGCAATTATCTCCGCCGCTGTGGAAATTAAAATCATGAGCCCGAAGACAACTATCCCGGGAGCATAGAAATTGACAGCCGGATTCTTTATTTTGCTTTCCGTTCCTTTTAGCTCAACATTTAAAGGGGGAGCCGTTCCCAGGAATTCAAAGCCGACAGCTTCTATTATAGGTTTTAATTGTAGGCCCATCATCGGGTCTGCTTCCTTATAGGCCAACTCTAAGTTGATGGCTTGTTGGGTTCGCGTTGCCTCCTCAAATCCTGAGGGAATGAATAAATATAATGATATTCTGCCGTCCTCTAGGTCCTCTTGGGCCTGAGATTTTTCACTGTATATCGGCTCATTCACCTCGATAGCCTCTATGTTTCCAAGATTTTGTCTAAAGGCAGAGGAGGTTTGGGAGAGGTCTTCGTCCACTATGCTCATCGCAATAGGGCTGGCCTGTCCCCCGCCGGCGGCGGCGCAAAATACCAGCATAAAGGCAACCGGCATTCCCAGGAGAAAGCCTAGAAGCACAGGGTTTCTATAAATCTCCTTCAGGTTCCTTTTGCCAATTTCCCAGAAATTCATTTCCTTCACCTCCCTTCTAATCTCTAAGTTTCTTTCCCGTTATCTCGATAAAGACGTCCTCCAAGGTTGGCTGCTCTAAGGCAGCAGAATAAACGGTAACTCCTCGAGAATGGAGATAGTCCACGATCTCTTTGAAGTCTAAGTCCTTGTGGGAAATCCTGAGCCTCTCCTTGGCCATCTCCAGCCTGGAGTATTTGTTTCGCAAATCCTCAAGGACCTCAGCGGTGAGGTTTTCTGTTGAAACGACCATGCTGTGCATCTCAAGGAGATTTGTCTTCAGCTCTTGGGACGTACCCAAAGCTACAACCCTTCCTTCGTCAATAACCCCTATTCGGTCGGAGAGCAAATCCGCCTCCTCCATATAATGGGTAGTGAGAAGAATGGTCTTCTTTCCCTTAAGCGCAGCTATATATTCCCAGATGGCTCTTCTTGCCTGGGGATCAAGGCCTAAGGTAGGCTCATCCAGAAATAAAAGCTTAGGGTCGTGTACCAAAGCCATGGCTATGCTGAGCCTGCGTTTCATCCCTCCGGAAAACTTCCGCACTTGGTCTTTAGACCTTTCCATAAGCCCCATCGTCTCCAGTAGTTCCTCCGAACGTCCTCTTACTTCGTTAGAGCTCAGGCCATGGACCTTGCCAATCAGAGCCAGATTCTCCCAGCAGTTAAGGCGCTCAGACAGGATGGTATCTTGTGGCGATACCCCGATGAGCTTTTTAACCGCAAAAGGTGTTTTAACTACGTCATAACCCAATATGGAAGCAGTTCCATTGGTTGGCTTTAAGAGGCAACACAGCATCCTGATGGTGGTAGTCTTTCCCGCCCCGTTAGGGCCGAGGAGGGAGAAAAGCTCGCCTTTATTTATCTCCAGGTCAATGCCTTTCACCGCTACCAGACCATCAAACGCCTTGGTGAGCTTAAAGGCTTGTACTGCATTCATTTCTTCACCCCCTCTTTTTATAAATAATAACATACTTAATCCTCTGCGAACGATGACATCTAATGGTAGAAAGATTGACTTCAGCAGCAAAAATGAGAGCTTCCTGGCAACGACATATTTTCCCGGAGAGTTTCCCCTCAAGTATCGTCTGCGCTGGAGCGTTTCACTTCCGTGTTCGGGATGGGGACGGGTGGTTCCACTCCGCTAGAGTCACCAGAAAGCTCTTTGGTGAAGTATAGCCTATTCTGAGAAGAATATGCAAGTCTGTGTGCTGGCTGATCACATGGGTAACACCGGGAAAAATATTGTAAGTCCCTTCACAGGCTAGCCTTTCCAAGCTAAGACTAAACCAGAATCGCCCAGCTCAGTAAAGCGTAATCTCAGGAAGCGTGTGCGAGAAATACTCTGCGAGGACCAACTAAAAGATATTTTAAATTCAGGCGCTAATATTACTAATAGAACTTCAGGTTAATTTCCCGCCTGAGCCGTTTCTTCAATTTCCTGGATTTGCGTTCATATCGATCAGCCGAGGCAGTACATCCAATGCCCAAGCAAACGAGCACTACTCCAAAGAGCCCAAGCAGACTCGATGAGACAACAAGGATACTACCACCCATCATTCCCATCGTTACAAGAACTATTGCCGAAATAATATACATATTTGCCCTATGTTTCGCTTCATCAACTTTCTCCCGGATCTGAACCTCTTGCCATCCTGTATCATCCCCAACTAAAGTTTCCCCACATTTAGGGCAAAACACCGCATCTTCATCTATTTTTTCCCCACAGTATTGACAGTATGACATAGCCACACCTCCCAGTCTTTTTAAGCAAATGTCACTATAAGATAAAGCTAACCAAAATTCACCATCTCGGGCTGGCGTGTGCGCCAGGAAATTATTACAAAGTTTTACAAAATTTTTTTAAAGCTCGCAGTAGTGTGTCAGTAGCAAGCTTTTCTAATAATACCTAGGCCTTCAGCCAGGGCATCATATCCCTGAGCTTTTTGCCCACAACTTCGATGGGATGCTCTGCTTCCACCCGCTTCATGGCATTAAAGCTGGGGCGGCCAGCCTGGTTTTCCAAAACCCATTCTGTGGCAAAGCTGCCATTCTGAATTTCTGCCAGGATTTGCCCCATTTCTTCCTTGACCAAATCATCAATGACTCGTGGGCCCCGCGTATAATCTCCGTACTCTGCTGTATCACTTACCGAATAGCGCATATAACTCAAACCACCTTGATAAATCAGGTCAACAATGAGCTTTAACTCGTGGCAAACCTCGAAATAGGCGATCTCCGGTTGATAGCCAGCCTCTACCAATGTTTCAAAGCCAGCCTTTATCAGAGAAGAGACTCCTCCACAAAGCACTGTTTGCTCGCCGAAGAGGTCGGTCTCAGTCTCTTCAGCAAAAGTCGTTTCCAAAACCCCGGCTCTAGCGCAACCAATCCCCCTGGCATAGGCCAGAGCTGTGTCTTTGGCTTTCCCCGAGGCATCCTGGTGGATAGCCACCAAAGCCGGAGGGCCTGAACCTTCAGTATAAAGCCTTCTGAGCATATGTCCCGGACATTTTGGCGCTATCATGCTAACATCAACTTCACTCCGAGGCACGATTTGGGAAAAATGGATACTAAAACCATGAGCAAACATGAGGGTCTTGCCCCGAGCCATCTCCTTCTCAATCGACTCCCGATAGATTCTGGGCTGCAAAGTATCTGGAGCTAGCATAACAATTATGCTTGCCTTTTTGGCGACTTCAGCGGCGGGGGCTACTTCAAAACCAGCTTTCTTTGCTGCCTCCCAAGCTTGAGTACCTGGTAACTCGGCAACAATGACCTGGCAGCCGCTGTCCCTTAGATTCTGGGCATGGGCGTGTCCCTGACTCCCAAAGCCAACAATGCCAATTATCTTTCCTTTGAGCAAATCCAGGTTAGCATCCTTGTCATAATAAATTCTAGCCATAATTCCTCCTCTATTAACCTTCAGTTGTCACCTATCAACTATCGGCAGTTATTTAAGAACTGCTTCCGCGAGTTAACGCTATCCTGCCAGTTCGTGAAATCTCCTTAACACCAAAATCACGCAGGAGTCCGAGCAGAGAATTCACTTTGTCTTCATCACCGGTCACCTCCACTGTCAATGAACCTGGAGCAACATCAACTATGTTAGCCCGGAAAATGCCAACGATTTGCATAATCTCGCTTCTTGTCGAGGCAGTAGCCTTCACCTTAATTAAGGCCAATTCTCTGGTCACCATATCTTCTTCGGTTATATCAGAGACCTTAATCACATTGATTAGCTTGTCCAGTTGTTTTCTAACCTGCTCTATCTGAGCAGAATCACCGACAGCAACAATGGTCATGCGAGATAAGCCGGGATTTTCACTACCACCTACAGCGAGACTTTGAATATTAAAGGAGCGCCTTCGGAATAAACTAGCTATTCGATTAAGCACTCCCGGTTTATCCTCCACTAAAGCTACCACAGTATGTTTTGTACTAGTCACTTTACCCCCCAATAGGTAAATCCTAAATACTAATATCTAAACTCTAAATAAATTCAAATTTCTAAATCCAGAAACCTCGTCTTCCGGTCATTGGAATTTTGTAATCAATGCTTATAATTTTCCTCCCAATACTTCCGGCTTTGATGGCTCGAAAAATTTGGCCAGGCTTTCTCCGGGTGGCACTATGGGATATACATTCTCTTCGGGCTCAATAAGAAAATCGATGAGGAAAGGTCCAGGATACTCCATGGCCTTCTGTATAGCCGGGATGACCTCCTCTATTCGTGTCACCCGAAGACCAGGGATGTCATAAGCTTCAGCAATTTTGACAAAATCGGGATTCCAAAGCTTCGTGTCAACATAGCGCCTCTCGTAGAACAGTTCTTGCCATTGTCTTACCATGCCTAAATACCCGTTGTTCATGATAGCTATTTTTACAGCAATATTTTCCTGTGTCAGGGTAGCTAACTCCTGGATAGTCATCTGAAAGCCGCCGTCGCCGGCAACACACCATACCACTTCCTCGGGACGACCGACTTTAACTCCCATGGCCGCGGGTAGTTCGAACCCCATGGGCCCCAAACCTCCCGCAGAAATAAGGCTGTTGGACCTGGTATAAACGAAATATCGTGCCGCCCACATTTGATTCTGCCCTACCCCGGTAACCATTAAAGCATCCCCTTGTGTGGCCTCGTAGATCTGGTTAACGATGTATTGAGGCAATAGCTCATCACTTTGCCTGATTTCTAGCGATGGATACTCATACCTCCATTGTTCTATTTGGGAAAGCCAATCCACGTGCTCTCTCTTCTCAATCGCCTCATTCAGGGCTGTGAGTACACTTTTTGTATCTCCGACTACAGGGACATCCACGGGGATATTCTTTCCAATTTCTGCGGGGTCGATATCGATGTGAATGACGCGTGCATTGGGAGCAAACTCCCTTGTATTTCCTGTAGCTCGGTCATCAAATCTCATACCAATAGCGATAAGAAGGTCGGCGTTTTGTACCGCCATATTGGCGCAACCTGTGCCATGCATCCCCAGCATGCCAAGATCAAGTATATGGTTCCCAGAAAAGGAGCCCAGACCAAGGAGAGTGTGAGCCACTGGTAATTGTGCTTTCTCAGCAAATTCCTTAAACTCGTCGTAGGCCTGGGAAATAATTATTCCCCTGCCAGCGAGGATAACAGGCTGCTCAGCTTCGTTAATGAGCTTTGCTGCTTTCTTAATTTGAGCTGGGTGCCCCCGAGAGACAACCTTGTAGCCCGGCAAATCAAGCCCATCGGGATAAACAAAGTCTGTTTGCTCTTGCTGGATATCCCGTGGTATGTCAATAAGCACAGGTCCTGGCCTTCCTGTCTGGGCAATATGGAAAGCCTCTTTAACCGTTTTAGCCAGTTCAGCGACATCGGTGACAAGGTAATTATGCTTGGTAATCGGAAGAGTAATGCCTGTGATATCCGTCTCCTGAAAGGCATCTTTGCCAATAAAAGGTGTGGCTACTTGGCCGGTTATAGCTACCATGGGTGCGGAATCCATATAAGCGCAGGCAATGCCAGTAACTAGATTAGTAGCTCCAGGCCCTGAAGTGGCAATACACACTCCTGCCTTATGTGTGACTCGAGCATAGCCATCGGCGGCATGAGCCGCTCCCTGCTCGTGGCGAACTAATATATGTCGGAGCTGAGGATATTGAGGGAAGGTATCATATATCGGTAAGACAGCACCACCGAGAATGCCGAAAATAACCTCCACTCCTTCTTTAATTAAACTCTCACAGAGAATCTGAGCACCAGTTTTCTTCATATAGAATAGCTCCTTACCAAGCAAACACCGCACCAGTGCTGGCCGAGCTTACTTTATCACTATACCTCTTGAGATAGCCACTTTTAATCTTGGATTCAAAGGAAGGCAATGAAGCCAACCGTTGTTTTAGCTCTTTTTGGCTTAATTCCACTTCCAATTTGTGGCCAGGTATGTTTATGTTAATCATATCACCATCCCGCAAAGCCGCTATCGGACCTTTTTCTGCCGCCTCAGGAGAGACATGACCAATGGCTGCTCCTCGCGTGCCCCCGGAAAAGCGTCCATCTGTAATGAGAGCCACCTTTTTATCCATACCCATACCACTGAGGAGGGAGGTAGCTGCTAACATCTCCCGCATTCCTGGCCCTCCTTTGGGGCCTTCATAGCGAATGACGATTACCTCACCTGACTTAAATTCGCCTCTCATTATTGCCGCCGTAGCCTCTTCCTCACTATCGAAAACTCTCGCTGGACCCCGATGAACTAACATCTCAGGAGCTACTGCAGCGCTTTTCACCACGGCGCCATCAGGCGCTAAATTGCCAAATAATATGCTAATACCACCAGTATGGGTATACGGTTGCGACAGGTGGCGGATTATCTCCCTATTTTTAACTTTGGCTTTCTTTGCTATGTCGCCTATTGGCTTGCCCAAAATAGTGTTCGCCCTAAGCTTTAGCAATCCCGCTAGCTCGTGCATTATCGCAGGAATGCCACCGGCTAAGTCCAAATCCTCAATATGATAATCGCTGGCCGGGCTTAATTTGCAGATATGAGGAACGGAGTCGCTAATCTCGTTTATCAGAGATAAGGGAAAATCTATCCCAGCCTCGTGTGCTATGGCAGCAAGATGCAACACAGAATTTGTGCTGCCCCCCAGAGCCATGTCTACGGCAAAGGCATTGTAAAGAGCATCCCTGGTGATAACATCTATTGGCCGAATATCTTTGGCCAGCGCTTCCATGACTTGCTGCCCGGCTTTATACGCTAGTTGCCTGCGCCGTGCTTCCACCGCGGGTATTGTGCCGTTACCCGGCAAAGCCATCCCCAAAGCTTCGCTGAGACAATTCATAGTATTAGCAGTGAACATCCCGGCACAGCTCCCACAACCAGGGCAGGCGACCATCTCCAGTTCCTGCAACTCAGCCTCGGTCATCTTGCCTTTAGCTACTTGGCCTACAGCTTGAAAGACAGTAATAAGGTCAACGGACCTGGCAGCGTTTCTCTGGACAAGCTTCCCGGCTAGCATGGGCCCACCACTCACAAAGACAGAGGGTAAATTAAGCCTGATTGCGGCCATCAGCATCCCCGGAATGACCTTATCGCAATTAGGGATGAATACCAGAGCATCGAAGGCATGAGCCTGAGCCATGATTTCCACTGAGTCAGCAATGAGTTCCCGGCTGGGCAAGCTGTATTTCATTCCCGGGTGGTTCATAGCGATGCCATCGCAAACGGCTATGGTATTGACCTCAAAAGGCACTCCGCCTCGACTGCGAATCCCTTCTTTCACCGCCCTGGCGATTGTTTGCAGATGGATATGCCCGGGGACAATCTCGGTAAAGCTATTGATTACTCCAATAAATGGCTTATCCCAGTCATCTGAAGAGCAACCGACAGCCCGCAGCAGCGACCTGTGAGGCGCCCGTTCGATTCCCTTCTTCACCATGTCGCTTCGCATTTAACTTATGCCCTCTCAAATGAAGTATGTCGCATACCATAGCACAATGCCTAACTAGCGTCAATGCGATATCCCTTTGGCCTAAGGCCTCAGTTTGTATTATGGGTTAACTTGGGCTAAAATACGGGAAGCCATGTGTTTAGCAATACCAGTTAAGATTGTTTCCATAGACGGGAATGAGGCGGAAACAGAAATCGCCGGGGTGAGGCGTCGAGTTAGCATTGCCTTTACTCCAGAGGCCAAGGTGGGGAATTACGTATTGCTTCATACAGGATATGCCATAGGCGTTATAGATGAGGCTGAAGCTGAGGAGACCCTGAAGCTCCTGGAAGAGATAGCAAGTCTAAGTGAAGTTCATTGACGAGTATCAAGACAACAAGCTAGTCAAGGGGCTAGCATACAGAATCGCTCAGCGCTCCACCAAAACGATAAGACTAATGGAATTTTGCGGCGGGCACACGCATGCCATATTGCGATATGGAATTCGCCAATTAGTCCCCAAAACGGTAGAAATGAGGTCGGGGCCAGGCTGTCCCGTCTGTGTTACAGCAACCGCTGATCTGGATAAAGCCATCGCCTTGGCACACCTGCCCGATGTTATCATCACTACTTTTGGGGACATGATAAGAGTTCCTGGTAGCTATTCGAGCTTACAACAGGCGAAAGCTGAGGGAGCAGATGTACGAATAGTATATTCCACCATAGACGCTGTAGAGATAGCCAAAGCCAATTCTGGGAAATCAGTTATCTTCATCGGCATCGGCTTTGAGACCACGGCGCCAACTATAGCTGCTTCTATACTCAAGGCCCAACAGGAGAAAATAGAAAACTTTCATGTTTTGTCCCTCAATAAGCTGACCCCGCCAGTGATGAAAGCGCTACTCGACTCAGGCGAGGTGAAGCTAGACGGCATCATCGGCCCCGGACATGTTAGTGTTATAATTGGTTCTCATCCCTATGAATTTATCCCCCGAGATTACGGAGTTGCCTGTGTCATCTCCGGATTTGAACCACTGGATATCTTGTTATGCATAGATAAGCTGGGGGAACAAATTGAAAAGGGCGAGCCCAAAGTGGAGATAGCTTATCCCCGAGGAGTAAAGCCAGAGGGAAATAGAAAAGCCAGACAAATGATGGAGGATGTTTTTGAGATTGGCGAAGCTAACTGGCGGGGGATTGGAATTGTCCCTCAAAGCGGCTTGAAAATTAGAAGAAAATACGAGCGATTTGACGCCGACAAGGCTTTTTCAGTGAGCCTGAAACCACCGAGGGAGCCTAAAGGATGCCGGTGCGGGGATGTAATCCGTGGCGCAGCTACACCGCTTGAGTGCAAACTCTTTAGAAAGGTCTGCACCCCGGAAAGCCCTGTCGGTCCTTGCATGGTCTCCAGTGAAGGCGCCTGCGCCGCCTATTATCAATACGGGACTACTGAAAATTTACAAGATTCCTAGGGTAGATATGGAGCAGGCTTATGGATGACAGCATTCTTTTAGCCCATGGCAGTGGTGGCAAGTTGAGCCACGAATTGGTGGAGAAAAAATTCCTGCCCTTCCTGGCTAATCCGGCGTTAAATAAACTAGATGATTCAGCTGTTTTCGAAGCCAGTGGACGCCTGGCTTTCACCACCGATGGCTATGTGGTAAATCCCATCTTCTTTCCTGGCGGCGATATAGGCAAGCTAGCCGTTTGTGGCACGGTGAACGACTTAGCTATGAATGGAGCCAAGCCCCTATATTTGAGTCTCTCCGCAATCATAGAAGAAGGCTTTCTCTTCAGTGAGCTTGAGCAGATAGTGCAATCAATAAAGAAAGCTGCTGAAGAAGCCAAGGTGAGTATAATCGCCGGGGATACCAAGGTGGTAAATCGAGGACAAGCTGATAAGTTGTTTATCACCACCTCAGGAGTAGGGATAATCTCTCCCGGAGTTGATATCTCAGGAGCTAACGCCAGAGCCGGGGATAAGGTCCTGCTGAGTGGCACTATTGGCGACCACGGTATAGCTATAATGAGTCAGCGTGAAGGATTAAAGTTCTCCATGACTTTGAAAAGCGACTGTGCTCCATTGAATAAACTAGTGTCTCAGATGCTGGAGGTCTCATCCAGGATTCATTGTATGCGTGACCCTACCAGGGGTGGGCTAGCCACCACGCTCAACGAATTGGCCCGGCAATCGAAGGTGGGCATTATAGTAGAAGAGGCTAAGATACCAGTGAAGGAAGAGGTTAAAGCTGCCTGCGAGCTCCTGGGACTGGACCCCATTTATGTGGCAAATGAAGGCAAGCTGGTAGCTATAGCTGACCCCGCCGATGCCGATAAGATTCTCGCTCAAATGAAGAAGAATAGCTACGGCAGAGACGCTGCCATCATCGGCGAGGTAACCACTGAGCACCCGGGGAAGGTGGTAATGAAAACAAAGCTCGGCCCTTCTCGAATCGTCGATATGCTATCCGGAGAATTGCTACCTCGAATATGCTAAATGGGTGCGGGATGGTCAGAAAAATTCCTCTGCCCTTGCTATAATTCTTATCTTCAAATGATCATATGAACAGGAGGTGAATTAGGATGGAATATGAAGACCTGCTACTGGAAAAGGATGATTCCGGCATTGCCACTTTAATCCTCAATGTACCGAATAAGTTGAACGCCCTTACCGTTAAAATGGGTATGAACCTGCCTCTGGCAGTAGATGAAGTGGCCCGGGATGACAATGTCAGGGTATTGATTGTTACCGGTGCCGGGCGTGGTTTCTGCTCCGGCGCTGATGTCTCCGCCATGCAATTGCTGACTGGGGCTGCCGAACAATCCCGGTTCAACCGTCTTCAAGTAACCGGGTGGCCCGCTGCTGATATCTTCCCCAAGCTGCTGAAACCAACCATTGCCGCTATAAACGGGCCCTGTGTTGGCGCTGGTCTATCTCTAGCACTGAGCTGTGACATCAGAATAGCCTCGGAGACAGCCAGGTTTGGTGTTGCCCAGGTGGCACGAGCACTGGTGCCTGACTTCGGCCTGACATGTTACCTGCCTCTAGCCGCGGGAATGTCCAGTGCTCTGGAATTGATGTACACCGCCGAGCTAATCGATGCCGCCGAAGCCAAGCGAATCGGCCTTGTCAGTCGGGTCGTTCCACCTGACGACTTGATGAAGATAGCCAGAGAATTGGCCACCAAGATCGTCCAGCAGGCACCTCTTTCTGTGGAACTAACCAAGAAGATGGTGTGGCGCGGTTTCTTCGACAGGCTGGCGCGTCAGCTTGACCTTGAGACCGACTCCATACGGATATGTCGGCAGAGTGAGGACCACCGCGAGAGCGTGAAAGCCTTCCTAGAGAGGAAGCCCTTGCCCAGGTTCAAGGGGAAATAGGCACTCCCTGCTAAATTCCCAGAAGGCGACATGAGCTGGTTCTGTCAACTGGTTTGACAGCCAGAATTTGCCAGTGCTACACTTCGCTCACCTGTGAAGCGTATTGGCATTCTGTATCACCCTCTACGGGAGAAAGCCCGAGACTTAGCTGAGAAACTGGAAGAGTTTCTATCCTCTCAGGGAGTCTTTTCGTGGCGATGCTCAACCAGAGATGAGGATGAAGCTAAATCCCAGGTGGCGGGCACGGAGTTAATTCTCAGTATTGGCGGAGATGGCACTATCCTCCATGTTGCTCGAATCATAACTCCCCTGTCGGTGCCTATTTTAGGTATAAACCTGGGCAGGCTGGGATTTATCACAGAGATAGATGGCGACGAGGTCTTGTCTAATTTGCCAGCTTTGCTCAAGGGGAAAGGCTGGATTGAGGAAAGGGCCATGCTCGAGGCTCAGGTTGAAGACAAAAGCCTTCATGCCTTAAATGATGTGGTGCTACGAAGTGTGGCGGTTCGCCTGGTTAACATAGAAGTCGAAATTGATGGCACAGCGCTAACCACTTACCGGGCTGATGGTGTAATTGTAGCCAGTGCTACTGGGAGCACCAGCTATTCACTGGCATCTGGCGGACCAGTTCTGCATCCTCAATCCAAGGAAATCGTCCTCCAACCAATATCCTGCCACCTGGGATTGAGTCATGCCCTGGTACTGCCTCCGCAGAGCATAGTTGATTTGAAGGTTGCCCACAGAGAAAAGGTCATATTTAGCATTGATGGACAAGTTGAAATGCCATTGTCCGATGGGCAAAATATCAGAGTGAAGCTCAGCCCTCACACAGCTCGCTTCTTAAGAATTCACGAGCCAACCTATTTTTATAGTTCGCTGTGGCAAAAACTGGGAAGAGGAAATGGAAGCTGATACGAAGGTTGATAGGGCAAGGGTGAGCGATGCTGCCTCCATGCACCAGATGATCAGTCATTTCGCTGATAAGGGGGAGATGTTGCCTCGCGCCTTATCTGAGATATATGAGGATATTAGAGATTACTTCGTAGTCAGAGAAAGAGGTCAGGTTATCGCTTGTGCGGCATTGCATGTTACCTGGGTTGATTTAGCTGAAATCAGGTCTCTGGCTGTCGATGAAAAGGAACAGAACCAAAGGATTGGCTCTGCGCTGATCCAGGCCTGTCTGGAAGAGGCTAAGGAATTAGGCATACCCAGGGTTTTTTGTCTCGTTCGTAAGCCGGCTTTTTTTGAAAAACATGGCTTCCAACTAATCGACAAAACGGAACTGCCCCAGAAGGTATGGGTGGAATGCTATCGCTGTCCCAAGTTTCCCAACTGTGATGAAGTAGCTCTTATTCGCCACCTTTGAAGCTCTGCAAGCAAAGCGATACAATTTTTAGCTGAGTAGCAAGAGTATAGTGAGAGCGTTCAGCAATGTCATTCCAGGGAGGTTGAGAAACATTCATAACCCCCTTAATACCCCTTATCTTAATGGGGATGTTGAAGAACCAAATCGTAGGGGAGGGTCTTGTACCCTCCTTGTTAAACCATTTGGGCGAGGACAAGCCTCGCCCCTACAAACTTGTGGAAAAAGCTAAACTATTACATAAGTGGGGGTAATTAAAATATGGTGAAGCCGGAAAAGAAGCTAGCTACCCAACAGATTTATCACGGACGAGCGGTAAATATACGTGTGGACACCGTGGAGAAGGCTGGCGGCAAAAAGACCACCAGAGAGGTGGTGGAGCACAGCGATTGTATCGCTGTAGTGGCCCTTGATGAACAAGATAATGTCCTTCTAGTTCGCCAGTTCCGCCATGCAGTGGGCAGGTTTCTTCTGGAAATACCTGCTGGTGGCATTGACCCCGGTGAAGAGCCCATTGACTCTGTGCGCCGTGAATTACAGGAGGAAATTGGCTACTTCCCCCAAAAAATAGACAAATTGGGGGGCTTTTATGCCACCCCGGGCTATGGCACGGAGTACCTCCATTGCTTTCTGGCTACCGACCTTGTGCCCAGTCGTCTCGTGGCTGAGGATACTGAGGATATCGAGCTAGTCCGCGTTTCCCCAGATGAGATACCCCGACTTATCACCTCGGGCGAAATCTGCGATGCCAAAAGCATCGCTGCCTTGCTCATATTCCTCTTTATACAGCAAGGGAAGTAGGCTCGTCTGTGAGGTGGTGTCCCAATTGGCACACACGCCAAATCGACCCCTTGACGGTACAGCGGATGTGATATAATAATATAAGATATAGATGTTGGAAAAACTAAGCTGTTACATGGCAAGAGTTAGCATCTTTTTGATTACGCTAGCCTTAATTGCCGGGATGGGGGGCTGTGTTTATACCCCTCCTCCTTCTCAAAACCTGGAAATACGGACTTGGTATGATTTGGATGCCGTCAGGAACAACTTGCATGGCCATCACATTCTGATGAACCACCTCGATTCCACTACTCACGGTTATGAGGAACTGGCGAGCCCGACAGCCAATCAGGGAAAGGGTTGGCAGCCGATTGGGATTCTTTATCTGTATGGTTACAACGCCTATACAGGCTTTATGGGCACTTTCGACGGGCAAGGATATGAGATACGTGACCTATTTATAAACCGCCCTGACGAGGGTTGGGTGGGGCTCTTTGGTGCGCTCGGTGGGGGATGGAACGAGGTAGGGGTCATCAGAGATATGGTCACCGTGAACGTTACTGTGACTGGCAACTATTACGTTGGGGGTCTAGTGGGACAGAATTTGGACAGCACTGTGAGCAACTCCTATTCCACCGGCAACGTGAATGGTAATAGATCTGTTGGCGGTCTAGTTGGGCAAAACAGCGGCATTGTGAGCAACTCCTATTCCACCGGCAGCGTGAGTGGCAATGAGAGTGTTGGCGGTCTGGTGGGAGCCAATTGGGACGGCACTGTGAGCAACTCGTACTATAACTATGATGAGGTTTTGATTAATGGCGACAACATCATTACTATCGGAGCCTTGTTCAGTGAGGACTTTGATGAATGGCTTGATAACGATAAGTTTCTAGATGTTAATGAAAGGCTTCCTCAAAAAAAAGGTTATTATGTGGTAAATAATGTCAGTGATTTCAAACAATTACTGGCGTTCGGTCAAAATGATACTCTGAAGTTCAGATTGACAAACGACCTGGATTTAGTCGATGAACCCAACTTCTACATCCCTTATTTCGCCGGGGAGTTTGATGGCAATGGTCACAAAATCTCGAACTTAAGCTGCGATTTCGGTTCTGTTTCCCACGTTGGATTATTTGGATACATTGCTTCTGGTGGAAAAGTCACTAAGGTTGGTGTCGAGAATGTGAATATAACTGGCGCATGGTGGGTTGGCGGTCTGGTGGGATTTAGTGCGGGCGCTGTGAGCAAGTCCTATTCCAGCGGCAGTGTGACTGGTAATAAGTATGTAGGCGGTCTAATGGGAGCCAATTGGGACGTCACTATGAGCAACTCCTATTCCACAGGCAGCGTGACCGGCACCTGGGGTGTTGGCGGTTTGGTGGGAGCCAATTGGGACGGCATCGTGAACAAGTCCTATTCCACCGGCATCGTGACTGGCAATGAGCATGTTGGCGGTCTGGTGGGAGAGGACATGGGGGTAGGCCACATCAGCAACTCCTTTTGGGATACCGAAACCAGCGGACAAGCTACTTCAGATGGCGGGACAGGCAAGAATACCACAGAAATGCAGGATATCTCCACTTTCTCAGGCGCAGCCTGGAACATCCGTCCGGTGAGTGGTCCTGGTGAGCGTAATATAGCAGGCATCTGGAATATTGTCGATGGAGTGACCTACCCCTTCCTGAGCTGGGAGCCCGTATAAAATCTGATTGTAGGGTCAGGCTTGTCCCCGCCCCCAAGGCGAGGATAAACCTCGCCACTACGCTTTCCCCACCGAGATTGCTTCGGCTGGCTTCGCTAGCCTCGCAATGACAGAGGGGGGAGTAACTCTTTAGACGGCGAAAT
>Ga0315543_1001996_pt1 | contig 20816 bp, 13 predicted proteins | sample SalMarSW160210MG_2_FD_203098 | JGI IMG/M metagenome (GOLD analysis project Ga0315543, IMG submission 203098) | Salt marsh sediment microbial communities from the Plum Island Ecosystem LTER, Massachusetts, United States - Salt Marsh Sediment SW1601-210 ...
GGGGATAATGTATATAAACATTATCAATATGCCTCTAAGTTCGAAAAATGAAATGAGGCTTTATAATATTTCTGGAACAGAGCTCTTTATTAAAAAAGATTTTGAAAGCTTTTCGGAAATCAATATCGGTAATTACAAGGATGGCACGTATATACTGCGTATAAGAGTAAACCAAATTCTTTTTTACTGGAAAGTTATTAAAAGCAGTTACTAAGTAATTTTAATAACATTCCTTAGTATTCTACTTCATAATACTCTAAAATCCCAAACCAATGAAAAGTGCCTTAACCAAAATAATTTATGTAATATTTCTCCTTACATTATCAAATATTGTCATTGCCCAGAAATTGAGGATCAGACCCCCTTGCTCAGTTATTTCAGTTACTCCTTCAGTATTACATGCCGGAGCAGGAGGCGGGCTGGTTTATCCTTCCATTTCTGTAACTACCGAATATGGATGCACCGATTACACAGTAAGTGATAACTACACCTGGATTTCATGGACAAAAAATGGGTTGACAGTAACAATCTCTGTACAGGCAAACTCAGGAACTGCCAGAACAGGATTTGTAAATATAGGGATTGAAACTATTGAGGTTAATCAGGATTGCGGAAACTATCCGGGACAAGCCGGGAGTATATCGGGAGACAATTCCGTATGCATGGGACAGACTGGAGTAAATTATACAGTTCCTCCGATATCAGGAGCAACTGGTTATTTATGGACCCTCCCATCCGGAGCTTCGATTGTTTCAGGGGACAATACAAATTCAATAACTGTTAATTATTCATTAAATGCATCATCTGGGAATATTTCAGTAAGGGGAACCAGTTCTTGTGGAAGTGGAACACCTTCTAATCTTTATATAAATGTAAATGCTTTACCAACACCAACATTAACAGGGCCAACTTCAGTGTGTGCCAATTCGACTGGTCATATTTATACCACCCAGGCAGGTATGACTAATTATCAATGGACAGTAACAGGAGGGTCAATTACAGCCGGAGGCGGGCCTTCCAATAATACAGCCACTGTCACATGGAATGCAGCAGGAACGGGCCATGTAAAGGTGAATTACACAAATGGAAGCGGATGTGCGGCAACAAGTCAGTATGATCTGCCTGTGACAATAAATGCCCGGCCTTCAATTTCAATAACAGGATCGACATCAGTGTGTGCCAACTCGACGGGTAATGTATATACCACCCAGTCAGGTATGACTAATTATCAATGGACAGTAACAGGAGGGTCAATTACAGCCGGAGGTGGATCAACCAATAATACAGTCACTATTACATGGAATGCAGCAGGAACTGGCCATGTAAAGGTGAATTACACAAATGGAAGTGGATGTGCGGCAACAAGTCAGTATGATTTACCTGTAACAATAAATGCCCGGCCTTCAATTTCAATAACAGGATCGACATCAGTGTGTGCCAACTCGACAGGTAATGTATATACCACCCAGTCAGGTATGACTAATTATACCTGGACTGTAATAGGTGGTAATATTACAGCCGGAGGTGGATCAACCAATAATACAGTCACTATTACATGGAATGCAGCAGGAACTGGCCATGTAAAGGTGAATTACACAAATGGAAGCGGATGTGCGGCAACAAGTCAGTATGATTTGCCAGTGACAATAAATGCCCGGCCTTCAATTTCAATTACAGGATCGACTTCAGTGTGTGCTAATTCGACGGGTAATGTATATACCACCCAGTCAGGTATGACTAATTATCAATGGACAGTAACAGGAGGGTCAATTACAGCCGGAGGCGGATCAACAAATAATACAGTCACTGTCACATGGAATGCGGCAGGAACGGGCCATGTAAAGGTGAATTACACAAATGGAAGTGGATGTGCTGCAACAAGTCAGTATGATTTGCCTGTAACAATAAATGCCCGGCCTTCAATTTCAATAACAGGATCGACATCAGTGTGTGCCAACTCGACAGGTAATGTATATACCACCCAGTCAGGTATGACTAATTATACATGGACCGTTACCGGGGGTACAATTACAGCCGGAGGCGGAACAACCAACAATACAGTCACTGTCACATGGAATGCGGCAGGAACTGGCCATGTAAAGGTGAATTACACAAATGGAAGTGGATGTGCGGCAACAAGTCAGTATGATTTGCCTGTGACAATAAATGCCCGACCTTCAATTTCAATAACAGGATCGACATCAGTGTGTGCCAATTCGACAGGTAATGTATATACTACCCAGGCAGGTATGACTAATTATACATGGACCGTTATTGGAGGTACAATTACAGCCGGAGGCGGATCAACCAATAATACAGTCACTATCACATGGAACGCAGCAGGAACTGGCCATGTAAAGGTGAATTACACAAATGGAAGTGGATGTGCTGCAACAAGTCAGTATGATTTGCCAGTGACAATAAATGCCCGGCCTTCAATTTCAATAACAGGATCGACATCAGTTTGTGCCAATTCGACAGGTAATGTATATACTACTCAAACAGGTATGACTAATTATACATGGACCGTTACCGGGGGTACAATTACAGCCGGAGGCGGATCAACCAATAATACAGTCACTATCACATGGAACGCAGCAGGAACTGGCCATGTAAAGGTGAATTACACAAATGGAAGCGGATGTGCTGCAACAAGTCAGTATGATCTGCCTGTAACAATAAATGCCCGGCCTTCAATTTCAATAACAGGATCGACTTCAGTGTGTGCCAACTCGACAGGTAATGTATATACCACACAGTCAGGTATGACTAATTATACCTGGACTGTAATAGGTGGTAATATTACATCCGGGGGCGGATCAACCAATAATTCAGTCACTATCACATGGAATGCAGCAGGAACCGGTCATGTAAAGGTGAATTACACAAATGGAAGCGGATGTGCTGCAACAAGTCAGTATGATTTGCCTGTAACAATAAATGCCCGGCCTTCAATTTCAATGACAGGATTGACTTCAGTGTGTGCCAACTCGACTGGTAATGTATATACTACTCAAACAGGTATGACTAATTATACCTGGACTGTAATAAGTGGTGATATTACATCCGGGGGCGGATCAACCAATAATACAGCCACTGTCACATGGAACGCAGCAGGAACCGGCCATGTAAAGGTTAATTACACAAATGGAAGCGGATGTGCTGCAACAAGTCAATATGATCTACCAGTTGAAATCAAACCATTAGCTTCAATACAGCAACAGCCTGTAAATGCTGTGATTATTCTTGGCCAGAATGCCACTTTCTCAGTTTCAGCGACAGGTTCAAACCTTCTATATCAATGGCAAATTTCGCAAACAGGCTCTAATCCATGGGAGGATATCATAGATGCAAATTCTGCTGAGTTAATAATTCAAAATCCTCCTGTAAGCAATTCTGACTTTTACAGGTGTCATATTTCTTCGGATTGCAATGAAATAAATACAAATACCGTTAAAATAGTATTTGAAACGGATTACCTTCAGGGCGAGGAGATACCTGATCCTGAAAGGCCTATTGACATATCGAAAGTAGTAGGTACAACAGAAGCAACGGTCTCAGTCACTCAAATGGGAGGTGCAATCATTAACATACCCATATTTACCTCACCCGGAACAGCCGGACTATCTCCTTCTTTATCTATATACTATAACAGTCAGTCTGGTAACGGAATTTTAGGATACGGTTGGCATATTGGAGGATTGACAAATATATCAAGAACAGGAAAAACTTTATTTCATGATGATGAGGTAACTGGTGTTGATCTATATTTTTCGGATCGCTTTGTCCTGAATGGGGAAAGACTTATGCTTTCGAACGGGACATACGGTTATGCCAATTCTATATATTACCCCGAATCTTCACCTTTCTCAAAAATAACGGCATATGGAACAACAGGTTTCGGGCCATCATATTTTAAAGAAGAAACTAAAGACGGGATTACCCTTGAATATGGAAACTCGGTTGACTCCAGGGTGTTCCTTAAAAATGAACAGGATAGTGTATATATTGATCCCGAAGATTATACCGTCTACATCTGGTTGGTTAATAAAGTAATCGATAACAACGGGAATTATATTCAGTACAACTATGATTATTCAGAAGGAGAATACTGGCTGAGAAGTATTGAATATACCGGTAACAGCGGACAGTCACTCCAGCCGTATGATTCTCTTGTTTTCTATTATAGTGTCAGAACTACGGACATAAACACGGAATATTATGCCGGATGGAGCTTGTCTTCTTCCAGGATATTAAGACAAATAGTTTTATTCTGTGATGGAGCTCTTGCGAGGAAATATGCTTTTAATTATTCCGATGGATTTTTCTCTCAATTGGTTGAAATAATTGAATCAGATCCTGCTGGGAATAATTATAATCCTGTAGCATTAATATGGGGAGAGAATGGCGTTCCAGGAGAGGGATATGAAGCGGACTTCTTGAATTACATTGATGAATATGGCGCAGATGTCGGAGATTACAATGGGGATGGGTATGACGATGTAGTTACATTAGGTGAAGGTATTACAGGATCAGGATGGTCGTTATATACATGTAAAAATGGAGTCTTTGAATATACAGACTCTGAATACTTTCCTGACAGCAGATATGATAATCCTCCCTATAAATATGTATCTAACAGTAACACAGACATGAATGGCGATGGTATTGACGACGTCATTTTTTCCTCCGATGATTCACTGTTTTGCTATCTTGGCAGTTCCAATAACCAGTTGGTTTTTGACCCGGATAATACATGTATAATAAGCGGTATGACAGGATTTTTCTCAGGAGATTTTAACGGTGACGGTATCGGAGAAGTATTTTTTACAGGATCAGGCGGGAATAAGATACACTCGTTTTCAAGAGATCAGACATGGAACATAAGTTTACCTTCGGGAGTACACAAAATGGTCGATTTTAACGGAGACGGGAGATCTGATATACTTACATTGACCTCATCAGGGTATATTTTAAGCAAGTTTAATTATAACTGGTCTACAAACCAATACTCAGTAGCCCAGGTTGGATCTTTTGGAAGTACATACCTGAAAGTATCCCTGGCATCAAAAATTTATGAAGGAGATTTTAACGGCGATTCAAAAACAGACCTTCTCATAAAAGGTAGTACCGAATGGTACTTTATGTACTCAATTGGGAACAAGTACATATATAAAAGTGATAATTGTACCGTTCCTTCCGGTTTTGATCCCTCTGCCAGCGGGAAAGCTTTGTTCGTAAGAGATATTAATAATGACGGTATGTCCGATATTATTGAATTATCAACCCATTATGACGGTTATGACGTTGATGGGATTATAATCCGGTATCATTTAAGTAAAGGTATGATCTTTAAAGTAGAGTATTATGAAAGGTATGGATACGATTATATGGTTGATCCGGATGATTTTATTTTCGGAAATTTTCATGGTAACGGATTGACTGATTGCCTTTATTCTTTATATGAAATATTTACCTTGAAAGACAATGACAGGACCAACATTGTAGAATATGTCCTCGATGGATTGAACCTGAAAACAAAATTTGTTTATAATAACAGTGTATTAGCATGTGATACATTAGACAGACCGGAACTTAGTTCATTATTATTCAAACCATACAGGCAGTTTGTGGTTGACTCCCTGATATTTACAAGCAGTGATGACATTCAGAAATCAATGCACTATGCTTTTGCCAATCCTTTTTACCATCTTGAAGGAAAAGGATTTCTTGGTTTTGCAAACCGGATATTAACCGATAATATTACAGGTTTCACAAATACATATAATTATAATGCAGATGAAAACTATATGTATTCCTATCCCCTGGAACTTGCAAGTACAGACGGGACCGGGGAGGATTTTAGTCAAACAGAATATGTTTTTTCAAACAAAACATACGGTTACGGGAGCTTTTTTCCATACGCCTCACAGGTAATCTCCAAAAACCTGCTGCATAATGTTACCGATACAACACTGTATTATTATGATTCGTATGGTAATGATACCCTGACAATCCTCAGGCAAAATGGAGAGGCTTTAACAACAACCCGTAATGAGTTCATCCAAAAAGGTTCGTGGTGCCCGGCACGAATCAGTAAATCAACCATTACCAGGACTGACTACGGGGATAATCCTCAATATCAAAGGTTCTCAGAATATGGTTATGATAACTATGGCAGAGTAATAAGATCTGCTGTATATATTAATCTGGCAGATTCCCTGAGCATTAACATGACCTATAACAATTTTGGAAATATTATATCGAAAACAACAAGCCCTGCAGATGGCAACAACAGGATTGAAGAATATGAATATGATACAAAAAACAGGTTTATAACAAGTTATACCCTGGGAAATTTAACAAATATAAGAACTTATGAACCCTCAACAGGGGCATTATTAAGTGAAACGTTCCCCAACGGTTTGGTAAAAACATTTGAATATGATGGTTTTGGAAGGCAGACAAGAGCAGAATTGTCTGATAATCAATACATAACTTCCGAATATGAATGGAGCATAGATACTCCTGCAGATGCAATATTTTCAATAACCCGGTCGGATGGTATAACGGAGAGTGTAACCTATTATGATGATTCAGGTAAAGAAATCCGGAACCAGACTGTCGGATTTGACGGGAATGAGATACTTGTTGATAGACAATATTCTGCACGTGGTAAAGTAATTAAAGAAAGCAATCCTTATTTTACAGGTAATACTCCTTTGTGGAATGAATTTTCATACGATACGCTGGGAAGACCTGAGTCGGTTTATGTGAATGGAAGCAGCCTGGATTATTCTTATAACGGCAGTACAACTACTGTCAGCAAAACGGTTGGCGCTACCAGCCGTAACTATTCTCAAATCCTTAATGGCATCGGACAGATAATATCGACATCACAGAATAATAAAACACTTGGCTTCTCTTATAATAATACCGGGCAGATGATTTCTGTAACTCCTCCATCAACGGGTACTTCTTTGAGTTATACTTACGATTCGCGTGCCATGCTGACCGGAGCGACTGATCCTGATATGGGAGAGCAGAAATATAACCATAATGCACTTGGTGAGCTTACTCATTATGAAACTGCAAAAGGTGATGAGGATTCAATAATCTATGATTTCATTGGAAGAGATTCTGTCAGGATAAGGGAAAATGGGAATACACTGTATTCATACTATCAGTCCGGAGCAAGGAAAGGGAAGTTAAGCCAGGTTAGCAGCCAGGCTGGTTTTAAGAAATATTCATACGACCTTTATGGAAATATCACCAGGGAATGTGACAGCATTTCTGCACAGGAGTCTTTCCCGTTCAATTATCAATATGATGATCGCGGAAGGTTGTATAAAATAACTTATCCGGGAGGATTTGCAGTAACATACCACTATAACGGGAACGGCTATCTTGAGTATATTAAAAGGGCAAGTGATAACAGTGTTATCTGGCAATGTAATTCCATGAACGAGTTCGGGAGTATCATCCAATACTCGATGGCAGCAGGCAATATTGTCGTGAATAGGTCCTATGATGAATATGGACTCCTGACCGAAATCAAAACAAGTGCAGGAGCAGTGACAAAGCAATGGTTTGAATATTCTTTCGATGCAAATACCGGTGATCTCTGCTGGAGGAAAGATAAAAACAGGAGCTTAACAGAAAATTTCGGTTATGATGTGTTCGACCAGCTTAAATGGGCAAAAGCTACGGGTCAGGACAGTCTGCTCATGGAATATAATGACATCGGGAACATTACTTTCAAAACTGATGCAGGCAGCTATTATTATAATCCTGCCAGGGTACATGCAGTGGACAGCATAACTAAAAGTATGAATCCTGACAATCAGAATATCGGTTATAATCATTTTAACAAACCTGTGTTTATTGCGACTTCCGATGATTCGCTGGTTTATTCATATACACCTCTTGATGAGCGTATAAAAGCGGTGCTTTACAATGGCTCCGGCCAGGTTGTTAAAACGACATGGTATTCTGGCACTTACGAAAAGGTTACCGAGGGTGCCGTAACGAAGCACTATTATTATATTGTTGCTCCCGAAGGGCCTGTTGCCCTGGCAATCGGAGAAGGTTCCGCTACCCCTCTAATTTATTATCTTTGTAAAGATCACTTGGGATCAATTACAGGAATAATGAATAATTCCGGAACAATGCTTGAGGAGTATAACTATGACCCATGGGGGAAGCGTCGTAATCCAACGAACTGGTCATATACGGGTGTTTCTGCACCAACGTATACGAATCGTGGTTTTACGGGACACGAGCATTTGGATATGTTTGAACTGATACATATGAACGGTCGTATTTATGATCCCGAAATTGCCCGGTTCCTCAGTCCTGATCCGGTAATACAAGATCCTTATAGTATTTTCTCTTACAACAGGTACAGCTATTGCCTCAATAATCCGCTGAAATATGTAGATCCTTCAGGATTGGTTATTAAACGTCCGGAAGAATTTGAATGGCAGGATTTTGGCTGGATTTATTCTTTAATGGACAGGGTTACACCAAGCGGTGATGGTGGCGGAGGTGGCGGAGGTTCTTCCTGGGTAAATTCCTATTTAGACTATGTTCATGCCTGCTTCGAAAATGGATACGAATCATCAACATCAGAGTTTAACTATGAGGTTAACAAACAAACAGGCTCTCCTGGCTACAATGGCTCAGTTACTATTCAGACCGGAATTATAGACTATTACACTTTTACCAGTATTGATGGAGGAAAAACCTGGAATCAGGGGAATTATATAAATTCTAAACCAATTTATTCCACCATATCAGTTGCCTCTGGCGGTTCGGGTGTAGATTTTTCATTAGCAAGAATGTATTTGCATTTTCAAGTTGGAGGAAGAGAACCAATGATAATAAATGCATCATCTATCGATTTTACCGGAACTTCTCAAAAGCAACTTGGGCTAACTGGTATGAAGGTAGGTGATCAAAGGAGCGTGAATTTATTTAAATCTGGCATTAACTCAAATTCATTGGCATTTGGCAAGGTAGAGATGATATATAGAGGCAATAATCAATTCTCAGTTCTTCCAAATATGTTTGACTTTAATATCGAATGGCAAAATGGTTTTTCAGCAAGAAATGTTGGGACAGTTTTAGGTGCAGTTGGTAATTATAATATTATTCCAACAGTTATATCAAGAACGCCAATACCTACTTTAGTTCCTATTTTATTTGGAGGTCCATACAATGTTATTTTTAATGGTACTACAACTATACCAAGGTAAAAAACATACAATGAAGAAGTTTATATATATTTCCATCATACTAATTTCAATAATCACAAGTTGTAAGAGGTTTCCAGATCTAGGAAATGGATATCAGTTAGATTATAATGGCATGAATGACATTTCAATTCTTAAGTGCTTAAAAGAAGGAGATGCTCCAACGGTTTTTATTCGTGGACATGTTTTAGATTATGCATTTGATTCAATTTTTATTATTGTGGCAGAACGCCCAAGAGATAGCGTTCCAGGCATAAAAACAATGACACAACCCAATTATAATGAAGCCTTTGAACAAAGTACTTTTCAGCAATATTGGATAATTGATAAAACGAAAGAATCCGTATTTGATGAAAGAATAAAAATTTATTCAAATGTATATGGGCCTTATATAAAAGATACTTATTTAATAAAAAAGGATGAATTGGGAATATCTGACAATTTAAAACTCAAAACAGAATAATTTTAAAATGCATTACCAATTGAAAAGAAGTGTTGTACACTTATTGCCTGAATAATCCATTGAAGTATATTGATCCGAGCGGGTATAAGTTTTTAAAAAGAATAATGCAACTGTTCAGAAGGAAAAACAAAGAGCAACCAAGATACTATGAGAATGAATTTTTTGATGAAGAATCCGGTGGGGGTTATATGCCAATTGGTAGTGGATTTAGCTATATTCCCCAGTTAACCTTTCAAGGAGGTATTCCTTTTATTACTGGATATGATATCTATGGAGGAACACTGCCAGATGTAGTTATTAAGAGTGATAGAAATAACTTAAATACAACTTCCAATTTTACATATACAAACCATGCATTTACATTTTCAGATGTTGCCTCTTCGGGGGGGCTTACTTGGAGCGAAGCTAAAGCACACTATCAATTTGGTGAAGGAACTCCAGTACATGTTCAATTAAGTTCACTCGACTTGAGTAAAGTATCTATGGCTGATTTCAATGAAAGAGGTTTAGCAACGATACGACTTGATACAAGGCATTTCTCAAGCACTAATGACGCATTAGTTCATGGTTCAATTACTTTACAATTGATACCAGGCACTAATCAAGCAAAAATAGCTCTCAATTCAGGACGAGACAGCTTTGATAATTGGATAAACAGTGTGGCGGTATGAGAAGAAGTCTTGTAAGGAAAAGCGTAAGCTGCAATCACCATATCTCTTCCCGGGAAAGAAGTCGGGCGATATGATCTGTAAGATAGTTGAATCAGTAAAGAGGATCAATGCGGAGATAAAAGATACCCGGCAGATTAAGGTAAGTGTTATAATGAACTGGCTCAAGACAAACAATATACGTCAGGTTCAGTACATGGCAGGACACAAAAGCATCCGAAGCACCGAAAGTTACCGTAGAGAGGATCTGACGGATCTGACAAAGCAGTTGGAACTGTTTCATCCGCTTAAGTGAAAATGACAGTGTTATTTGATGCAACGAGTTAAAGAACTACTTTTGAAATAAGATTATGAAAATGGAAGGCGATATATCTTTGTTCCTGTCCATAGAAAAAATGATGCAGGAGAAGATGTTTTTATATCAGGGAAAACTGGTTGTAAAAGATGTTGATATTGCCGGTGTATATGCAGTAAAAGTTAATGAGCTAAGGACAAAAATAAAGAATAACAGATCGCGCTTCCCTTCTGACTTTATGATATAAATGAGTGAAGGAAAATATGCATTAACGGAACCTGGTATCCTTATGCTGGGAGGCCTGTTAAGAAGTGAGAGGGCAAGAAGGGCACATATGCAGTTTATCGAGTATTTTGTTCACCTCCTGCATGAAAATGGAGTGTCAGTTTTTGACTTAATAAAAACTAATGGCAATGAACTTTGAACAGTTAATAAAAGCTTTTGAACAGGCTAATGAATACTTGCAGGAAAAAGCTGTCTCTGCAGTTAACCAGTCGCTTACAATACGTAATTGGCTGTTTGGACATTACATTGTGGAATATGAGCAAAGTGGAGAGGACCGGGCAAAATATGGAGAGAAGCTTTTAAACAGCCTGTCACGGAAGCTACAGAATAAAGGAATAAAAGGGGTATCTATAACGAATCTCAAATTATGCAGACAGTTCTATATATTGTATCCTCAAATTGGTCAGTCACTGCCTGACCAATCTCTAAGGAAGTCACTATCTGAGAAATCCGGAGGTGAAAACAAGCCTAGGGAGGAAGGCATAGATGGTGCAATAATACTTACCAGGTTATCCTTTACGCACATTATCGAGTTGCTTAAGATAGAAGATCCTCTGAAAAGACTTTTTTATGAAGTAGAGTCATTAAAGGGTAACTGGTCGGTAAGGGAGCTGAAGCGCCAGACAGGCAGTTTATTATATGAGCGCACTGGCTTATCCCTTGATAAAAAAGGCTTGCTGCAGACTGTAAATAAAAAGGCAGTTCCTGCCAAGAAAGAAGATATAATCAGAGACCCTTACATTTTTGAGTTCCTGGGCTTGCCACAAAAAAATGAAGTGAGTGAAAGCAACATGGAAAGAGCATTACTGGATCACCTCCATGAGTTTCTGATGGAACTTGGCAACGGGTTCTGCTTTGAGGCCAGACAAAAACGGATAACTGTCGATAATGAGCATTTTTACATTGATCTTGTCTTTTATCACAGGATCCTGAAATGTCATGTACTGATAGACCTTAAGATCAGGAAGTTCTCCCATACTGATGCCGGGCAGATGAATTTTTATCTGAACTACTACCGGGAGAATGAAATGTATGACGGTGATGATTTACCGATAGGAATATTGCTTTGCACTGACAAGGATGAAGCAACTGTAAAATACGCTATCGGTAACATTGATAATAAAGTCTTTGTATCCCGGTATAAAGTCGCGCTACCCTCAGAGAAAGAGTTAGAGCAGTTTATCATGAAAGACAAGAAAGCTCTTGGAATGTAGCCCCGCAGCTCCCAAAAATCTTCCATTAGCTCCCGCATTTTTGGGAGCTGCTCCCCGCGCCGTGCCCTTCTGTTGTTTTTCCGTCACGCTTTTTGCTCCGACACGCTTGCAGCACATTGCTTTTGTTTTTTCTTTTAATTGATTTTAAGCGGTAAAAAGCCAAAAGCAAAGAGCTGCGCTAACCCTTCAGGCAAAAAGACATGCCCGAAAAAATTACCCCAAGCTATATTAACATAATGCGGCATTATAGGCGCAACAATGAAGCTTTGCAGTCAGATCCGGATCCCTGCTGTTGGCCTATAATGTGTCACTATGTTAAATAGCCGCTCAACCAACACACCATTGACCCGGACACAGTCTTAAAACTTTGGCTTAGTCAAAGATAGCTTCCGCCACCTGCGCAGTCAAGGACAAGCCCTTCGGGTTCCTGGCAAAAACTTTTTTATTTTCAATTGAATCTCATTGGTAAAAACTTTTTGCCGGAAACCTTGACACTTCCCCTCCCCGCTCGCTTAGGTCTGTATCTAAGCCAAAGTTAAGCCATCCTTTAAAGTTTTATAACCATTACCACAAAGAAAAAACCGGAAAAAAAGAAAGCTCCCCGACATGCAAGCGTGGGAAAAAAGCAAGGGCAGCCGGTACTACTTAAAATCAAATCAACATTACCGGCTGTTTATATACCCTTGCTTTTTTACAGCGGGTCGGGCGGTGGGGAGCTTGCATACCTTTGCTTTGCTTTTTTGCGGTTATGGTTCCCGGGTCCAGTGCGTAGGGAGTGCGGCTATTTGGCGACAGCCCGCAAGTACATAATGCCAGTTATAGGCCAGCCGGAGATCCTGTCCTACTGCTGAAAGACAGGCTGCGTATAACTTGCATTATGTAAATATAGCTTTGGGGACCGTTTTTCCTGGCGTGGCTTTTTGTCTGAGCGCCAGGGCAGCTCTTGCCGGTTTTGTTTTACCGCTGAAGATCCATCCACACAAAAACAAAAGCCGGCATGTGCTGCAGCAGGGAGGCCGCAAAAAGCATGACAGGAAAACGGGACAGAAGGGATGGCTGCGGGGAGGGCTTTCATCTATGAGGATCTATGTAGGAAAATACGTAACTTACTACGTAGATAAAAAATTAAAGCTATGGCACTTAGAAAAGTAGAAGAAAGAAAAGTACGAAGCCTGACCAAGATAGCAGGAGGCTCAAGCTATGCAGTAACTATCCCTATCGAGTACATCCGAACACTGAAATGGCGTGGCAAACAAAAGCTCGAGGTAAAGCTTTATCAGGACAGAATTATAATCCGTGACTGGAAACCATGATTTTTTCTTTCAACTGAACCGTTTTCAGTTGAAAAAGAAAAATGTTTATCTTTAAGGTTAATAACGTTCTTTGAAAAAAGGTCTGGTACCTGGTCATTGAAAAGTCGGAGCACTGGTGTAAAAAGCGGCTTTACTGGTATACATATTGCTTTAATAATCCGTTGAAGTATACAGATCTTTCGGGATTCATTGTTCAGGCTGAAGATCCTCCGGAAATGCAAGTGCTCAATCCCGGGTGGTTGAAATATGCAGATCCAACCCATCTGAATAATTACAGTCCTTTTGATTTCCTAGAATCTGGAGGAGGAGGGGGAGGCGGTGGAGGTAGTACTTACGGGAAACCAGGAGAAGGAGAGAATGGTCCTGGTTTAGCTGGTGTTTATTATGATCATGTTAGCGGGACTTATAGATCAACTGCACCAGGTAATCCTGAACTCAGCCGGGCAGGAGTCACTGAATATTTTCATTATCTTATGCAACCCCAAGGAGGAGGGGATGTAAATATTTTAAGTGCTTACTGGCATTATAAATTTGGTGGAGGTACAGATTACTATGTTGATATTTCAAAAGTTGACTGGACTATGCTTTCAGAAAAGGATTTTCCAGGAGGAGTTGGTTCAATTAGAAATATTAATATTTTTAATATAAAGCCATTATCAACGACTGGAGCTGTTTTTGGAGATATACGGCTTCAATACTTAGGAAATAATCAAATCAAAGTTGCCGAAACTAATGTTAATGGTGAACCATATTTTGATACTTACAATTATAACATTCGATGGAATGAAGTTATGAATGGAGAAAATCTGAAAAGAAATATAGTAACTGGGTTTGGTTGGGTGTTAACAAATATGCCTTGGCATCCACTTCTTTTTAACACATATGGTGGTAAGTCATACAAATTCTTTTTTTATGGAACAGGAACAATTGGAGGAGGACAATAAAAATGAAAAAATATATCATTTATATCTGTTTTATATTACTAATAGTAATGTTAGTAGGGTGTCCCGGTTCAATTGATCATATTGCATGGCAAGAACTCAGTAGTGGGTATATATATCATGAACCAGCAGGTCAGCCATTAATTGAAAAAGAGTATTCTGGTAAAGGAATACCAGGATTGATATTTGAATATGATTTTAATAACGATTTTATCATAGCCTTTGGAAAAGATGTTCAACTATCAGAAGAAAAAAGAAATGAATTAATTACAAACGGAGACCTTTATGATTTTGTAAAAAAAACTGGTTATCCTGAATATTGGATTATTGTCCATGCAAATGATAGCATTTACGGCCCTTATTTGAAGGAAGAATATTTACAGAAACGAGAGGAATTAAATTTACCTAAAGCGCTTGTATTAAAAGAAGAATAAACAATAAAGCCCGGCGCAGTTTCGGGCTTTATAATTATAAAGCAGCTACATTTTTCAGAAAGAAGTCTTTAAACTTCTTTTTTGTAAGCCTAGTATCAATAACCTTGAATAATACCTGGCAGTCCTAATTATCATGATGTATAATCAGGTTCATTCGGTCAACTATTAAGGCGCGTGGGCAAACCGGAAAAGGTGCGAACCGCACCCTGTTTTTTGGAGGGGGAAATGGCCTTGTGCAATTGGCGAAAAACAGGTTGCGGTTGTCTTTTCCGGCCTCCTTTTGCTCACTGCGTTCGCGAGCTTGCCCTTTCAGGGCTTCGGTTCTTTGGTTCATTTCTTTTGGAGGAACAAAAGAAATGAACATCGTTCAAAATAAGAGGGTACCCCTTTTGAGACACCCTCTTTGTTATACAGCCAGTTTAATTTTACCGTCCAGTAAATCTTTCATACCCTTTTTAGTAAGCAAGATTCCTCTACCCCCGTGATTTATTATCTTTGTAAGGGCCATCTCGGTTCGATAACAGGAATAATGAATAACTCCGGAACCATGCTTGAGGAATATAACTACGATTCATGCTTGCCCGTCCGAAGCAAAGCGAAGGCGGGGGGAAGACGACGTAATCCAACGAACTGGTCATATACAGGTGTCTCCCTGCCAACGTATACGAACAGGGGTTTTACAGGACACGAGCATCTTGATATGTTCAGTCTGATACATATGTTGAGCGAAGCGAAATCCCGCGAACAGAGTGAAGCGGGAAATGGTAGAATATATGATCCGGAGATTTCAAGATTCCTGAGTCCTGATCCTGTTATTCAGGACCCATACAGTATGCTAAACTATAATAGATATACTTACTGCCTTAATAATCCGTTGAAGTATACAGATCCTTCTGGTTATGTAAAGGCAGAAGTCGAACCTGGAATGATATGGACGAATCCAGGGTGGTTGAAATATGCAGATCCAACCCATCTGAATAATTACTTTGATTACTTAGAATCCTTAGGCGGCGGCAGTGGTAATATAGTAGAAGTAGCAGGAGTGTATTGGGATGAGGATACCAAATCATATCGTGATAAGAAAGACGGTAAGCCTTTGTCACAGGATGAGTTTCTAACGTATTTAAAGTGGGTTATAAGTGGAGCCACAAATGGAGGAGATGGTCCTAATTTAACAAATGAGTTTAACCAGCGGGTATCTCATATGGAAGCCTTTTTTGGAGCGATAGGAAAAATTTATAATGATATGTATGGAGGTTCTATTTTATCTTATCCTCAAAAATTTCTTGCATTTGGTTATATACAATATAAAGGTGCCGGAACCGAATTTATGAATCCAAAGGCATTTAGTAATAGTCCGTTTACTATAAATAATGGTGGATATGTGAATGGAGAGTATTTTGCACCTGATGATTTCGGTAATTATTTTTATGGTGTAGCAGCGAAAGCAATGGGCATTACTTTATTGGATGCAGTTCAAGGTGCTGGGATTTATGCTATTTTTAGCGGTTCTGAAACTGATTGGTCAAATAGGTATGGCTTTTTTGATGAGAGAAAAGATACACAAATGATTATAAGGGGGTACTATGGACAATAGAAGGATATTTATTTATATTGCAGTAATGCTTATTATTATCTCTTGTGGTAAATTAAAAAATCCCAAAGAAAGAAATATTATTTCATTTAAGAATAATGTTGATAGTGTTGCTTTTGTAATTGAAAGATTAAATAAAACTTTCGAAAAAAACAAGAAAAAACATTTTGTTTATGGCATTGATGAGAATAGAGTTCTATTCATAGAGGACTCATCAAACAACATAAGAGATGTAGGATTATTGACAGATAAAACTCTATTAAAAAATAGTTTATTGTCTTTTATAGATGTTACACGAAGTAATGAGTTTGTACAATTGATTAAATATTTAAATGAAAATTATATTACTAGATGTAATTACGAAAAAGGTCATTATCTCTATTTGTACAGGGATAATATATATATGGCGGACAGACAAAGAGATTTACAAAGATTTATTGTATTTGCCAAAGATAAAACTGAAATAGAAGATTTATTGGAAGACAATTTTGTAAATGCAGCACACGGAGGGGAATATAATTTAGCTTACAAAATAATAGACCAAAAAGATAATTTGTTTTTATTGACTCACAAGGATGCTGAAATATGGGAAAATTAAATTAAAATCAGTAACTGTATATTAAAAACCTTATTGTTCTAGCTTTAGGTCTTTGAAAAGAATATGTTCCCTCTGGAGGAGGGGCTAATGTATGGGATTACATTTCAAGTGAAGCAGGTTTTGCTTCAGAACACCCAATCCCAGTACACAGCTCCCTGCCCCCCACCCCCTTCAATAAATTTACGACGTGGCTGACGAAAGAATCAAAGTGGTGCTGAACAGCAATGGCCAGTTGGAGTGAACAACCTGGTATTCATGGACATACGAGAAGGTTACCGAAGGCGCCGTAACAAAGCACTATTACTATATTGTTGCTCCCGACGGTCCAGTAGCCCTCGCGATAGGTGAAGGAGCAGGAACGCCTGTGATTTATTATCTTTGTAAAGATCATCTTGGATCAATAACAGGAATCATGGAGAATGACGGCGATATGCTTGAGGAATACAGTTACGATGCATGGGGCACACGAAGAAATCCGGTCGACTGGTCGTATTCCAATGTATCTGCTCCAACATACACTCAGCATGGTTTTACGGGACACGAGCATCTGGATATGTTTGAGCTTATTCATATGAATGGCAGGGTATACGATCCCGAAATTGCACGGTTCCTCAGTCCTGATCCGGTTATTCAGGATCCTTACAGTATATTCTCTTACAACAGGTATAGTTATTGCCTGAATAACCCATTGAAGTACACAGACCCATCGGGTTATAAAGAGGCAGAAATCGAACCTGAATTGATATGGACGAATCCAGGGTGGTTGAAATATGCAGATCCAACCCATCAGAATAATTACTTTGATTACTTAGAATCCTTAGGAGGAGGCGGCGGTGGAAGCAGTGGAGGTATAAATTATGGGAAACCAGGAGAAGGGGAAAATGGTGCCGGTTTGGGTAGTGTTTATTATGATCACATAAGTGGAACCTACAGATTTACCACAGACGGAAATCGTGAACTCACGCGTGAACAATTAATTTTATATTTTAAACTACTAATGAATCCCCAATCCACTGGGGGTGACCTGACTTCTTCGTTTAATAATTACATTTCATCTACACAACAGAGATTTACAGGAGTGGGAGATATAATAGATAAGACATTATCTGGTCCATCTGCATATGCTGCAAAACTTTATTATTTCTATCAGGTTAATATGCATGATAAGTCACTAAATCCTAAAGATGATGCTCAGAGCCCCTTTTATCGTGGTGGTTATTATAATGGTCGCTATATGAAGGCAGAAGATTTCGGAAATTACAATTATGGAGTAGCTGCAAGGTCTTTAGGAATAAGTTTAGGAGACGCACTATGGGGAGCTGGAGCAGCAACGTTTATAATAAAAGGGTCAAGTCATACTTGGTGGAATGTTTTAGGTCTCTTTGATGAATGGAACGATTCTAAAATGATAATTAGGGGATATCTTCAGTTAGACAAAAAATAACTTTGTTATGAAAAAATTAATAGTAATTGTGATATTATTATTTATTGCAGTAGGAGCATTTATTTTTCTTTTAAGTAAAAACACAAAGCCTTTCAATCCTAAGGAAAGAAATAAAATAGTATTTAAGACATCTCCAATAAGTATTCAGGATTCTATAGTAGCGATACTGCCATATCTTAAAAGAATGCCTGAATATAATGCGGATTGGGTGAATTATTCGGTTTCTGATTCAAATGAGTTATACTTAAATTTTAAAAATAATGGTAACCTTAAATCTTTGTTGTCTGAATGTGATACGACATTTAGTTGGCTAACAAGACCTGAAAAGAAAAGATTTTTGCAATTAGCAATATATCTAAATAATAATTACATGTTCAGATGTGATTATTATAAAAGTTCCAATTATATTGAATTTATTTATAGAGATTTTAAAAATGCTGGAGATTATCACTCAGACTTGTTGCGATTTGTTACAATAGGTAAGTCATTGCAATCTTTTGATAAAAATAGATATCAAATATTAGATGTAAAAGGACAGCTTGTTCTCTATGCTTACAAAGACGCCAAAATATGGGAGGAAGCAAAATAGCACAACATGTTTAGGTTTGTTACTCAAGGCATCTAGTACGAATATGAAAACTAACCACCGCCCGGTTCCAAGAGGTATCCGGGCGGTATTGGATTGATTCTGCGAGGGAAGAATTCTGGCGCTATTTTCTTTTATTCAGCAGGAGGCGTTGGAGGTGGTTGGTTTGGAGTGCGAAAGCCGGAAGCCCTGACCACATTTAGCCGGTCAGATATTCATTAATCTAAAATGTTTGAGAACAATTAGTTACATCCGGACAGGTATGGTCAATCTTCTTCGGCTAAGAGTGATTAGGGGCATTGGCTTTTTAGTTATGGCCAGGCAGTAAAAACAACCTGGTATGCAGGAACATACGAGAAAGTTGTTGAAGGTTCAGTGACAAAACACTATTATTACATAAGTTCACCGGACGGCCCTGTAGCCGTGGCGATAGGTGAAGGCGCCGGAACTCCTGTAATGTATTATCTTTGTAAAGACCATCTAGGTTCAATAACAGGAATTATGGAGCCTGACGGAGATATACTTGAAGAATATAGTTTCGATGCATGGGGCATACGAAGAAATCCGGCTGACTGGTCATATAGCAATGTATCTGCTCCAACATACACTCAGCATGGTTTTACAGGTCATGAACATCTTGACATGTTTAGTCTGATACACATGAATGGTAGAATATATGATCCGGAGATTTCAAGATTCCTGAGTCCTGATCCGGTAATACAAGATCCATATAGCATATTCTCTTACAACAGGTACAGCTATTGCCTGAATAATCCGCTAAAGTATACAGATCCGTCTGGATATGTAAAGGCAGAAGTCGAACTTGGAATGATATGGACGAATCCAGGGTGGTTGAAATATGCAGATCCAACCCATCAGAATAATTACTTTGATTACTTAGAATCCTTAGGCGGCGGCAGTGGTAATATAGTAGAAGTAGCAGGAGTGTATTGGGATGAGGATACCAAATCATATCGTGATAAGAAAGACGGTAAGCCTTTGTCACAGGATGAGTTTCTAACGTATTTAAAGTGGGTTATAAGTGGAGCCACAAACGGAGGAGGTGATTACTTAGTTTACGATTGGACAGCTTCCAAGGGAACTTTCATGACTACAGGAACACTTTCTTGGTACAATGGAAATGGAAAGGTAATTGGTAGTTGGAGTGCAAATTCAGGAAATACTAATGCTCTTGCAATACCAAGTGGAGTATGGACAGTGTCAAATTATAGACCTAGGGAAGAATCTGGTTATACAAGACATGATATTGGATTCTCAGTTGATATTACTCCTGATCATTGGGGAAGAGAAGCCTTAAGAATTCACCCTGATGGTGAGGAGTATCTTGGAACTTTAGGTTGTATTGGTTTAACTGGTGACGCAGCAGCATTAAGTTTGTTTTCCAACATGATAAGCAACCGTCTTAGTGGAGGGCAAACCATGCCCTTATATGTAACAGGCAACATGATAAATTTAGGAGAGATTAAGGTTTATCCATAAAATTTAGAATATGAAAAATCTAGTTATTATCGTATTATTAACATTCATTTCAATTCAAATTAATGCACAACCATCGCATAGAGAAGATGCTTATATTGAGTTTATTAAGAAGTTTTACTATCATTTATTAGAAGATGATACGGTTACAGTTCGTGAGTGTACAGAGCTACTTGGTTTATCCTCTTTGGAGGCTGAAATATATTTATTTAATTTTAATTGTGATCGAA
>Ga0315543_1001997_pt1 | contig 20811 bp, 25 predicted proteins | sample SalMarSW160210MG_2_FD_203098 | JGI IMG/M metagenome (GOLD analysis project Ga0315543, IMG submission 203098) | Salt marsh sediment microbial communities from the Plum Island Ecosystem LTER, Massachusetts, United States - Salt Marsh Sediment SW1601-210 ...
AGCTTGTACATTTTGAAATAAATGCACGAAAATACGACCTTGACAATACGAAAAAGAATCTTAATTTAGGTGGTCACTTTACTCCGGTGAAGGTGGTCAGTTTATCCCGGAATCAGGTGGTCACTTTGGTCCGGAATGGGTGGTCAATTTACTCTGGAATCAGGTGGTCAGTTTGACCGGATTTTCCACTCATATATAAATTTTGACTTCCCATTAACTTTTGAATATTGTAATTCACTCTCACCAGAACTACCATCACCGTATGTTTCCTTCATCCTATATTTTCCATTTACTTCATAAATAATCACTGAATGTTCCATTAAGGGAGTATTAAAATACCATTTCCCAATAATTTCCCCATTAGGTAATTCAATGGTTTTCATCATTTGTTCAGCATTTTTATCCGCTCCCAAGATATCTATCTCAAGTTCGGTATTAAAATGGGTAGTTGCCCATGCAACATCATCAGTATCCATATCTGGTAAATAATATAAAATAAATAATCTTTCAAATTTACGATTCTTCTTTCTTAACTGTGTTGCAATTTCTCTTAATTGCTCCTCAGTCAATTGCTCTGGAATTTGAATGTAAATTGACTTTTTTATCGATTGCATCGTCTCAGAATGTACAATTTTGCAATTGTATTTTTCAAGTGCATCTTGTTCTGCACAACCCACAGTCATAATAATGGCGGTGCAAATGAATGTTTTTACAATTAAGTTTTTCATAATCATTTGAATTAGTCATGTTAATAATAAGAATCTACCTTTAGATTAACAGTTAATTTAAACACATCATTATCCATTTCAGAATTTAAAATAGTTAATATACAAACTACTCAAATAAATGAAGGTTAAGAGTACAATAATAAGACAGTAATGGCATTTTCTAACAGTAGAAAAGCCATCATACATTTTCAAAAAATTGAACTGCGAAATTGCAGAATTCAATAATTACTTCTTTATCTAAGTTAAACTCCTTTCGATTGCCTAAATAATTATGTGATGTTGAAGTAATTTCTTCGCCATCTAATAATTCTGTTACAGTCAAACACTTGATATGCTTTTTTGAGACTACTATGATATATGCTATGGATAGTCCTTAGGAAGATCCTTCTTTTTAAATTCACCACTTGCTCTAAATTTAACTTCAACAAAATAAACATCCTTAGTTTTTGGATTTTGCATCACAAAGTCAGGCATTCTACGAATTTCCTGAGCAACATCAGATCGCACTCCTTTAAGTAATTCCATTATGCCGGGTATTGTATTCTCCATACCATATCTAAAAACATTATAACCCAGGCTTAAAAAAAGCTCTTGAATTAATGTTTCTGCAATCCGACCTTTTATCATTCCATACCGATAGTTATATTCCTTTTCATCAAACCCAGTGCTATCTTCGTCTACATCTTTACTTTCAATACCTTTACTGTCAGGACTGGAAGAATTTCTTTTCGCATAACATTTAGAACAGAGACCATTTTTAAATTTGGTGTATTCTCCACATTCAATACATTCTGGCATTGTACATATTTTTAAGGTTTTGTATATAAGAAAATCATTTCTAAAGTCACTTCTGTTTGATTTCTTCCAATTTCAGATATAAATGACAATATTTTATGTAAAAACTAATCTTACCTACAGCTTTGAAGCTTTTAAATCCTTTAAATTACTTTTGTTTGGAAGACAATCTTTAAATTCTTTGTCATTATACAATTAGTAGTATAATTACATTTCTGAATTAGCCTGTTTAATCAAAACCAATAATGCTGTTAAATCTTCTGTTGAAATGAATACATTTGAATCTGAATCATATTTTTCAAGTTGAAGAAAAGCTCTCCATTTATTAGAATCTACAGAATAAAATGCACCAGCTTTAAACCCAGTTCTACTTGTAAAAGTTACTTCTGTATAAGTCTCTCGAGTTGAGGGTATTATAGTAGTCTGAATAGTATTAAGAGATTTTATTAAACCATCCAGTTCATCAGTATCAAGGGAAGCAACTTTAGTATCACTTGAATATGTCCCTTTGTATTTATATTCAAGTCTAAGTGCACTCATTTTTTTTCCTGATACTAAGTCAATAAGTTTTAATACCTGCACATCAATAGATTTAACGTTTCCAATATCAATAAACTGTTTTTCTATTAAAGTGCCAGATTGAGTACTAAATTGCTCAGCATTACTTAATTCTTGGATTTTTGTCTGTTGAGAATAGACAAATAAAACAATCAAACTTGCCAAAATTGTTAAAGATGCTTTTTTCATTTTTTTTTAGTTTAATAAAGATTACATAAAACATTATACAATAGAATATTCCACTAAACGATAATTACGATGTTAACTACTTTAATTTAGGAAAGGTAAGAATTTAATTAAATTGCCAAAAACTATAGTCTAAAAATAGAACTCGTGAGACGTAAACCCTTGGTTTTAATGATAATATTATATTCAATTTCATTTCTTATTTATAGTCAAGAAATAGAAGTAGATGAAATAGATGAATTTACCGGTAACGAAGTTAAAAGAACAACTTGGGAAACTCTTAATGCTGATATGAAGTTTACAGCATATTTCAGGATCTCAAAAATTAATGATAACACTTACTTTGACCTCAAGATGATGATGGTTGATGGGAGTGTCTTTTCGATCGATAAAGATCAAGAAATAATGTTTAAACTTGAGAATGATGAAGTTGTTAAACTCCCAAATCTACAATATGAGATAACATGTAAAGGTTGTGGGGCAATTGGTTTTGGTGGTAGTGCAGCTCAAGGGATCCATGTATCTTATCCCATTAATAAAGAGGATGCTCAAAGGCTAATATCATTTAATATTACTAAAATAAGAATTTATACAAATCAAGGATATTTTGAGAAAGAACCTAAAGAAAAAAATGTAAAGAAAATATCTAATGCACTTAAGCTACTAATTGACGAATAGATTAAACAGACTATCTTTTAATAATCGAAATGGTCTGATTCATAAATGTCATTTTTATTTGACTCTTTAATAAAATCAATTGTAAATTCAAGTACTTCAGCTGGTTGATATTTGTTAAGATAGGCTTCATATTCATCCAATGGAAGAATTACTTCTACATCTCTCCCCCAACCTGGAAATGAGATTTGATATATACCTGGTTCTATTTCTTCACTGAAAATCACTTTACCTCTAATTAACTCGTGATCAATTTTGGTATACTTCTTTACTGCATTGATATCACCCGTCCAGACCGCTTACTTAAACAGTAATCCCCTTGTTAATCATAGAATTAGCAAGGGATTTTTCTTTTTATGGTTAAAGTTTTGTGTTGGATAAATATTTGAAAATAATAAAACACATTCAATTGTATAAAAATGTTATTAACTTGGATTAGAATTATATTCCTTTATCTCTTTAAGTATTTTAATCATCTCATTGCGCCTTGTAAGATTAGAATCTTCAATTGATTCAATATTTCTTATTTTATCTATATAATTAGGATCAAAATTGTAATACTCCATTCCACTTATAACAATCTCTTTATACCATGTATATGGTCTAAGATTATTAACAATATACTCCTGCGTAGCAATATAAGTTATTGCATTTTGCCTTTCTCCTTTAATATTTACCTCAAGGTTTTTATGTACGTATCCTTTATTCAATCCTTCATAGTTGTCGAGTTCTTCTAAATCATCATTACTAATTTCATATAATATACCTATAACAAAACCATGCGGATCAATCGTAAATTCAATATTGCATTTCGAGGAACCATCTGTGCTTTTTTTATTGAAAAAAAGCCTGTAATTATTTAATATATATATAGAAATTAATTTTATGCTACTTATCCTTCTAATCAGTCTGACAGGATGAATATTAGACCCGTATGTAAAGTATAATATACTCATGTTATATTGTCCAAATTATAATGATCGCAAATAATGAAAACAAAATAATTGATAAATAACCAAGAAGGAATAAATTAAAACCTGATTCTAGTTTTTTATTACGAACATCATCAAGGTCTGTGAGTTTGAATTTCAAATACAATGATGATATCTTTTTATCAGAGTAGTTGTATTGTTTATGAATAATTAATAAGCTAACAAAACCAAAAATAAAAATTGATAAAATAACTATAGTTATTAGTAATCTATTTTCCATCAGTTTTGTATTATTTGATTGAATAATAAATCCACTTATCGCTATCAGTAAACTGCTAATAACAGTTGGGATTTGTAATCGAAGTTTTTTATTTCCTTCTATTAATTCCCATTGTCTTTCTAAAAATCTTAATTTTTCTGTTTCCATTTTTAAAAATTTTTCTAATTATTGATTTTAGTTTATATTTTTTTCTGAGCAATCATCCCTTATCTGGTCTTTCATAATTGGAAAACCAACATTCTTTTTTTTAAAGACTGATTTTACCTGAATGGCAATTTTTTTATTGTTTTTTTCTGCATACAAATCCACCGCTTTAGCATTTCCAATGGTCATACCAACCGACCATCCTCTTCGATACAATTCAGCAGCAACAAAATATTCTCCTGAAAGACCTGTATTATTTCTTGGTACTTCTGCCATATAACTGCATTAACGTTAATCTCATAATTACAAAATATTTAGCTAATTCTGGTTATATCCAAATTCTCTTGTCATCAGAACATCCTTCCAATATTTTTCCCTGCCAATAATCTCATCATCACTTGTTGTTTTAGTTCTAATTTCTAAGATTGAAAATTGAAAGTTTTTTGCATAATCAGAACCTTTCTCCTGAAGTAGCTTTCTTAATTCGCTATTACCACCATGTCCATTTTTGGCATATTCTGACCATCTTGACCAAAAAGCATTTTCACCATATGCAGAACCAATATACTTGCGCCCATTCTTTCTATCGCTAATTAAATAGACTCCTTTGACATTTTCTAAAGCTGTCTTCCAAGTCAACTCATTATTATTAATTATTGATTGCAGATATTCAAATCCGATATTGACATTATCAAATCCTTGGAATTTCATAACGGCAATCTTGTCCCTTTGAATTTCAGATATGTTGAACTCTTTATAGTATTTTTCAAGTCTTAAATAGGAAGCACGAAATTCTTTTTTATAATGAATAATTAACCTGCCAATTAACTCATTACCAATCTCAAGTAATTCTGTTTTATATTGATAATGGTCAATGACAAATTCGCAAGAAAGACGTTTATAAAAACCAGCAAACAACCATTGATTAGGGGCATAATAAATAAAGGAAAGAATAGATTCTCTTTCAAAATTCTTTTGGTTCTGCCACTCTTGCCATTCTTTAAATTTATTATTGAAGTATGCGAACAGAGGATTATTTTCCTTTGTGCCTGTGGCAAAATGTACTTTATATTTTCTTAGTTCAGGCTCTATTCCTGGAAAGAGTTTTATAAAATTCATACTCACTATATTAATTCGGCTCTAACGCCTCTTTCAACGCCACCTGCAACAAATCCTGCGTGTATTTCTGGTTCTGCTGAATACTTTTCTCCATTTCATCGCAGAGGGTCATGAGTTGTTCTATCTTGGTGACTATACGGTGTTGTTCTTCAAATTTTGGAATAGGTATATATAGATTTGATAAAGAAGTCCCATTTACATTTGGTTGTCCTGCTCCCCAAGCTGCATCATATAGTTGTTTCCAATAAATGGGACTTTCCAAGAATACTTTTATATAGTTTGCATTTATTAGTTTTGAAGGTATTACCCTGATAAGATATGAAGCAAACATTGATTTTACAGGGGTATTCTTTACTATAAATGATTTGCCAATCGTACCACCTGTCCGAGCAATGACAATATCATTTTCACTTAGAACGTAATTATTTAAATCAGAAGTTGTATACACACAACTCGGAACACTATTCCAATCAACACGATTGTTTTGAATATCGGTTATCCTTAACAATCTTACATCATTTTTCCCTACGACTGCAGACGCATTAAGACCGTAATGAATACGATTGCAAACATTTGCTAATCTACACCAAACCCAATTCTCAGGAATCTCAAATGGAATTTCTTCAGATTTGACGGGTGGCAGCGGTTTTTCCTTCTTGATTTTCTTTTCCCTGATAAGTTTTTCTTTTTCCGCTTTTATTCGTTCCAGCAACTTGGTGGCAGGTTCATCATTGGGGTCTTGCAGGACTAATTTGCCCTGCACGGCATCCTGAAGTATCTGTTGACGGAGTTTTTTGAGAAGGTCGAGTTGGTAGGTGTGTTCTAAAGATAAAGTGTTGTTTGATTCTTCGAGAGAATCAAATTTTGAAACTAATTCAGACTGTTCATCAATGGGTGGGATAGGTACTTCAACTTCAGCAATCGATTTCATCGGCAAACTTACATTAGCCATACCCTTCATCCTTGAAACTAATTCATTTTCTTTATTCAAATCCAAATAGCGAAACAAGTATTGGGCAGATAGGATGGATTTATCTTTGGGGATAACTGCACAAAGAATATTGCCTATTGAGAACTTACCCGATTGGTAATGAATTCTTTTCATGCTCCTATGTCCGTGACCTGTTGATGAAACTAAAGGGATAATAACTGCTTCATCATCAAATTGAAATGCATTATGTGTTCTTCTTTCCTCACCCAAGACTACTAAAGGGTAATCACCAGCAATTGCTTTTGTGATTCCAATATTGCCTTTTTCAATAGTACAGACTTCTCCAATTTTTTTTACTTCCCAACTCATTTTAATTCAGATTTAAGTTGGTTCAATAGAATGTTACTCTTTTGCATCGATTTCTCAAGTAAACCAATTAATTCAACACTGGTGTACTCATGCTCTTCTTCCTGCTTATTTGGATTTTTTATATCAAGGTCATAGCCTCGTTCAATGATGGTCTGGATATCAACTTTCCATGAGACTTCATTTTCTTCTCGATTATTCCACCACTCCTTAATCGGATTAAATTCTTCAAGTCTGATGGGTTTGGTTTTACTGTAGGATTTCTGTCCTTCTGGCAGCCTGTGTTCGTAATACCAAACTTCTTTGGTTGGTTTCCCTTTTTCAAAGAAGAGCAAGTTAGTTGCCACCGTTGCATAGGGTTGGAAAACTGAGTTCGGTAACCTGATAATGGTATGCAGGTTGCATTCAGTAATCTTTCCCGCACTCTATGTTTTACACCTTCACCAGTTAGTGACCCATCTGGGAGAACAATACCTGCTCTTCCCCCATTCTTGAGAAGGTGAATCATTAAAACCAAAAAGAGGTCTGCACTTTCTTTTGTTCGATAGTTGAGTGGGAAGTTCTTTTCGTTGTTGTTGGCTACAATACCCCCAAATGGTGGGTTTGCCAGAATTACATCAACCCTGTCACGTTCCTTGTAATTGCTTAATGGTTGGTCAAGACTATCCCTGAAGGTGATTTTAGGAAGTTCAATATCATGCAGAATCAGATTGGTTGTTGCAAGCAAATATGGAAGTGGTTTGAATTCCCAACCTACAATATTTTCCTGAATACTTTGCCTTTCTTCAACGCTGTTAGCCTGTTCTTTCAAGTGTTCAATGGCTGCCGTTAGATAACCACCTGTACCACAACTTGGGTCAAGAATTTTCTCCCCAAGAACTGGATTAATCATTTCTGTGATAAAGTTTGTAACTGCCCTTGGGGTATAATACTCGCCAGATTTACCCGCACTTTGAAGGTCTTTCAGTATTCCTTCATATATCTCACCAAAGGTGTGACGTTCTTTTGCAAGGTTGAAATCCAGTTCATTCAGTTTGTTCAGAACTTTGCGGATGTTGATTCCGCTCTTCATGTAGTTGTTGTTGCCCATGAAGACCTCACGAACAATCAATGCTCTTCCGTTTCCCACACTTAAATCAATATTACGCATGGCAGTAAAGAGTTTCTGGTCAACAAACTCCAGAAGTTCATCTCCCGTCATGCCTTCATCATCACCTGCCCAGTTTCCCTTCTCATTAATCCAGTGAAATTTATCTGGAATTGGTGACTTATAATTGTCATCCATCAATTCCAGTTCTTTGTCCTTATCGGAAAATATTTTTAAAAACAACATCCAGCCTAACTGCTCAATTCTCTGCGCATCACCGTTAAGACCAGTGTCCTGACGCATTATGTCACGGATACTCTTTATTACTCCCGAAATATTACTCATTTGTATTGTTAAGTATTATTGATTCTTTCTTTACTTCTTTTATAGTTTTATAAATGTTTACATGAAATCTAAAAACACTCTTGAGTCTTACTTTATATCGATGATGTCTTTGTAATTTAGCTGCTAAAATATCATCTGTATAAATTTGTATTTTACCCCCCGTATAAATTCCATCACATATCTCCGCAAATATCTCCCATTGTTCACGAACTGGTTCCTTTCGATAAATATGAATTAGCAATTCTTCTTTCTCATTTAATTTTTTATAATCAATTGTTAATCCATTATAAACTCTTTTCCCGGTTTTAGTCCCTTTAACAGCTAAATCTTCTCTTTTTAATGCTTTTGTCTTCCCTTCTTTTGACAACTTATCAGCTGATTTATTTTTCTTACGTCTTTGATATTCAATATTTAATCTACAATGCAAAGTATCAATGACCTTCTTTCGTGTTTTATCCAACTTGTCTAACAAATCACTATTCTTGATAGGTTTACCTTCATGGTTATGCCAATTGTTTCTTCTCCATTCTTTAATCCTATATGGATTTGTTCTTTCTTGGTCTTGAAGTGCAAATCTGTCAGTTATAAAAATAATTTGGTTTGATTTCTTTATTAAACTAAAATGCCTTTTGGACAACCTTAATACTTCTTCCATGCCTTGAATTATAGCCTCTAATTCCAGCCTTTCAATATTTGCTCCAACATATTTACCTATCGAGTTGGAAATCGAATCTAATGCTATAGAATCAGGAAATGTTATTACATATCCAACACCGCCAGAACTTTTTGAGTCATAATCCATAGCACCATCACAATTGATATATATGGCATAAGGGTTAAGAGTCATTGATTGTAATACTAAAATTAACCTGCTTTATATAATTCATCCTCTAATTCATGAATTGCTTGTAAATATGCCTTCTTACTACCAAAGGTGCTTACTATTTCCATTGGTGAACCAAAGTCGGTAAATGGCTTAACTTTCAGCACCTCGATGGATTCAATATCATCAATACCTTCATCTGCATACTTGTCTAACAGATTTTCCAATACTTTCTTTGCCTGCTCTCCATACTTAGTAAAGTAATTGCGTTTCTTAACGCTATTAGCACGTTCTTTACGAGTGAGAGGTGGTTGGTCATAAGCTACATGGCAAATCAGGTCAAATAAATCCAAATCTCTATTAACTGCATCATATAATGCTTCTACAAGCACTCCCTGTTGCCTTAATTCTTCGATAATTACAGTCTTTTGGTCTGCAGAATTCCATTTACTCAGAAAATCATCGAGTGATGCAAATTGACCTTTGATTATTTCTTTGGTATGGTCTTTCAAACTGGTGGTAATGGGTTTACCATGCTGGTCGAAATAGAGTTCACGGCTTATTAGTATTGATACATTGACTCCATTTACATAAACCTTAGGTCTTGGTTGTCTCGGAGGAATAGGTTCTCCTTCGGGAGTTCTAATTGGGGGTGGAATAGGTTCTTCGCCAATATCTGGGTCTTTATCATCAGGATATACATATTCATCTGGTGTATCATCTGGAAAAATATCTGCCAAATCATCTTCATCTGTTGCCGTTTTTATCTTTATTGGTTCACCATCAAAATCAGGGTCAGCAAACAGGTCAGTAGCATTTCTGAAATCCAGAATTGTAAAGTATGTCTTTCCATATTCTTCATCGATACGTGTCCCCCTACCTATAATCTGTTTGAATTTAGTCATAGATGTGATATTAGCGTCCAGCACTATCACCTTGCAGGTAATTGCATCAATACCTGTAGTCATTAACTCTGATGTAGTAGCAATTACGGGATATCGCTGTTCTGGGTCAGTGAAATTGTCGAGTTCCCGCTTACCCTCATCGTTATCGCCTGTAATCTGCATAATGTACTTATAGTTTTCTGCTACTAAATCAGCATTCTCATTCGCTAACGCTGACCGCATCCGTTCAGCATGGTCAATATCTACACAAAAAACTATGGATTTGGCAAATCGGTCATATCCCTTTAAGAATTCTGATAATTTCTTAGCAACTGTAGCAGTTCGTTCATCGATTACCAAATTACGGTCGTAATCCTTCTCATTATATATCCTGTCTTCAACCGGATTTCCATCTTTATCTATTTTTCCATCTTCAGGTCTCCACCCCTCTAAGTCAACATTTATCCCAACCCTGACTACTCTGTATGGGGCAAGAAATCCATCCTCTATACCCTGCTTCAATGAATAGGTATATATGGGGTCTCCAAAATATTCTATATTACTAACCTCTGAAGTTTCTTTTGGAGTGGCAGTTAAGCCGATATGTGTAGCTTTCTTAAAATATTTAAGTATATCATGCCATGCGCTGTCATCTCTTGCAGACCCCCTATGACACTCATCTATAATAATTAGGTCAAAGAAATCTCTGCTGAATTGCTTATAGATGTTCTTCTCCTCTTCATTTCCAGTTATGCCCTGATATAAAGAAAGGTATACCTCATAGGATTTATCAACCTTACGTTTCTTAACCATGGTCATCTTATCCCTGAAATGCTTGAAATCACCCCGATTTGCTTGGTCTATCAAGGCATTGCGGTCAGCAAGAAACAATATACGTTTCTTCTTTCCAGCCTTCCATAGACGATATGCAATTTGGAATGCCGTATAGGTTTTACCAGTCCCAGTTGCCATCACCAATAATATCCTATTTTGACCCTTGGCTATTGCCTCTATAGTTCGATTTACAGCGACCTGCTGATAATATCGAGGTCTTCTGCCAGACCCATCAAAATAATAGTCCTGATCCACTATTTTCTCGGTTTCTGGGGATGTTAATCCTTTATATTGTTTATACTTTTCCCATAGAATTTCAGGACTTGGGAATTCATTTAAACTAAGTTCGGTTTCAATGTTGGAATCAGTTACCGTTTTATCATTAAATAAGAACCCATCGCCATTACTGCTAAATGCAAAGGGTAAATCAAGAATTCCGGCATAATCAAGCGCCTGCTGAATACCTGCCCGAACGGAGTGTTTATTGTCTTTGGCTTCAATTACAGCGATTGGGATGTTTGGTTTATAATATAGTATGTAGTCAGCACGCTTTTTAGTACCTCTGGCAGTCATTCTGCCTCGGACATGTATTTTGCCATCAGTGAATGTTACTTCTTCCAGAAGTTGTTTTTGACTGTCCCAGCCAGATTTGATTATGGCTGGAGTAATGTATTTTGTGCATATATCACGCTCAGACAGAGACTTTTTATCCATTTTGTAGGATTTGGATTGAAAAGAATAAAAGTACTAAATCTGGTTATTATTTTTTCATAGATTACCTCTATTATGCCTTCGAATTTTTATTTAATTTTTCAGAATAACAAGATTTCTGAATTCCGCTCCTAAACTTGAATTATTTCATTTTCAGATATATTATAATTATTTAGCATAAACTCAAAAACCTTTTCCTTTTTTACTTCTGAATCCTTTGTAACTAATTTTCGTCCCATATCTTTTTGCATCTTTCTTATGAATCATATCGTGTTCTATTTGATTTTTAAAGACCCACAAGTTCTCCGCTCTATTATCTGTTTTATCTCTATTTTTATGATGTACAACTTCTCCTTGGCGTAGTTTTCTTCCAAGCCTCTTTTCTGCTGCCCAACGGTGCATAGGTTCATTACTATCTTTAAAACGTTTATACCCTCTTTTATCAATGTAAGTATTAGAGAATAGATTTGATAAGACTTTTATTATTCCCATATTATATTTTTAAATTATCACTAACTCATATAAAGAAGCTTTAAGTTTTGTTAAATTCTTATCATTTATACCCCAATCCAGGTAATAAATAAAATTTCACTCTTGCCTCTATCGCCTCCTTATACAAACTTATAACTTATATTAATTCCTTCAAAATTAAGTCTTTAACTGCATTCGCACAAGTTAATGAAAACACGCGACCCTTCATGTTCTATATATATTTCCATTATGCCATTTTAAAAAGTTTTTATTAGGCAAATCATGATTATTATTTGGCAACGAAATTAATTTTTGTCCATGATACTTATAATAGTCCCTTCCATTCTCAAACTCTTCTTTTATCCTTTTACTAATCTCGATGTTATAAGTATCTGTAACAGTAATATATCCGGAATCAAATAGTTTATGTAAGTCTGCTCTTAATAGCAAGCCATTATTTGTTGTATTTATGCCAAATGATGAATAGGGTTTAATATGAGCCGCTTCTAAAACTGGTAAAGTTCTTTCTCCACTAACAGCACAACGTCTTGAATAAGCGTCTGTAACTAATATCCGAAATGCTCCTTGACCGATTCTAACTTTTGTTAAATATTGTCCGTATTGCGGTGATTGTTCATTTACTACTTCAGAAGGTTGATTGGCTGAATATTTGGATAAAATAATTTCCAATTTATTCCAATAACTTTTCCCAATCTCGTCATTTGTTGAGTAGGATTTACCCTGAACAATATTTTTAGACCAATTTGAGGGTATTGGTATCCAATCTGATTCATTGAAAAAAATTGGGTTTGTTAAAACGATACATCCAATATTTGGATTCTTTTCAATGGAGTTAGAACTATCTCGATAGAATCTGATTTTTGAATAAAATGATTGATAGTTATCTGTGCCGTTCCTGTTTTGAAATACCTCCCATGCAAAATCAATAGGTAAAATCGAGTGTGAAGTAAAAAATCCTATGCCAGCAACTTTGTTTATCGGACTTTTCAATTTAAATAAGAATGGCGATCCGGTCTCAATAGCTTTAAAATGAGTCAATCCACTGGGTTGCCAAAAGTTTAAATCTTCCGGATTTATACTCCTTAAGTATTGATACCATTCAAGATCAGTATTTCCAATATAATATTTCATTGTCTTTAATTGGCATTATCCACAATTCATTTATAGTAATACTGTGCTTTGATAATCCTGATCATTAACACCCTAATATCTAAGTAATAAATAAAAACTTACTCTTGCATCTATCGCCTCTTTATACAAACTTATGACTTATATTAATTCTTTCAAAATTAAGTCTTTAACTGCATTCGCACAAGTTAATGAAAACGCGCGTAAGCTGGGAATCCACATCGTAAGTAATTCCAAAATCGGTACTGACTTTCTTTCTTTCAATATCGCCTGCATGAATACACAAGATCACATCAATTTTGTCTTTTAACAATTGCAAAAGCCGCATCTTTACATTCGGGTCAAAGCCAAGCAGCATCCTTGTTGCATGATAGTCATATAAGATCTTGCCACCGAATTCAAGGTACAGTTTATCGTTAAACCGGCTTACCCGCTCAAGAATAGTAAATGTCTGCTCCTTAAGGTATTTCTCATTGTCAAATCCCATGTGATTTGTTTCTTCCATTTTACTTCCTGGGTGTTTTGTTGTAAGAATTTATATCAAGGCTCCAATATAGGTATAATTATACGTGCAGGAAATTTCTGGCAGTTAAATAATAAAATAAACTAAGCTTAGCGGGGGAATGAAAATTTTAATTGATAGCATTCTGATTCTAAAAGCGGCAAAGCTAATGTAAATTAATTTTTGATGATTAACCTAATACGGTTTGTATCTGCTTTTTCAGGAGTTGAAGCGATTTGTTAGCAAGCGAGGAAGGAAAAAAAAGAAGTGACTTGCTGGTGGCAGGTGTCCGCAAAGGGGAAATTTAAACCTAATTCTTATTCAACTGTTCTTCATACATGCTCTTAATTTTAAAATCTTGACTCCAGATCGCTTTAATGTTTAAGATATAAGTTGAATAATTACCATTAGCTTTTGACTTAATTTTGTAATCTAATATATAACTCACAACATAATCATTGTTAGGCAATTCATACATTATAAATGAATCCCAGTCTATGTTAATAATCCGAAAAGGATATTTATAATAATATTTCTGAAGATCTTTTTTAATTGTATTCAGGTCAACATTTGAAGAATTATACCATCTGCTCACCTTTTCATTAATAAAGTAATCCAACACTTCTAAATTATCATTCTCAAGTGCATCATAATATGCTTGAATCTGAGACTTAAGTTTTTGTTCCTCCTTTTTGTTACTGCCATTTCCAATTTTAAGACTATAAAATATAATAAAAAACACTAGCATGAAAAATAGAATAACGAGGGGCCATAATGTTTTTTTTGATATAATTCTCTTAAAACTGGAATGAGCTTTTTTTGTTTGAATTTCTTCTTTATTAATGAGTGATACTAATTTTTTAGCATTTAGTGATCTTTTATGATCAATTTCATACTTTTTTATAACAGATTTAAAAAGTTTTTCATGTTTAAATTCATCTAACGGAATTAGACTAATAGAAACTGGTTTATTAGGTTTACCTCCAATACCTATTGCAATAAAAACAGGGATTTCAGGAGTTTCATATTCTTTATATCGAATATATCGATCAAGGTCTAATAATTTGACTTTATCCTCCAAATCATATCTTGCACGATATTTTGCTTCTACAAAAAATTCTTGTTTGGTCTTTTTGCATCTGAATTTAAAATCAGGCTTCTTAGAAGACTCAATATATCGTTCTTTGATCTGTTCATCACTAGGGGTTATGTGTAACAAATCATAATTACTCTTATCAAAAATTATATCCTTAATATATTGTTCGAATATTCCGCCTTTTGCATAGGAATCATTTATGTTGTTATCCTCACTCATATTTTAATTGTGATAAACAAGTTACAAATTGTTAGATAATTAATACATTAATTTATCCACCGCCGGTATTTGTCATTAATGAAAATCAACTTAAGTTAAATTAATTTTTTTTACGGAATTACTAAACAATTGGTTTATGAAGAATATAAGATGTCAACAATTTCTTAGCCGAGCAGGGGGGAAAATAAGAAGTGATTTGTAGGTAAGTAAGCTTGGTTTGAAGGGCTAATAACCTTCCTTATAAATCAGACGCAGATTTAGTATGCGCTTAGTTAGAAGATATTCATTTATTCAGAATACTCAATAGCACTATTCCTATATTATTTTTCTTGTTCAATAAATTTATCTCTTCTGCATTTTTAATGACAGCCATTCTGTAGAATGAGCATATATAAAGATCTTTTTCATTTTTATAAACTTTGGGATCATTATTAAGTGGAATGTCATTATAGTAGGCACTATGTGAAAGCACAATTCTTTGTGCCTCACCTGAAAAGTTAAAATGCTTATAAAATAGACTACTTGTCATTTCAGACGCTATGTGAGTTTTTATCAGGTTAAAGATATTCTTATAGTTTGTAACCTGGTTGACAACCTTTGATAGAACTTCACTGTTTGAATCTAACTTAAGCTCAACGATATAGGGTCTCCAATCTTTATCAATGCCAAATAAATCAATACACCTCCCCCTTTTATTACCAACTTCAAGAGGCATTTCCTTTGCAATAATTTTAATCTCTATAGTTTCATTATGAGAAACAACCAAACCTATTTTGCCTATCATGAAAATATCATTTCTCATTTTAGCTTCACTAAATTTATTTTCCGGAACCAGTTTTCCATGGAAAGCTCCAAGCTTAAAATCTTTTTGTCTTAAATTATTCATTTCATTTAACTTTTAATTTTATTAAGAGTGTTCTATTCTTTTATTTATATTGCTAGTGAAAATTACAATGCCACATTACACTGTAAATCGCAGATAAAACCTATTCTAATCATTGGTATTACTATGAATATGAGTGCTAATACAGTTCAAAACACCGCCTTCTTTAGCTAATTGATTGCAATCTGGACCTGGAATTATATTATCTGGAGCTACACCTGCTTTAATTAAGGCATGTATCGCATTTTGATCTTGTTTCTCCACTCCATATTGAGGAAGAAAAAATTTATCACCAACACGCAGAAAATTCATATAGTTACCAATAGCACTTTCAAAAGTGCTCTGGCATGGAATTCCATTTGGAACCTTGTAAATATCAAAACCTAATTCTTTGAAATAATCTGCTATTAAATTTACAATTAATTGAGATTTTTTGTATTCTGCTGCACTTATATAGTCTTTATTAGACTCCCTAGTATATGGATATTCGGAAACAAGTAAAGTTTTGTCATCTAGAAATCTCACTAATCCATCTACATGGCCGGTATCGTCACCGGGTTCAACAGGTATTAAGTATAACTTCTCCAGGTTTAATTGCTTTGTTAATTCATTTTTTAAGTTGTCAATAAAAAAATACTCATTATCAGAAATTACCCTATTCGATATAATACCAACTCCTCTTCCATTGAAAACAAGGCTTCCACCATCTAGAATAATATTCTGCTTTTCTATACTAAGTACATGGCAATTTTTACCTCCAATCTTTTTCCCAAGTTCATTGTCCGGCCGTGATCTTTTGGCATATGTTTCGTTGACATACCAAGGGTAATACTTTCCTTTTATAGATTTAATTTGATTATCTTCTTTCAACCAAAACGGTGAAAAGTCTCTGATCCAAATATCCTGGATATATTTTACCTCTTCCAATATACTCTTAGTTTTAATAATCTCAGAAATATCAATTAATGCATCTGGCCTATGGAATAGCCTGATTTTAAGGTTCCCTGATAAATTTCCAATAAGCATCTCTATAAACAAATTGTAAATTTTTATCAGCTCATTTACATCATAACCATGATCAGGAAGTTTTGAAGGCCACACTAATCCAACTTCAGGAGGTATTTTCCAATCAGGTATAAGCTTCATTTATTCTTCTTTAACACCATTATTTGTGCTGCAAGTTCCGCGAAGGATTCAGTTTGTTAATTAAATATATCTCCAAAGCTGCAGCCAAAGGATAATTTTCCTCATTAAAACCAATTGTCATAATACTAGTCAACTCATTCCAGTCTTCAGTGGGTTTATATTTCTTGCCAGACTTATTTTTATCAACTTTCCAATATCGTTTCAATCTGTCTCCAAGACCACTTCCCTGATATTGCCCAAAACTTTTACCTAAACCAACACCTATATAAATGATCTCCTTTTCACGGAATAGTACATAACATCCTCTTTTATCCTTGTTAGGAATTGAGCCATCAAAATACCAGGGTTCTGACCATTGAGGAGGTTGTCCGTTTACAGGCTTCCAAAATAATTCAAAAAAATTATTGGTTTCTGCAATTAAATATTGTTTAGTTAGCATTAGTGTTTTAGTTAAAATTACAAAAAACAAATCAGGTAAATTGTAGCTAAATACTTATTTTAAATTAAGTTGTAAAAGAAATCTACATTTCTACCAAGAAAGCTTAATCATTAATCAGTTAGAGATTATAAAAAATATATTATTAACTTTCACTCTGGTTAATTTAAATAGTGGAGAAGCGATTTATACTAACCTTACTAAATTAATGGAAAGACTAGTTATTGAAAATAAAATCTATAAATACTATGAATACCAACTTGAAAAAGAGTTTGAAGAGGTAATAATTAAGAACTATCAACAGATTTTTGGGATTAATACTATATACATCGATATCAAAAAAAAGATTGGTGATAATATTGTGACAATACCGGATGCGTATCTTATCGATTTTTCATTTATTGAGAAGCCAAGACTTTACATTATCGAAAACGAAATATCTACTCATGACCCTTATAAACATATCGGATCGCAATTGCTTAAATTTGCTATCTCCTATAAAGCTAGTGGTAGAAATATTAAGAAATTTATCCTTGACTATCTTATTGCAAATAAAGTTAAATATGAAATTGTTGAGAAACGATTAAAAAAGGCAGGTTATAGAAATATTGATGCATTCTTAGATTCTTTGGTTTTTGATATACCGGTAGCAGCGATCGTAATAATTGATAAGAGCAGTGATGAATTAGAAAACGTCCTCGGCCAGCTAACCTTGGATACAGATGTAATAGAATTCCAAACCTTTGTTAACGATAGCTATAGCATCCACAAATTCATTCCTTTTAATGAAGAAATCCGGGAAATAGAGGAAGGTAATAAGTTAGATCTGAAGGTTGAGGAGTTAGATACTATTGTTGTCCCTGCCCGGGCTGAAGGATTTCAGTCTGTATTTATTGAATCCAATGCCTGGTGGTCAATACGGATCTCAGCTTCTATGCTGGACCGGATAAAGTATATAGCGGCATACCAGGTAGCTCCTATCTCAGCCATAACTCACATTGCTGAAGTTGCTACTATTGAAAAATATAAGGATACAAATAAGTACAAGCTAGTATTCAAGGAAGCGGCAAAGGAAGTCTCTCACATTAAATTGGATATGCGAAAAAAGGGATTTGCTCCACAGGCACCTCGTTATACGAGTTATAAAAAGTTGATGAAGGCGAAGCATTTATCGGATATTTTTTAATTAAAGGAGTTTAACAAATTGTTGTTAGTAAAGCCGATAAAAATTATGTTTTTAATAATAAGATTATTGCAGAGTTATTGCTATCAATTTTAATATTATTCATTGTAAAATCTAATGGCAGATATTAATCAACTTATCAACGAAATTTCACCTGATAACATTACTAATTATTTCCAGAGCAAAATTTCAAGTTTTAGACCTGAGAAAGAAGATCTCAGAGATCTTTTACCTGAGGAAGATGAAAGAAAATTCACTGAGCTGACAAAACATGATGCGGTAGAATTAGCCGACCATGATGAGTTGGTAGTTTTCTCTTGTAACTATGATGGAGAACTTAGCTCCCGTAGCTCCAAAAAGAAACAGTATGATATAGCAAAAAAAATACTGAAGTATGAGTTTAAAGACGCAGCAATCTTTATTTTTTACGACAATTTTGCGAAATTCTGTGTCAGTTTTATCCGCACAAACTATTCAGGCGCAAAACGTGATTATAGTACCTGGAAACGCTATACTTATTTCATAGATCCTGAGAAACCCCCCAACGCGCATTTTTTCAATGCGTGACGTATTTATTACCGAAAGTAGTATAGCAGGAATTTACAATTCCGGAAGGTCAAATTGCATCTTCATGAAAACACACCCTAGAATTATGCATTTAATCAAAGTGAACATAGCGTTAATAAAAGAATGACAACACATATTCTATCTGATGCGTAAGATCAGTGGAAACAAAATACAACTACTATGGGTGAAAATAGGGAAAACAAAAATCCGAAATTCAGAATCAGAGAACAAATGCTGGTAATTGTAAATAAGGATTGGCATCGTACCTATGTGGCATCTATACATACCATTAAAGGGCATGATGGAAGAAAAAAGTATTCAGCAAAATGTAAGCTAAAAGAATCCTCTATCGTGGGTATTGCATATGATAAAGATCAGCTGAGCAGATGTATGGATGAGCTAGCTACCATAATCGAAGAATACACTTCAAGAAAGTTACCCTTTGGGATTCCTCTCGTACTGGACATAATTTTTGGGCTGAATTAGTCCTGTTTCAGCAATACCCGAATCCGTTCCCTCTCGAAATCATTCTGCGATACCTCTGCCCGGCAGGGGAAGGGCCAGCCTTCGCTCAATGCTTGAGCTACGGCTGGTAAATCCGCGAATTCTGTGAAACAGAATGAGCAATCCCGTCCGGACCGCTCTTAAAAAACAAAACCTCTTGATTTTCAAGGGTTTTTCTGTTTTTAGACACTCGAATTAGATACTTAATTTGACACTTCAAAAACCTCGTCTTGGATTTTCTTATAATTAAACATACAACAATTAAATCCATGTAATAAATATAATCAATCGATACGTGATTCTCTCACAGCTATCATCAATAGTTGTTATATATACCTTAATGCAATGATCAAGTATCCGATCATGATCAATGCTATGGTGATTACTGGTTATAGGTATAGAGTAACACTATGAAAACGTAATAATATTAATAAAGAAAATGTAACAATTTTAGCAAAATAACCGAATCTCTTTTTTGATCCTATATACCAACATTTTTACAGGGGAGGATGAATACGGAAAAACCGTGGGTCTGTTTACCAATATTATAACATTAATTATTTTCCGAAACGTCTATTTTGGGTTGGAGCTTTATATTATTAAGTCTGTAAACTTTTTATTTCTGGGTTACTTTTAATTACTTTTACCGTTATAGCAGTAAAATATAAGGTTCTAATCTATTTTTCTATAGCTTTTGATATATTTATACCGCTTTAACAGTAAAAAAGCGCAAAATGCTTTGTTTTTATCTTAATTTCTTCTATATTTACCGCTATAAAGGTAAAAATGATGCAAGCTCAAGAATTAGCAAATATTATAAAAATGCATCGTAAAGCGGCTAAATTAAGTCGGATAAAATTAGCTGAGATGGCCGGAGTGGGTAAAACTGTTATTTATGATATTGAAAAAGGCAAAGAAACCATTCAACTTAATACTTTAGGCAAGATTCTGAAAGTATTAAATATAAAAATTGAATTAACAAGTCCATTAATGAATAACCAACAAATCATTAGTGATGAGAAAAGCTAAAATATTTGTTCAAGGTATTGAAGCAGGAATATTAAGTGAATTGAAACAAGGCACTGAGTATATATTTGAATACCTTGATGGGTATAATGGACTTGAGATTTCAAGAACAATGCCCAAGAATGTTAAAGTTTATAAGTTTAATAAATTTCCACCTTTTTTTGATGGACTATTACCAGAAGGGTTTCAGTTAGAAGGATTATTGAAGATTAAAAAAATTGATAAAAACGA
>Ga0315543_1001998_pt1 | contig 20800 bp, 15 predicted proteins | sample SalMarSW160210MG_2_FD_203098 | JGI IMG/M metagenome (GOLD analysis project Ga0315543, IMG submission 203098) | Salt marsh sediment microbial communities from the Plum Island Ecosystem LTER, Massachusetts, United States - Salt Marsh Sediment SW1601-210 ...
TGTTCACGCTGGTGCTGGCGGCTCGACAGTAGACGCCTCACATAGTGGAGGGATATGAGCAAGCAGGGTTGGCACTGGGGCAGAGTGGCGTCGTTTCTCCTGGCGTTGCTTCTCTGTCTGCAGGTGCTGCTGGCACAACCAGAGTCCCTGGTCAGAGCAGAGCAGGCTGTCACTGCTGTTGCGCACTGGACGCTTCCTCTGCCCAAGCCGCCGCGCGATGTGCTGACCGGCGACATGGACGGCGACGGGCAGCGTGAGATAGTCGTTGTGTGTCACGATGGATACCTGGCGCTGCTTGAGGGGGATGGCACGGTCGTATGGCAGGCTCAGCACAGCGAGGAAGTGAGTGCCGCTTGCCTGGCTGACCTGGACGGCGACGCGCGCTTCGATCTGCTCATCGGCAGCCCGCGTGGTGTGACGGCGATGCGCGGAGATGGCAGTGAGATGTGGTTCTATCGTACGGCCTACCCCGTAGATACCCTGTCTGCTGCAGATGTGGACAATGATGGCAATGCCGAAGTCATAGTCGCCACCACCTACGAGCACGTCTACGAATTGGATGATGACGGTACAACCATCTGGCACTACTGGCCCCAGCGACGAGGATTCGGGGGTACTGTGCGTGGCCTGGCCGTAGCCGACTTTGATGACGACGGCAGACAGGAAGTGGCTGTGGCCTTTGATTTCCCGGGATACAAGGACATGGCACCCGCCGGGCACATCCGGCTGCTAGACGACGATGGCAAGGAGATGTGGTATCGCAAGCTGAAGAGTCCCGTGATGGCTATTGCCGCCGTTGATCCAGACGGCTGGGGCAAGTTCCTGATCGCCGCTGGCACAGAAGCGGGTGAGTTCATGGTATTGTTTGGTGACTCGACAATGCGCTGGTACCACGAGCTTGGCTCTCCTGTACTGTGCCTGCTGAGCGGGGACGTTGACGATGATCAGCGAGACGAAGTCGTAGCCGTGGCCGAACGTCGTTTGCTGGCGCTGGACGACGACGGCTCTTTGCTTTGGGAGCGCAGCAGCCCAGGGCGTGTGGTGGATGCAGCACTGGGGGATTTCGAGGGCATCGTTGGCCGGCCCGTGGCTGTGCTCAGCTTGCAGACAGGGCTGCAGAGGAGTATTGTCGAACTGATTGACATTCGCGGTGGCAGCGCCGAGTCCTATCTAATGCCCGCTGCTGGTTCGTTGGTATGCCTGTCTGATCTGAACATGGACGGTTGGGGTGAGTTGCTCTTCTCCTCAGAAGAGGCAGTGCAATTGCTGTCGCGAGCCCGTGGCGTGGCTCACAGCCGGGTTGGCTGGCGGTACAAGGCGCAGGGAGAAATCACCGCGCTGGACGCCGCAGACGTGGACGGCGACGGGCGCTTCGAAATCCTGGTCGGTTCTCAAGACAGCAACCTCTGTGTCTTGAAGGACGATGGTTCGCTGTCCTGGCGCTACCACGCCCACGGGGCAGTGAGGACGGTGGGCACTGGCGACGTAGATGGTGATGGACAGCAGGAGGTCATTGTCAGCTACAACAACTTTGACCGGCCTGGCGGTCCCCCGGAGTCGGGCCTCTCAATTCTGAAGGGCGACGGGCGCGTGTTGTGGCACTATGAAACTGACAATTGGGTCTGGAACGTCTGCGCCGCTGACCTTGATGGCGATGGCAGCGATGAGTTGATTGCCGGTACGGGCAGCAACCGGGTGTTGGCCATCTCTGCGGATGGGCAAGCAATGTGGTCGCATCTCACCGCTGGCAGTATCATGAGCCTGTATGCGGCTGACCTGGATGGTGATGGACGAGCGGAAGTGGTGGCGGGGTCTGAGGACAATCGGGCCTACTTGCTGTCAGGCGATGGGTCTTTGCGCTGGTACTATGACACGGGGCGAGATGTATCAGCGGTGTGCGGCGCGGATTTGGATGGTGATGGGCTGGGGGAGGTGGTTATCGCCTCGGAGCAAGGAATGCTGTATGCTCTGCGTCTGGACGGCACCATATTGTGGGAGTATGACCTGCATGACATGCCGTTTGCCCTCTACGCTGGGGAATTCCACGATGGAGGTCGCGCCTATGTGACCGCAGCGACTAGTGGGGGAGGGCTGTATGTCTTGAATGGAGATGGCGTCCTCATCTGGCTCTATTCAGTACAGGGCGGGCTGCGGTCCGCCTGCGCGGGGGACGTGGATGGTGACCGCCGCTCTGAGATTGTGGCTGGTTCTGCTGAAGGTATGCTCTATGTCGTCACCTACGGGGGCAGGCTGGAACGTCGTCACGAACTAGGCGAGGGCATCAGCGCTCTGTATGTCGGCGACATTGATGATGATGGGCGGGCGGAGATCCTGGCCGGGGCGCGGGACGGGCAGCTCTGGATGTACGAACACACGCCGAATCGCCCGCCTCTAGCGGCCAATCCTGGCGTTACACGCGGCGAGGCAGGGTACGTATACTCGGTCAGCATTAATGACCCTGATGGTGACAGTGTAGAAGTCACGCTCGAGGTTCTGGACCCCTTCAGTGGTGCATGGCGCTCCGCAGGCACCAAGCATGCATTGGAGCCTGGTGTGCTGTACTGGTTTGTGGACCCATTTCCACTGTTGGCTTCCGGCCGCACAGCAGCCTATTGCTTCGCCTACAGCGATGGCCTCAACACAGGCACGCTCGGTCCTGTGTTTGGCCCGCGCGTGCCAGGGCTCCCCTGGTATACCTACGCCGAATTGGCTGCAATCATTGGCCTGCTCGTGTTTGCCTATCGCGCCTGGTACAGGTCGCCGACGCGGCATGCCCGCTTGCTCTACGCCCGGCTGGCGAGCAGTCCCCAGGACGTACTGGCCGCCATGCGCAACCTGGCAGTCAGTGGGGCTGACCCCGCAGAAGCTCTCATCCGCCTGTCGAAGCGTGCGCGGGCTGTGGGTGATCGAACGGTGGCCGGCCTCGCTGAGGGCTACCTGCTATTCTCCAGCCGTCCTGCAACTGGACTGCAAATCATTGCCTCTACCTTGGCCCACAGCACTGCGTCTGCTGGGCCTGAGCAATCCTGGGTCGCAGCACTCGTCCAGGTGTACCAGTTGTTGGCAGACCTGCTGGGGGCCAACTCTATGGCACGCGTCACTGTCTTGCGTCCGAGGATGCAGCGGGTTCTCCGTCTCCTGGAAGAACGTGTAGCAGATGACGGCGCAGCGCGCGTCACGCTGGCCAACGCGCGTGACGCGTTGGGCCAGTTCTTGCGCGTGGCCAGCTTGATGCGCAGCAGTGAGCGCATTGAAGCTGCAGAGGGTAAGCTGGACTACCTGGCACAAGCCGCTGAGGTGTTGGCCGCTTTGGAGGATATGCAAGGCGGGCCAGAGGCACAGGTGATGGCCCAGATTGCTGCCAATTGGCGACGGGTTGTGGCTGCCGTACGTGAGGAATGGCGTGGGCGTGCACAACTGCGCTGCCGGCTGCGGACCAGGCGCATAGTGGCAACGGGCGAGGCCCTGCTGGTGTTGGAAGTGCAAAACAGGGGGCGCAGTCCAGCTTTGCGCACGACAGTGGAGTTCGCCGCAGATGGCAACTACAAAGTGCTTGGTGTTCCAGTAGTGCTTGGCACCTTGCAACCCGGACATACTCGCGAAGCAGAGTTGCGTTTGGCCCCGCCAGCAGAGGATCGTTTCCGCGTCGAGTTCTTACTGCGCTACGACGATCGCGAAGCGCGCGGCAAGTCACAGCTTTTTGCTGATATGGTGGAGGTGCTGGCGCCATCCGAGTTCCGGCTCGTTCCTAATCCCTACGTGCCAGGCAGACCTCTGCGACCTGCCAGCCCGCTGTTCTACGGTCGTGAAGACGTGTTCGATTTCATTTCCAAGAATGCCAAGGGCCTCCTGCAGCGGAACATTCTGATCCTGATTGGGCAGCGGCGTACCGGCAAGACGTCAATGTTGTTGCAGTTGCCGCTGCGCCTGAGCGAGCACTACGTTCCGGTATACCTCGATTGCCAGTCCCTGGGGATGACGCCGGGATTGCCCGCCTTGCTCTACGACGTAGCCATGACCATTACAGATGCTTTGGCGGAGCGCGGTATGCACGTGCCAGTGCCCGAGCTGGCAGCGTTTCAGGAGCAGACCGCACGGGCTTTTGAACACGGCTTTCTAAAAGTTGTGCAAGATGGGCTTGCTGATCGCACTCTCCTCCTGGTTCTGGACGAGTTCGAGGAACTGGAAATGCGCGTGCGTGCCGGCCATCTTGAGCCTACATTGTTCTCCTATCTGCGGCATTTGATGCAGCATAGCCGCAAAGTCGCCTTCGTCTTTGTGGGCACGCATCGTCTGGAAGAGATGACCACAGATTACTGGTCAGTGCTTTTCAACATCGCGCTGTACCGTCACATAGGTTATCTGGACGAGAGTTCGGCACGGCATTTGATCACCGAACCGGTGCGGCCTTTCAACATGGTCTATGACGACCTGGCCCTCAACAGAATGCTGCAGGTCACCACTGGCCATCCGTATTTCCTGCAATTGCTTTGCTATTCGTTGGTGAATGCGCACAATCGCAGCAAGCGGAGCTACACGACCATTGATGACGTTGATCAGGCGTTAGAGGAGATACTGACTCTCGGTGAGGCACATTTCTCATTTCTGTGGGAAACGTCTGCTGAACGGGAGCGTGCGACGTTGGTAGCTTTGACTCGGCTCCTGCCGCGACTGGGGCAGGCATCGTGGCCGCAACTGGGAGTGACGGCCAGCGACGTGGCGCTCTTGCTGGCCGAGCACGGCCTGACGGTGGATCCGAGGCAGGTGTCCGTCGCACTGCGCAGCTTGGCGGCGCGAGAGATCCTGCAAGAGGTGCCAGGCGATGTCGAGCGCTACGTCTTCAAGGTGGGTCTGGTGGCCCTGTGGATTGAGCGCTGCAAATCCCTCAGCAAAGTTATCGAAGAACTGTCCTGAGTTGTCTCCGCTCTGCCTCAGTTGGCCTCTGCCACGCGCAGTCGGCGACGTTCGTCATGGATGGGGGCCGGCCTTCTTGCGGCGACTGAGCAGGAACGCGCAACGGCTTACCACCGACGCGGTGGTGAATCCAAGGATGCCGACAAGCACAGCATCATAGACAGCAGGTCTGGGGAAAGCCAGCGTAATGCCGATAGCGACGAAGAGAAACACTCCGTAGTATTTCCCCGCCGGGTCGTAAAGAGGCCGCCTCAGCCCTGATGTCAGGACGAACTGCGAGAACATGGAACCAATAAGGAGTAACGTCCAGAAGGGGTACATGCCCTTCACCACGAAAGCCAAGAATGCTGCCAAGACCAGAATAAGGTCGGCGGTTGGATCAAAGTACGCCCCAAGCGACGGCGACACGCGCAGCCTCCTTGCCAGGTGACCATCGAGGGCATCCGTCAGGCAGGCCAAAAGAAAGAGGCAGATTGACCACGTTCTCAGATCGCTAATGAACGTCCACACAAACAGCGCAGCGCAGGCAACCCGAGCGGCGACGACTCCAGAGACGATGAAAGCCCTACGACGCCTGCTGGTACGCATCCCGTCCATGTCCTCCTATTCCCCAGGCAGAGGAATCACCCTTGCGGCTTCAGTGGCGATCTCGACCGCGTCGTTGATGCCATACAGATCCTCGTTGGGTCTGAGGGTGTACAAGAGCAAGGACTTGACGAGGTCGCCGTTCGCTTCTCGGACATCCTTTTCCATGATGGAGATCGAGCGACCGCCCAATCCCATGGCCGTGATAATCACTGCGGTGCGCTTCCCTCGAAGGTCTCCCAGTGTGCTCAAGTAACGCCGGATAGGGCGATTCGGTGTAAACCAGTAAGTGGGGCCTCCGAGGACCAGAAGGTCGTAGCCGGAAAGCTCGGTGGGAGCTTGAGAGCTTGCCGTAGTGATCTCCACTCGCCAGCCGTTGGAGACCAGCGCCTCTGCGAAGGCAGAGGTCACCTTCTGCTGAGAACTGCTTTTCCCAGGGTGATAAACCACCAGCGCTGTTCCCCCATCACCTTCAAGGTTCAAAACCTCGACCTGGCTTAGGACTTCTCTGTTGAGCCATAGGTACGACATGACTCCTGTGGCAGCGAGAACCATGAGAACAATAATGAACGCCATTCCTAACCTCCCTCTTGAAATCATCTTTCCCTACCTCCTCTTCCATAAATCAGGGCGGTGCATTTCGTCCCAGTGGCTGGGAGCTCAGCCGCTGTGCGGCTTGTGCGACGTTGACCGCAACGAGGGACAACCTGCAAATGGAAGGAGCCGTTGTGCAAGGCCGCACGGGCGCGCGGACGGCTGTGACGGGCATTAGCCATCTCGGGTCGGAATGGAGCCAGTCTCTTTCGCTCTGGAGGCCCCGTTCCTGACATACAGCGTCTGGGTTGGATAGGGCAACTCGATGCCCTCTTCTTCGAACCGCTGCAAGATGGCCAAGTTGATGGCCTGTCGGATGTCCATGTACAGGTCGTAATTGGGGTCCAACACGCAATAGACAACCTCAAAGTTAAGGGAGAAATCCCCATACTCTTTGAAATGCGCTCGCTCAAAGCGCGTCTGCTGCTGCGATTCGATGATTTCCTGGATTGTCAATGGGATGGCCTTGAGCTTCTCGTATGGCGTGTCGCAGGCCACTCCGACAGTGAAGACCACACGGCGATCGCTCATACGCCCGTAATTGCGGATTCGGCTGCTTAGCAGATCATTGTTGGAAACAACAAGTTGCTCTCCGGACAGACTGCGGATTCGTGTGGTCTTGAGGCCGACGTGCTCCACTGTGCCCTGATGGTCACCCACAACAATGAAATCCCCGATTACAAAGGGTTTGTCCAAGGCGATGGAAAGCGACGCGAAGAGGTCTGCCAGGATGTTCTGCACAGCCAGCGCCACGGCGATGCCGCCAATCCCCAGGCTGCCAATGAGAGCGGTGACTTCAACACCTGGGATGTTATCCAAGGCCACAAGCACGATGATCGCAAACAGAGCTAGTCGAACGACAAAGCTCAACGCTCTGATTGTGGTGACGCTGGCCGCGTCTTCTTTGAGATGCTCTTCTTGATAACGAGAGAGCCAGAAGGAGATGAGCGCATCTCCCCAGATTGCCAGTTGGGCCAGTAGTGCTATCAGCGCCACGATACCAATCCAGTTGGTCACCTGTTTGGGCAGGGCGAGGACGAGCGAGCCAGCGTACAAAGACAGAATTGCCAAGAGGGAGAACCTGGTGTTCATTCCCACTCCTGCAACCAAGTCGTCTACGTCGGTTGTGGTCTTCTCGCCGAAAGCGGCAAAGCGCCGGATCAGGACTGTCTGTAGAACGCGTAGCGCTGCCAGGACGGCAATGGTGATAAGGAAAGCGATCGCCCAACTCTGCAGTGTATTGCCGAGGCAAGTCCATTCCCAAAATATCATCGTTTCCTCCTATAGTTGTTGCTGTCAGTGCAATACTCGATTTCGCTCGCTTCTTTCAATTCGACGAACCAACCGCCCAACACGTCATTGTGATGTGCAATAATCTGCGGCGCGGTGAGATGATCCCTGTCCCAGGTGCCGTGCGCGTCCTTGACCAACGTCACTTCATAGCCAAGGCTGTACGCACGACGGCAGGCAGTGTCAACGCAGTACTCGGTTTGTATACCGGTGATAACTAGCCTCTTGATGCCCCTAGATTCCAGTTCACGCAGCAGGTTCGTATCTTGAAAAGCGTCCGGGTGACGCTTTTGGACCACCACGTCGCCCGTGATGGGCGCAACAGCGGGGTGGATTTCCCATCCTGTAGTGCCTGGCTGGTCAATTGCGCCCTCTGGGCCGCAGTGTTGAACGTAGATGACGGGAACTCCCGCTGCGCGTGCTCTGGCAATCAAATCGCCTATTCTCAGGAGGAGGTCGCCCCCCCCGTACACAGGTGGGGAATCCTCAAAGTTACATACCTGGACGTCAATGACCAGCAGCGCGGTATTGTTACTCATGGACGCGCTCCTCTTGTGTCTCTTGGACATCCTCCGTTCAGCTCGATCTGGTGCTCAGACTCTCACGTGAACCAAACCAATGTCACCTCTTGGAGTCTTGGTGGGCAGACAGCGGGAGTCGTTCAGGTCTACACGGCTGAACTTGGCTTCGACAAACAGGGACGGCACCAGTATAGCACCATCCCGTCGGCAAGTCAACGCTTTGGGCCGTCCCGCCTCGCGCTTGCGGGGCCGTCATCAGCAAGGGGAACCTTGGCCTGCTCTTGTGCGTCATACTTGTGCAGAGCGGATATGCCTTCCGCGCTGGCGTCTTGACTATAGACGCAATGGTTCTATACTTGGTGTTAGCAACTACTCTCACTTTGATAGAGGAGGAAATGAAATGCACAAGAATATGCTTCGTGGGATCTCCATAGGGGTGGCACTTGCCCTCGTCGCTGCTGGGCTGGCCGGCTGCGGCAGCAAGGGCGCCAGTGCAGAGGTGCTGCAGTCGAAGAAGCCGCGTGTGACTTTGCCGGACGTGGACGAAACCGACCTGGCGGAATTGATCGCCGGAAACAGCGGGTTTGCTTTCGATCTGTACCAGGCGATTAGAAAAGAGGACGCTAACCTGTTCTATTCTCCCTACAGCATTTCGCTGGCACTGGCGATGACGCATGCCGGTGCCAGGGGCGAGACCGAACGGCAAATGGCGGAAACCCTGCACTTCACCCTTTCGCAAGATCGCCTGCATCCTACTTTCAACGCCCTGGACCTTGAACTCGCCACTCGTGGCGAAGGCGCCGAAGGACAGGACGAGGGTCGGTTCCGGTTGAGCATCGCCAATTCTATCTGGGGACAGACCGACTACTCATTCCTCGGCGAGTTCCTAGATGTCTTGGCCGAGAACTATGGTGCTGGGCTAAGGGTTCTTGATTTTCAGAAGGCAGCAGACGATTCCCGCATCGTCATCAACGACTGGGTCAGCGACGAGACAGAGGGCAAGATCGAAGACCTGCTTCCTCCGAACTCGATCACTCCACTTACGCGGCTTGTCCTCACCAACGCCATTTACTTCAATGCGGCATGGCTTTATCCCTTCGAAAAGGAGCTGACCCACGATGGCACATTCCATCTACTGGATGGCAGCCAGGTTACTGTGCCGATGATGGAGCAGACGGAGAGGTTCGGCTATGCGGAAGGCGAGGGGTATCAGGCGGTCGAACTGCCATACGTGGGACGAGAGCTGTCGATGGTCATCTTGCTTCCCGCTGCAGGCCGATTTGAGGAATTCGCCAGCGCGCTCGATGCCGAGCAGGCAGCTTCCATCTTGAAGGGTATTGGTGGCCAGGAAGTCGACCTCACCATGCCGAGATTCACCTACGAATCGAGCTTTAGTCTGAAGGACACACTCGCGGATCTGGGCATGCCGGATGCCTTCACTGGAGCTGCCGACTTTTCTGGGATGACCGGCACACGCGAGCTTTTCATTGACGATGTCATTCACAAGGCTTTTGTGTCAGTGGATGAAGCTGGCACAGAAGCAGCGGCGGCCACCGCAGTGATGATGGCCCTTTCGGCAGCTCCTGGGATGCCGCAAGAGGTCACGCTCGACCATCCCTTCATCTTCATGATCCGCGACATTGAGACTGGCGCCATCTTGTTCCTGGGTCATGTCATGAACCCGGCCGCATAACGCCTTTCGATCCTGCGGGTGTAATTGCTCCTAGTGTTAGGAGAAATGCGCTGTTATCATGAAGTGTAGGCGCGATTCTGTCTGATGATCAGAGTACGTAGTATTGCGCCTATCACGCGAATTTCGCGCGTGTTGCAGATTCATTCCTGGAAATCAGGGTACACCGCACGAATTGTACTAACAAGGTCACGATGGAAGTCCTTCCAACCCTTGGCACCCACATACGCACTTCTGAGTTTGTTGGTCTCCCAGTCACTATCACTCCGCCTGTCCTTAAGCGGTTGCAGATATTTCAACACTATTTGCTTGGTAAGATGGCTCTGACAAGTCTTCAAGATAGATCTTGAGAGCTTCAGAAAAGCCGATATCCCTCTGTTGGTGAAGATGATGTATCTCTCCGGCTGTTCCCATTGTTCCTTGAACAGACTTTTCAGAACACCAAAATACAGCCCAAGTGCGCCGATATACTCTTTGGATTCGTTCGGGTAGTATTTTCGGAGAAGACCTCTGGGCCCCAACAATCCCTTGAGATCATAGCCTGAGAACCCCTTGAGAGTTATCTTCTCACCACGCCGAACATCCAGAAGCCTAACTTTGTTCTTGAAAGGGCTGGTTTTGTTGAGTTGTACCACGATCTTTATTGCCATGAGTTCGTTATCCTTCTGGCATTCTGCCTCATCGTCGGTGTACTTGAGATACGCGACAAGATTGGGATCCATGCGCCGCGCTCTGTCGTTTATGGCTACAAAAGTATCTCTCCTTCTATGGAAGGGCAAGCCCGCCATGCCTAACACTACAAGGTTAAAGTTCTCTCTAGTAGCTGGGTCCGCCTGGACGAATCCGTAGAGCCTATGCTGTCCGTCTATCAACTCTAGAGATGCGTATGCCATGGGAATATTCAACTTGACGAGTTTGTAGTCCCTTTCTCGAGAAAGGGTAATCCGCCTGCCATTTGCATCGCGAAGGTCACTAGTTTCTATAGGGTCCCATGTTACGTTGTCGCTAAAGTGAAGGATTATATCCGTTGGCAAAATGGCGTCCTGTTGGCTTACGAACTTCATGACACTGCGTAATCTTAGCTTTTTAACCATCCGTTGATAGGCTTCTCCGCTTCCCTGGGCCTTGCGGTAGATCATGCATGTCTTAAGAAGCTTCTCTGGCGGCATCGTGAATATGAACAGGTTTGTATCAGATGCAGAGTAAGGTTGGTGAAGTTGTAGAGCCAAGACGCAATGTATCTGCCTTTCTTGAGTGGTGTGTATCGCGAACGAATTAACGATCTCGTGTTTTGCATACTCCCCTATGGCATCGACAACTGCTTCGTAGTAGCGAAGCTCCTCTTCGCCCCACACCCTTATTCCTCTTTGTTCAGCATATTCTCTATCTTGCATGGACATTTCTCTACGAGTTAATACGAACAACCCCGCGTTTGCCTTGGCGATTTTCACGAGTTCTCCAAAGTCGTGGACATAGGCGGTCCACGATTCATGTAGGTTTTTCGCAGTCGTGTTCTCGCCTATGATTTTCACACCCCAGTGTTTTACACTGGCAGAGAGGTCAAGTGATCGTTCTCTCCCATCAAGCAATGTGACAACTTCCTCAGCAGGGGCGTTGGAGTTAGGCTTGGTCTCGAAGCCTGCCTTTTCGAACAACGTCCAGACTCTCTTGTTGAGTTCGGCACCCTTGTCGTTCATTAGCCCTCCAAGATCTGATCAGTTGGCAAATGCGGGTCCACGTTCACGCCTATATCACTGACAATAGGAGGATATGTCCGTCCAAACAACTTAGACCACTCGTTACTCCCGATCAACGTCAGCCACTTCCCGACGCTCAGGGTCTTAGCCCAGGTGTATGTTCTCCCTCCAGCATATAAGTATATTCTCTTCCTAAGAGTTAGACCTTCATCTTCCAGCCATTCCTGTGACACAACATCGACCGAATATGCTTCTAGAACAGCCTCGATGCCGTACTTTGACAATGGCGGTCGCTTGGAAAGTCCAACTAGCTGTGAAAGAAAGGCTGGTGATACCTGGGACATAGGTGGGAAAAGGAAGATGACCTTCAGGCAATTAGCTTTCGATCCCTGCAGCGCGAGTATTGCCTCCAACTCTACTGGGCCGCATTCGCGTCTGTAGAGCCTCACCAGTTCTTTTGGATACTTTGTCTTCCTCAAAGAACGGATCAGTCTACCGAATACTCTCTTTTGCCGTTGTCTTCCCGAGACTTTCTTAGCGGTATCCACTTGAAGCGCACAGATGGATGGCAGGACCCTCTGCTCAAACATTCTTTGATAGCTTGGGTTCACGTCTAAACCAATGTATCGCCTACCCATAGCATACGCCTGAGCTATTACAGCGCCGGATCCGCAAAAGGGATCTAGAACTATATTACCTTCGTTTGTAGTCAGCAGGAGAATTCTTTCCACCAGCTCTGGGGGTAGGGGATTGAAGTGTCTTACCCAGTTGTTTCCCCAACTGCCCTGACGTGGTATTGGAATAGACCACGCCCGCGTAGGAGCCTTTCCTTGTGGACAATATCTCTCAGGATATCTAACCCACCATTCTTTTAGTCCGATTACTTCTCTCACTCGCGGTAGGTAGTACTTGAACTTGCGCCTTTTTGAAAAGAAGAGCACGTATTCAAAGATATTTCTGAGTTTCCCCCGGTGAGACCAGGGGAGTGTTCTGTCCTTGTTCCAAATGATGATATCCTGGAGTATCCAATTTGCATTTTTAAGCCTTTGAGCGAGGTCAAAGGGCAATAATTTGACTTCTCCTCTGTGCTTCATGGTATCACTGATAATCCACAGCGAACCTGTCTTCTTTGTTATGAGGTAGATATCCTGGAATATCCTCTCCAGATCATTAAGATAGTCATCGTATGTCTGCCCGAATCCTACCTGAGAATCTACCCCATAGTCCTTAAGCTTCCAATAAGGGGGTGAGGTTATAGTAACATCGACGAACTCCGTTTTGGGGAGCAACTCGGAAATCCCTCTGGCATCCCAAATGTGATATCTGTTGATTAGATCCTTCACAGAAGTTGTCACTTTTTTGTGTCCTCTCACATTTGTCTGAACGGGCTTATCGGCGATTTCGTTCAACTTGTTAATATGCGCAGTATTGCGCATATCCGTCACTTGGTGCGTGATATCCGCCTTGCGCATATCACCCGCATTACGCGCATCACGCGCAGCCGACCAAAACGGCGGTTCTACGTCACTGCCCCCCTCTAAACAGCAAGCCCGCCGCACCGTCCAGTGTGCTCGTAGAGCCTTGACGGTGGGCGAGCCACGTAGTAGAGTTCTTCGTGCCAGGGCGCTTCCACCGTCCCCGGCGATTATCTCGGCCTGCGCAGAACAGCTAGGCACGTCTTGTTTGGTACAGCTTCAGTATAGCCCAACTTCACGCCAGCGTCAAGCGCGAAATCTTGATGCTATGTTCAGGAAAAAGCTTCTTATGCTTCCCTAGTCCGCGTCCCCGAGCCTCGCTATTCGTACATCGTAGTACAGAGCGCACTGGTACGGAGTCTGTAGTGCAGACCACAGGCGGTTTGCCTCCTCCAGCGGATGTCTGAGCAGAGACACGCTCAGTTCGCCGCCAGCTTCTGGGATTTGCAGCTCAGCGTGCTCGTGCAAGGTGCGCAGCACACGGCCCAGGACGTGTTGGCAGTGCGTGGCATCAGGACCGACAGGTACGATTAGATAAGACAGCACGAATCCCAGCGGCCCTTTGATCTGCATCGCCTCCGGCCTGGATAGAACGTGCTCGTGGACACGATACAGGAATATGCACAGGCGGGTGTGGCGGTCGTGGGGCATCTCGGCTGGGGAAGCCAGGACGATCTCGTCGCTGGTGTCCACTAGCGGTGGTGCGCAGAGCAGAGCTTCGGCGAGAATTCCCCGTAGCGCCTCAGAAACAACGACGATTGCACTTTCCCCCATTTTGTGCCTCCGTTTGTTGTCATAAATCAGAAACCCGTCTCCTTCGGGAAAACGAGTTTCTTAGCTAAGAAGCGGCCCTGGGTTGCGGCATCTCGGACGGTCCTGGCTGAAGTGTAGAGCTGGGTGTGGCCGTCGGCTGGACGACAGTGGGCGATGGTGTTGAGCTCTCGCTTGGTGTGGGCGATGGAGTTGGGCTCCAGCCGGGCGTGGGCGATGCAATCACGGGTGCAGTCTCCGCCGCGGCAGGCGTGGCGGTTGGCGTATGTGTTTCGGTCTCCTCGGGTGTCGCCGTTGGTGTTGGTGTTGTCGTCGGAGTGCCCGTCTGCGTGGGGGGCGGTGTCATCGTCGGCGTGCCCGTGTGTGTGGGCGTTGGCGTCGCTGTCGGCGTGGGATTCATCACTGTCACGCGTACTGCGGGTGAGGCAGCGCTGTTCCCACGGCCGTCAAAGGCCACGACGCGCAGCGAGTACAGGCCGTTCTTCAGTTCTCGCGTGTTCCAGGCGGCCAGGACACCATCTTCCAGCGGAAAGTCCTGCCGTGCTACCCCGCCCCAGCCAATCGGGTTGTCGCCAATACCATATTGCACTTCGTAGTGACTGAAATCATCCATGCGCGCACTGCCGTAAACGGGCACGATGCCTTCCACTACGCTGCCCTCGCGTGGCTCCACGATTTCTACGCGCGGTGGCCGCGCATGTATGCGGCAGGTGTCAATGGGCGGCTGCGGTTTGCCGTGAGCCTCGGCCCAGGTGCGGTATTCGGGCGGATACACTTCAAAGAACTGGGTTCCCACGACGTTGTGTGGGCAGAACTCGCTGGCGCGCTTGCCGCTTACGGAGCAAATTCGTACATCCACGTGCACGTCGCATGGTTCATGCGGTGCTGTGCCAGCCACGAAGATCTCCTGACGGCCGGGAGGGCATTTATCGGTGCGCAACTTGCCGGATATGGGGCAAATCTCAGCCGTCTCCATTCCCTCTGGCATAATAAAGTCGTGCACGGGCGTATCGCGCAGCACCTCTTCCATAAAATCGTGCCAGATGGGGCCAGCTCCCCGTGAACCGTACACCCGGTTCATCGGCGTGTTGTCGCTGTTGCCCACCCACACGCCGGTGACCAAATCCGGCGTGTAGCCGATGGTCCACGCATCATGGTAGTCGTCGGTTGTGCCAGTTTTCACCGCCGCTGGCCGGGAGAGTTCCAGCACGTTGTTTGGCCCAAAAGTGGGCAGACGTGCTTCGTTATCCGACAGGATGCTGGTGATCAGGTAGGCGTGGCGGGGATCCAGCACGTGTTGACCGGCATCGTTTGGAGCCTCGGCAATGAGCCGACCGTTGCTGTCCTCAATGCGCAGGATGGGCGTCGGCCGCACGCGTCGTCCACCGTTGGCAAAGGCCGCGTAGGCGGCACTCAGTTCCAGCAACGTCACGTCGCCGCCGCCCAGGGTCAGAGACAGGCCATAGTCGGGCCGGTTCAGGGAAGTGATGCCCAGACGGTGGGCCATCTCCAGCATACCCGACAGGGTCACGAACTGCAGCGTCTTGACTGCCGGTATGTTCAAGGAGCGGGCCAGTGCGCCACGTACCAGCACCGGGCCATGTTCCTTCTTGTCGTGATTGTCGGGCTCGTAGGGCGGGTTGGCCCCATCGGGGAATTGGGTTTTGATGTCCATGATAAAGGTGGCCGCCGTCCATCCGCGTTCAAAGGCAGCTACATAGTTGATGGGCTTGATCGCTGACCCTGGCTGACGCGGCCGCAGCGCTACGTTAACCTGCCCGTCAATGTCTTCGTTGTAAAAGTCCGCGCTGCCCACCATGGCCAGTATGTGCCCGTTCTCGGGGGCCAAGGCTACTAGTGCCGCATTGGTGGCATCTAACTCTGCCAGCGTGGCTAGCTTTTCGCGGACAATCCGCTCCGCTATCTTTTGCATCTTCATATCCAGGGTGGTATACACACGCAGGCCGCCACGGTAGACGAGCTCGGTGCCATATTGGGCTTCGAGTTGTTCACGCACATAGACCACAAAGTGGGGTGCCTTCATCTCAATGCGCTGCGGCACCAGGTGCAACTCTTGAGTCTGCGCCTGTGTCGCCTCTTCGCGGCTGATGTAGCCGCGCCTGACCATTAAGTTCAGCACGATGCTCTGCCGGATCTTGGCCCCCGCCAGGTTTGTGTAGGGGTCGTAGATGGCTGGCCCCTGCGGTATGCCAACGAGCAGCGTAGCCTCGGCCAGTGTCAGTTCTTCCACCGGTTTGCCAAAGTAGGCCTCTGCAGCGGCACCAATGCCGTAGGCCAGATTCCCATAGTAGATCTGATTGAGGTATATCTCGAGGATTTCGTCTTTCGAATAGCGGCGGGTGATCTCCGTGGCCAGGATGGCCTCTTTGATCTTGCGCGAAAAGGTCACCTCGGGAGAAAGGAAGGTGTTCTTGACCACTTGCTGAGTGATGGTACTGGCGCCTGAGACAATCTGCCCTTGGCGCAGGTTCTGCCAGAAGGCGCGCAGGATGCTCAGCGGGTTGAAACCGGGATTGGCATAAAAGGTGGGGTCTTCAGTAGCGATGGTGGCCTGGCGCACGTGCGGAGGAACGCGCTCCAGGGGTACTGCCGTTCGGCGGCCCCCCGTGGGATCAAAGACTTCGTACAGCAGCACGCCATTGCGGTCATATATCTTTGTGCTTTCAAAAGTGTTCGCGCGGATGCCTAGTTCTTCAGGAGAGGGCAGCCTGACGGCAACGTAGGCGTAGGCGCTCAACGCCAGTCCAAGGGCTATGAACAGGACGAGCCCTGCCACTACGAGCGCGATGAGCAGTCCCTTGACAAAGGGTCGGCGCCAATCCTCGCCGGGCAAGGGTTGGCGTGCCGGACGTTCATATTGCTCAGTGTCGGAATAGTCGTACTTCATACAGACAAGAGACTCCGCAAGAAATGATGAGTTTACATCACAAAGACGCTTGTACGACGGCGCAGGTTCCTGTGCCTGCTGCCCCACAGCCAGTCATTATACCCTCGGCTGGCCGCGACTCCAAAAGGGGTGTTGTGCGGTGTCTGGGTGCCGTGGACTATCGTCCGCTTTGAGCAACACATACTGCTCGTGGCGGATGACAATCCGCCACGGAAAGCGAACAATAGGCGCGCTTTGAGCCAGGCGGATGCCGCGTTGAGAATCTGCCCCGAAATTGAACTGCTCTCGGGTGTGCGTGGTTGGCGGAAAGCAGCGGGGTGTGTATAATCAGCCCCGTGTTGACCATGAGCAGACGGTTTCCAAAGTACTTGCTTTTGTCTGTGCTGGCAGCGGCGCTGGCATTGTCGGTTGGCTGCCAGGTGCTGCCCACGCCAACTCTGACGCCGACGGCGACAGCCGTCCCGCCCCCGGACTGGCAGGATGCCAACACGTACCGCGTGGCTATGCTGGCCGCAGCAGCGGACGACGTGACGCTGGTCGAGGCCCCTACCTTCTACTACATCCGTGCGCGCGTGGACCTCGATGCTGCACAGCCACACGTATACGTCAGCCAGGATACGCACTACACTAACCGCACCGATGTGCTGCTGGACTCTATCTATTTCCGGCTCTTTCCCAACAAGCCCAGCTATGGCAGTGTACTGACTTTCAGCCAGGTCACGGTGGAAGGGCGTGAGGTTGAACTCGAGTATGAGGCTCAAGGAACAGCCGTGGGAGTAGCCATGCCAGACCCCCTGCAGCCTGGCGAGTCCGCAGACTTGACCATGGAGTATGAGGTCACAGTGCCGGTGGAGAACGTGCGCGGCTACGGCATTTTCAACTACCAGGATGGGGTCCTCTTGCTGTCCAACTTTTACGCCATGACTGCCGTGTACGAGCAGACGGGCTGGAACCTGTCGTTGCCCCCGGACTATGGCGATCCCACGTATGCCGAAACGAGCTTCTTTACTGTGGAGCTCACGGTACCGCAGGGGATGGTTGTCATCACTTCTGGGTCCACGACCGCGAAGCGTGATAACGAGGACGGCACTACTACCTGGACATGCCTCAGCGGGCCTATGCGCGACTTTATGGTTGTGGTTGGTAACGAGTTCGAGTCGTCCTCCTGCGCCGTAGGCTACATCAGACTACGGTCCTACTATCTGCCAGAAAACAAGCAGGCTGGTGAGGAGATTCTGGCCTACGCTCGCAATTGCCTGCGCGCCTATCAGCAGAGCTTTGGCCCGTATCCTTTTGCCGAGTTCGACGTAGTGCAGGCCCCGATTTATGCTGGTGGGATGGAGTATCCTGGGTTGATCATGGTGGCCAACCAGCAGTACGCCCACGGCGGTGAGTACTTTGAGTTCGTCACCGCTCACGAGGTGGCTCACCAGTGGTGGTACAGCATGGTGGGCAACGACCAGGTCAACGTACCCTGGCTGGACGAGAGTCTCACCAATTTCTCAACGGTGTACTATTACGAGTACGCCTATGGCCGCACCCGTGCGGACCTGGTATTCAAGAACTTTGTCGAGAGGTCCTACCAGAATGCCAAAGCTGAGGGGCGTGATGGTATTGTGTATCAACCGGTCGAGGCTTTTGCTCCCAAGGACTATGGCCCCATTGTCTACGGCAAGGGGGCGGTCTTCTTCTACGAACTGCGTGAGAAACTGGGGCATGCCGTCTTCCTCGACGTTCTGCGGGCTTATCTCGAGGATCGCAAGTACAAGCTGGCCACCCCTGACGATCTCTTGCGGGTGGCCGAGCAGGTCTCTGGTCAGGAACTGGACGACTTTTACGCGGAGTGGATTCTGAGAGCGGACTAACAGACTGGAGCTCACCCGTGGGGCGGCGGAATGATTGAGCCTCACTTCGCAAACAGCTATATGGATGATTTGAGCGCCGATTCAACGCGCGGCTATACCTGCGTCGGCTGAAGCGAGTGCTTGCGCAGCGTGTTTCCCCTCAATAGGGTATCCACTTAGGCGACGACGAAAGGCATTTCCGGGCTTCGCGACGGAGGAGAAGCCGACACACGTCATCGCCCGTGAGACGTTTCACTCACCAGAAAGAATAGGCATTCCCTCACAACAGTACTCTCAGTCTGCAAGCCTTGTCTCCTCGCAGAACGGATGACTCAAGCCTTACCTCTACAGGTCTACCCAAAGCCTGCTCAAACATCTCCTTAACCCAGCCTACGGAGCAATAGCAATAGCTGTCAGGTATATCGCCTTTGAATCCTTTTATCTTATGGCAGTAGCATTGGGGATAGACGATGTAGACCTCAGCGCCTTCTCTGTGCAGCATCCGGTAGGCTTTTTCCAGCTTCTTCAGGAAGTCATCTGTGTCTTTGGCATCCTTTGATGCATCTTTGGCTTTCTTGATGTAAGTAGGGCTTATGCAAGCACGGCCACGATTCTCAAGTATGCTCGCCAGTCTTTCCTCATCAATCTGTCCTTTCGCTTCCCTCAGCAAGTCCACCAACCATTGCACCTTGTGTGTCTTGAGCGTCTTCTTTTCAGTCATTTCATGCGACCTCCCACAGACTATTGAATCAGTCTTCCAACCCAATCCCTTCTTCAGGCATCCACTCAGGCCAGTAGGAAAGCCATTCAGGAATGCTTGGCTCTTTCACCCGATCGCACACGGGCAAGTACGCCTTCAGATCCACAGTCGGTGTGCCATCATATGCGTCCTCGAGCAGCTCACTGATTTCTTCTTCGGTGACCTCCCCCTCAGTGTGTGAACGTATGCTTCTTCTTTGTTTGATGGCTTCTAAAAGGTCCATGATGTGTCTCCCCGCAGTCGGTGCATACCAAACCACAGTAAGCAATCATTCTGTCCGGCAGGTTCTCTCCTTTACAGTTGTTCTCAGGTCGCCAACTCGGCGCGGATGTCGCGCAAAGTGGCACGGGCTTTGCGCACAAAAGCAAAGAAACCTCTCTGCGTGTCGCAGATTGCCAGAAGCCGCTCCAACTCGTTGCAGGCGTACTCGTCACAATACGCGCAGTTGGGCACGCCGCGTCCCACGGCGCAAGGGCGGATTCTGCAATGCTGGCAGTAGCCGCACAATCGCCCATCACTTGCCAGGCAACCATCGCAGATGATGTCCTCGACGCTGATATGCGGCGCGTTGAATTCCTCGCGCCAGTGCGTGAGGACTTGCTCAAGCGCGTCACGGTCATCCGCCTGGGTGGCTTGGTAGGCTGGACACTCGGTGCAAATCACGCGACAAAAAGCAACCATGCGATCCATTCCTATTCTCCTTCACAACATTGAGGCGGTTCGGCTTCCGTTGTGCCGCCGGTTTCCCCATGGGCTATGCCCCCACTGACGGGGTCGGGCGCGTGCGCCTGCTAGGCGGCGCTCGGTGGCGACCACCGCTTGACAGACCATCCGCTCCCATCCTCTTTACGTATATTAGCGGTCGTATCTATGACGAGATGTGCTCTCGACTCAGGATCATGGGATGCAATGTACCGGTCTTCCGAAGGCAACCAGCGTTTTATCTCCGCTGCTGAAGTATCACCTCTCCCCGAGAGCCTGGACTCTCGGATGTCGCCGGGGCACGACAACCATATACGAAGATCGTAATACCCTGAAAGCTCTCTGCGCGTCGCAGTGACGCCGTCAATGATAGCGACTCCGCCAACATCAATCGTCACCCAGTCCTTTAGGCGATCTTCCGGCCAATCATATAGCTGAAAGTGAGCAGACTCCCCGGAATGAAGAGGAATTAGCACTTGATCCCGCAGCCGCTTCCAGTCCAGGTCGGCTACAACAGCATTCTTATCCATCCTCTTGAACGAGGGGCGACAGAAATTGTCAACACGGACGATGGAGACAGGCGTCGATGACGCGCCAATGGCCTCTGCAAACCAGCGCGTGAACGTTGTTTTTCCCGCTCCCGCTGCACCATCTATTGCAACAAGGAAGGTGCGTTCCGGAGCCGCAGATGGAGAGATTAGGGCTAGAATATCCGTAATCCGTAGGCCCTCAATGAGAAGATTTCCCAATGGTCTTTCCTCTAGCCGCCGAACTATTTGTTAGGCTGAAACATTTCGGCATAATGTGCCTAACTAGCCTTATATGGGATTCTTGGTTATGAATGTCCTTACAGGGCTTGGGCAGAAAACCCTACCACGACGCCAGCTTGTTAACACGGAATCATTGTAAACCCAGCATGCGCCCACGTCAACTCAAGACGCAGCACCTGTTGGAACAACGGCCCAGGAAGCAGATTGACCAGGTTCGTGAGGTCATCCGACGCAAGCACTACCCGATTCGCACCGAAGGGTCCACGTCGCCTGGATTGC
>Ga0315543_1002000_pt1 | contig 20777 bp, 13 predicted proteins | sample SalMarSW160210MG_2_FD_203098 | JGI IMG/M metagenome (GOLD analysis project Ga0315543, IMG submission 203098) | Salt marsh sediment microbial communities from the Plum Island Ecosystem LTER, Massachusetts, United States - Salt Marsh Sediment SW1601-210 ...
CGGTCATCCCGCCACAGCAGCAGGCCGAGGAACGCCGCCAGCCCCAGCACAGGCAGCACCTGCCAGGGCAGGCTGATCGCCTTGGCGAGCGCGATGCCTGCGAGCCAGGCCACGGCGAGGTATACGAGGGTCATAGGGCTGTCCTACGGGCGAAGCGTCCCTATCTGTCGGGCGCGGCTTCAGTATAGTGCAACTTTGCGCGGAGGTCAATCGCTGGCTAGCCACTGCCTCTGTCCTCCCGCCTCTCCGCCCCTGAGCGGTTTGCGTTTCCTGGCTTGCGGTGGCGCTGCGAAGTTTTGACTTCTGGGCAAGGTTGGGTTATACTGAATATGTGACAGACACGCCTCATGGTCGAAGTGAACCAGGGGCGGTGGCCAAAGCAGCAAGAGCGCCTTGGCGGTAAACGTTGCAGCATCGCAGAGCCCGCCCACCGTCAGGATGCGGCGGGTGTTTCTGTTGAGTATATGGCGCGAACACGGCAAGTTGGACGACATTGACCAGGTACTACAGGGACGGGGTCATATATGAGCAGCCAATTTGCGCTGGTTATCGAGGATGAAAGAGACGAGGCGTTTTTCTTTGCCCAGGCGTTACAGGCAGCCGGGCTTGAGACCGAAATCATCCAGGCCGGGGACAGAGCCCTGGCGCGGCTCGCTGTCGTAGTCCCGGACGTGGTGGTGCTGGATCTGCGCCTCCCCCGCATAGCGGGGACCGACATCCTGCGCCAGATTCGGGGCGATGCACGGCTGGCAGAGACACGCGTTATCGTCGTCACCGGCGACCCTCAAATGGCCGAAAGCCTCCGAGACGAAGCCGACCTGGTGCTCATCAAACCCATCGGCTTCGATCAACTGCGCGACCTGGCCGCGCGCCTGGTCTCCGTCGCACCGCCAAGCAAATAGCACACCCCGCCCGTCTGCGCAAGCCGGCGCGCGAGTGACGGCGAAATGACCGCCCCGACCGGCAGCGGGTGGGGCGGTTTGCGCTGCTTGATTTAGGAGGTGCGAAGGGTTGACCTTTCGGCAAGGCTGCAGTATGCTGAATTTGTGTGAAAGCGGACGCCTCGCGGCACCTGGCTGTTGTAAAGGAGGTCCAGACAATGAGTAAGTCATGTAGTGACATGCCCCAGCAATCAGCATCACGTCCACGAACCCCATCTAACCCTGCAGAGACATTGGCCAGACTGCTCACCCAAACCGAGTACGAGGTCAAACTGCTGGAGCGGATGCGCCAAGAGCAGAAGCAGATATTGGAGGTAATGCAGAAGCAACTCAAAGCTCTGAAGAGAATTACTATCGCTGCCGAAGTTTGGCTGCTTATCGTGATACTTGGACTTCTTGCGGGCCTTGCAAGTTGTTGTTTGGGAATGGATACCATCACGCGGCTCAGGTAACGTAGAAGCATGTTGCTGTCTTGGCTTTAGTCGGCACATCGCCAAGGCGTGTAGGTAAGCAGATTCTGAGCGTCAGCGAACGGACCGGCAACCGCTGGGCGGTGTTGTGGGTGAGCTAGAACAGATGAAAGCACTTGGCATCAAAGGAGGACTATTGATGAAACCAAAGTTGACAACGATCGTGCCGGCTGTTGTGTTTGTGACGGCAATGGCTTCATTGGCACTTCTTTCTAGTGCGGCCAACGGTACTGAGATAGCGGATTTTACCCCTACGGCGTTTGTTTATTGTCCTCTCGTAGTTAAGCAGCCGACACCCACGCCTACGCCTACGCCGACACCACGTCCCAGGCTGCAGGATGGATATTACAAATTCACGTTCGACTATGGTTCGTTTTGGTTCACTATCACGGGTGGAGGAACCGAGGCTATTAACGGCGGCTATGACTTTCAGAGGCCCTATTGCTTGCGGGCGAAGCGGGACTTTACGAGGCCCGCAGTAATGCGCGATGACGGAACCTTTTACTTCGGCGCAAGTACTGAGGAGGGAGACCCCCTCGCCTATCTTGACGTGAGGGTGATCCTGTCCTCTTCTCAGGCACATGGCTGTGTTGAGGATTATGTCCTTGGCATAGAGGGGCCATACTACTGCGGCTATGTATGTGGAACTGCTATTCGCCAATAGCCAACGATAGTTCACGAAAACTGAACACCTGTGCTATGATGTAGACGACATAAGAAACGCCCCACGGTGCGGTGAACACCTGGGGCACGACCAGACCGATGGGGGCGGCCTGGCAAAAGATAGGATGCCACACCAAGCCGTCGCCGTCAAGAGACAGGAAGCGGTTTTACTTATGGGACGCAAGAAGATTGACCAGCGGCACGAAGAGGCAGTCAAAGCCATTGAGAAGGCTCTACGAGACTCCCAATTTCAAGTCGGGCTCTCCTCGCTGCACAACAGTCTCAAAGCTCACGAGGCAAAGCGGCTACAGGTACGGAAGCAGGGCGACCCCAGCGCCGCTTTTTCCAACTGGAATTGGCGAAACATCACAGTTGAACAGGGGCGAGCCCAACACAGTGGCCCGTACTACGACCTGCGGGAACTGTGCGACAACTTTGATCTGCCGTGGCCTGAGAGTGGCGAGTTGTTATTGGCGCTGTCTGGTCCGTCTGCTTTCGACGTGCCGGACCTCCCGTCAAAGCAGGCTTGGCAAGCATGGCGTATGGCACGCACAGGCTTGGGGCGACCCCAACCGGACGAGGTAGCGCAGGCTAGGGACCTGCTAGGAGACTACACACCGCACGACAGGAGGCGGCGTTTCGATTGGGGACTGACGCAAGATGCAGTGGCGTATATTCTGAACGTGGATGAGCGCACCGTCCGTCAGTGGATAGGAGACTGCCGACGTTACGCCCAGGTCGGGAATCTGAACGAGATAGCAGAGGCCGCTGGGCTCACAGGGGGTGAACTGGTTGTGCTGATGATAGCAAGGCTGATAGAGGAAAAACCGGAAGAATAAATCGCCAAAATCCCTCCTTCCAAACGCCCGTTACTTGTGTTAGACTATGAGCAGTCCAGCGCAAGTTCTTTGTGTGAGGAGGGATTTAAATGGCCGTGAAGGAAAATGCTGTGGAGTCAACTTGGTGGTTCCACATCTGCGGCGACAATCAGAACATACAGCTTGATGTCCGGTTCCCAAGACGATGGCTGCTTGTACTCGCGGTGGCCACCCTAATCACGTGGGCCCCCAACCTGTGGACAGTAATACAGACAGCGCTCAATGCAGTGCGATAGACAGATGAAGTTTGCCTACTACACTGAAGGGGAAGTTGTTCCAAGGTCAGATCTCCTCCCGCCCCTCCAGCGCCCGCGTGAGCGTCACCACGTCGGCGTACTCCAGGTCGCCGCCCACCGGCAACCCCCGGCCCAGGCGGGTGACGCGCACGCCCAGCGGGCGCAGCCGCGTCAGCAGATAGGAGGCCGTCCAGTCCCCTTCGCTCGTGGGATTGGTCGCCAGGATCACCTCTTCCACGTCACTGCCTCTTATACGGGCCACGAGTTCGCCGATGCGCAGATTCTCGACGAACATCCCCTCCGAGGGGGCCAGCACGCCGTGCAGGACGTGGTAGACTCCCTTGTACACGTCGGCCTGCTCAATCGCCAGCACGTCGAGCGGCTCCTCGACCACGCAGATGGTGCTGTGGTCACGTTCCGGGTCGGCGCAGATGGGGCAGGGGTCATCCTCGGTGATGTTGTAGCAGATGGAGCAGAAACGGGTGCGTTCCTTGAGTTCGCGCAAGGCCTCGGCCAGCCGCTCCGCCAGGCCCAACTGATTGCGCAGCAAGAAATAAGTGAGACGGGCAGCGGTCTTGCGGCCGATACCCGGCAGTTCCGCAAGTTCCTCGATCAGCCGCGTCACTGAAGCAGGAGCCGTCTGCATCGCTACCCACACCTAGAGCAAGCCGGGGATGCCAAGCCCGCCGGTGAAAGCCGCCATCCGCTCAGCCGTGACCCGATCCACCTGCTCCAACCCCTCGTTGATGGCGGCGATGACGAGGTCTTGCAGCATCTCCACGTCTTCGGGGTCCACCACCTCCGGCGCGACGGTGAGCGATTGAACCCGCCGCCCGCCGGTGATGACGGCGGTCACCGCACCGCCGCCAGCCGTCGCGGTGACGACCATCGCGGCAATTTCATCCTGCGCTTTGAGCACATCCTCTTGCAGGCCCTGCAATTGCTGGAGCATCCCAGCCTTACCCTTTCGCAAACCGGATGGGCCACTCTTTCGCTTAATTTTCCTCGCCAACGCAACCTCCTGAAACTACCCGTGCCGTCGCACGATCTGCGCTCCCAGGTCCTCCACCGCCGCACGCACCACCGGATCTTCGGCGATGATCTGCTCGGTTGACGCGGCGGCCTTACCGCCCGCGGCCCCCGGCTTCGAGCGCCTCGGGGGACTGGCGGCACGTTCCTGGTGAACCAGAACACACCGCACACGGTACCGCTGACCGACCAGGCCGCTCAACGCCTCTTCCACGACCCGCTTGTTCTGCTCCTCCTCCACCTTAGTGCGGTGAAAGTTGTGGGTGAACTCCAGCACGACGACGTCTCCTTCGACAGCCACCGGCTCGCACGAGCGCATCAACGCTTCCAACGCCAGGTTGCGCGGGCGCAGCACGTTCAAAATTTCCGACCAGCGGCTCCGCAACGTCTCGGGCGTCAGCGAACCATCACCAGGCGCGAGACCGCCGTAATCGGATGCCGGTTCCCGGACCTCCCTGTGAGACTGAGATGGGGAAGGTGATGCTGAACGGGCAGGCACGGGCCTGGACGGTCGCGCAGGCGGAGACACCGGGCGGCGAGGAGAGGATGGCGTGCGCGTCCCGGCCGGAACCAAGGGCTGATGAGGCGTGGCGCTCTCCGGCTCGGCCGGGAGCGCGGCCTCGATGAAGGCCATCTCCAATGGCAACTGAGGCTGCCAGCCCCCTTTGGCCTCAGCGGCTGCCCGGTTGAAGAGCCGCACCGCTCGCGCCAGAGCCTGGGGCGGAAAAGCAGCGGCCTGTTTTTCCAACTGCGGGCACAGGTCTTCCGAGACGTAGGCCGGGACGACGCCGGACTTCAAGCGCAGCAGCAGCAATGCCCGCAAATGCTCCACCATCTGGCGTGCGAACTGCCGGGGATCGGCCCCCTCGTCCACGGCCGTGTTGATGGCACCCAGCCCCTGTGCCACGTCGCCCCTGGTCAGCGCATCGGCCACCTGGAGGACCGTCTCGCCGGTCCCCGTCCCCAGTGCTACGCGCACTTCCGCGACGGTGATCCCCTCTTCGTCGTAGGAAGCCAATTGGTCGAGTAAACTCTCGGCATCGCGCATACTGCCGGTGGCCTGGCGGGCGATGAGCGTCAGCGCCTCGCGGTCGGCCTGGATGTGCTCCTGGTCGGTCAGCCATTCCAGGCGGGCGACGATTTTGCTGACGGGAATACGGCGGAAATTGTGGCGCTGACAGCGCGAGAGCACTGTAGCCGGGATCTTGTGCGGTTCGGTGGTCGCCAATACAAAGATGGCATGAGGTGGAGGCTCCTCCAGCGTCTTGAGCAGCGCGTTGAAAGCGGCGTTGGAGAGCATGTGCACTTCGTCAATCACATAAACCTTGTAGCGAGCCTCGTTGGGCCGGAAGCCCACCTTCTCCCGCAGTTCGCGCACGTCGTCCACGCCGGTGTTGGAGGCAGCGTCAATCTCGATCAGGTCGAGCAGCCGCCCCTCGTTGACCGCCTGGCAGATGGTGCACTCATTGCAGGGGCGCTGCTCCTCCGGGGCCAGGCAGTTGACCGCTTTAGCCAGCAAGCGTGCCATGGTCGTCTTGCCGGTGCCACGGGGACCGGCGAAGAGGTAAGCGTGGTGGATGCGCCCGGAGGTGAGCGCATTACGCAGCGTGCGGACGACGTGCTCCTGTCCCACCACTTCGTCGAACGTTCGAGGTCGCCACTTCCGGTACAACGCCTGCACTGCCATCACTGCCTCCTCATCGAAGTCGCCTGATAGTCTAACACCGTCGGCTGAGAAAGGCAAATCGGTCGAAGTGACGGCAATCTAAAATTGACTGGGAAGTGGGGGGGAGGGCCCCCGCGAATTCTGGCGCGGTTTTACCGGCGAGGAGGGCGAGGGAGAGAAAAGGGGAAAACATCAACGGAGAAATAGACACCTTGTCGGTAAGAAACGAGAAATCCCTTGGCAATGACCTACTCTCCCAGGGGGCTGCCCCCCCAGTACCATTGGCGCTGGCGGGCTTAACTGCCGGGTTCGAGATGGGACCGGGTGTACCCCCGCCGCTAGAATTACCAAGGGACTTCTGTAACGATATAATTGTCAACTGAACAGCGCGAAAACTTCAAGTTCTCCGCACCACGCATTAAGCCCTCGACCGTTAGTACGGGTTGGCTGAACGCATTGCTGCGCTTACACCTCCCGCCTATCAAACCGGTAATCTTCCGGCGGTCTTACCCGGTTAATCCGGTGGGGGACCTCATCTTGGGGCGAGTTTCCCACTTAGATGCCTTCAGCGGTTATCTCTGCCAGACGTAGCTACCCAGCAATGCCCCTGGCGGGACAACTGGCACACTAGCGGTCTGTCCACTCCGGTCCTCTCGTACTAAGAGCAGCTCCCCTCAAGTCCCCTGCGCCCACAGCGGATAGAGACCGACCTGTCTCACGACGGTCTGAACCCAGCTCACGTGCCGCTTTAATGGGCGAACAGCCCAACCCTTGGGACCGTATTCAGCCCCAGGATGCGACGAGCCGACATCGAGGTGCCGAGCCTCCCCGTCGATGTGAACTCTTGGGGGAGACTAGCCTGTTATCCCCGGGGTAGCTTTTATCCGGTAAGCCACGGCCCTTCCACTCGGGACCGTGGGATCACTAAGCCCGACTTTCGTCTCTGCTCGACTTGTAGGTCTCGCAGTCAAGCTCCCTTATGCCTTTGCACTCTATGGCGGGTTTCCATTCCGCCTGAGGGAACCTTTGGACGCCTCCGTTACTTTTTCGCAGGCGACCGCCCCAGTCAAACTGCCCACCTGGCACTGTCCCCCTGCCGGATCACGGCCAGGGGTTAGGGCCAAGACTTAACCAGGGTGGTATTTCAAGGATGGCTCCACCGAGGCTAGCGCCCCAGCTTCACGGCCTCCCACCTATCCTGCACAGGCTAAGCCCTAACTCAGTACCAAGCTGCAGTAAAGCTCCACGGGGTCTTTTTGTCCTGCTGCGGGTACACGGCATCTTTACCGCGACTTCAATTTCGCCGGGTCCCTCGTTGAGACAGTGCCCCACTCGTTACGCCATTCGTGCGGGTCGGAACTTACCCGACAAGGAATTTCGCTACCTTAGGACCGTTATAGTTACGGCCGCCGTTCACCGGGGCTTCAGTTCAGAGCTTCGTCTCCCGAAGGAGACTAACCCTTCCCTTTAACCTTCCGGCACTGGGCAGGCGTCAGCCCCTATACCTCCTCTTACGAGTTAGCAGAGACCTGTGGTTTTGGTAACCAGTCGGCAGGGCCATTTCACTGCGGCCCCCTCGGGCTCAGCACATTTGCTTCACCCTACCGGGGCACCCCTTCTCCCGAAGTTACGGGGTCATTTTGCCTAGTTCCTTAACGAGGGTTCTCCCGTTCGCCTTGGTATACTCTACCCGTCTACCAGTGTCGGTTTGCGGTACGGGCACCCGAGATTCATCGCTTAGAGGCTTTTCTTGGCAGCCTGGCTCAACCACTTCTGGCTCTATGGCACCGCCATCACCCTTCAGGCTCCGGGAGCGGATTTTCCCACTCCCATCATCACCCTACAGGCTTAGCACCCGAATCCAGTAACGGGCTGGCCTACCATGCTGCGTCCCCCCATCGCTCCCCTCAGGTGGTTCCGGAATATTAACCGGATGTCCATCGCCTACGCCTCTCGGCCTCGGCTTAGGCCCGACTAACCCGACGCGGATTGACCTTCCGTCGGAAACCTTAGACTTACGGCGAACACGGTTCTCACGTGTTTTACGCTACTCATGCCGGCATTCTCACTTCTGCATGCTCCACCGCTCCTCACAGTACGGCTTCTACGCCTGCAGAACGCTCCCCTACCGCCTCCGCTGACGCGGAGGCCCGTGGCTTCGGTGTCAGGCTTGAGCCCCGTTATATTTTCCGTGCAGGACCGCTCGACCAGTGAGCTGTTACGCACTCTTTAAAGGATGGCTGCTTCTAGGCCAACCTCCTGGCTGTCCGGGCAATCCCACCTCGTTTCCCACTTAGCCTGAACTTAGGGACCTTAGCCGTCGGTCTGGGCTCTTTCCCTCTCGACTACGAAACTCATCTCCCGTAGTCCGACTCCCGCGCTCTGGAGTACCGGCATTCGGAGTTTGGTTGGGTTTGGTAAGCTGTAAGCCCCCTAGCCCATCCAGTGCTCTACCTCCGGTACTTAACGCGCGAGGCTAGCCCTAAAGCTATTTCGGGGAGAACAAGCTATCTCCAAGTTCGTTAGGCATATCACCACTACCCACAGCTCATCCCACGCTTTTGCAACAGCGAAAGGTTCGGCCCTCCACGAGGGGTTAGCCTCGCTTCAGCCTGGCCATGGGTAGCTCACCTGGTTTCGTGTCTACTCCTTGCCACTCTGCGCCCTATTCAGACTCGCTTTCGCTACGGCTCCGGCTGTAACTGCCTTAACCTAGCGACAAAGAGTAACTCGCCGGCTCATTCTCCAAAAGGCACGCCGTCACACCTTGCGCTCCCAGCACCCCCGAAGGGGGCTGACCTCTGGGCCTCACGCTCAACCCCCCGAAGGGGGGAGCCCCGGTCCATTGGTATTAAGAGACGCCATAGTGCTCCGACCGCTTGTAGGCATACGGTTTCAGGTTCTTTTCACTTCCCTCGCCGGGGATCTTTTCACCTTTCCCTCACGGTACTTGTGCGCTATCGGTCGCCAGGAAGTATTTAGCCTTGGGAGGTGGTCCTCCCTGCTTCCCACAGGATTTCCCGTGTCCCGTGGTACTCAGGGTCACCGACGGGAGTCTGGTCCGCTTTCGCCTACGGGACTATCACCCTCTATGGTCCCTCTTTCCAGCAGGATTCGGCTAGCAGCCAGATTTGTAACTCCCTGGGGCTCGTGCAGCGCCCCAGCCGGGCCCTACAACCTCGATGTCACATAGGTCTGCACACCACTGAGTGACACCAATTTGGGCTGTTCCCCTTTCGCTCGCCACTACTCAGGGAATGCTCTCTTTTCCTGGGGGTACTAAGATGTTTCAGTTCCCCCCGTTCCCTCCGTCCCGCCTATGTGTTCAGCGGGCGGTGCCTGGGTATTGCCCAGGCAGGTTTCCCCATTGGGGTATCCCCGGATATAACGCCTGCACACGACTCCCCGAGGCTTATCGCAGTGTACTACGCCCTTCTTCGGCTCCTGGCGCCAAGGCATCCACCGTACGCCCTTAGTAGCTTAACAACGTGATGCGGAGAAATTGAAGTTCTCGCGTTCTGTTCAGTTATTAACGTGCTAAACTGGCAATTGAGTACTTACTATTTACCTCCTGCCATTCTAGCCTTTGGTGGCTAGCCTCTGGCGACCGATCCCAATTCGGCCAATCGCTAAACGCTAATCACCAAACTGCCAGACAACGAAACGGCCTGGCATATCCCCCAGGCCGCATCAACCGCCTTAGATATGTCCTCCCTACATATTATCAGTTCCGGCCTGAGCGCAAGCCTGTGCCCTATAAATTAGGCGTTCCCCCAAACAGGTACGACTAGTATACCTCAACCGGCTTTTCCTGTCAAGCGCCTCTGGTGGAGATGAGGGGACTCGAACCCCTGACCTCCTCCGTGCAAGGGAGGCGCTCTCCCATCTGAGCTACATCCCCAAGGTCAATGACCAATGAACCAATTCCAGACCAACTTACTCCCTTGTTCATTGACTCATTGAGCCATTGTTCATTGCCTTGGTGGGCCTGCCTGGACTCGAACCAGGGACCACTCCCTTATCAGAGGAGTGCTCTAACCGACTGAGCTACAGGCCCGCGTGTAAAAGAGCAGGCGCTTAACAACTGAACAGTGGCAGGAAGGGGCATAACTCGGCAAAGTCTTGGTCGCCAGCACACGGACAGAATCCGTTGTTGCCTTTGACCGTACTCCCTAGAAAGGAGGTGATCCAGCCGCAGCTTCCGCTACGGCTACCTTGTTACGACTTCGTCCCAGTCACCAGCCCCACCTTCGACGACTGCCTCCCTTGCGGGTTAGCTCACCGGCTTCAGGTGTTGCCGACTTCCATGACGTGACGGGCGGTGTGTACAAGGCCCGGGAACGTATTCACCGCAGTATTGCTGACCTGCGGTTACTAGCAACTCCAGCTTCATGCAGGCGAGTTGCAGCCTGCAATCCGAACTGAGACCGGCTTTAGAGGATTGGCTCCGCCTCACGGCTTGGCGACCCATTGTACCGGCCATTGTAGCGTGTGTGTAGCCCTGGATATAAAGGCCATGCTGACTTGACGTCATCCCCACCTTCCTCCCAGTTGTCCCGGGCAGTCCCCTTAGACACGTATAACTAAGGGCGAGGGTTGCGCTCGTTACGGGACTTAACCCGACACCTCACGGCACGAGCTGACGACAGCCATGCAGCACCTGTGCAGGCTCCCCGAAGGGTCGTTCCGCTTTCGCTTCACTACTACCAGCATGTCAAACCCAGGTAAGGTTCTTCGTGTTGCATCGAATTAAACCACACGCTCCGCTGCTTGTGCGGGCCCCCGTCAATTCGTTTGAGTTTTAGCCTTGCGGCCGTAGTCCCCAGGCGGGATGCTTAACGCGTTAGCTTCGGCACAGAGGGAATCTATACCCCCTACACCCAGCATCCATCGTTTACGGCTAGGACTACCGGGGTTTCTAATCCCGTTTGCTCCCCTAGCTTTCGCCTTCAGCGTCAGGAGCAGCCCAGGAGGCCGCCTTCGCCACTGGTGTTCCTCCCGATATCTACGCATTTCACCGCTACACCGGGAATTCCACCTCCCTCTGCTGTCCTCAAGTTCCGCAGTATTGAACGGCCTCCCCTAGTTGAGCCAGGGGCTTTCACGTCCAACTTACGGAACCGCCTCAACGCTCTTTACGCCCAGTAAATCCGGATAACGCTTGCGCCCTACGTTTTACCGCGGCTGCTGGCACGTAGTTAGCCGGCGCTTATTCCTGGGGTACCGTCCTTCCTCTTCCCCCAGAAAAGGGCTTTACAACCCGAAGGCCTTCCTCGCCCACGCGGCGTCGCTGCGTCAGGCTTTCGCCCATTGCGCAATATTCCCGACTGCTGCCTCCCGTAGGAGTCTGGCCCGTATCTCAGTGCCAGTGTGGGGGGTCGCGCTCTCACGCCCCCTACCCGTCTTCGCCTTGGTAGGCCGTTACCCTACCAACTAGCTGATAGGCCGCAGGCCCCTCCCGAAGCGCCGGAGCTTTACTCGACGAACCGAATCGCCGAGCACATCGGGTATTAGCCACCGTTTCCAGTGGTTATCCCCGTCTTCGGGGCAGGTCACCTACGTGTTACTCACCCGTTCGCCGCTCTCACCCCCAGACGAATCCAGAGGATCCCGCTCGACTTGCATGTATTAGGCACGCCGCCAGCGTTCATCCTGAGCCACGATCAAACTCTCCGTAGATTCTACCGTGGTTTACCACCACGGTTTGTTGACGTTGGCCCGAGTTCCGCTTACCTTCCTACCACTCTTCAGTTGTTAAGGTCCTCACACGCGGCCTAAATATAACACATTCGGCAATCTTTGTCAAGAGACCAACAAGGCCGATGCCCCTGTTTCAGCATCGGTCAGGCAACTTCCCGCGAGTTATCTCCCGAGAGTCTTGCCTCTATCTAATCCGGTTGTCAGATCTTCTCACCATAATCTAGCGAGCGAGATCTTCCATCTGGTTGCAATTGTAACACAGTTGCACCGCTTTGTCAAGTCCCAATTGCCTCTCACGAAAGAATCCTACCGAATTTTGTCAAATTCTGCAACAACAGACGTGCTTAACGAGGCAGTATGCCGCCAGATTGACATCCTTCCGCCAACATGGGATAATACCCCTGCTGTCAGGAGAAACAGGCCATGGATCTCGTAGACGTAGACGCCACTCTCTCGCAAGTGCGGGAGGCACTGGCCGAGGAGGATTGGGACCGGGCGGTGGCGTTGGTGGAAGCGCTCCGACCACCTGACCAAGCCGACCTCTTCGGCGAACTGCCCCCCACCGAGCAGGATCAACTCCTGCCGCACCTCGACCCGGAAGACTCCGCCGACATACTGGAGGAGTTGGAGGAGGAAGAGGCAGCGGAGATTGCCGCACGCCTGAAGGCGGAGAAACTGGCCCGCATCCTGGACGAGATGGAGCCGGACGAGGCGGCAGACCTCCTGGGCGACATCGCGCCGGAGCATGCGGCCGAGGCCCTGGCCGCGATGGAGGAAGCCGAGGATGTCCGCCCGCTGCTCATTCACGCCGATGAGAGTGCGGGCGGGCTGATGACCTCCGCCAAGGTCATGCTCCATAAGGAGATGACGGCCCAGGGAGCCATTGCCTATCTGCGAGCAGTCGCGCCGGACACTGAGGACGTCTACTATCTCTTCGTCGTGGATGAGGATGTCCGACTTGTGGGTGTGGTCTCTCTGCGGCAACTGGTCGTCGTCCCTCCCTGGACCCGCGTCGAGGAGATTATGGGCCCGGATGTCATCCACGTGCGGGCCGACGCCGATCAGGAAGAGGCAGCCCGCCTGATGGCCCGTTACGACCTGCTGGCTCTGCCCGTCGTGGACGAGGGAGGGCACATGCTGGGTCTCATCTCCCACGACGACCTGGTAGAGGTGCTGGAGGAAGAGGCGACGGAGGATATCTACCGGCTGGGCGGTGTGCCAGAGGAGCATCCCCCAGACGTGCCGATCCCCGCCGCCCTGCGGGCCCGCCTGCCCTGGCTGGTGCTCAACCTGGGCACAGCCATGGCATCTGCCGTGATTCTGAGCCTCTTTGAGAGCACCATCGCCCGTGTGGCCGTCTTGGCCGCCTTCTTCCCCATCGTCGCCGGTGTCAGCGGCAGCGCCGGCACCCAGACACTCACCGTCACCGTGCGCGGACTGGCTCTGGGTGAACTCAGCCCCCACGACGGGCTTCGCGCCCTGAGGCGGGAGATACTCATCGGCCTGGCCAACGGCATCGCCGTCGGCGGCCTCATCGCCCTCATTGCGCTGATGTGGAAAGGGACGCCGACGCTGGGGGTCGTTGTGGGGCTTGCCACTCTTATGAATATGATCGGTGCAGGCATCGCTGGCGCGCTGGTGCCCCTGACAATGCAAGTCCTACGGATTGACCCAGCCCTGGCCTCGCCTATATTGGTCACCACCATCACCGATACCTGTGGCTACTTCATCTACCTGGGCCTGGCCACGCTGGTTCTACCAAGGCTGATATGAGCCATCATCCGCTTTCCGCAAGCAGGGGTGGGGTAACCCCACCCCTACCACCGTCACCCCACATCGTTACCTCCCCTCCGCAACTGGAACCGCTGCTGGAGGCCCTCGCCGGCCAGCCTGCCGTCGCCGTGGACACCGAGTCCAACTCCCTCTACGCCTACCAGGAGCGGGTGTGTCTGATCCAGTTCTCCATCCCGGATGCCGACTACATCGTGGACCCACTGGCGGGCCTTGATCTTTCGCCATTGGCGCATTTCTTCGCCGATCCTGAGGTGCAGAAGGTCTTACATGCCGCCGAGTACGATGTGATGTGCCTCAAGCGGGATTTCGGCTTTCGCTTCGCCAATCTGTTCGACACCATGTGGGCGGCGCGCATCCTGGGCTGGCCCCGCGTGGGGCTGGGTGACGTGCTGAAGGAAACCTTCGGCATGCGCACCAACAAGCGCTACCAGCGTTACAACTGGGGCAAGCGTCCCCTGGAGCCAGAGGCATTGGCCTATGCCTACATGGACACCCACTACCTGTTGCCCCTCCGTCGCCTCCAGGCCGACGCGCTGATGCAGAAAGGACGTTTGGAAGAGGCGCAGGAGATTTTCGACCAACTCGCCACCTCCGAGCCTGTGTCCCATACCTTCGACCCGGAGAACTTCAGGCACATCAAGGGAGCGTATGATCTGACCGGGCGCGAGCAGGCAGTGTTGCGCGAACTCTACGTCTGGCGCGACCAGGAGGCCCATCGTCAGGACCGCCCGCTCTTTAAGGTGCTCAACGACCATATATTGGTCACGTTGGCCCAGGCCCACCCCCGCACACCGGAGGAACTGGCCGGCGTGTCCGGCCTGAAACCCTATCAGGTGCGCCGGTATGGCAGGCGCATCCTGCGGGCGATTAAGCGAGGGAAGTATGTCCACCCGCCCCCGCCTCCTCCGCCACCCCCGCGCCATTCAGAAGCGGAGGTGGCACGCTTCCAGGCGCTGCGCACCTGGCGCAAGCGGGTGGCAGCAGAGCGCGGGGTGGACGCCGACGTCGTCGTCAGCAACACCGTCCTGTGGACACTGGCCGAGCAGAATCCCCGCGCCCTCGAAGACCTGAGCCACATCGAGGGGCTGGGCTCGTGGAAGCGGAAGACGTATGGCGAGGCGGTCCTGAAGGTGCTGGATACTGGATGCTAGATGCTGGACGCCGAGTATCAAGTATCAAGCATCCGGTATCCGGCATCGAGCACAATGACGAGGTAAACTTACGCTATGGAGATACAATTTCTTGGCGCTGCACAGACCGTTACCGGATCCCAGCACCTCATCTCGGTCAATGGGAGCCGCATCCTGCTGGAATGTGGACTGTTCCAGGGCAAGCGGCGGGAGAGTTTCGAGCGCAACCGTGACTTGCCCTTCGACGCCACGAGCGTGGACGCGCTCATCCTCTCCCACGCCCACATTGATCACTCAGGTAACATCCCCAATCTGGTGCGCAGGGGATTCCGGGGCTCCATCCACTGCACCTTCGCCACGCGAGACTTGTGCTCGGCGATGCTGCGCGATTCGGCCTACATTCAGGAGCACGACGTCGCCTACGTCAACAAGAAGCGCGCCCGCAAGGGGCTGCCGCCGGTCGAGCCGATCTACACCCACGCAGATGCAATTGCCAGCCTGGAGCACTTCGTCAGCGTGGGCTACGACCGGCCCGTGTGGGTTGCGCCTGGGGTACGGTGCACCTTCCTCGACGCGGGCCACATCCTGGGCTCGGCCATTGTCCTGCTGGAGATCGAGGAAGGCCAGCAGCGGACGCGGTTGCTCTTCAGCGGCGACCTGGGGCGGCAGGATAGGCCGATTCTGCGCGACCCGACCCCTGCGCCGCCAGCCGACGTGCTCATCATCGAGTCCACCTACGGTGACCGGCTACACCCACCCCACGAGGAGGCCGAACAGCGGCTGTACAATCTGATCAGCGAAACGTGCAACCACGGCGGCAAAGTCATCATCCCCGCCTTCGCCGTGGGTCGCACGCAGGAGATCGTCCACAGCCTGCACCGGCTGGCGAAGGCCCACAAACTGCCCGACGTGCCCATCTTCGTGGATAGCCCCCTGGCGGTGAACGTGACCGCAATCTTCCGGCTCCACCCCGAGTGCTACGACGAGGAACTGCGGGAGTTCATAGCCCAGGATCGCCATCCCGACCCATTCGGCTTCGACCGGCTGCGGTACATCCGCAACACAGAGGACTCCAAGGCACTCAACGACCTGGAGGGGCCGGCTGTCATCATCAGTGCCTCAGGGATGTGCGAGGCAGGGCGGATACAACATCACCTCAAGCACACCATCGAAGACCCGCGCAATGCGGTGCTGATCGTCAGTTGGCAGGCTCCGCACACGCTGGGCCGGCGGCTGGTCGAGCGGCAGAAAGTGGTGAAAATCTTTGGCGAGGAGTACCCATTGCGAGCCCGCGTCGAGACGATCAACGGCTACAGCGCTCACGCCGACCGGGAGGGTCTCCTGAACTGGGTGAAGCCCATCGCCCGGGGTCTGCGGCACGCCTTCGTCGTACACGGTGACCCCGGTCCGGCTGCGGCGCTGGCCGGTGGTCTGAGGCAACTGGGCGTGCGCGAAGCGGCGGTGCCGGAGCAGGGGGATGTGTTTGTTTCAGGTTGAGAGTGTCCGATGGCATCTACCGTCACCCTTTTTGAACATGACACCGAAGAGTTCGACTGTACTGACCGCGACCTCGCAGCGCTAGAGCGTCTGCGCCGCTCGTTGGGAGTCGGCGTCCTGCATGCAACTATGCGCGGCGGGAAGCGCGTGTTACAGGCCACCTACTACGTCGGTGTCGTCCGTGTCGGCAAACGCACCATTCAGGTGCTGCCGAAGATTTATCAATCGAGCGACACCGTCGACAAACAACAACGCGCACGGGAAGCAACGCGCAACTTGCTGTATCTGCTCGAATACGCGGGACAGTTGCCGGTCCGTGAACACGCGCTCGCTCCGCTGCTGCGGCGGGATATGGACTGGTTTGAAATCCTCACAAAGTTGTTCGCATCGCACCTGATGGATGAGTGGCAACGCGGCGTGGTTCGGAGTTACGTAGTTGTCGAAGACGACCTGCCTGCCCTGAAAGGCAAGTGGCGTTTCGCCGACCAACTTCGCCGCCCTGAACGCAAACACATCTTCGCCGTCGCCTACGACGAGTTTACGGCCGATAATCGCCTCAATCGCGTCTTTCGTTACGTCGTCGAACGGCTCTGGCATCTGACCCACGATCCCGACAATCGCCAGCGGTTGGGCACGCTGCGGCAATGGATGGAGGAAGTTACGCTGCTGCGTTCGGTCACCATTGCCGACGCCAGACCAGCCCTCATCACGCGGCTCAACCAGCGATATGAACCGCTACTCAACCTTGCGCGGCTGTTCCTTGACGACGGCGCGCTGCAATTGGCAGCGGGAGACCTGACAACGTTCGCCTTCGTCTTCGACATGAACCAACTCTTCGAGGCATTTGTGGTCAACTTCATTCGTCGCCACCGCAGCAAGATTCTGCCTCCTAACCTCAGAGAGTGCCAGCTACTACCCCAGTCGCGCGGAGCTATGCTTCATTTGGCACGACGGAGCGGTAAGAGCGTCTTCCGGCTCAGACCCGATCTCGCCCTTCAGTCGGTGGACGGGACGTTCCCGCTGCTGCTGGACACAAAATACAAGGGTCTGGACGCCGGCAGCCTGAGATTGGGTGTCGCACCCGACGATTTCTATCAGATGTTCGCCTATGCCCATCGCTACAACTGTTCGCGTGTACTCCTGATTTATCCGCAGACAACGGGTATGTTAGAACCACTACGGGCGTGGTTTGCATTGGAAGGCAGCGACAAAGTGATTGAAGCAGCGACGGTGGATTTGCGGGTGGAGTTGAGGAAGCAAGAGGGACGGGATGAGTTGGTTAGAGAACTGAAAAACATCTTGCAGGAGGGAGGTCAGCCATGAAGCACCTCATCGTAAATGTCACGTGGCAAGAAGACTACTGGCAGGAGACGTTTACCGAAGAAGACAGGCGGCAGGCAGGGCACCGCTATGTGCGCGAGGGTAACCTGCCTCATGAGCGGTGGAACTTCAACATGGAAAAGCATATTGTAGATGACTACAAGATTGGTTACTTCAAGACACGGGGAAAGCCGCGCGAATACGATAGCGGGAACGGCATCGTGTTCTTCTACTCCGCCAACTACATAGTCGGGCTATATGGCAAAGCGGAAGCGGGTAAGTATGACGAGTTTAGGACACCCGACGGAGAGTTCGCAGGCAACTTACGTGCTCCCGTCGACTTGTGTGTCCGCTGGAAGGAAGCCACGTGCTTGCCTGTAAACAAACAACGCTACTTCGCAGGCCGGACAAGAATGGGGCAAGTTGGTTTCATCAACATCGGAGATGAGGAAGCGCGACATATATTGGAAGATGCTATCGCCGCTCATGAGGACACGCCCAATGTGCAAGAGAAACTGCGGCAAGTTCAGGCGGCCGTTTGGGGGACACAACCACCTAGCATCAGGTCTGAGCAGCCGCGGATAGATGTACAAAGGAAATGCACCCAGCGGCTGATGGAGATCACTAAGCGCACTCACAACATCCTGCTCTACGGTCCTCCGGGGACGGGCAAGACATGGCTTGCCAACCACTTCGGCAACTACTTCCTGCTGTGGCATAATGTCTCACCCGACAAAGCCGACGCTTACTGGCAAGCAATTGCCAACAGGGATGCTACTAAGTGTCGGGCATTGCAAGCGGAAGTGCGAAGGGAAACAGGCACAGCAACGGATGAACCCAGTTTTTGGTGGATTACCGCCAATGAAAAGATATGGACCTGGGATGCCTTGTTCGAACAGGGGGAGGAGTTTTTCTCGAAGCGGCGGATAGCGAGGAACTTCAACGCAGTGAAGGCTGGCGACTATATATTCGGCTACCTTGCCCACCCACACAAGCAAATCGTGGCGTTGACGCGGGTAAAGGAGGAACTGCACACGCGAGTTGAGAACGGTAAGGAAATCGAAGGTATCCTCATTGAACCCATTGCGGAATTATCACACCCTGTGGCGTGGCAAACGTTGATTGAAAACTCGCTGCTGAAAGAGTCTGAGCCGATTATCAACCGCGCACAAGGCACGCTGTTTCGTCTGACTGCAGAGGAAGCACAAGAACTGGCGCGCTTGTTAAACGAGGAAGGTAACAGCGTAGCCTTGCCGACAATCACGCGACGGAACTTTATGGAGTTTGTCACCTTCCATCAATCCTTTGCTTATGAAGAATTCGTCGAAGGGCTAAAACCGCTGCCGCCAGAGGAGGGCGAAACTGAGATCAAGTATGACGTGGTGCCAGGACTGTTCCGACGGATTTGTGCGCAGGCGAAAGTCGCGTGGCGAGCGCACGGCAAAGACGCACCCAAGTATCTCCTCATCATTGACGAAATCAACCGTGCCAACATCTCGAAAGTCTTCGGCGAACTCATCACACTGATTGAGGACGACAAGCGACTGGGACAGGAAAACGAGATCAATGTTACCCTACCGTATTCGGGCCAACAGTTTGGCATCCCCCCTAACCTTTACATCATCGGTACGATGAACACCGCCGACCGTTCCATTGCTCTGCTCGACATCGCGCTGCGGCGGAGGTTCACCTTCGTCGAATTGATGCCCGACCTAACGACACTGGCAGGCCAAATCATTGATGATATCCCACTGGACAGGCTGCTGAGGCAACTGAATGAACGCATCGTCGCCCTGCTGGATCGTGACCACCAGATCGGGCACAGCTACTTTCTCGACGTGAACGACACCAATGAATTGCGCTTCGTCTGGTATCATCGCATTGTGCCCCTGCTGCAAGAGTATTTCTACAACGATGGGGGGCGACTGAAGGCGGTCTTGGGTGATGACTTTGTGAAACCCGTGCGAGCGAATGAGAAAACCCAAAGGGCGTTAGGTGATTTCTATGACCCCGAAACGCCGAAGTACGAGGTCAATGAGAATCTGGACCGCGACGCTTTCCTAAATGCCCTCCGTGAACTGGTGACCGAAGGAGCGGCGAAAAACGTGAGTGAGGCTTCCAGTGCAAATTCAGAGTTATAGTGTCACCTCACGCTGAGAATTTCAACCCCGGGCGAATTCCTCCCTCGGGTACGCGAGCAACTGGTCGCACTGGTCGGTAGATGAGGCTGGGATGGGATTAGGAGCCTGGAGAGCGCCAAAGTCGTGGGCAAGGGCTGGGATGGACTCGAGCGCGCTGCGCAGCGGTATCGGGAGCACATGCGCAACTGGGAGTAGTGGGGAAGGCACGGTGGCAGAAGCGACCGGCTTGCTGCGCGCCTTCCTTCAGCCCTGGTATGATGGACTGGAGGACTCTGTGGCGGCGCAACAGGCCGTGCTGCAGCGGCTGCTCGCCGACTATGCCCGCACCGATTATGGGCACGAGCACGGCGCGGCTGAGGTGCATACCATCGCCGACTACCGCCGCGCCTTCCCTGTCGTCACCTACGCCGACCTGGAGCCGCTCATCCGGCGGGTGATGTCCGGCGAAACCGACTTGCTGCTGCCGGAGCCGCCCGTCGGCTGGGGCATGACGCGGGGCACGACGGGTCAGAGCAAATACGTCCCCATCACTCCCACCGATCTGGAGATGCGCGCTGCCGGCTCGCGGGTGCTGCTCAATTACGTGCTCCGCAGCAGTCGAGACGATGTCCTGCAAGGGGCCTGCCTCAACCTGAATTACCCCGCACAGGTAGACACGGTGCAGGTGGGCGGGCAGGAAGTGCCCCGTGGCTACAGTTCCGGCATCTACGCCCGTTACAACGCCGCACGCTCAAACCTGCGGATCGTGCCTGCACAGGAGGAGATAGACGCGCTGGGGGGACGCGATGACCAGGCCGGCTGGCAGCGCCGCTTTGTCCTGGCCTACGAGCGGGCGCGACAGGAGCAGGTGACGATGTGTATAGGCGTGACGCAGACGATGCTGCGCTTCGCCCGCTTCCTGCGCCGACGCTATGGCCTCTACCCCAAAGACGCGTGGCGCATGCAAATACTGGGCTGCACCAGCATCGCCGGCATTCACAGCAAGTACAGGCCGGCGCTGCGTGCCCTCTACGGCCCGGTGGAGGTGCTCGAAATCTACGGCGCGACGGAGGGCATCTTCGCCCAGCAACTGGACGAGCGGCCCTACGTCGTCCCCAACTACGACCTGTTTTTCTTCGAGGTGGACACCGGACTTCGGCGAGCTCAGTCGAGCCGCCGGGCGGTCAAGATGCTACACGAGATGCGGCGCGGCGAGACCGGGAGCCTCGTCGTCTCGACGCCCGTCTTTCCACGCTATCGCATCGGCGACCTGGCGCGCTGTTTCGGCGCACCGTACTACCGCTGCATTGGGCGGGAGCGGCCACTGGCGCGG
>Ga0315543_1002001_pt1 | contig 20771 bp, 20 predicted proteins | sample SalMarSW160210MG_2_FD_203098 | JGI IMG/M metagenome (GOLD analysis project Ga0315543, IMG submission 203098) | Salt marsh sediment microbial communities from the Plum Island Ecosystem LTER, Massachusetts, United States - Salt Marsh Sediment SW1601-210 ...
AGAAGTTCTATGTTTCCGGTAATGCCTGATAACGTGTTGTTGAAATCGTGTGCAATCCCGCCGGCCAAAGTATAAATGCTTTCCATCCTTTGGACTTGAAGTTCCTTTTTCTCTTCCTCCGCCATCTTGCGTCGAGTGATATCTTGAATTTGAAGCAGATAACCACTAGGACAACGATCTGTTCCGCCTTCCATCGGAGTGATTACGATTTCAAGATAGGCCATCCCTGATCTATCTCTTTCAAACAATTCAAGTTCATTGACATTATCAAAGTCAAAGGGAGCTTCGTATCTCACCGTTTCCCCTTTAAGGACTCTTGCCTTCAATTCAGGAGGCGCATTTGGCGCATCAATCAGTTTGAGACCTTTCATATGAACAGGGTCGGACACCCCAAAGATATCCATGCAAGATTTATTGGCCTCAACCAACAGGCCATTTTGATCGTAAACCGCAATGCCGACAGGAGATTGTGAAAAAATCTCTCTGAATCTTCTCTGTGAACATTGCAGCGACTCTTTAAGTTTCCATTCGCGAACCACCTTGCCAATCACGCTCGGTATCAGGGTAAAGAAATCTCCAGACTTTACCAAATAATCCCATGCTCCCAATTTCATGGCCTGAATCGCGAGGTTCTCATCTCCTTGGCCAGTAATCATAATGACCGGAATGTTCCTCTTTTCTCGATTCAAAGATTTTAAAAATTCGATACCATTCATGCCGGGCAAGAGGTAATCAGCGATAACAAGGTCCGGATTAATCTCATCGAGCCTTTCGATACAACCGGCTGCCTCCTGAAAATAATGAATCGAAGCGTCCGGATAGGCCTTTATGATAGCCCGTTTCATGAGCTGATAGTGTGCCTCGTCATCTTCAATAATCACAAGCTTCAACTGTTCCATTTCGATAATCCTTAGAGCGTTAACATTGATAAGAATTCGATTTTTGAAAGCGAATTAAATTGAACCCAAGTCTTTGAATTGATATTGAATTGATAAGAATTCCCTTTTCGAGAGCGGAATAAGGGAAAATTTAAGGTCATGTGCCATAACAGGATGAATACCAATCGACTATGATAAAAACCTTCTCAAGCTTCAAACCCTATCCTTTTCTTTGGAATAATATTCCTGGTTGTCATAAAACTTTCGCGGGATTTTATTTTGAGCGTATTCCGGCGTTTTAAGTTTGGAACACCCAAGGATCATCCAGACCTTGGACAATCTTTCCTGGCCTGTGACCCGATGCCGAATTCTAAAAAATGGAAATTTCTCGGTTCTATCCACGGCAACCCGGATATAAAGCAGCTCCAGGCAATTTATCATTACGATAAAACCGATAATTGTGTTGAACCATACATACTTAATGAAGACTCCAGGTTGATAAAGGGGTGAAGACTTAAAAATGTAACAAAAGGAATAGATCTGAAAAATCAGGTACGCCAGTCCAATCGTCAATAAAAGAATTCCAAGAAGCCCCTTGGCCTGATAGAACATTCGATCCCTGGATTCTAACTCTGAACATATATCAATTTTTTCATTTTCCGATGGAATCTCTTTGCCGTACGCCACAAACATTAACCATAACCGGTAGGCCCGTTCCCTCTCCCGGAAATAACCACCGAAAAAGAAACTGAATATGCTCGTAAGGGCGGCGGAAGAAATCAAAAAGGCACCTGGATTATACATAGAAACCTCTCAATTAAATCAGCAGTTGGGGTGTTTTTTTTATAACGCTTTGTAAATAGCGTAATGAATGATCAGCAGCGAAATCATACATTGTTTGAATACATTAGGGATCGTTAAGATAGAACAGCGGTATTTTGTGTTCGTAATTAAAATGCGTTAAGCGAGTAGTCATATAACCTATTTATTTAAAGCCATGTTTTCTGTTCTTTCTTTACGAACCTTTATGTATGAGTTTGTATGATGTAGTCGCTGATTATTCATGGAGCTATTGAATCAAAAAAACTCCCCGACCCCTCAATTAAATATGAATGATATAATTGGGTTTAAAACCATAAACGGTTTCCGAAGTCAATCTTCAAATATGACCAAACTCAGCAAAATTAATAAGAACGATCCATGCTTTGGCATCGAATTTTAAAGATGAATCGTTACATAACTGTGAAGCTTCCTCCCGGGACACAAAAATAACTTCTATATCCTCAGATCCTTCATTTCTGTCATTTGAAGGGTCTCCATCACACTCAATATATACCATGGAAACGGATTCATCGGTCATTCCCGCTGATGAATATATACAAGGGCCGATTTTTATGAAACGGGTTAGTTTTAAACCGGTTTCCTCTGTTAATTCACGGCGAGCTGCTTCTTGAACCGTTTCCCCTTCATCAATAAGTCCCGCCGGGAAACCGTATTCATAATCTGCTAACGGAACCCGGTATTCTTTGGTGATGACCATCTTTTTTTTAGATTTATGAAATGGAACCATGACCACCGCATCCGGGTTGGCAAAATCGTTGGTCACACATTTGGGTTTTTTTACTCTGGAAACGACCTGCCAAATCTTATGGTCACCATTTTTATCAACATATGATACATTAAACAGGTTTAACCATTTGAGGTTCGTAAGTTTCTTTGAATCTACAATTTTCATTTGCTGTTCCTTTTAAGGTGATTTTTTTCCGAGGCCCTTACCTGCTGTCTGATAGTTTAAGAAAAAATAATAAAAAGAAACCCGCCATGATCAGCGCCCCGGAAAGACTGATGCCCCAGGAGAAATAACCGTTATCCGCCATAATCCCGATCAGAGCGGGGACAACGCCACCCCCTAAAACAAAAGCTACGGGTATGGTTAACGAAATGGCCATATTTCTGTTTTCCGGTGTACTTATTGTTGACAATGCCGCAAAACCCGCAGGATAGAAGCATACCGCCAACACGGGTTGAAGGAATACCACCGCAGCAATCCAATATGTCGAAACCATCCCTATCAGTAATGTAAGGATTCCGGTAACAAAAAATACACCAATCATAATTGGTTTCGAACCAAACCGGTCGGTTGCCCATCCTCCGAAAAATGCCATCCCCAAAGTCGAAGTTCGGGAAATGCCGACCAGACCGTTCGCCCAATCTAGACTCATGCCATGTTCGGTTACCAGGTATAACGGAAGCATATTGTATATTCCGAGTGTACTTGTAATGGCCAAACTGAATAGAACAATCAAGATCCAGAAAGCGGGGATCTCAAGAATTTTCTTAATAGACGAAAAATTAGGCGCTTCTCCCAGGAAATTTCCACCTTTACCCAATTGGGAAAATACAACTCCCATAATAACCGAAACGATTCCAACAAAAAATAAAATATTACGCCAGATAAACCAGTGAAGAAGCATCTCGGCCAATAACGGTGTCAAAATAAAACTTAAATTTGGCGCAAGTTCATGAATCGCCACTGCTTTACCCCAGTGCCTGGGTTTAACCAGAGACGTAACGGTTGTAATCCCCGATGGAAGATATATGCCTGCGGATATTCCAAGCACAAATACACAGCATCGCATCGCAAAGAGACTTTTGCTAAAAGAAATTAATGAAAGAGCCGCACCCACAGCGATTGCAGAAACAGCGATTGTTTTTCTGTGGGTAATACGAGAAGATATGTGCCCGGACCCCAGAAGTGATATGAAGTACCCGATGGAAAGGAACAGAAAAAGCGAACCCGCATCACCATGGCTAAATCCCAAATCTTTTTCAATTGTAGGCAGTAACGGAGCTGCAATGATTCGGGCAGTAAAGTTTAATAAAAATATGGATGCTATGAGCAGGAGTGGGATGAGTTGGGTGCGAAAAGTCTCACTGCCAATATTATTGCCTCTGCCAACATGTCCTGTCTCAACATCATTCAAGATTTATTTTTCCATTCCGGATTCTTCATCAATCGAGTTCACCACAGAGTTTCCAACCGTTACGACGTGCTTTTAAAAATGTCCGCAAAGGGGTTGTTAAACGGGGTGTTTTTTGTCTTGACTTTCTTTTCCCTGATCCGACTCTCCGGTTTGGTCCTTTGTTGTTTGCTGCGAATTTTCGGCTTTTCACCGGGATTGGATTTCATGGAGAGGCTGATCCGGCTTCTTTCCAGGTCAACATCAAGTACGGTGACCATGACCTTTTGGTGAACCTTTACAACTTGGGCGGGATCTTTGACAAACCTGTCCGACAATTCGCTAATATGAACAAGACCGTCCTGGTGAACCCCGATATCTACAAATGCCCCGAAAGCGGTAACATTGGTCACAATTCCAGGCAGCTTCCGGCCGGATTCCAGATCCTCAATTTTCTCGATGTCGCTTGCAAAGGCAAAGGATTCAAATACATCCCGAGGATCACGGCCGGGTTTTGCCAGCTCTTCCATGATATCTTTCAGGGTTGGAATGCCCACACGGTCCGTCACATAATTTGAAATGTCAATTTCACGCCGAAGTTGTGCATCATTCATCAGATCGGAAACCGTGCATCCCAGATCGTGGGCCATGGAAAATACAACCCCATAGCTTTCCGGGTGTACAGCGCTTGCATCCAGCGGGTTGGCGCCGTTCTTTATCCTTAAAAACCCGCTTGATTGTTCGAAGGCCTTGGGTCCGAGACGGGGGACATTTCTTAAATCATCTCTGGAAGCAAATGCACCGTTTTCATCCCTGTATTGCACAATATTTTTTGCAAGCCCGGGGCCAAGACCCGAAACATAGGTAAGAAGCTGTATGCTGGCCCGGTTGACGTCAACGCCGACACCATTAACACAGCTAATCACAACATCATCCAGAGCTTCCTTCAACGAAGACGGGTCCACATCATGCTGGTACTGGCCCACGCCGATCGACTTGGGATCTATTTTTACCAGTTCCGCCAGGGGGTCCATCAGCCGTCTGCCAATGGACACTGCGCCTCGTACGGTAAGATCATGGTCAGGGAATTCTTCCCGAGCCGCTTCCGAGGCAGAGTATACCGAAGCCCCGCTTTCATTAACCAGCAAAATCAAGATGTTTTTCCCCAGATTCATCTGCTTCAAAAACGCCTCTGTCTCCCTGCCGCCGGTCCCGTTTCCCACGGCAATGGCTTCAATATCGAAGCGTTCGCATAAGGATTTTACCGTGTTCCCGGCGTTTTCAGCCTGTTTTTCAGACAGATGCGGGTAAATCGTATCATTGTGAAGAAGCTTGCCCTGCCGGTCCAGGCAGACCACCTTGCATCCGGTTCTGAATCCGGGGTCAATCCCCATCACACGTTTGCCGCCAAGAGGGGGCGCCAGGAGCAGCTGGCGCAGGTTGTCCGCAAATACCCTGATTGCTTCCGTATCCGCTCTTTCTTTTGTGGCGATGCGCAGTTCCGTTTCCATGGCGCGTGACAGAAGCCTTTTGTAGCTGTCGTACACCGCCATTTTTACCTGGTCCGAATCCAGGCCGTTTCCTTTGACAAACAGACCTTCGAGAACCTTAACCGCCTCATCCTCGGGCGGGGCAAGGGTCAAATTTAATATATCTTCTTTTTCCCCCCGGCGCATGGCAAGGACCCGGTGGGACGGCGCGGCGGACGCGGGTTCCTCCCAGTCGAAATAATCCTTGTACTTAGCGCCGTCCTGCTCCATGCCGGATGCGACCCGGCTTTTGAAAACCGCCTTGCCGGTATACAAATTCCGCATCAAAACCCTTGCATGGGGGTCCTCGTTAATGATTTCAGCAATAATATGCCGTGCACCGGAAAGCGCATCTTCCACTGTGTCAACTTCCTTTTGGGCGTCGATAAATTCCGCGGCAGTTTCTACCGGGTCTATTCCCCTTTGTTCGAAAAGTTCCAGGGCAAGCGGTTCAAGCCCTTTCTCCCTGGCAATTATCGCTTTTGTACGGCGTTTGGGCCGGAATGGCAGATAGATGTCTTCCAGAACGGAAAGCGTTTGGGCGGCCCGCACCCTCTCTTTCAGTTCATCAGTCAAATGGCCATGTTTTTCGAGAGAATTGAGAATCGTTTCCCTGCGGCCGTCAAGTTCCTCGAGGTATTTCAATCTGTCCCTGATTGAAGTTATCGCAACTTCGTCAAGACTGCCCGTGGCTTCCTTTCTGTAGCGTGCAATAAACGGAATGGTTGCGCCTTGTTCTAAAAGGTTTACCACGACGTTTATCTGTATTTCCTTAAAGCCGAGTTCTTTGGATAGGGTGGTGATCTGTTTATCGTTCATTGGCCCTCAATCAAAATTCAGGGACTTTGCCCCGCCTGCCATTGCAAGCTCGCCCGCCTGCCAAGCAAGGCGAGGCGGCCAGGGGCACGAGCGGGCAGGCCCAATTGGAATAATGGCCCCGGTAAAATAGAAAAAAGTTTCACCCCAGTACGATCTGCCGGCCATGTCCCGGCATTTTCACGGGGACCTACGGGGCATGCTGGGTAAAAATAATGGGTTTGATAGCATAAACACGCTGCCATGAAAAGACTTATGAATTCATTCCCTCTATCTCAGGATAGAATTTCCGAGACCCGTACTTAGTTCGCTTCGCCTCGCCTTTTTGCTCTTTGATGTTTTATAAACTCAATTTAATGTAACATCTCAATAAATTATGGAGTCGGATCAATATGATTATTTCATACACCAGAACTTATTGAGAAGTTACACATTAATTACGTATCTGAAAGATTTTCATCAATTTTTATGCAAGGCGTTAAACGAGTTTCCGGGAAGCTTAACAAAACAATATAACCATCAGCACTTCGATTACAAGGTTTGAGAAAAATCCGGAAAAAATCATGAAAAAAGGGCAGGCACCCCTCCCGAACGGTGGGATGACCTGCCCCGACAGAATGATCTGGGAATTTAACGGGGTAAATATTTCACCCCGGATAAATAGCCCAAAATTTTAACAGGGCACGCAGGGCAAAGCGAGGCAGCCAGGGAGGATAGAATCAAGCTTGCTATATTGCAGTAAGCCTTTTTTGAAAACAAAAAAGGCTATCCTCTTTTTGATTTAAGCCAGTTGAGAGCCGGTTAGCAAAAATCAACATTTATGCAGCGGCTTCAGACTCCTCGATCTGCTCTGAACCTCCGGTGAGGGAAACCTCGCCTTGCGATGAAGATGTAATCATTTTGTAACTCCAAAGCAAACGATTCCCGATCAACCCTGCCAGGCGTTTTATGAATATGAGCCCATTCACCGGGTCTTCTTCCAGGAAATTTAGCAATGTTCTGCTGTCAAATTTTTGCAGTATGGTTTCTTGCTTGCATTCTCCCGATGCAGAATAAACATCCCGTTCGATCAAACTCGACCAGCCAAAAGCCTCTCCGGCATTATTCACAGTATAAACCATCTGCCCGGTCTCACCGATAGTCAGTTTAACCCGTCCTTTGATTAGAATATAAAAATTGGCTGCGGGATCTCCTTCGCGAAAAAGAAAGTCTCCGTTCTGATAAGATTCTTTTTCCGCAATATTCATAACTTCCTTCACGAAATCCCTGTTCATACCCCAAAAAAGATCTGATTGTTGGATATACATGGCTCCTCCTTCCTCTCTAGATTACCACTGAACCGACAAGAAAATTCGCTGTAAGTCCCGTGGTCATCATAATAGAGTTAAAAGTTAACTTAAAAATAAAAATGGATTAGGCGCCAATGCATAAGAAATTCCCCTAAAGAGGTGTAACGCCACCTCTTTAGGGCGGGATATGGGCATTTTTAGGAAACCTATTTTCATAATCATCCTCAATGTCCAAAAGTTTGGAAAATAATGAATAACGGTCAAAAGTTGCAGTTTATCAATTTTAACAGATCGAAAAGCAGGAAAACTTCTTGCCAGATTCTGATGGATAACGAGCACGGATCATTCTATCAGAGCATGATGAATATGAGAGGGCACCGAATAAGAATACCAAATGAAGAAAAATACTGTTCCATAAAACGCGGTGAACTAGAAAGCAGTATGAGCTGCTGTAATATTACCTAATTTAATACCATAGAAAATAGGGATCTGTCAAACTTTTATTAGAATTAAAGATTGATTAGTGCCTTGGCTTTGATTATATTAGGATATTTTATTCCAATTTAAACCATAGGGTAACTCTTGATCTGAACCATGTTGACGGCAATTCTGTTTGATTTAGACAATACGCTGATTTTATTTGACGAAGCCAGGTTTTACCAGGAATATTTTCGCAGCATAGAAACCCTGTTTGCGGATCTCATGCCTGCGGATACCTTCCGGAAGCGGCTGATAACCGCGACACACGCATTATTGCAAAACAACGGTGAAATGACAAATGTCGAATACTTTTTAAAGGCCTTTAATGAACAATCTGCGAATCTGAGAGACAAGCTGTGGAAACGCTTTTTGCATTTCTACGAAACCGAATATGATAAACTTAAAGTAAATGTAAGGCTTCCGGATGATCTTCATGAAACTTTTAATAAAATTGTCCGGACCGGTTTAAAGCTGGTGCTGGCCACTAACCCTATTTTTCCTTTTAATGTCCAGATAAAACGTCTGGCCTGGGCCGGTTTGGACCATTCTCATTTCGATTTGGTGACTCACATTGAAAATATGTCGTTTTGTAAACCGCGAATAGAATATTACCTGGAAATCTGCCGGAAAATCGATGAACCTCCCGAAGCATGCCTGATGGTCGGCAACGACCCAATTAATGACATGGTTGCTGCCAGGGCCGGATTAAAAACCTATTTGACCGACGACAGCAAAGATACCTGGCGAGTGACGTTGAATGTCAGCGAGGATCTGCTCAAACATCAAATCCTGGATATCCCGGAACCGAATTTTAAAGGCCCCCTGTCAGATGTGTTCCTCGTGGTTCAGCGTGATGCTGAAGCTTCATGCATAATTAGAAAGGACAAACACTATAAGACCTCTTAAACAAAAAAAACGAAAGCATTCACGGTTATGAAAAAAGTAAAGTTAAAGTTATTGCGGGGAGCTTGAAAAATTAGGAGCAAAAAAATGAGCAATATAAGAATGACCGGAGAAATTCGGACGGACTACGATTGTGAAGTAGCGGGTCTTCCCTCAGAGAGATGGGGAGAAGCAGTATTTAAGGTTGGCGATGAAGAAATTGTTCTGGAAATCAGCGTAGAAAAAGATGTTATCGTCGCGATAATGGCGGGTGACAATAGTGTCTGGAAGGGTACTCTCGAAGGGCTTAAGAAGCTTCTACAAGGTGAAATAAAAGGCAGGTAGGCTGGAGACCACACCCTCCCGCTGAGGTGGGAAGGGTAGCCGCCAGGACGAGTTTTTCATGAGAAATATGGGTTCCTGTCGGGAATAATCCCTATGGGATAGGATTTTCACCTATAAAAATGAGCCTTTTGTCTTATGGACATATTTTATTAAATAATTAATATTTGATTAGAACTAAATGCCACTCAGCTTCAACATTATGATTTAAACCATGTGACGACTTGGTCTTTACGAAGGTTACACTATAAAAAAAAGAGGAGCTGGATGTGACATTTATTCAGCTTCTCGAATGTCCGTGCATCTCAATGCAAAACTGCATTGTACAACGGCATTCAGGGAAGCTAACAGACAATAACGCCGGGTATTTTTTTGAAGAGAAAAGCTATCAGGCGAATCCAGGCAGACCAAAAGCGGGTCTGCCTTTTTTATTTTCCGTTTATCATGTCCTTCAACTTGCCAGAACATTTAAACGTAATAACTCTTCTTGGGGCTAACATCATAGTATCACCGGTGGCAGGATTTCTGCCTTTACGTTCCTTCTTTTCTTTTACACAGAATTTACCAAATCCAGAAATCAACACATCCTCACCTGATTCCAGTTCACTTTTTATGATCTCTAAACAGGTTTCTACAATTTCTGAGGATTTGTTCTTGGTTAGACCGATCTTATTGTAAATGGATTCAACGAGTTGAGCTTTTGTTAGAGTCATAATAAGGTCTCCTTTGTGTCTATAAAATCCAAGATAAAATTGCTGTTCCAAGGATTATGGCAAAAATGCCAAAAAATCTGTGGGTTTGATCGGATAATGAGTTAAGATACCAATCAGAAAATTTATCATAAAAGCCTTTAGGGTTTATGAAAATAAATAAACCTTTAGCCATACCTATAAATCCAATTATTCTTATAAACCATGGATTAAAAGTGGCTGATGCAGAAAATAAAAAAAGGATGCCAAATATAAACGGTAAGATAGATAGTATTTTATAATTTATACCTTTAATAATGCTTTTCGTAACATTTCTGGTTTCATGGGTATAAAGAATAGTACAACATCCAACAAAGATCCAGATCAAGCTAATTGCATAAAGAAACCATTTCATGTTCGAAATCCTTTTTCATATGAGCTAAAACCTGGATTTTTAATACACTCATTTTAGTTGCCTAACTGTATATTCTCAATTCCGATGAGCTTTGTCAAGATTTTATTAGGTACAAGATGCTGTATTTTTTAATATTCTTGGTAATTTTTTTGATTGTGACATGGAAATCTCATAAATTAAAGCTTCCCGCATTGCATCGCCGACGCCTCTTAACCGCTTTTGCGACAGCGCGATGCGGGATATCAAAGCGGGGTTCAGATTTCGATAACCAGTCCAATGGGACAATGGTCTGAGCCAAAAATATCATTGTCGATAAAAGCCTTTTTAACCCAGCCGTTATCAATAATATCTTTTGTAACAAAAAAATAATCAATACGCCACCCTATGTTCCGCTCCCTTGCCTTGAATCGGTAGGTCCACCATGAATATTTTATGGCATCCGGATAAAAACATCTGTAGGTATCCACATAGCCATTTTCAATAATTCTATCGAGCCAATCACGCTCGATTCTTAAAAATCCGGAATTTTTTTCATTGGCTTTGGGATTCTTCAAATCAATCTCATTATGAGCTGTATTGTAATCTCCGGTAATGATAAGGCTTCGGCCCTGGTTTTTATAATCATCAGCATATTTGAAAAAATTTTCATAAAAATCGAGTTTGTATTGAAGCCGTTCCTCGCTCATTTGGCCGTTAGGGAAATAAACGTTAAAAAATATAAAATCATCAAAATCCATCTCGATAATGCGACCCTCGCTGTCGAATTTCGGCTCACCAATACTGTAACTACTTCTCTTGGGCTCAATCCGGGTATAGGTGCAGACCCCGCTGTATCCTTTTTTTACCGTGGCATGGGACCAGAATGATTTATAGCCGGAAATATTTTTCATCTCATCAGTTAGTTGTGAATCCTGAATCTTTGTTTCTTGCATAGCAAATATATCAGCATCCATGTTTTTGAATGATTTAAAAAAATCCTTTTTAATGGCCGCTCGAATGCCGTTCACATTCCAAGAAATCAGTTTTATTTTCTTTTTTTTCGGCATATCAGACTCTCCCGCTTGGCTGTCTGTTAGAGTATGAGACCTTTGCAAAACGCCCCTTTTTGCTCAATTTCTGCGTCAGGTGGTACATCCCGCCCAACGGCGGGGCTCAAATTTTAACCCGCCACCGAAATTTGGTGGGTTAATCCTCAAAATACTCAATGTATTCCTGCCCCGTGAAATGCGAAGCCTATTTCTCTGGGGTCAGGCGGGGTAAAAATTTCACGGGGCAGGCATAGACAAGGCAAATAAACTTGTCGGCAATGTTATGTTATTATTAAAAGTTTGTCAATTAGGACAGAACCGCATGTCAGGGCAAACGCATTTGATTTCGGTGCAGCGTAGCGACGGCGTGGAGCGTTCTCCCTGTATTGGGATTCAAATGCGTTTACCCTGAACCGCATGTCTGTGCCTATTTCATATCCAGGGTTTTGGGTGAAGATTTAAGTAGACTGGTAACCGTAGTCACTATGCCGGCGATATCGCTAAGATCCGATGGAATGATTACGGTATTGTTCTCCTTAACATATCATTTTGAATTTATATTAAAATAATGATATAAAAACAGAATTGCTTTTAAATCTTATGCGTCTTTAAAAGACTTGTTTATCATATCGTTGGACCATTGGCTTCGCCAATTCGCAGACAACCCCAATACAAAGCAAGCAGAAAATTCATTGGCGTTAAAGACCATTTACTTTTCTAAAAATTTAGTGCATCGCACTTAGCGCTTTGCAAAAGGCTCAAACCAACGAACGGGAGGTTTTGAAACAGCTTCTAAAAGAGGAGGGTAAAATGGACAAGGAATCAAAGCTCTCAGAAACATTGCAAGATGAAAAACCCGTAAGTACGGCGCACCGCCATAGAGGAAAATCATCAGAAAGCTTCCTAAACAAAGACATAATACTAAAAGAGCTAAATATCCTTCCTGGTCAAACAATTCTTGATGCCGGCTGTGGAAACGGCTACATGGCAAAGGAATTCTCGAAAATACTCAACAATACGGGGAAGGTCTATGCTCTGGACCCTGACACAGAGGCAATAGAAACGCTCAAACAAGAAACAAAAGGAGCCAACATAGAACCCATAGAAGCAGATATAACCCAAACAACGCCCATAGAAGGATTATCAATAGACCTGATCTATCTCTCAACAGTACTCCATGGCTTTTCAGAGGACCAAATAACCAACTTTTTAGTAGAAGCAAAGCGTCTACTAAAACCAAACGCTCGTTTGGCAATTATAGAAATACAAAAACAAGACACTCCCTTCGGACCTCCTTTAGATATAAGGTTCTCACCTGAAGAGTTAAAAGAAATAATAAATCTAACACCTAAAGCCTTGGTAGAAGTAGGACAATATTTTTATATGCAGATTTTTGAAAACATTGAGTAGTGTCTATCCATAAAACTCCAATTCTTGTAAACAAATTTCGAATCGTGAATAATTATTGACTCAAATAAATATTTTCTGTATTTTTAAGGTGATGAATGCATTAGGCAACCCGTATAAAGAAATGGCCACAACGTGCACAACGAGGCCCATTGCAGAAAAAAAGGTGGTTTGGAAAAGGTTCGAATCGGAGCCCTTTGAAGAGGGGAGGTTCCAGGCCAAGGTTCTCTCCCGAAGGTTCATTAATTCTGCGGCCACGGTTTTCCGGAAGGCCTATCCGGATGTCTACGGTTCCCCGCACGAGTTCGTGCTCATGCCGGAAAAATACGAGGAGCTTATTGCCCTGGACGAAAGCTGGGAAGAAGATAGCCGGAGAAAGGTGTATTGCATGCCCGTGGTGGTTGAACTCGAAACCGACAAGGTGGTCTCGGCAACCATGCTCACAAAGGTCGAAAAGAACCTCCAGGTTGAGTTCACTTTTGCAGCCACCCTTCCCAATTATCGACTTAAGAAAATCATGCAGAACTTGAGGGCGATCACCTGGAAGGTTGCCCTGGCCTCAGGGGCGGAATACTTCACCACCTTCCTGGAGACCTGGCACGACATCTCCCAAAAGTGGTGCATTAAGGACGGCTGGCGGGTGGCAGGAATTTTCCCGGGAAACTTCGTTCGATGGAAGAAACCGGACCAGGAGTACCGGGGCTGCACCGTCCACTGCTACCGCTATGCCCGCAAGGGTGAGGACTACGCTACCATGCCCGAGGAATGGAGCCTCGCCCCGGAGTTCATTGAACTCTGGGAAGTACTGGAACGGATAAACAAGAAAATTGGCCAGAAAGGGGATGTTCCATCATGGCTGGAAGAGTTTGATCCAGGTTTCCTGAAAGACTTCTAAAAAGTTTCTATCACAAATCTCGCCAACTGCAGGGTTATGGATCGGCCGGCATAGATATTAATATTAACTAGTGTCCATCCATAAATGGTAGATTTTGGTTTCCGGCAAGGCCCGAGCGAGTTTTCAACCGCAGGCATAGCGCGCTATTTCGAGGATTGAAAACGAGCGAGAACGCCGCCGGGGGCCAAAAGATGCCGTTTATGGGTGGATACTAACTAAAGGAGGATTCCCATGTCAGAGCAAAAAATACCCAGTAAGCATTATCACAAACTATCCGAGCTTTTCCCCGAGGCTATTTCTGCTCTGGAGAACCTCGGTTCAACCATTCGACGCGTAGGTCCTATAGATGAGAAAACAATAAATCTAATTCAACTTGCAGCAGCTGCACCAATCCAATCAGAAGGTTCGGTTCATTCTCATACTCGTAGAGCACTTCAAGCGGGGATCACAAAAGAAGAAATCTATCATGCCCTTATACTCCTTATTTCAATCCTTGGATTTCCCAGGGTCTCAGCTGCAATCTCCTGGAGCCAGGATATCATGGACAAAGAAGATAGGAAATAAATAGCCTGGATATTTCGCGAGATTCAGGCAATAAATTGTTATACTACCCATTTAAACCGCAATCAATTGATCCAGCTCTTTACGCACCGCTGAATAATATGTTTTCCATAAGAGCATTTTAGGCGTACGAAACTCTTTAAAATCAGGGTTAACGTAGTCCTCATCTTCGAGCGCCATTTCATGACCTGTATTGTTGTAGAACAAAATGCCTGGTGTCTTATCTATACCAAAGTTAGATGCCAGCTTTGTTGCTGTTGCTTTATCCGGTTTGCCGTTTTCGACAACTTTAACCCGGGCAAATGCAATATTTTTTGTGTAGTCAGGCGAAATGTATTTAATTAATGTTGCCACGCGTTTTGAAGATTTATCATTGTTCGAGTAAAAAAATACAACCAGTGGCTTTTTCCGCCCGCGAACGTTACTCCAATAGTTCTCAAGGCTGATATCTAAAACCGGAGAATTTTCCAGGATTTTTTCTACGCTTAACTTGGATAGGCGTCGTACTTCCGCCATATCGATCTCCGGATTAGTCTTCACAGAAAACCTCCGGATCGCGCTGAAAACAAGCGCTGAAAAAATAAATTTCTTTCATCATCTTTGACCCTTTCAATAATGAGCATAAAATAGAGTGGTCGGCCTAACCCGTATATTTCACGAGTTCGAGGCGTTCATTTGCAAGGCATTCAAGGGCGCAGCCGTAGGTGACTACTGCAAGTCCTTGATAACGCGGCAAATGGGCGCCTCGGACTCGCCCGTAGGGTGAATATTTTTGAGAAATTGAACAATAAAATTTTCGGTACAAACTGTCACCTGAAAACTAGAAGCAAAATTGTAAATAACAAACGGTTTTTATTGCTAATATAAAGGCCTCTCGAAAATTTTCATGAAATATTGGGGCTAATCACCGTAATGAATTACAACTCATTGCCGTCACAAAATCAAGCTTTTTTGTTTCCATTGCATTTGCTGTCAATTTAAATTTGATGGCTTCGTAAAAAGTCCAACTTCTGCGTTGCGCTGCATTCCTCGTCACTGCGACGTACTATAAGTACGTCTCATTCCTCGGAATTTGCGCGCCTTGAATTTGGAGCTTTTTACTTTGCCATCAAAATCTGACTTTTTACGAGACTGTCAAATTTGAATAAATCATTATTATTCCTTGGCTATAACCGCCGAGAGATGAGCTGTGTCTTCGACTTGGGAAAAATCATGACAGCCGGGCTTCTTGAACAATGGATAGAGCACGACCTTTTCCGGATCGTATCTATCATTTAGGGTTAAACCTTATATAAATCCTAACAACCTAAAACCATCACAAAAAAGAATAACTGCCAAAACACATAAAGCCATACCAAGAAAACGCATTGTGTAAATGTACACATTGCCGATTAAAAACGATCGGGACTTGCCGACGAGTAACGCGATCATGATTTTTGATCCAACAAGCAAGGCATAAAAACTGCCGATGAAAGCAAGAGGGGCAAAAATGCCTTGTTTCATTGCTTTGGTTACTGTCGGTGCCCCAACACTAAACCAAAACAGATAAGGATGAGGGTTTAGAGCATTTACTATTATTCCTTTTGCCAGCGAGTTAGGCCTAATCCCCTGCATGTTCAGGTCTACTCCTTTTGTACGTATACTTTGGTAACCCAAATATAATACAAAAAACCCACCCGCACATGAAATAATTCCTAATACCTTATGGAAACCGGATAACTTTACCAATATGAACAAAGTTAAAATGATAATTGGCAAGTCAGTGATAATTGGAGCAAGAGCAACCTTAATCCCCGCTTTTATATCGTGTTGAAGCGTTTCAGAAATTACAAGGGTAAGAAGTGGTCCCGGGGCAAAACCTGCGGATAGGCCCAATATTAATCCTATGCCTAAAAAATTTACCATTGTTGATTATCTGGATCTACTACAATAAAGGGGCATGGAAAGCAGATCTTAAATATTACCTGAATCTTGCATGCAAGATTCAGGTAATAAGTAAATGTAAAGATAGGGTTATATTATCCTGTCGGTTATTTGCCGGATAGTTCTGGAGAATTCTTTTTTAAACCTTTCGTTCTCTGTGTTTGAAAACTCGTCGAATTTTACAATTTCCAATTCCTTCATCAAATTTAGAAGTTCAACCATTGCTCTTTCAGCAAGTTCATTTGATTGAGTAACCCTAACGTCCTTGTCTTTGATATTTTGGATCGATGAAATAGTATCTTTAAATTGACCATCAGGATCGCTGAAGCGTTTAAGCAAAATTTCAGAAATAAGAGTAAAAAGAGCATCGATTCTGTTACTTTTTATCAGTGTAGGGCTGTGGAAAAAAGAGAAGTCTTCCTCCACGCGAACGGTGCCTTTGCCGAGATCCAGTATTTTTTCAAACCAGTTAATCGTGTATCTCTTATATTCATCCTGGCTCCATTTACCCCTTTCCCACATATGTGACCTTATGGCTTGCGTTAGATATGTGAGACAGTCCTGTTGGGTATCATAATTATAGGTTCCTAATAACGCTCCTGACTGGAAAATATCTATTCCGGGATTTTTCGCATGCTCTGATATTTCAGCGCATAAAATTCTTAAATCTTTGCCGGGTCTGACTATCAGAATTTTATAGGATGGTTTTCCCTTGTCAATTCGCTGAAGTTCGTCTGCTGATTCAGGAGGGGTAATGGATCCGGCAATAGATGGCGGAAAAAAAGCAGCCGTAAGGTTGGGACTTAGGTCAACTACCTCCAGAGCGGCCTCGAAAACGGGAAGGTCATCTTTTTCCAGAGGCTGAACAGGAAAAAGTTTGCCGGGTTCCATATACGGTGAAAAAACATTCAGTATTGCCTCAAGCCCTCCTTGCCAGTGGGCGCTTCTGGGATCTTTTTTTTCGTCAATCCATTGTTTAATTTTTTTGGAAATCGAGTCCATCAAGCGTTCCTCTTTTTTACCTAAGTTTAGCCATTTTTCGCGAAGAGATGTGCTGAGATCTTGATGCATCAAGGGTTCGGTGCAAATCGAGTAAAAAACCGCTTGATTTAGGTACTTATATGTAATGTTTAAAAAAAGAATAGTGTCTACGTTTGACCTTTATGCTCCTTTCACGTCGATTCATCGTATCATAAACCTTGGATATAAGGAAGTCGAGTTCTATAAATAAATCAATAGAATTCCCTGCGGGGAAGATTTCCTGCCTGTCATTTCCCCGGCACATTAAATGATATAATGCACCTTCATATTCAATCAAACCTCTTTTTGTTGTTTGATTTTCCAATGTGAATGTCTGATAGATGTATTATTTTCATGATGCCTCCTTTTAATTGATATTTTTCGTACGGTGCAGGTGAGCTGTGGCGATTAAATACTGAAAACTTTTCTACTGTAAAGGCAGATTTGAAAAAAAACATGAAATTAGGAACCGCGGCGGGATAAGCCATCAGATTCACTTGCTGGTTCGTAGTTGCTAACTATTGAACTGAGCTAAAAACTCGTTGGGCTCAAATACCTTCAGAGCAGAACCGGCAAAGTCTTTCGTATTTCTCGTGACAACAGAATCAACCCCTGCCATTTGACCAGCCTCGTCCAACACTGCATCCTCAAAATCGTGGATTTTACTCCCAAGCGCACGTTCGATTACTGGTCTGTTCACGGTGGCAATTTCAAATAGGCTGATGAGTTTACGCAGAGCATCCCGAGCTTTCGGCACTGGAAGGGATTGGGTAAGCAGGTAGTCTATCGTTGTAGTGGTAGTTGCACAAAGGAACCCGTCAATGCGAGACTCTTCGACAAGACAAAAAACATCCACAGCAGCTTTTACAAAAGGCTCACGCTCAAGCAGAACATCAAGCACCACGTTGGTATCAATAATCACTCTCAAAGGTACTTATCCCGAAGGTGGGCCTTGTAATCATCTTCCGAGATCTTTTGCCCCTTCAAAATACCGACAAGTGACGCTGTGGTCGGCGGCAGAACTTTTTCCGAATCCGGCCGCGAACCAATCGACTCGATGAATTCGGCGACCATACGGGATACGGATTTGCCCCGGCGTTTTGCCTCCATTTTGGCTTTTCGCACAGTGGCTTCGTCCATTCGTAATGTTAGTTTCGTATTCATGACGTATAATATAATTCAATCAGTACGTCAATGTCAAGTCTTTTCTCTGCGCCCGGCTTCAGCGGTGCGGCTTTTTGTGGCCGCTGAATTGACATGTTGGGCGGACTTTATGGACTTCCTTATCTCACGATAAGCGAACCGAAAGCCCTTATTTGATTCTTGTTAACAATTCATTAAACGCTTTGGATTGGTCCAGCAATTCTCCTCCTACACGGATCAATTCATCCACCTGCTGTACCGATAAATGAAATGAGGTTGGCAAGCTGAGCAACCTCTGCCGTTTTGCCGGGTCTCTAACGTTCAAAAAATTAACTTCAACAAGGGTCACTTTAAAGTCATGACCCATTCTGGGGAGTTTATACCCTGATCTGCAATGCTCATCAATTACTGCTTGACAGTGTAGTATCTCTTGAGCGGCACGCTCACTAACTTTCAATATATCACTGATCAGTTGAATGGATTCAAAGCTGTAATTGTCCATGCTGACAGTGGCCGTCTTGTAGGCCACGTCGATCAGGTTGGGGGGCGACTCGTCTTCGTCAAGGGATTCCGGTGGTTGGGTTTTGGCGTTGGCGATAATTATTATCAGTTCATTGATAGCGGTTTTTCGTGGAAAGAGAAAACCTGACGAATGGTTAAAGTTATCTGCAATATAACGAACACCAATATTGTCTGATAATCCGCCATCCATCAGATGTACATAGGAGTGTTTTGCTTTGTTTGTATGATAAATAGACTGGTTATACGCCCACATATAACGTCTAGGATCAGGGCCATTGTATTGGTCCTTGAGTCCGTTCTCAATATCCTTACTTAAGTCAAATCCCTCTGAGGCAGGGTAATTTTTGTAACTCACTGGCGATAGTAATATCGGAAAAGCAGAAGAGGACGCCACCGAACGCGCAACATGCAAAGTGGATAAATCCGAACCAAGAATATCAAACGCTTGTTGGGTAAAAGTGAATTGGCTGCCGGTGGTCATGTTAGTAGCGTTGATAGCGATAAATGGTTGCTTGCCGTTATTTACCAGATCCTGATACGTTTTTTGGTCAAAAACGGTTTCATCGTACAACTCAATAGCCAGGTCAATACGATTGAAATCGGGCGACATCAAGCGGAACCAGTTGATTGGATTAAATAATTTCCGGGTGAGCTCGCCCTGAATATCACGGTAAAGAAATTTTTCTTTAAAGTCGGAAAATAGTCGGTCACCAAAAAGCCCATAATAGGCTGCTGTAAATGAACCTCCCGAAACCGATGAAATGACGTCGACTTCATCCAATAACGTCTTTGAACCATTATGTATAGGTGTGGCTCTTAGCTTTTCCATCACACCGTAGGAAAGCGCCGCCGCTCGTGTGCCACCACCTGACAACGCCAATGCCACATAAATCTTATCTTGTTTGGTGGTCTGCGTTTTGGGTAAATAACGATAACCAAAATCAGCTTCATATTTAGGTTTCGGGGCATTCACCAGATAATGTGCGCATCCTGTAAGAACAACAAGGAAAATTAGCGCACTGATTCTTTGTATTCGTTTCATGTGTGTTATACCTTTGAGAAGTAGATTTTTTGAGGTTGAATTGGAGAAGTGCCTGACGGATTGACATCTTGTTCTATGGGCGAAAAATTTTTGGGTTCTTCCAGGCTAATAGTGTGAGTGCCTGCTCCAAGTTCAATAACCTTACCAGTATAATAACCGGAGGGAGTTTCATCAACAATGACTTCACGGAATTCATCAAATTCCACTATAATATATTGGTTCATTGATATCTATTTGCTCCTTATTTAGTGCACACTAGTTTTTTCAGGTATTGAATTATAAACTGCCTACGCATATTACTAAAAAAAGTCGATATTACATCAAGGTAGTTAGTCACATCCTTATCAATATGGGTTTCTTTGTTATGGTTGATGTCCAACCAGCAGATGAGAAGCTCGTCGTAGCGCGTCTGTCTCGATCTGCCTTGATAGCGTGTCTGTTGGTTTAGCTGATAATTTTGTTAACGAGAGTCGCGCTCCTCATCTGCTGGATAGCTCCGCGCAGCGGAGCTATCATATACTTAACCTGTAACGCGGCTTGTCCGCGTTATCAGGTTAAAGTGATTGTTATATGCATCTTTTCTCTTAATTATTATCAACCTCATTTATTCATGGCTTGATATATGCAAATCCAATTTGTTGCTTTTCAATTATTTCCTTAACACCGATAGGTACTATTATTACGAACTCATAAAGATCTTTGCTTTCTATTCCTAAATTTCTTAATGCATTACTACATGCACAAAATTTTATTCCCATTCTTATCAACTCTTCCATTTTATCTTTATATTCATCATCTTTTTTCTTATAACATTTTACAGCTACTGAATTTGCTACAACTTCAATTTCTGCATTCTCAATATCTATGCCAGCACAAAGATTCTTTACATTCCCGAGTAAGAGTCCCCACTTTTCAATTTCATCAATATGAAAAACAGCTTTAGTCTTCAT
>Ga0315543_1002002_pt1 | contig 20760 bp, 16 predicted proteins | sample SalMarSW160210MG_2_FD_203098 | JGI IMG/M metagenome (GOLD analysis project Ga0315543, IMG submission 203098) | Salt marsh sediment microbial communities from the Plum Island Ecosystem LTER, Massachusetts, United States - Salt Marsh Sediment SW1601-210 ...
GTGTGTTTAGTTTTATCTGGAAGCGACGCACCCGTGCGATTGAGTTTCCTGCTCCTCCCCAAATAGCCAGGATTACTTACTCTTTTCAGATGCTAACGTTAGTGGTGTGTGTTTTTGGTGTAGGCCCAGATATATTGCTTGCAGCACTGATGTATCTTACGATTATCTTTACCTTGCTCTCCTTTTATTACTATCTTAGAAAAGGTAGCTATGTCTTCACCTCCTGACTTTGTATCTCAAATCGGGCGACTATCTATACCGGAGCAATATTATAGTCAATTGCAAAATTCCTTATAATTCTCCCTCTCTGGTGGGAGGGAGAATCCGCAGGGATTGCGGAGCTTGGCAATCTCACCAACTTCCATTCTTAATCTAACCGGGAGAGAGTGGGTTGGGGCACACAAAATAGTGAATTGTTGATGGAGAGCTAATCATCGAAAGGGGATTGAAATGTATTAGCAATAAGTGTCCCTTTGATTTCCCATTCACTGCTTGCAAAGCGAAACATAGGGAATTCGTCAAGATGAATTGAAACGCCTTGTTTTTGCGAAATTTCAAGGGGAAAGTTGGCAAGATTACATGAAGGGTGACCCTCCGAACAGGGTTTGAAACTGGCTCTCCTGGCCGCTGCTTCATCTAACGAAGGAGAGACTGGCCTGAGTCGCACAATCTGGCTTATTGAGTATAACTTCAATCGTCCGCACCAATGCTTTGACTATCTTGCTCCAGAGTATATATTGAAAAAGAAGTTACTAAGATCCGTAGCCCGGTGTTACCTGTGTGGTCAGCCAGCACAAAAACTTAACAAAGACAAAAAGGTGTTATAGTAGGACATCGGCAGAAAGAAACAGAGCAAAGCAAAAAACCTGATGGTTTTGCGAACAGGAGGTTGGTATGAAAAAAGAAGATTTCAAAGAAAAAAGCTATTGGATGACCACCAAGGAGTATTTGCCCGGCGCCCCGCTTCAAGATGACATCGAAGTGGACGTGGCTATTGTGGGTGGCGGTTTTACCGGTCTTTCGTCTGCGTATCACATTAAAAAAGCCGAACCAAATCTACGGGTTGTCCTTTTGGAAAGCGATGTCATCGGTTTTGGGGCCAGCGGTCGTAACGCCGGCTTTAGCATGACGTTGTTCGGCATGACACTGGGGCTTACTGCCTTTCGCTTCGGCAAAGAAAAAGCCAAAGAAGCTCACCATTATATGGAAAGGGCGGTGGACTACCTGCGTGATCTGGTGGCCGAGCTGAAGATTGACTGTGACTATGAGCATCCCGGATTTTTACGGGTAGCCACTTCGGAAAAGTACAAAAAACGCATTCTCAAGGAGATGGAGCTGGTACACAAATTAGGACTGGAAGGAATCGAATGGCTGGATAAGGAGCAGACCCAGGAGCAGGTGCGAAGTTCCCTGTATTTAGGTGCCTGGTGGGAACCCCGCTGCGGTCTTCTCAACCCGGCTAAACTTTCCTGGGGATGGGCTGACGTTATTAGACCTTTGGGAGTTGAAATATTTGAAAACAGCCCGGTGGCAGAGATTGTCAGGGAGAACGGCAAAGTGCGGCTTGCAACCCCGAACGGTCGGGTTCGTGCGGATAAAGTTGTCATGGCGACCAACGCCTGGTCTCACTTTTTCAAAGGACTCAAACGCAAGCAAGTTCCAGCCTGGACCTATATCGTCATGACCGAGCCGTTAAAAGATGAGCATCTCAACGAAATCGGCTGGCAGAATCGCCAGGGAATCGAAGATGCGCGGAATCTGGTTCATTACTACCGTTTAACGACCGATAACAGAATCGTTATGGGGGGGCGTGACGTTTCAATGAGTTACGGCGACGACATGGATAGGGACCTGAACCCGGAGATATTTGCAGGGCTGAAAGACGACGTGCGCGGGCTTTTCCCCGCATTAAAAGATGTACGATTTACCCATGAGTGGGGTGGGCCGGTTTCAGTCCCCTTGGACATGGCGCCGGCCATTGGTTATGCCGGGGATAAGAATGTGGTTTACAGTCTGGGAGCTGTGGGTCATGGGGTTAGCATGACCCACTTGAACGGCCGGACCGTGGCCGACTTGATACTTGAGCGGAAGACCGATTTAACCGACGTGTTCTTCGTCAACCGCAGGATGATTCCCTGGCCGCCGGAACCCCTGCGCTATCTGGCGGGCAAAGCGATCCTGGGTTACATGCACTGGGAGGACCGCCAGTATGATTTGCCAAAAGGAGGAGCCTGACGGACTGTTTAACAGTCCCGGCCTTCCATGAGCCCTGTTAAAGTTTAAGACCTTTAGCTGCAGAGCGCCCCAATTCGGGATCAGCTTTAGTCAGATTCTCAACCACCCGCTGCTGGATTGCTTTATCAATGTGCATAAGGTCGGTGATGAGGTTATCTAACAGATGTTCCTGGTCCATCTTGCTAAGGGAACGATATCTTTCTCCAGCTTGTGCGAAGTCATTCGTTATGCTTATCTTCCTGCGAGTGACTTCTCCCTCAAGGCGGTATGCACGCGGCGTGCCCTCCTCAGGAGCCTCTCCAGGCATACCACCGCCGAGACTATTGGGCTCGTAGTTGATCGGACCACTGAGCTGGCCTATCTGCATGGCGGCGTCACGCTGGTTATTGTCTACCGGGACTATGGGACGGTTGACGTGAAGTTGCAGGTAGTTCGCTCCCAGCCGATGGCGCTGAGTATCGGCGTAGGAGAATGTCCGTCCTTGCAGCAACTTGTCCGCCGAAAACTCAATTCCGGGAACAATACTGGCAGGGCAGAAAGCCGCTTGCTCCACTTCAACGAAGAAGTTCTCCGGGTTGCGGTTGAGCACCATTTTACCCACCGGCATCAGGGAAAACTTATCCTCAGGCCACGTCTTCGTAGGGTCAAGTGGGTCAAAATCCTGTTTCAACTCATCAGCGATATCCATCAACTGGACATTAAGCTCATACTCAACCTCTTCCCCTGCGGCGATAGCATCGTGAAGGTCACGGGTAAGATAATCGGGGTCGACACTGGTCAGGCGGCTTGCTTCATGGCGGTCGAGGTTCTGCACGCCCAGTTTCGGTTTCCAGTGGTATTTCACATATACCGCTTTGCCTTCGGCGTTCACCCACACATATGTATTGACGCCAAACCCCTCCTGCATCCGGTAACTCTTCGGCGTGCCACGGTCGGAAAAAAGCCAGGTAATCATGTGAGTCGATTCCGGCGTCAGAGATATGAAATCCCAGAAGCGGTTATGTGCTGAAGAGGCCGACGGTATATTGGTATCTGGCGCACCCTTGAAGGCATGAACCATATCGGGGAACTTTATGGCATCCCGGATGAAAAACACGGGGAGATTATTTCCGACCAGGTCGTAGTTGCCATCCTCGGTATAGAACTTTACGGCAAAGCCCCGGGGGTCTCGTACCGTATCGGCGGAGCCTCGACCTCCGACTACGGTGGAAAACCGTATAAACACAGGAGTCTTTTTCGCAGGGTCCTGAAGAAACTTCGCCCTGGTGTAGGACTTCATGCTCTTGTAAACCTGGAAGTATCCATGGGCTCCTGCCCCTTTGGCATGAACAACCCTTTCGGGAATGCGTTCCCTGTCGAAATGAGCCATCTTCTCAATAAATTGGACATCCTGTAACAGTACCGGGCCGCGTTCGCCAACGGTCAAGGAATTCTGATTATCGGTAACGGGTACGCCCTGGTTCGTTGTAAGGTGTCTTTTTTTCATGATACCTCCTTCCCGTCTATTCGGTAGTGAAGTGCTTTTTCTTTGCCACGTACACCCCCAGCTTCTACTCTTAGGATAATCTTAGGTGATGGTAACGAAATTGTCAACGATACGCGCATGCAGCTACGACACTCGATGGAAGTGATGTCAAGAATGAGTAGGATAACACTCCGCTAGATTGCGCAGCTACGCTAGCGTTTATCGTCTAGACGGTTTCCGACTCAAGACGGTTGACTGCAGCTGGTGGGCATAGGATAATGCAGAAAGCGACTGTGCCGGCTAGGAACACGTTATGGTAAGGAGGATAGCATCGGAAAGGGTCGTCCAATCAAGATAAAGATATATGCTAGAGCAGTTGTAGCGCTCCTGCTTATTACTGTTTGGAGCCTAGTTGCACTCTCGGGCTTAGTGCTATGGCTTGCACCATCTGGACCCCGTTCCGGCAGACAATCGCTACTACTTGGGCTAACCAAAGGTGAGTGGAGTGATGTACATTTCTGGATAGCCGTGGCCACATTCGTAGTGACAGTAGTTCACATCATCATTGATCGGAAGGCATTGCGTGGCGTCGTACGCTATCTAACGAGTACCCATAGGAAGGGTGAGACACTATAGGAATAACCTCTAATCGCCAATCGGGACCGGGTTAACAAAATGAGTGAATGTTAACCTTCTAACGGCGATACGGCGGCAGGTGCTTCGAGAACCCATAGGCCGCCCGCTTCTCAGTGAGATGGCCGGGCCGAACTGAAAGGTCACTATTGCCTTTGATGACTCGACGGTACCTTGATATAACTATTGTTGTATAACCAGTTCACCAGACGTGGTTAACATATCCCGCCTGTGCCTTTTGTTCTCAATTTGCCACCTGCACAAAATGGACAACTGTTATATCCCGTCAACATGTCTCACTAATCACCGACTAACTATGGGTCTCGGATATCAACGTGAAAGTTTTCATTTACCATTTGACCCATGATAGTATGTGCTGTATCATAAATCCAGCACAAGGCAATTCCGTAAAAGGAGAGCAATATTTGGATTTATGAAATTTATTCGGTGTAGTATACTATTCTATGGAGCTTTCCTGCATAGGTAAAAATTAGGCTTTTCAAAAAGTAACCTTTAGTTTGGTTTTCGAGAGATGGCATTTCAAAAAAGCAACTTCAGCACCTTTCTCAAGATGTTTAAAACAACGCAAGGATCCCATTTCGAAGAACGCGCGGTGGCTGAAAACTTTATCCTGGAAGAGCGCCTAAGTGAAGAACGAGAGGATAGTTATGCGCAGTTTATCATGTTGCTTAAGAATGTGGATGATTGGTATGTAGAGCACCGAAGGTATCTATCTGCCAAAATAAGGCTACTTAAAGGGACGCCTGAAACATTTACCGATTTGAACAGCCGAAACTTACAGACGGGAATAGATCAAGATCAATTTCTTGTCAGGGTCGAAAACCTTGATCGACTTGTGAAAGTAGCTAGAAGTGATAGTGAGACAGACAAGCTGATAGAATACTTCGCAAGATTTATTGAAGACCCTTCGGACCCAGAGGCCGTCGCTGTTCTCGAAAAGTTTATATCGGATTGCAACAAGTGCCGAGATTCACGCCCGATATTCGCCGGCTTCTGGGGTGAAGTAAAGGATCTTTTTCATGGTGACGATGATCAATGGGCCAATAAACTTCGAGACAGTCTTGGACTTGGTCACCTCAATCCTACAGAAGGAGAGGCCATCCCGATATTGGTTTTGCGCTATAGGGTTGCCGATATGACACCTCCAAAGCTTAGGGAGTGGAATTCTGTTGCCGTTCCAACCGCTCTAGACGGTAGCTTAAGCCCATATTTCTGTCCCACGCCGCAAAATTGGACCGCAGGACAAGTGTTAGATCTGACGCCTGGAACGGAAGACGATTATGCTTTTACTTATGAAATACTTCACCAACGTATCGAATATGCCCTATCCTATGTTTACCGTGTGGGATGGATCACAGACCCTCCCGGTAAAACTTGTGAGGAGGCTCGTCGGATACACTTTAAATATCTGGACAATGACTTCAAGTACTTTGAGCAGCTGTAGCTTAAGGCGGAATGGTAAACCATGATTGAAAAATACCCTTCACCAATTGAGAAATGGCAAGCGAACTTCGAGCAGCAACCTCTTGAAGCGCTAGACCACCTGTTGACAGGATATGCCTACATGGGGCGTCTTAGTAGGAACGATACGGATGAGATCCTCTTTCGCTTGTTTCACACAGCAACTGAAGACCGTTTGATCGCACTGGATGGGGCGATGCAGAGTTGGTTCATGAGATACTTGGAGGTTGCGCCACCATCCGTTGAGGCAGTACGATGGATCGAAATTCTGCAAAACGCCTTCTCAATTGTTATTCGTCTGGACTTGCGTGAAGCGCAAGAATGGCTCCAGGAAAACTACATCAGCGCACGGCTATGGCTGCGAAGTTTGTACCTTGATCCTGCTGGAGACCCTGAAGCCGATCTACTGAGAACACTGACACTTTGCCAACGCAGTTCAGACTTATTGCCACTCTGGATGAGACTTTGTCGCCTAGAAGAAGATAGACCTTGGCATTTTGCTTCTATAGGGCTATTGGGGCTGTGTAAGTTGCCTAAGGAAAATGGTGACCTCCATCCAGCTGTATTCAGTGGCATAGTAGATTTGGCCAATGCAGTTAGCAGGCAGGCAAGAACAAAGAAAGAGGGACAAACGTTCTGGTTACTTGAGGTTCGCGCCCTGATGGCACGTTACCCCCGTTCCTCGAAATACTGGGCAAAGTATTTCTTGCCGCTTGTGATGTTTGAACCAACAAGCACGGCGGCGGAATGGCTAGGTAAATTGATTCCCTGGATTGGGCAGGAGCTAAAGCGTCACCAACGACGGTTCACATCTACACGGTATGCACAACTTGTATCGCCCGTTGAATATACAGCGATACTTGACCTGCTGGCAACACAACCTCTTGAAAGAATTCGACCGACGCTTATAGGATTTTTGGACAGGTGTAGAATATACGCACGTCAGACCGGATATGCAGAGGATTTGGTAAAAAAGTTAAGCGCTGTTGGTTACAAGACTTACACGCAAGATGTTAACTGGGCACTGGCTTTGATTGAAGAAGCCTTTCACTGGGCGCCATATGATCCTTATTTGTGGACTCAACGAGCTACGCTCGAGTCGTATCTACATAGAAATGCACGAGCAATCGGAATATTGTGGGAAGCAAAGCGCACGTTTCCTGAAAATACTCACATCAGAACTATTCTGGCTAGACTAGTAGCAAAAGAAGGCAAGACCGACATTGCTGAGATGGTGTACCGACAGGCGATAGAGGATTTCCCCAATGATCCACACTGCCGCAGTGGACTTGCGGAAGTCTTAAAAACGCGAGGCAGACTTAAGGAAGCAGAGGAGGTATACCGTCAGGCGGCAAAGCATTTCCCCAACGATCCATACTTCCGCAGTGGACTTGCGGAAGTCTTAAAAACGCGAGGCAGACTTAAGGAAGCAGAGGAGGTATACCGTCGGGCGGTAAAGCATTTCCGAGAAAACGTCGTCTGTCACGCTGGGCTTGCAGAAGTCTTAAGAATGCGAGGCAGGCTTGACGAAGCAGAAAGAATGTACCGACAGGCGATAGAGCATTTCCCAGACAATCCATACTGCCGCAGTGGACTTGCGGAGGTATTAAAAGAGCAAGGCAAACTTGCCCAAGAAGAAAGGGATTTACCACGAGTGCAAAAGAAACTGGCGGAAGCAGGAGCAGTGTACCGCCAGGCAATGAAAGATTTCCCAGATGATCCAGTTTCCTATGTAGGACTTGCTATTATCTTGTTAAGACAAGGTAAACAGAAAGACGCTATTTCTCTACTGGAAGAAACTGTAGAGCAGTTTCCCCAAAATCTGATTGTCGAGGGTTTTTTGCAGCAAGTAAAGGGAGGCAAAGAAGATCCTGACGCAATTGAGGTGAGCTATGAGCAGTTCAGCGCAGCTATGGCAGAAATGGGAAGAGCCGCCTTATTCGGCAAAATTCCCATTGAGAAAGAGGCAGAAATCCCTTATAAGGAACTCAGCACAGAAATGGGAAGAGCCGCCTTATTCGGCAAAATTCCCATTGAGAAAGAGGCAGAAATCCCTTATGAGGAACTCAGCACAGAAATGGCAGAGGCGGAGAGGATCCGCCTAGCAAGTGAAGCTTTTATTGAAACAGAAGCTGAACCCATAACGACATCTTTCCTACCTAGTGGGGGAGATGCAAGCGAAACCCAAATTGGTCTGGCGAATCTTTATCGTTTAGCTGCCCGCCGGGCGATGGGGGAAGGAGAGGTGCGCTACTGGCAAGAGTCTATGGGAGCTTGCGAGAAAGCACTGTCTCAGAACCCCAACAATATTTTTGCGCTGCTTGAGAAAGGCTTTGGATTACTGGATCAGGAACCACGCGCCGCGGCAACTTTTTTCGACGACCAAGTCGCAAACAGAAAGCGGTCAAATGTATTGGGATTTCGCATTGGGAATTTACGAGCTAAGATGCAGGGGGGTGAAGCCGTAACTCCTATGCAGTGGAAAGAGTTGGTGAACGAGTTCAGAAGCAGAAAAACTATCATCACATTGGAACGTGCCCGACAGGAACTCCACCACCGCAATGGAACCACTTTGTCCATGCTGGAATCCCTAAGAAAACAATTGCGAACAGACAGCAAGACATTACCTAAGAGCTTGTGGGAAAACGAAAACTGGATGCGATCTGTCGTGGAGCAGAGGCTGTTTGCAAAAATTGACCTTGTACATTCGCTCACAGAAGATAGTTTGCCACAGCTGCATGACAATTACGAACAAAATAACCTCATTTTGCAGGGGGTTATAGAACAGAGTCTTACAGCAGCATTTGAATGCTAAATGCTTTCTGCACTTTGCCGAGAGTGGTGAAGGAGGCCATGTCGGCGGGTTGCACAATTGTCAGTTTTGTTTATCAGTCGGTTCACGCCCTGTCGGAAAATAAATTGGCCACCGCACAAACCGATGAAAAGTGAGCCGGCATGAGATAAACTAATGTATGACTGCGGCCGATACGGAATCCATCAAACTCGATGTGGGTTAACTAATGGTCATGTCAAGAAGTCAAGAAGGGGAGCGAGCGATGAAACGAGATCTATTTGCTAATGTCAGCCTGGAGCGCAAACGAGGTAGCCCAACTCGAGACTCAACTACTGGAGCAGTTTATCCATCCCGAAACAAGACATATCAAGCGTTGGCACCCGGTTTAGGGCTGGATCCAAGCGACCAATATGGCTGGTACACGCTGTGCCGTATGTTCCCGAGGCGTTTCGTGGATGTGAAGACTGGTAGGCACATAGACGCTCGTGGAAGTCTCACTTGAGCACCAAGGCGTTTGCACAGCCTGGCTGATTGTTGGGCGATAGAAAACTTTTAACTTAGTTCTAAGTCTAGATGCTATGACCCAATGAGGTTTCTACATTGACATAAACTATGGGGAGGTCTAGTATCTTGGCAGAGTCAATTCCTTCTCCTTAATAATCATGGCTTAAGGAGACTATGATGGCCAAATATAATGTTCAGGAAATTGAAGTAGAAAAATTATTATTGGACGTCAGTAATCCTCGTCACGATATTCTAGGCAGTCAAACTGAAACCTTAGAAGGGATAATCCTTGACCAGAAGGGTAAGCTTATAAAGCTTGCCAAAGACATATTAGATTTTGGCATAAATCCTTCAGAACTAACCATTGTAACACCTAGCGAAGTTAAGAGTGGTAAATTCATTGTACTTGAAGGCAACAGACGGCTTGCGGCCCTCATATTATTGTCTGACCCGGCTATGGCAGCTTTGGGTTATGATTTAGGACAAACTAATAAACTCAAATCGTATGGGGAGAGATACAAGGATAACCCAATAGACCGTTTACCTTGTGTGGTTTTTAAGAAACGCGATGATGCTAATCATTGGATTGAATTGAGGCATACCGGAGAAAATGAAGGTAGAGGTGTGGTGCCTTGGGGGGCTAAGGAAAAGGCTAGGTTTAACGAATTGCACAGCAAACCTTCCCCTGCATTTCAGGTGTTGGAGTTTGTCAAGAAAAACGCCAATCTGAATAAAGAAGACTTAGAATATTTGAAGAAACCCAATATTTCCAGCATCAAACGTCTCATAAGCGACCCCGATGTAAGAGAAGCTCTGGGAGTAGATATAACCGATGGTTACGTTAATACAAATTACCCATCGGGGGAGATAATTAATGGTCTTACAAAACTTGTAATGGACGTTGCCACACAAAGAATTTCTGTAGATAACATTCGTCATAAAGAGGATAGGGAAAGTTACATATCTGAATTTGCTGAAGAATATTTGCCGGATATTAATTCTAAGCCTATTAAAACTCGGGAGTTACAATCACAGACTGGTCTTGTTAAACCGAGCGTTCTTCCAAGCAAGGGAGTTACAGGTGCAATACCAGGAAAGAAAAGCGTCCCCTTATCCACCAGTAGAAGGACCCTTATACCATCAAGTTGTGTTTTAAAAGTTAAAAATGCCCCTCGTATTAATAAGATTTATAGGGAGTTACGTGACCTTGAGATTGACCACTTCGAGAATTCCGGCGCCGTTATGTTCAGAGTTTTTCTGGAGCTTAGTCTTGAAGAATACGCAAAAAGAAATCAAATTCCGTTCGATAAAAATACAGGGTTATCGGCGATGCTTCAAAAAGTCGCTGGTCATATGAAGGCTAACAATTTTATGAATCCAGCTGAACTCAAGCCGATTAGAGTAGCATATTCAAGCAAAGATTCCCTGTTTTCTTCAGATACTCTTCATGCATATGTTCATAATCCAGATTTCGCTCCGAAATCTAAGGACCTGAAGATAACTTGGGATAACTTTGAGAAATTCTTTAAGGCTATGTGGCCATAATTAGGCATCATGAGATATTCTACTCCTCTTAGGTACCCCGGAGGTAAAAGTAGTTTAGCTAACTTTATTAGGTTGGTTTTTGAAGAAAATAACCTCATAAACGGACATTATATAGAGCCTTATGCTGGAGGGGCAGGTATTGCCCTTCATTTATTATTTAGCGGACATGCGAGTCATATTCATATAAATGACCTAAGTAAGTCTATATATGCTTTTTGGCAGGTAGTATTAGAAGATACGGATAACATATGCCGCCTTATTAATGATACTCCCGTTGACATATGTACTTGGTTTAAGCAGAGGGAAGTCCAAGCGCATCCTGAACAACACTCAACACTGGAGCTTGGCTTTTCCACATTCTTTTTAAACAGGACGAATCACTCAGGTATTATCACTGGGGGTGTAATAGGGGGTCAAAATCAAGATGGCCCTTGGAAACTTGATGCGCGTTATAATAAGACTAACTTAATTTCTAGAATAGAGAAAATATCGAGGGTTAGCGACCATATTACCATATATAACCAAGATGCGGAGGAATTCATTAGCGAAGTAATTCCTACGCTTCCGTTACAATCACTTGTCTACTTAGACCCCCCATATTATGCTAAAGGTCGTGATTTATACGAAAACCATTACGTATCTGATGACCACTTGACAATCTCAAATCTAGTTGGTGATATAAACCAAAAATGGATTGTTTCATACGACGATACTCCAGAAACAAGAGAAATGTATCGAGGGTACGAGAATTTACTTTATCAGCTTAGTTACAGTGCGGCTGACCATTATAAAGGAGCCGAGATAATGTTTTTCAGTGATAACTTACTAATCCCCACTGTTGACAATCCTGCCCAGCTACAAAAAGCGCCAGCTTTTTACCGCTAGCACCTATAAAATTCAATTGGTAGCGGGGCTTGATTTGAACCAGCGACCTTTGGGTTATAAGCCCGATCAGCTTCAACCTCCAATGCCCTCATTACACAAACTGACGTTTTGTTCAACTGACGGGAAAGCCGCAGTAAATGCCCCCATAGCTATGAAATAAGTGCCCGTGTGGAATCTAATTACAACTTTGGAGAGGGAAGTGGTTTTGGTGAGAAGATAGTGAGGGAATTTCCATATGTAGAAATTTTTCTGTTATATTTAGCAGTTAGGCTGCTTTGGCCACCTTTAGTTTGCCAAACAATCAGGAGGTCTAAAGACCTCGTCCCATATCTAAAGTGGGCAGTAGTGGACTTGAACCACTGACCTCCTGTGTGTAAGACAAGCTGCAGGAAAGGCGAAGACCGCTTGCCTCCTTTCAGCAAATGATTATACCGCCTCAACGCCGGCGGTCAACATATCTCGCCTATGCCTTTTGTTCTCAATTTGCCACCTGCACAAAATGGACAAATGTGCAATTAGGTAAGGTCAGAGATGCTTTTGCTTTGAGGCCTTGCCTCACGTTGCTCATCATCTTTGTGCATACTTCTTCTCCAGCGTCCTGAGTATCGTCCGCCGCCCGTTGTATCTTTCGACATCATACTGAGTATCGACGTCAATAAACTGCGGCCGTCCAATAATATTTGCTATCGGGCATGCACTGATCTTGCCGTTTCTGACACAGACCATATTTCCAAAATAGCCCATCGCTACCAGGTCCATGGCAGCAATACCAAAGTACCTGCCCATCTTTCTATCGTAAGCACAGGGAGCACCACCCCGCTGCAAATGGCTAAGATTGATGCTTCGTGTTTCCAGTTTCGTTGCCTCCTGGATCTCTCGAGCCAGGAAGTCACCGACTCCGCCCAAGAACTTGTGCCCAAAGCTATCTACACCTTCTTGTCTGACGAATTCCTTATCACCCAGCGGTTTGGTGCCCTCAGCAACTACGATGATGCCATACCTGGTTCCACCGCTCCTTCCCTCAAGAACCAGCTCATTGACCTTGTCCAGAGAAAAATCATGTTCCGGGATGAGAATCATAAAGGCCCCGCTGGATTCTCCTCCTTCTAAGGCTAGCCAGCCAGTATGCCTACCCATTGTTTCAACAATAAATATTCTCTTGTGGGAGCCAGCTGTGGTTCGCAATCTATCAATCTCCTCGGTGATAATATTCACGGCAGTCTCAAATCCCAGCGTATAATCCGTCTCGGGCAGGTCTTTATCTATTGTTTTGGGGATGCCGACTACCTTTACGCCTTCTTCTTCCAGCCGGCGGGCCACTCCCAGAGTGTCATCACCGCCAATCACAACCAGTGCATCCAGACGCAGTTTTTCTATGTTGGCCAATACTCTTTTTGACTGGTCATTCTTAGGATCGTAGGGATTGGCGCGTGACGTACCTAACATGGTACCACCATACCTGTCCCAGGTTCGGACTATCTCTTGGCTTAAAGGAATGATATAGTCTTGGACACTCAGTTCTTCGGGTTCAACTTCGATTAGCCCCTTCCACCCATCCTTTATGCCCAGAACGTTGTACCGGATCCTTCTTTCCGATTGCAGTCGCTCATCCAGTGCCGTCTTGACCACCCATTTAATGGCGGGGTTAATTCCAGCACAGTCTCCCCCACCACTAAGGACGCCTATTCTACTCTCCCTCATATGATCATCCTCCTGGCTTCGTGTACTTGACCTGCATACCCATCAAGCCTAATGCCGAATCTATCATCTAGTTCCTCCAGCACCTGTCCCAACTTTGGTTCTGTAAAACCTTCCTGTCCAGTCACTTGTGGGAAAGAGCTCAACAAATAAAACAGGAAGTCCGCGCTTGCCTTGTTTATTTCTTGCAGTGCCGATTCAACCTCTATTCCGCAGCGCTTGTCTCCGAGTAGTTTCGAAGCCTCAGGCTCAGCTAACGCAGAGAGCGGCCTAGCAAAGAAGGCAGCATGACTTCCGCCTGTGCTTCGTGCATCGAACAGTTTCATGACTTCTTTGACCGGAGTTGCGGGCTTGAAGCCTTTGGGCTGCTTTAGGTCGCTTATCTTGACACCGTCAAGCCACGGGTGAGCGATCACAGGGCTGTGTCTCAGCAAATCCACCAACCTAAGGGATTCAACAACCCCACGCATGCAAGCGAATGTCACAGACAAGTAACCATGAAGTAAAGTGAGACGTGCACCATGGAGATTGTCCAGTACTTGCACCAGCATAAACGCCGAAACCATAGTACATATCGTAGTCGTCATCTCTGCATTTTTTGAGCTGTCCCCAAGTTATGCCAGCCTGCTCAATTTCTGGAGAATAACCGCTCATGCCTCACCGCTACTTAAGAATAGCCTAACTCAATTATACTACAGTTGGCACTAAACTGGGCGACTAAAAAGGAACGATTCCTACAACGTAGACCTGTTCACCTATCAGCACAAGGAGCTAGGCTTCCCGCACTTCGGAGTGACGCTAAACAATTGTCAGTTTTGTTTACCGGTCGGTTCATGCCCTGTCGAAAATAAATTGGCACTGCACAAACCGATGAAAAGTTACTTGTTATGGAATAGACTAATTGACTTGTATTTGGCCACCTTTAAGTTTGCCAAACAATCAGGAGGGCTAAAGACCTCGTCACATATCTATAGTGGGCAGTACTGGACGACAGCAGAACTTTTAGCCTATTATTCAACTTCAGCGTATAGTCCAACCAAAATTACGGGATTTGGTTGCCTAAATTAGGTGGGTTACGTATAATCAAGACTGACCCAAGCTCGTAGCATTTTGGTGCTGCCAATTTCATGAGGTAGTCTGCAGAAAAGACGGCTCGATGGAGGATAAAGAATGAAGATAAAGAATGAGGATAAAGAATGAAGACAAAGAAGGGAAAGGACCGATGGACTCCGCTGGTTGAATCCCACCCTGCGGGCCGAGTCAGCACAACAGGGACAGCATCCGGCTCTCCATCAGGGGACAGCACTGCAATCTTCGCCCAAGACCTGTTCGATGGGATTGCCCACTCGTACGACACTTGGGCGCAAGGGTTGACTTTCTTTCAGTACCTTCGTTGGCGTAGGTTCTTAGTCTCGCAAATGGCTCTTCGGCCCGGAAACCTTGTGCTCGACGTATGTACCGGTACAGCCGGTGTCGCCCTGGAGATTGCCCGCCGCCATAATAGCCAAATCGTGGGGCTCGATATTAGCCACTCAATGCTGAAAGCTGGACTCCGCGCCGTCGAGAGTAGAAGCCTGGATGGCAGAGTCCAGCTTATCCAGGGCCGCGCTGAGCATTTACCCTTTCCTGATGAAGCCTTCGATACGGTTGTCTTCACCTACCTGTTGCGTTATGTCCGAGACCCTGATGCAACAGTACGGGAGCTGTCTCGGGTACTGAAACCAGGCGGGCAATTGCTCTCGCTTGAGTTCGGCGTTCCAGAAATCTCCTGGATACGAGCTCTATGGGTAATCTACAATAGGGTCGTCATGCCCATAGTTACCATCCCCATTTCACGAGGTTGGCATCGTGTTGGCTGTTTCTTGGGTCCGAATATCGCGGACTTTCGTCAGCGGTGTCCTGTTGATCGCAACGCCGCAATATGGCGTGAAAACGGAATCCCGCTGGTAGAAACGAGACGCCTGTTTCAAGGTATAGCCATTGTGATGTGGGGAACGAAACGAAGATAGAGACCGATAGCGAGCCGTAGTAATTACCTTTATAATCAATCTAAATCTAGTTGAACACCAAAAGGAGGTCAGTCTTGCAGTTAGAACAGTCTTTGGGTTTGGTCGCTGGAGCGCTGGTAACAGGTAGTATGGTTCCGCAACTGGTTCGTGTCTTCAAATTAAAAAGTGCCCGTGAGATAAGTAGACTTTTTACCATGTTGCTTTTACTGGGTATGATTTGGTGGCTAGCCTATGGAATTTATCTCAGGCTCACTCCAGTTATTCTTTGGAATGCAATAGGGGCGGTTCTCGTCGCTCTACTTCTATATGCAAAGCTAAAGTATGGAAGATAGGTAGATAGGTGTTAAGTGCCGCCGTTCCTCTTGTGCTCCTTCCAGGATTTTCTATCAACGCTTGTCAGGCAGAACTATTCAGTTGGCAAAATTACACGAAGGGCGACCCCCGAAATCGGGGTTTGACAGCCGCTCTCCTGGCCGCCTTTGACCTAATTGGGAGACAATAGCCTGACTCACACACTCTGACGGAATGTGTCTCTTAATTACAGGTCAATAACTGAGTTTTCGGACAGCCTCCTATAATATCATGTGCTGGCATTTCTCATTCCTGTAGCAGTTCTGAGTGATTAGTGTGTAGCCATTCTATCACACGAGCGCGCAGATTTTCTGCCAGGGTCAACATCTCTTCAGCCTCTTGCTCAGACACCATTCCCGACCGCTCATAGTCGCTGATGTTGCGCTTCTTGCGGAACCCATCAAGCTGGGCAACCAGTCCGGCATCAGCGTCAATAGTGTGAGTGAGAGATTGAATTACCCGGTAATGATGGGCTTCCCGCGACGCGCGGTAACCACTCGCCGCCAGGGCAGCGGTTGCCACCTGAAGAGCTGCATTATAGGCGATATTCAGTTGCCAGTCTGGGCTTAGCCTGGCTGTTTTGGCTGCCCGGCAGTCGTTCAAATCACGTTCTGCTACAGTTAACAGGTCTGCAATTTCTTGGGGGCTGGTCTGATGCTCAGTCAGCCAGCCGTCTTCCAACCAATCGTGCAAGCTCACTTTCATCACCTATCAGAAATATCTTTTCGCCCTCGAGCACGGTCTTAACGAAGTGATGGTCTTCTTTCACTTTCTGCTTAAACTCAGTAATTGGGTAAACAACCGGGTTGACTTCGCGTCCCAGTTTTTCCTCCGCCGGAGAGAGAAGCGAGACCACATCTCCAAAGGAAATTCTCCCCACTACCATCACGTCTATGTCACTTTTTCTATCATCGGCGCTCCTGGCGATTGAACCGAAGATAAAAGCGACCCGAATTTTATCTGCTACCGTTTCAAGCGATTGTCTGATAACATCAGCAACGCCAAAGGTTTTTCTAACCATATTTTTAAGCTCACTGAAGATAGGGCATTTTTCATTAGCCCGGTAGTAAACCTGCCGTCCCTGCACAGTGCGACAGATAATGCCAGCATCGGTGAGTTGTTTCAGCTCTCGTTGCACCGGGCCCAAGCCGATGCTGGTAGCACGCACAATCTGGCGCAGGTAAAATGCTTCATCAGCATGGCTGTAGAGCAGAGAGAGGATTGCCCGCCGCGCTTTGCTGAACAGGGTGGTGGCAAGACCATTGTTTCCTGATAGCGTACTCATTTTGGTTACAATTGTAACCTTTTAGGTTACAATAATCAAGGCTCTGTGCTGGCTGACCACATAGGTAACACTGGGCTACGGATTTTAGCAAGTTCCCCTTCAATATACTTGTGCTGGCTGTAATCGTTCCTTTGGTTAACGACACATTAGCTCCTCTCTGTCATGGCGAGGAGTGATAGCGGTTGCGAGGCGTAGCCGAAGCAAACTTGGAGCAACAGATTCCTCATTTCACTCGGAACAGGCTTCGCAATCTCAGCAACTCCCGCCTCTTAATTTACCTGAGAGGCTGTGCTAATTGACACAACCTGGCGAAATGTTGATAGAGGATTAGTCCTCCTAAGCGGATTGAAATGTATTAGCAACAAATCTCCCTTTGCTTTTCCATTCGCTGGTTGCAAAGGGAAACATTAAAGGTGAATTAGTCAAGCTGGGTTGAAACGCCTTATTTTTGCGAGATTTTAAAGGGAAAGTTGAGCGGTGGGCAAAGATACTTGGCTATAAGAGAAAACAAAAGCCCCAAAAGGGTATTCACATACCCAAAATGGGTAATATCAAATTTTACTGCAACTATAAATTAAGGAATTTAATTGCAGTTTCTTTTTTGACAATTAAATATGGTGATACTAACTTTAGTAATCCTTTCGCTCTTATTTTACTTAATTGCCATGTATAAGCCTGATGTTGGGTAGGTTTGGGGATGCTCTTTTTGCAAATAGAGCCACCTAATTTAGACTTAAGCCATTCTAATAATTCTATAGAGGTACTACTTACATCAACCTTACCATAAATTAAGGAACGTTTTATATAACCCTCACCATCTATAATCCCTGCTATATAAGCCGATTCAGTTTTGGTTAGGTTGTATATATGGATTCGCTCTATTGACCGCTTTGGATTGAATCCATATTTTTTAAATGCTCGTTGAATAGTTTGGTATGTAGGTACATCATATTTGATTGCTATTTCCTTTAGTGTTAGATAACTACAATCCTTGACCATTTGTTTTGCGGTCTTTTTATTTATCATATTTCACCTCTTGATATATTATAGATGATATATGTATAAATAGTAATTAATCGCAGTAATAAATACACAGAAATAATACTGCAAAAAGGAGGTATATGAAAGCAGTTATATGTCCAGTATGTAATGGAAGTGGAATGAAATATTATGAATCTACACCACCAGAGTCATTAAATACTTCTGGTGTTTTCAAAACCTGTCATGGTTGTGGTGGTAAAGGTTGGGTAGAGGTGAGCCATATGCTTGCTCCTAAGCGAATTGAAATGTATTAGCAACAAGTGTCCCTTTGATTTCCCATGCACTGCTTGCAAAGGGAAACATGGGGGATTTGTCAAGATGAATTGAAACGCCTTATTTTTGCGAAATTTTAAAGGGAAAGTTGGCAAAATTACACGAAGGGCGTCCCCTCCGAACGGGGTTTGCAAGCCACCCTCCTGGCTGCCTCTTAATTAGTTTAAACGAAGGGCTGGGCTAAGTTACACATTATGGCTTAATGTTTAATCTCTTGCTAATCAGCTCTTTTGCCTTTTTCGACTCACCCCCTTTGTCCCCCTCTCCTCGGTCAGGAGAGGGGGAAATTATTTTTTAAAGGGGCTGATGCCCCTTCAAGCTACCCTTGGTGAACGACTTTGCTGTATAGGGCTTGTCATTAATGCATTAATGCTATAATTGTCGTGATATGGATGAAGAAGCGTTGAAGGCCTATGACAAGGCGATTGAGCTCAATCCAGAGGACGCAGACGCCTGGCTAGGAAAGGGCATAGCCCTCCTGGAGTTGGGGAGGTATGAAGAGGCGTTGGAGGCCTATGACATGATGGTTGAGCTCAATCCGAAGGATGCATCCGCCTGGGTAGGAAGGGGCATAGCCCTCCTAGGGTTGGGGAGGCATGAAGAGGCGTTGAAGGCCTGTGACAAGGCGATTGAGCTTAATTCGGAGGATGCAGCCGTCTGGGCAGGAAGGGGCGCAGTCCTCCTGGGGTTGGGGAGATATGAAGAAACGTTGAAGGCCTATGACAAGGCGGTTGAGCTTAATCCAGAGGTTGCAGTTGCCTGGCGAGGAAAAGGCACAGTCCTTGGGAGGCTGGAGAAGTATGAAGAAGCGTTGAAGGCCTATGACAAGGTGATTGAGCTTAATCCGAAGGACGCAGACGCCTGGCGAGGAAAGGGCACAGCCCTTGGGAGGCTGGAGAGGCATAAAGAGGCATTAAAGGCCTATGACAAGGCGATTGAGCTTAATCCGAAGGACGCAGACGTCTGGGTAGGAAAAGACATAGCATTCCTGAAGTTGGGGAGGTGTGAAGAAGCGTTGAAGGCCATTGACAAGGTGATTGAGCTTAATCCAGAGGTTGCAGCCGTGTGGGTGGTGAAGGGCATAATCCTGCTGGTGATGGACAAGTACAGGAAAGCCCTTGAGGCCTTTGACAAGGCGATTGAGCTTAATCCGAAGAATGCAACCGCCTGGCAAGGTAAAGCGGAGACATCATATTATATCAACTTGACCACGGAAGCCTTAGAAGCTATTGATAAGGCGTTATCGTACAGCGAGGGCAAACCTTCTTTCCTTAATACCAAAGGGGTAATTCTTATACGTTTGGGGCGTTATGGGGATGCTACCCGAATTTTTGATGAAGCATTTCATAAGGAAAGCGAACACCGTTTTATGTTTAACAAGGCGGTCGCCTTGTTACGGCTTCAGAGGTCTGCGGAGGCAGAGGAAGCACTACAGAGAGCAATAGAGCTGACATCAAGTGGCAAGGATAGAGAGTCAAAAAGGAGTGAAAAGGAATACAGGAAGCAATTGGACAGATTGCGGAGAAGCAGGCAGCCAAAAATGTGGATAACCTGGTGGTTTAGTGAGGGCGGTTGGGGTGGCTGGGGGAAGAGAGTTGTGGGCGTTGTTCTTCTACTGTTGCTCGTTCTGTATTTAGTACTCCCATTGGTGATGCTGAACGTAAGATTTTTAGAAGAACAAGGGCGATTGTGGTGGATAAGTGCAGGGAAGGATTGGCAATCATACATGGTGCCTGTAGCTGCAATAATTATCCTGTTGATATCCCCTATGCTACGCCGTTTCGGGCCTCAGGGTGTAGAGCTGCAACCGATACTTCTGCCTCCCGAAGAAGCAGCTAGGCGGATGGTAGGCGAGATGCAGCCCCGATTCGATTGAGCAAGCGCAAGTATGCTTACCCCTCCCCCACCACAATGAAGTGCCGATTACCAAGGTAGTACAAAACGGATGGGCATGGAAAACTAAGGTCGTGTAAAACAAGGTTCTTATGAAGCATAGCCCCGCCAAATTGCATATGTATGCCATAAGACCAAACAAAATGACGTAATGTTTAATGAACCTGGTGTTCTTGGCAAACACAGTCCAACTACTTAGTGTGTCCGATAGCAGGTTCTACTAATCCTGTCGACCGTGAACGGAGCAGCCCCTCAGCTCTCTGCGGGCGTGAGGATGAAGAAGCTATCATCAATATCGAGATTGACCTCAATTGTCTCGTACTGGATAGTCATCCCGCCGCTGTACTCATTACTTGATATCGCCCGGAACGAGATGCCCATACCGTGCTGGTAAGGCAGCAAGTGGCGGCAACAATACTAACGTCTAACTAATACCACATCCTCCTCCAAAGTTGTGATTACATTACGCATGGGTAGAGACTCACGATATAACTGGCTTTAACCAAGGCAATAGAAGCACTACACATGGTATGGAAACTCTGAAAGCTGATTGCACAAATTGGTGGGTTGGGGAGTGTGGAAACTAACGCATCAAATAGGCTGCTTCTTTACGCTTCGCCTGGAAGAAGAGATGTCCCTCAATCGTTGTCCCTGGGTGAGTAACTTT
>Ga0315543_1002005_pt1 | contig 20722 bp, 19 predicted proteins | sample SalMarSW160210MG_2_FD_203098 | JGI IMG/M metagenome (GOLD analysis project Ga0315543, IMG submission 203098) | Salt marsh sediment microbial communities from the Plum Island Ecosystem LTER, Massachusetts, United States - Salt Marsh Sediment SW1601-210 ...
TCGGGATCGGGTATCCTGCCGGGGCGGAGATCGACCGCCTCGCGCGACAGGGAGACCCCACCGCGATCCCGTTTCCTCGACCGATGTCATCGTCCCCCGGGTTCGACTTCAGCTTCGCCGGGTTGAAGACTGCCGTCCTCTACCACCTAAAGAAAAATACACGGGAGAAGCAGGAGGACGTCGCCGCCTCGTTCCTGGCGAGCGTCGTCGACGTGTTGACCAAGAAATCGCTCGAAGCGACGCGCCGCTATCACCTCAAGCGATTGGTCGTGGTCGGCGGAGTGGCCGCGAACTCCCACTTGCGAGAGCGCCTCACGAGCGACGGGAAGGAACGCGGGATCGACGTCCTCTTCCCGGAGCGTTCCTACTGCACCGACAACGCCGCCATGATCGCCGCCGCTGGTGCTTTCCATCATCTCAGTGCTGGGGAATCGCACCCCTTATCTCTCGCTCCACAGCCGTCGCTCTCACTGTAGCAGCTTGCCTGCCTTGTGGAGTCCTACTCCACTGGGGTCTGCAACGTTCTTCTTTGCCGCCTCCGAGGACCTTCTTGCGTAGGAGGTTCACTGGGAGCACTTCACATTCTGCCATCTGCACACTTCCGTTAGAAGAAGACGCATCTCTTATCGTCGCCTCTTGATCGATCCTTGCGCTTGGTGGTGATTCCTCGGGGCGGTGAAGCTCAGCTCGTCTTCGAGGCTCTTAATCAGATTTTCCCTGGCCTCTTTGATGATCTTGCCTGCAGCAAAGAAGTCATCCTCCGCCTCAAGAAATGCTACCGCGCCATTCTCACAGATCTCTATCCTAATAGCGATCTTTCTGTCTCGAAGCTCTGGTAGATCACTCAGACTCAGAGGAAGCCGGACTTTCTCCTGTGAAACTTTTCCAAGCCGAAAATCAATCCTCAGGCTTGTGTCATGCTTGACATCGAGAAGAGCAGTCGTATATTCTTGTTTGGAAAAGAACGGCTGGCGATATATTGTAGGCGTAGGAGGACTCTGTGATGCGAAACGAATTCACAGCGATTATCGAGCGAGATGGCGAATGGCATATTGCCTACTGTCCTGAGATTCCTGGGGCAAATGGTCAAGGTAAGTCAAAAGACGAAGCGAGAGAGAGTCTGGCTGAGGCTATATTGCTGATCCTTGAAGATCGCCGGGAGGAAGGCTTGCATGGTGTGCCGCCAGACGCCATACGCGAAACGGTCACGGTCAAGTGAAGCGGAGCAACCTACTTCGGCACCTTCGGAAGCATGGTTGCTACCTCAAGCGCGAGGGACGTTCTCATTCTCTGTGGTGCAACCCGACTACCGGTGCCGTTGAGGCGGTTCCGAGACATTCCGAGATCTCGAACCGGCTTGCCCACAAGATTTGCCGCAACCTCTCGGTGCCAGAGGTCGGCAGCCCGTAGCCACTGCTTGACAAAACGCTGCAGCCGACCGCGTAAAGCTTCAACATTGAGATCGTTGATCGCGTAGGGGCAGGCGACTCCTTCTCCAGAGGTTTCCTATCTGGTTACCTGCAAGGCGGCCCGCAAGCCGCTGTGCATTACGGTGTTGCTGTCTCCGCGCTCAAGCAGATGAACCCCGGCGCAACGAGAAGACCCCACCGCGATCCCGTTTCCTCGACCGATGTCCTCCTCCCCCGGGTTCGACTTCAGCTTCGCCGGGTTGAAGACCGCCGTCCTCTACCACCTCCGCAAGCATCCACGCGAGAAGAAAGAGGATGTCGCTGCATCGTTCCTGGCGAGCGTCGTGTCCGTCCTCACTAAGAAATCGCTCGAGGCGACGCGTCGCTATCACCTTAAGCGATTGGTCGTGGTTGGCGGAGTGGCCGCAAACTCCCACCTGCGAAAGTGCCTCACGAGCAACGGAAAGGAACGCGGGGTCGACGTCCTCTTCCCGGAGTGTTCCTACTGCACCGACAACGCCGCCATGATCGCCGCCGCTGGTGCCTTTCACCACCTCAGCGCTGGAGAGTCCCATCCGCTCTCCCTTGCGCCGGAGCCGTCGCTCTCACTGTAGCCTCCTCGCGGTTCGTTACGACATCACTTTTCAAGGGCGCATTTACCGCGACAAACCGCTAGCGTTTCATCGCAACCTTCACCCAAGATAACCTGTTCTCCCGTTGTCAAACGGGGTTCCTCCTCTTTCTTTACTACATTGCGCTTGACAAGGGTTGCTTTTTATGCTATGGTAGTTTTACTATCCGCTACAAGGAGTTGCGTTTTTGGCTACAGGAGACGCAAAGATCTTGGCAAAGGGGCTTAATATCCTCGAAATACTGGCTCAGAGTGCCGAAGGAATGACTGCCGTCGAGCTGGCGGACGGTATCGGAATTCACAAGACCACCGCCTATCGCTATCTCAATACTCTTCTTCAAGCAGGCTACATCCAAACAAATGGCGATGCCTCATATCACCTAGGGAACAAAATCCTGGAGCTAGGCAGTCAGATGCTCCGTCGCATGCCGTTGCGGGAGACCGCGCACCCGTTCCTCGTCAAGTTGAGTGCTGAGACTCAGAAGACTGTTCACCTCTGTGTATTAGACGGACATGATGTTGTCTATATCGATAAGGTAGAAAGCCAACGCAGCTTGCCCATAATGTCGCGGATTGGAAGTCGGGCGCCAGCCTACTGCACCGGAGTAGGGAAAGCACTCTTGAGTAGCCTCCCCACAGATCAGGTTGTCGCGCTGCTGCAAGGAATTACTTTGGAAAAGCGAACTGCAACGACGATCACTGATCCGTTACAGTTGTTGGAAGAACTAAAGATGACAACAAGACGCGGTTATGCGATTGACAATGGTGAGCATGAAGAAGGGATCAAGTGTTTCGCAGCAACAATCGAGGGGTATGGTGCCGATACAATAGGAGCTATAAGCATAAGCGGTCTCAAGCGCGAGTTCGATGACCCAGCAAAGTCTAAGGAAATGATCGCAGCAGTTAAGAAAACGGTATCTGAGATCTCGCAGGCATTGGGGGTGTATAAATGAAAAAAGCTACATAGTAATGCTGCTGGGCAAACACTACTAGTCACGTGACAAACATTAATGTGCATGGAAGGAGACAACGATAAAATACAATATGTTCTACAAGTGTAAAAATGCAACAATATGCGTAAGGAGGATGAGATGCTTAAGAGAAATGTGTTACTGAGTGTTGTGGCCGTATTCCTTGTTGGGCTTTTAATGACTTCTGCGGCGAGTTTGGCTCAAGAGGAGGGAGGTGTCTTAAGGGTTGCAACAATTGGGGAGCCCCCGGCGCTTGATTCGTGTGTAACAAATGCCGATATAACCACAATGATAGGTCAGCACATCTATCAGGGTCTATTTGCCTTTGATGAGCAATGGGGGCCGGTTCCGCTACTAGCGGCTGGCTATGACGTGGAGGAAGATGGCACACTAGTGGTTATTTATCTGCGACACGGGGTACTCTTCCATAACGGAAAGGAAATGACGGCAGAGGATGTCATTGCATCTTTGGAGCGTTACGGCGAGTTCGGAATTCGTGGAGCAGTAACATTCGGCCACGTAGATTACCTTGCATCCCCAGACAAGTACACTGTGGAAGTACACTTGATGGATCCATTCGGCCCGCTCCCTGCTATGCTTGCTCTTCTGAATGGTGGACCGATTATCGTTCCAAAAGAGGTTGCTGAGTCAGCAGGGGGAGAACCAATACCTCCAGCGCAGATCATCGGGACAGGGCCATATCGGTTCATCGAATGGGTGCCGAATCGGCATATTCGTCTTGCGCGATTCGACGATTATAAACCTGCCGCAACACCCGGAGCTAGGTACGCCGGGAACGCTGTAGCTTTCTTCGACCAGATCGACTTCATACCAGTACCTGAGCTTGGCACCAGAATAGCGGGCGTTAAGGCAGGGGACTACGACTACGCGGAGAATATCTCATCGGACCTATATGACAATCTGGTGAACGATCCAGATGTGCAAGTTGTCGTAAAGGAGCCACCGGCATTCACAGAGTTATGGCTGAACGAAGCTGAAGGCATGATGACGAACCAGAAACTTCGACAAGCCATCTTGGTTGCACTAGACACGGAGCCGATTCTGTATGCAGCGTTTGGCCCAGAGGCTCTGTGGGTGAAAGACGGGGCTATATCCCCTCCTGGGACAGTATGGTACTCGACTGCCGGTCACGAGAATTACAGCCAAGCTGATCCCGAAAGGGCGAGGCAATTGGCAGCGGAGGCCGGGTACACTGGCGAACCAATCCGCTATATGACAACCACACAGTACGACCAAATCTATAACCAAAGCCTTGTTGTAGCAGAACAGCTAAGAGCCGCTGGATTCAACATAGATCTGCAGATATACGACTGGGCAACTCTGGTATCGCGAAGAGTGCAACCTTCCCTTTGGGATTGCTTCTTAACAACGCATGGGTATGTTCCTGATCCAGCACTATACAACTTCATTAGCCCCAACTACCCAGGGTGGTGGGATACCGCCGAAAAAAGAGCCCTTGTAGACGAAATGAATGGGACACTTGATTTTAAGATTAGGTACGCAGCTTGGGAGAAGCTTCAGGCACTAATCTACGAGCAGGTCCCGTTCATCAATACAGGGCTCTCCAAACGACTCGAAATCGCATCTCCCCGAGTAGCGAATCTTAACACAGCATCACATCCTGTCTCGATTTACAACTACTTTTGGAATGTGTGGTTTGAATAGTCATAGCGGTCTCTAGGAGAACAGACACCATTTGACAACAAACCTAGCCCTGGCTTGACGGTTCGCACTCACAGCTGGGGCTAGGTTCTTAGAGGGAGATTGATTACCTATATGTTGACATACGTTGTGCGTCGACTCATAGCTTTCATCCCATCACTATTCGTCGTCGCGATAGTAGCCTTTTCCCTTATGCATTTCATTCCAGGTGATCCAGCATCAGTGATGCTGGGGCCTGATGCGAGCATCAATCAAATCGACAACCTCCGTACGAAGCTTGGTCTAGACAAGCCGATTTACGTTCAATTTTGTATCTGGTTGACAAGAGCAGGCAGGGGGGATTTAGGTGATTCTGTTTATTTTCATGAACCAGTTCTCAAGATCATTGGTATGGGGGCTGAAACCAGCATCTTGCTCATGGTCTTTTCCATGATTGTCCTGACTGGCATCGGTGTTTCAACCGGCATAATCGCTGCCATTAGACCGAATGGGTGGCTTGATCAGCTCCTTCGAACGCTATCACTGCTGGCTGCATCGATCCCAACCTTTTGGCTGGCATTGAATATGATGCTGCTCTTCGCTTCAACCCTTGGGTGGCTACCCAGTTCGGGCTTCCCGTCCATAATCGAAAGCAAAGACTTATCGAATCTCCGGTACCTTGTACTTCCTGCATTTGCATTGGGGTTTCCGAACTCCGCTTTCATCGCGCGGCTTACCAGATCGAGCATGCTGGATGTTTTGTCTGCTGATTACATAACCGTGGCAAGAGGCAAAGGATTGCCGTACCGAACGGTAATCCTGAAACATGCCTTGAGAAATGCAGCAATTCCTGTGGTAACTGTACTTGCCCTCACTACCGTAGGGCTAGTGTCTGGAGCTGTAGTTACGGAGACAGTGTTCGCCCTCCCGGGTGTAGGAAGGCTAGTTGTGGAGTCTGTACTAAGGCGAGATTACCCGGTTATCCAAGGAATTCTCTTGGTGGTTGCTATCCTCTACATGGTGGTGAATCTGGCGACTGATCTTCTGTATTCCGTTATAGATCCGCGAATACGCTACGGCTGAAGGAGGTGCAAAGTGCACAGACTGATCAAAAGCAAGGCTTCACTTGGTGCAGTGTTTGTGTTGGTTGGAATTGTATGCGTTAGTATTCTTGCTCCCCTAGTCGCGCCCTACAATCCACTAAAACTAGACCCTCTCGAGCGTCTCATTGCGCCATCTCGCGAGCATGTGTTTGGAACAGATGCTTTCGGCCGAGATATCCTAAGCAGGGTCATATTTGGTTCACGCCTGTCGATGTTGATAGGAGCTTCTGTAGTTGTGGTCTCGATTCTGCTAGGAGTACCAGTTGGAGTTATTGCAGGATACTATGTGCGCATAGGGGCAGTGGTAATGCGCGTTGTTGATGGATTGATGGCATTTCCACCTATCATACTTGCACTGAGCTTTATGGCGATTTGGGGGCCCGGTCTGATGAACGTAGTAATCGCAATTGGGTTGGTGTATTTCCCAAGAGTTGCCCGTCTTGTGTACGCACTAACTCGGCAAGTGAAAGAGAATGATTATGTAATATCCGCTCATGCTATAGGGGCACGCAATTCTAGGATTCTCTGTATTTACATCGTATTGAACCTACTTTCACCAATTATTGTACAAGCTACTTTTACTTTTGCATTCGCAATACTAAACGCGGCCGCGCTTGACTTTCTGGGGGTAGGAGTGCCTCCATACATACCAAGCTGGGGAGCAATTGTAAGTGAGGGACGAATCTATATTACCCGAGCTCCATGGATAGTTATTTTCCCTGGCATAGCAATAATATTATCAGTTCTATCCTTAAACTTAGTGGGAGATAGTCTGCGCGATGCGCTCGATCCACGCCTTCGTCACAATGGATAGCAAGGACCGGAGGATACGCGGCTGCCTATGGAAGCAGTGGGAAGGTAAGGTTTAGAAGCGAATGCAGGAGGCTAGCTGGAGACAAAGGTCAAGTTATAAAGTTGTGCGAACTGCAACTTAGCGGGGATGTGGAACTGAGGCTAGCGATGAGTGAAGAGCATGGGGGAGCATGGTCTTCGAGAAAAGCGGTTTGCTGTAAGGAGGTGGCAGTGGTGAAATGTGATGTGCTTATCCATAATGGCAGAATCATCGACGGGAAAGGCAATCTTTGGTATTGGGGGAGTGTCGCTATCAAGGATGGCAGGATACTGCAAGTCGGAAGGAAGATTGAGTTACCCACTAGTGAGTCCATAGACGCCAAAGGAATGATTATCTGTCCTGGCTTTATTGACGCTCACTCGCATTCTGATTTCGTCTACTTTGTTGATTCAGCAGCCCAGAGCAAGATCCGCCAAGGAGTTACGACTGAAGTCATAGGAAACTGCGGTGTAAGTGGTGCCCCTTGGATGGGGGCAGCCTCTAATTGTGCTCTTGGTATGATGCCATCGGGCTTTTCTCCGTCCTGGAGAACGTTTGAAGAATATCTTGAGGCCCTTGCCATTCTGAGGAAACCCGTAAATGTAGCTGCCCTCGTGGGGCATGGAACACTGCGTGCTGCGGTTATGGGGACAGAAAACAGGCCGTGGCGCTCAGACGAATCTTCTGAGATGAAGAGAGTGCTTTCAACGGCTCTGAATGCTGGAGCATTTGGCCTTTCAACAGGGTTATTCTACGCTCCTGGCAGCTACGCAACAAAGGAAGAACTCGTAGAGCTTGCCAGGATCGTGGGAGAACAGGGGGGAATACTCGCAAGTCATCACCGTGATGAAGGTACATATAGCATTGGTTTTCTCAATTCGGTCGCAGAAATTATTAGCATTGCGGAAGAAGGAAAGGTTCCCCTCCAGATATCCCATCTTAAGGCCTTTGGCCCGGATGTCTGGGGACAATCGACAAAAGCCCTAGAAGCAATAGAAGGGGCTCGTGAGAGGAAAATGGATGTTACTTGCGATCAGTATCCGTATTGTGCTACCGGAGGAAACGTTGCTGCTGATATACTCCCAATCTCGTTTCAGGGCGGGAAACGGCCAGAGGATATTGGGCGAGACCTGAGAAGTTCCAAGGTCAGAGATTCGATCTATGACGAAGTAGCGGATAATATCCGACGTAGAGGCGGAGCGGAAAACCTCACTGTGGCGAACTATGCACCAGATCAGAGCTGGGAGGGTCGGTCCATACAACACGTTGCGGTTAAACTGGGGAAGGATCCAACCACCCTAGTGTTGGATATGCTTGTCGAAGCAGAAGGCTACGCGGTCTGGGTTTCGCATGCATTAAACGAGCAGGATGTGGAGAACATCATGCGATACCATGGAACAATGATTGGTAGCGATGGTCGCGCTCTTTCGACAGAAGGACCACTGTCTCAAGGAAACCCGCATCCAAGGAACTATGGCGCTTTCCCTCGCGTTTTGAGCGTGTATGTACACCAAAAGGGAACCCTACATTTGGAAGAGGCTATTCGGAAGATGACCTCTCTCCCCGCCCAGACATTTGGGTTGGCCAAACGAGGGGTGATTGAGGAAGGTGGTTGGGCGGATATAGTCTTACTGGATGAAACAGAGATCGTAGATGCGAGTTATTCCAACCCTAAGAAATATCCAGATGGAATTCCATATGTCATGGTTAATGGTAAATGGGTTATTAAAGATGGTAACTTTACACGAGAACTGCCTGGACAAGCACTTTACCGCGAATCGTAACTTCACAACAAATACGCCTAAGGAGAGCGTCATAGATACTCGGTGCAAAGATAACGTTTGGGTGCCTCTAATATACAAACGAAGACTTCCCAAACCTGAAAAGTGTTCTAACAACCACTCATTTGACTGAAGGCGTAGAGGACTATCTCAAACTAGAAAGGAGTATTTGACTGTGTTCTAGAATATCTGATATCCTCCCTCAGCAAGCTGGAGGGATGTTCAGTGGAAGATTCTTATGAAAGACAAGCGAATCCTTCAATCTCATGATAAAGAGGTGACTGCATGAGTAACTTTGGAATATGTCTTCGCTGTACAGGATGTGGACAAGAAAACCCATTGGGGACAAGGCGATGCCCGTGTAATAGAGGGATACTGCGTGTTGTATTACCTCTGCCAAGCAAAGAATCTTCACTATCCGTGAGCACCGCTCCTGGTATTTGGCGCTATGAAGCGTTCCTGCCTCAAGTCTTATCCAAAATCTCATTTCTGGAGGGTGGTACGCCAATCGTGCCGAGTGTGCGTTTGGGGAAGGAACTTGGCATATCCCTTGCCTACAAGGATGAAACCCGTAATCCTACGGGCTCGTTCAAGGATCGCGCAGCTGCAGTGATGTTGAGCGCCGCAAAAGATATGGGTGATTACAGCATTACTACAGCTTCAAGCGGGAACGCAGCTGGCGCGATCGCACTTTATTCAATGTTGGCAGGCATAAACGCATTTATCTTCATGTTTCAACCTAGCCAACAGAAACTGGTCCAAACGGTTAGCTATGGAGCAACGGTGATTGTTGTCGAAACGGCTAATGAAGCCCGAGTCCTTGATCTCGCTGAGGAGTCAGCCGATACATTCGGTTGGGCCTTGCTGAACACAACCGCTGCAGCCAATCCCTTTGTTACAGAAGGGTACAAAACCATCTCTTACGAACTTTATGAGCAGCGAGAAATGCCCGACTGGATTGCTATACCTGCCGCTTCAGGAAGTCTGTTAATCGGTATCTGGCAAGGATTCCGCGAACTACAGGAAATTGGTTTGGTGAAGAGACTCCCGCGGCTTCTTGGCGTACAACCGGCCAATGCAGCTCCAATCGCTTTGGCATTTTCGGCAGGAGAGAAGGCTGTTAGACCGATCAGACAAGCTAATACCATCGCTACCGCGTTATCCCTGGAGGATCCAGGTGTTAGTGGGATTGAGACGCTACGCGCGGTCCGTGAAAGCGATGGGACAATGCTTGTTATTGAGGATGAGAAGCTGATGCGAATTGCACGCCAGCTTCCCAGGCAAGATGGAATTTTCGGGGAGGCCTCTGGTGTAATCAGTGTCGCTGGGGTTATTCAGGCAAGACAACAAGGCATCATCAACGACGGTGAGCGTATTGTCTGCATCATTAGTGGAGGCGGACTGAAGGATCCCTCCGTTTTTCACCAGGATGGGGTTCCTGGGTTGTTTTCTGTATCAGATAACATAGATAGTATTAGATCGCTATTAGAAAGAGAACAACTATTAATATAACAATAAGGGGGCAACATGAAAGACTATGAAGGTAGGATGAAAAAATTGGGGTTATCGATCCCGGAGATCCCTCCAGCAGCAGGAGCGTATGTCCCAGCGGTTCAGTCCGGCAATTTGGTATTCTGTTCAGGACAAGGCGCCTATAAGGACGGTTCCCAAGCGTACATTGGCCAGGTTGGCAGCGACGTTTCGTTAGAAGACGCGTATCAAGCAGCCCGCATCGCCGGTCTCAACTGCCTTGCTGAAATCCGATTCCTTATCGGGTCTCTCAACAAGATCTCTCGCGTTGTACAGATCAGAGGATTTGTGAATAGTGCACTCAATTTTCATGATCAGCCGAAAGCGATTAACGGAGCTTCGGAGCTGATGCTCGAGATCTTCGGCGACGCCGGGAAACATGCTCGCTGTGCGTTGGGAACCAATAACCTGCCTGGTAATATCCCAGTTGAAGTCGAAATGGTTGTAGAACTCGAATAGCCTATACACCTAAGTACCCAAAAGGGGGTTCGAATGGATAAACCCATTACAGTGAAAGGACTACGCGAGATGATTGACGCTCTCCCGCGAGTACGATTGGCAACACTTCCAACACCTCTCCAGGAAGTACCGCGATTTTCAGAAGCACTCCGCGGCCCACGAATATTCATCAAGCGCGATGATCTCACAGGCTTGGCATTCGGCGGCAACAAGACTCGGATGTTTGAATTTCTCCTTGCCCAAGCCATAGAGGAAAGTGCGGACACGATTATCGGTGGTGCAGGCGTTCAATCAAATTACTCACGCCAGCTCGTAGCAGCCTGCAGTGCTCTTGGACTCGAAGCACACCTTATTCTGCGGAGAATGCGAGGAAAGAAGGATGACGATATCCAGGGAAATCTTCTTCTCGATCTGCTTTGTGGCGCTTCTATTCGCGTTATTGACGCAACTGCAGAAGAACAAGCCAAGGCAATGTACGATTTAGCAGAAGAGTTGAAGAAAGAAGGCAAACAGCCGTATATTGTACGTTTGGCACAGGATAATGATCTTTCTCCAGATGTACTTGCCTACACAAACTGCTTCTGTGAAATTGCGGAGCAATGCCAGTCACTTAACATTCAGCCGAGTCGCCTGTACTGCGCATCTTATGACAGCACTCAAGCAGGGTTGGAGTTGGGCAAAGCCGCTTTGGGCAGTGGCATGCGCGTCATGGGTATTGCTCCAGCAAACTGGTCACACGGTGTTGCTGGCTTGATCGCACGTTACGCGAATCAGGCTGCGAAAAAGATCGGCCTTTCTATAAGAGTGAATGAGAAAGATGTGTTCAACGTCGAAGACTACGTGGGTGAGGCCTACGGGGTCGTCACGACCGAGGCAATCGAGATACTCAAGCTCATGGCACGAACAGAGGGCATCTTCCTCGACCCAGTGTACACGAGCAAAGCAATGGTAGGGCTGCAAGATCACATACGGCAAGGGATGTTGACTAAGAATGATGTTGTCGTATTCTTGCACACCGGAGGAACGCCCGCTCTATTTGCGTACGCAAATGATCTTGGCATGGGCGAACTACTGTCTCACATTACTTTCGCGTGAGATACGGTCATGAAATAGGGATAAGTCGAGCATGAGAGGGTAGGCTTTTTGATGTCAACGATGATGCGTGGAAATTTACTGCACTATATGGAGTGTCCTGGCACGGTAAACCTGAATGCTGAGACGTATCTCACGCTACTAACCGAAGTCGGAACCTATGTTATGAAGCATGAGTTCCGGCAACTGATCTCTTCAAACGGGCACGGAGGAAACATCGCTCCGTTGCAGCTGGAGATTCACTGCACCAGTCAGAATCCTACTCTCTGTGTATCTACAACCTATAGGGACTCTATTCGCAAAGAAGTCCAAGCGTTTCGTGAATCGCTGTCCGGCAGTGCCTCCCACGCTGGCGAATTTGAGACGCTAGCGCTGCTGTGGCGGCATCCCCAATCAGTGAACACAGAGAGCATGGAGAAGAAACTTCCTAAAATGGGAGAAGCAATGATAGGCGCGACTGTAAGAAGATCGCCGAGTTCATCGTGCCAATCAGGCAACAAGCGATCGGACCCGGTACGCCAAGTGATATGTGAAGGGTGGGGGAAGGACACAATCGATGTGTGATGCATACCACGATCAAGGAGAATGTAATGAATAGACCACTAGTGATTAAGCAGCTGGAAGAGGCTGGAGCCCTAGGTATCATTCGAGTCAACCAAGCGGAAGACCTCGTTCGTATTGCGCAGGCTCTGCAAGATGGCGGGCTCACATGCCTGGAGATCACAATGACCACGCCCGGGGCTCTTCAGGCGATTGAAAAAGCTTCCGGAAAGCTGAATGATACCCTCATGGGAGCGGGCACGGTCTTGGATGGAGCAACCGCTCGTCAGGCGATCCTTGCGGGGGCGGAGTTCCTTGTTACCCCAACGGTGAAACTCGATGTGATTGCGATGGGACAGCGATATGGGGTGCCTGTGATTGCTGGTGCGATGACGCCAACAGAAATCCTCACTGCGTGGGAAGCAGGAGCGGACATGGTGAAGGTTTTCCCAGCAAACGTTCTCGGTCCTGGATATCTCAAGGCGGTGCATGGTCCACTGCCGCAGATTCCGCTCGTTCCTACAGGTGGTGTTACAGCTGACAACGCAGGGAAATTCATCCGTGCTGGGGCGGCGATAGTCTGTGCTGGAGGCTGGTTGGTGGACAAGCAAGCGGTCGCTGAGGGACACTACGAGGTCTTAACCGCACAGGCTCGTGATCTCCTCAAGGCGGTGAACGAGGCGCGCGAGCCTCGCCAGGGGAGCGGGTGAGCGATGAAAGAGCTTCGCTTAATGATACCGGGCCCGGTTGAGGTCTCCTCGGAAGTGCTAGAGGAGATGAGTTGGCCGCTGGTAGCACATTACGGAGGTGAGTGGACGACCTTCTACAACGAGACCTTAGATCTCCTGCGCCAGGCCTTCGGCACACGTAGAGAGATCGTTCTCTTCCCCGGGTCGGGGAGTGCGGGTCTAGATGCCACCTTTAGCTCGACGCTCTTTCCAGATGGGAAGGTGTTAATCGTGCAGAACGGCTTCTTCGGAGAACGCCTGGAGGAGATTGCACGCACCTATACCGCGCGTGTACGGACGGTGAAGTTCCCGTTGGGAAAACCGGTAGAGCTGGCGCTCATCGAGGAGGAGCTGAATCAAGGGGCATTTGACCTGGTGTCCGCGGTTCACTGTGAGACATCAACAGGAATACTTAACCCAATTAAGGAAATCGGTGAGTTGTGCAAACAGTATGATACCCTGTTCATGGTCGATGCTGTCTCCTCGTTGGCGATTGAGCCGCTTGCTATGGATAAGTGGGGAATAGATATCTGTGTCTCCGCTTCCCAGAAAGGGCTCGAATCCCCCCCTGGACTAGGGATAGTTGCCGTAGGTGCGAAAGGGTGGGAACGAATAGAGCAGGTGTGCTCTCCTGGCTGGTACTTGAACCTCAAAGTGTGGAAGGAATATGGAGAGAAGTGGGGAGATTGGCACCCGCACCCCGTCACTCATGCCGTAAACAACGTGCGTGCCCTGCGGGTAGGACTTGAACGGATCTTGGCTGAGGGACTCGAGAACCGATTTGATCGCCACCGTGAAGTAACGGAAAGACTGCGCTGGGAGCTGCGGAGGATTCATCTCGAACCGTATATCCCCGATGAAATTGCCTCTCACGGCGTGACCGCTGTACTCGGTCCGGAAGGACGGATAGGTGAACTACTTTTGCATCTGCGCGACCGACACGGGCTGCTTCTTGCCGGAAGCCTCGGTGCGACGAAAGGCAAGGTATTCCGAATCGGACACATGGGCCCCGGGGCGACTGACGAGGCGGTGGAGACGGTCATTTCCGCGTTAAAGGCCGAACTATAGTGATGTCAACCGAAGGAGTGAACGTGAAAAACAGCTATGATCTTGTTACATTTGGTGAAACAATGATCCGCCTTTCGCCGCCTGACTACCAGCGGCTGGAGCAGGCCGGGCACCTCGATGTTCATGTGGGTGGCTCGGAACTAAACGTAGCTGTAGCGGCGCAGCGCTTAGGGCTTCAGACGTTGTACGTCACTAGGCTCACGCGCAACCTCCTCGGGCGGATAGTTGAGAACAAGGCCCGTGAACACGGGGTGGATACTTCGCACATTGTATGGACCGATGACGATCGAATAGGTTTATACTTCGTCGAGTTTGGCGCTTCCCCGCGGGCTAACTCTGTCCTCTACGACCGTAAAGATGCAGCCATAGCCAACATCAAAATCGGTGAAGTAAATTGGGAAGAAACTTTCCAGGGGGCGAAAATCTTCCACACCTCGGGGATAACCCCTGCTCTCTCCCAGACAGCGGCGGAGGTGACGATCGAAGCGGTGGAAGCGGCAAAAAAGGCAAGCCTCAAGGTATCGATCGACCTCAACTACCGGGCGCGCCTTTGGTCACAAGAAGAGGCCCAGAGGGTAATGACCAAGCTTGTCGGTGTCGCGGACATCCTCATCACCACCGAGGAGGATATCGAGAGGGTATTCGGGATCAAGAAGGACGATTACGAGGAGGTCGCCAAGGTCCTTGCTGATCAATTTCACCTTGAGGCAGTGGCGATTACTCTGCGTGAGACCCCATCAGTGTGGAAGAACGTATGGAGTGCCATTGTTTATGCCGACGGACGAATTTACCGAGGACCCAGTTTCGAGATCGAAATAGTCGATCGAGTGGGATCGGGAGACTCGTTTGCTGGTGGTTTTCTGTACGGGTATCTGCATGATGGACCGGAGGCTGGTGTGCGTTATGGGGTAGGCGTCTCCGCGTTGAAGCAGACCAACCCCGGTGACCTCGTGTGGGCGACAAGCGACGAGGTTGCACGTATACTGGAAGGTGGCAACCTGCGTATTGTCCGGTAGAAACGGGCGTTACATTTCCTAAAAGGAGATGAAAGTATCATATTGCCACCTACCAGTGTCCTCAGTCAACCGGCCACAGTATTGCCAAAGCGTCATATTCTTAAAATCTGGTGGCCGCTAGCGGCGAGCTGGTTGCTGATGGCTTGTGAAGGCCCTGTTGCAAGTGCGCTTATTACGCGGCTACCAGACCCAAAGATCAGCCTTGCTGCTTTTGGCAGCGTCGTATTTCTACTGGCTCAATTCATTGCGGCACCGATTGTCATGCTGTTGGCTGCTTCGACCGCGCTTAGCAAGGATTGGGATTCATACATGAAGATACGTCGCTTTACACACAGTGTGGGGTTAATTCTGACCCTGCTTCACGTGCTTATTGCTTTTACTCCTCTTTACTATATCATTGTCCAGAAAGTGCTCGATGTGCCCACTGAACTTATTCAACCAGCTCGCATCGGCTTGATGATCATGGTTCCTTGGAGTTGGGCAATTGCTTACCGACGTTTCAACCAGGGTGTCCTAATCCGGTTTGGCCTCTCATCAGCAATAGCGTTGGGGACCCTGGTCCGACTTGTCGCGGCGTGTCTAGTTCTGGCAATTGGTTACTGGTACGGTTCGATTCCCAGCGTTGCGGTCGCCAGCATTGCTCTCATAGTCGGGCATGTTGCTGAGGCAATCTATATTGCGATTCGTACACACCCGGTGCTGTGCAATCAACTCATGCTGGAATCACCTGCTGAGCAAACCCTAACCTTTCACACTTTCTCAACCTTCTATATCCCATTATCCCTCACGCAAATCCTATTTACACTGGCAGGCCCCATCACCTGTGCAGCTCTCAGTCGTATGCCTCATGCGCTTGACTCATTAGCCCTTTGGCCGGTTGTCTCAGGGTTGGTTTTCTTAATAAGGAGCGCGGGCGTTTCTTACAATGAAGTTGTGGTAGCACTGTTAGAAGAGAAGGGATCAGCATCTAGCTTGCACCGCTTTGCAATTTGGTTAGCTGTCTTGACGAGCTCTTTGTTGTTACTTATCGTGGTTACCCCCCTTGCGAGATTCTGGTTTGAGCGTTTGTCAGGGCTAACTTCATTGCTTGCCGCATTAGCTCGTTACAGTTTGTGGAGTGCTATATTGATACCAGGCCTAAGTGTCCAGCAAAGTTGGTTTCAAGGTGTGTTATTACATAGTCGCTTCACACAGGCTATTAGTGAATCGATGATCGTCTTTCTAGTTGTAGACGGAATAGTATTGTATATGGGTATCCTTTGGGCGCAAATCACGGGGTTATACATTGGCTTGGCAGCTTTCTCAATCGGTATGCTCATGCAGGTTCTTTGGCTATTATGGCGTAGCCGTACGAGTAGGGAGGTATTGTTTCATAAGAGCAGGCCCCGGCGGTGATGACCAAACTCGTGGAGCAAGCTGATATCCTCATCACCACCGAGGAGGATACGGAGCGGGTGTTCGGAATAACAGGATCGTCCTACGAAGAAGTGGCTGCTGAGCTTGCAACGCGGTTCCAACTTGAGGCAGTGGCGATCACCTTACGCGAAACCCCGTCCGTCTGGCGGAACAAGTGGACGGCGATCGCCTACGCAGATGGGAAGCTCTACCGCGGCCCGACCTTCAATATTGAGATCGTGGATCGGGTAGGGGCAGGTGATTCCTTCTCTGGCGGCTTCCTATTCGGTTATCTGCAGGATGGTCCGCAAGCCGCTGTACGCTACGGTGTTGCCGTTTCTGCTCTCAAGCAGACGAACCCCGGCGATTTGTGCTGGGCCACGCGTGAGGAAGTCGAGCGCATCCTCGATGGAGGAAATCTGCGCATCGTACGCTGACAAGCTCACTCTCATTCGACACTTTTCCCGACACTTGGTAGACTATCGTTACTACAAGAGGAGGAGTAATGGAGAAAGATAGAGTTAAGTTTCTGCGCGACTGTGTCGAGGCGATCAGTCCGTCCGGTTTTGAGGAGGAGATGTCCCGCATCTGGCGGAAGGAAGCGGACAAGTTCGCTGATCGTACCTGGGCCGACGTACATGGCAATTCTTACGCCGTGGTCAACGAGGGCGGGAGTCCACGCATAATGCTCGCCGGGCACATGGACGAGATCGGACTGATGATCACCTACATCGACGACAAGGGTTACCTGTCGTTTGCGCCCATCGGCGGCTGGGATCTGCAGGTCCTTCCCGGGCAGCGCGTGAGGGTCCGTGGGGTGAAGGGAGTTATTCTCGGCGTCATCGGGCGCAAGCCGATCCATCTTCTCGAAGCGGAGGAACGGAAGAAGGTGGTCAAGTTCGAGGGCCTGTGGATAGATATCGGTGCCAAGGACAAGAAAGACGCCGAAAAGCACGTTTCCATTGGGGACCCAGCGGTTCTTGACTATGGCTTTGCCCCGCTGCTGAACGACATCGTTGTCGCGCGTGCGTTTGACGACCGCGTGGGGGCGTTTGTCGTACTCGAAGCGGCGCGTTTGGCAGCAAAGATGAACCCCAAGGCGGCAATCTACGCAGTGGGCACGGTGCAGGAAGAGGTCGGCTTGCGTGGTGCGCGCACGAGCGCGTTTGGGATCGATCCGCAAGTGGGAATCGCCGTCGATGTGGGGTTCGCCACCGATACTCCGGGGATGGGAGACGAGAAGAAGAAGGTCGGCGACATCTTCATGGGGAAGGGCCCGATCATCGCCCGCGGGCCGAACATCAATCCCAAGCTGTTCGAGCTTTTCGTCAACACGGCGAAGAAGGAGAAAATCCCTTATCAGGTCGAGGGGGCCCCGCGCGGAACGGGTACCGATGCCAACGCAATCCAACTCACCCGTGCCGGCGTGGCCACCGGGCTGATCTCCATTCCTAATCGCTATATGCACTCTCCATGCGAGCTTGTCCACCTCGATGATTTGGAGAACATCGCCAAGTTGATCGCCCATACAGTGGTGAAGATCGACGACAAGACGGACTTCATTCCGTCGTGATAATCGAACGATCGAATGATTGAGTGAGCGGGAGATTGAGTGATTGGATCGATAAATCACTCAATCTCTCAATTTTTAACTCCCAAACGACCTCTTGTGTCCTTGATTGCACCGGAGCGCTGACGTATAGTCTTTCTATATCGGGGGAGCTCAATGAATTGGGCTGAGAGGAGGCTAGCCTCGGGAGGTTTAACCTCGACCCTTGGAACCTGATCTGGGTAATGCCAGCGCAGGGACGGTAGCGATATCCCGCGCAACCCAGGCTGGTTACGGGTCGGAGATCATGCGGGAGCAAGAGGTTCTTAAAATCATCCGTGCGCAGGTCGCCGAGGCTGGAGACGACGCTGCCTTGTTGTTGTTTCGCGATACCTATCTGATTCTCACCACCGATATGCTCCACCGCACGAGCGATTTTCCCGAAGGGACAACCGCGCGGACGATCGGGTGGCGAAGTATCGCGGTCTCCCTCTCTGATCTCGCTGCGATGGGCGCGCAACCGCTTGGCATTCTCCTCGCGGTGGCAGATCCCAAGCTTGACGAAGGGCTCATTCGCGGAATACTCGCTGGGGCGCGGGCCTGCTGCGATTCTGTGGGGACCCATCTCGTCGGAGGAGATATCGATCGGCTGGACGAACTGACCCTGGTGAGCACCGGGATCGGCGAGGCGAAAAGGCCAGTCCATCGCTATGGAGCACAGAGCGGTGATCTCGTCTGCGTCACCGGGGGGCTCGGACGGACGCAGGCCGCGCTGTCTCTGTTCGCCGCAGGAGAGCTCGCGCGGGCGAACGACCTCTTCTGCTTCCTCCCACGGGTCGACTGGGGGCTTAAGCTCGCCGCGCACGCCACAAGTATGATCGATATCTCGGACGGACTCGCGCACTCGCTTCACCTCCTCGCCCGCGAGAGCAGGGTCGGATGCTCGATCGAGGAGGCACTCCTTCCTGTAATCCCCGACCTCGCGCAGGCGCTCCCGAGAGTGTGCTCTTCAGGATCATATTCCGATGCGAGCCACACTGTGGTAAGCCTCACTGAGGCTAGCCTCTTCGGCGGGGAGGACTACGAGCTACTGTTCACCCTCCCTGAAAGCGCGATCCCCGCGATCGACCCTGCGGTGCATTACACAGTGATCGGCCGGGCCACCGACGGCGCGGTCCTCATCGATGGTTACAAGCTCCCCGATCGAGGCTACGAACACTAGATAAGGAGATGGTGACTATGAAGAAGGAAAGACTGGTACTGATGGTGATCGCCATGTTGGCGATCGGGATCATTGGGATATCAAAGGAGACGCTCGTCGTCTACACCTACAACAGTTTCGTGTCATGGGGCCCGGCAGGGGAGCTTAAAGAAGCGTTCGAGGCGCGTTACGACTGCAACCTGGAGTTCGTCACCGCCGGAGGCGGCAAGGCGACCCTCTCCCGCCTCCTAGCGGAGAGGGAAGCCGGTGGTACCAATGCCGACCTGTTTATGGCCGAGGTAAACGACGTCCCACGGATCGCCACCTACGACCTCTTCCTCCCAATTACGGTAGAGGATGTTCCGAACCTCGCGCACATCCCGCAGGAGCTCCTGCTCGACCAAACCGCGGGGCTTGTCCCGTACGAGCATGGGTACATCACCCTCACCTACGACTCGCAGATCCTGAGTGAGGAGGATCTACCGGAAACACTGGAGGGGCTCACCGACCCGCGTTACAAGGGGATGCTCGTCTGTGAGGACCCGCGCACCTCCTCTACCGGGTTCTCGTTCCTCTTGTGGACGATCGCCCACTTCGGCGAGGAGGGATACCTCGACTTCTGGCGCTCGATCGATCCGGCCCTCCTTACGATTACCCAGGGGTGGAGTGAGGCGTGGACACTACTCACACACGGAGAGGCTCCCATCGCAGTTAGCTTCTCCACCGACACCGCTTACGGGGCAATGTACGAGGATTCGCTACGCTATCGCGCGTTCGCCCCAGGGGGGGAGGGATACCGCACGGTCTACGGGGTGGGGATCGTCAGGGAGACAGACCATCCGGAGCTCGCCAAGGGATTCATAGACCTCCTCCTCTCCAAGGAGATCCAGGAGCTCCTGCCAAGGACCGAGATCATGTTCCCGGCGAACGAGGCGGCCGAACTCCCAGAGGAGTATCAGGAGCACGCCATCATTCCGTCCGACCCGCTGATGCTCCCCATTGCGATGGTCGGTGAGAAGATGGAGGAGTGGCTCCACGACTGGGCACGGGTGATCACGACGCGGTGAGAAAGGGCTGGTTCGTTCTCCTTGCCATACCAGCAGGGTTTCTCGCCCTCGTCTTCTACTACCCGCTCGGGCTCATCCTAAGAACCGGGCTGAGCGAGGGAGGGCGGCTGACCCTGGCCCCGCTGCAGGAGATCCTCGCCGATCCCTACTACCTACGTCTCATCATTTTTACGATCGAACAGGCCGCCTTGAGCACGCTTGCCAGCCTGGCGATCGGTCTTCCGGGTGCGTACCTCCTCACGCGATACACGTTCCCGGGCAAGGAGACGATCCGCTCGCTCACCGTCGTCCCGTTCGTCCTCCCCGCGATCACGGTGGCGTTGGGGTTCATCCTCTTCTTCGGAAACAGCGGCCACCTGAACCGGTTCTTGATGAGCATCTTTCACCTGGCACGCCCGCCCGTCCGCCTTCTCTACTCTCTGCGGGGGATCGTCCTGGCGCACGCGTTCTACAACGCCCCGATCGTTACGCGGATGGTGAACGCCGTCTGGGAGGGGCTCGATCCCGCGATCGACGAAGCGTCGATCTCCCTTGGGGCCGGGCGACTGCGGCGGTTCCTGGGAATCACCCTCCCGCGCCTCGCCCCGGCCTTGCTCTCCAGCGCGGCTTTGGTCTTCATCTTCACCTTCCTCTCCTTCCCAATCGTCCTCTCCCTCGGCGGGGCCCGTTACGCCACGATCGAGGTGGA
>Ga0315543_1002006_pt1 | contig 20721 bp, 18 predicted proteins | sample SalMarSW160210MG_2_FD_203098 | JGI IMG/M metagenome (GOLD analysis project Ga0315543, IMG submission 203098) | Salt marsh sediment microbial communities from the Plum Island Ecosystem LTER, Massachusetts, United States - Salt Marsh Sediment SW1601-210 ...
CTTGTTCAGCAGGAGGAATTTCTTTCGCTACGGACCAAGTGTGAAAAGCCAATGCTCCTAGCTCGCAGACAAGGCGAAGAAATACAACTCTCCGAAGAGAACAATAAGAGCCAGCTAGAAGAACTGCTCTCAAGCCCTTCTGGAAAGTTTGCACCTGTTGTTGTCACATGTCACTGGGACTATCCCAATGATATCGTGCAATGCAAGGAAGGACTAGGATGGATGTTTTCTAACTGCGACTTAGTGGAACCCTTCGAACGTGTAAAGACGGCTCTGGCAACAGTTCATGAACAAGGTGTCCTCTCGGAGTAGTGGAAATGGTCGTTGCCCAAAGACAAGACCCGTTAAGTAGTCTACGTTGCAAGCTCGGCAAGCATCTTTCTCCGTTTGAGGCGCCGCGACATTGGACATCTGAATTAGACCTCCCCGTTAATCTTCTTAAATCCTCAGAAGCAGATTTAAAGTTTCCCGTAGTATCGATGAGTCAACATCGGATGCTCGACAGAGTTTTATATAAAAGGCTCGAGGATTCAGACTTTATGTTGCTTGATATCTTGATAGAGGATTCAACGTCCCTATTCTCTGATCTCCCTAAAATATCAGAGAATATCTTCCACCCTCTCAAGCAAGCTAACATAGGGGGCAAAAACTACAAGGAGAAACGATACGAAGCCAAACAACATGAATTCGATTTCGATAAAAAAACAGAACATAGGCCTAGTTTCATCGAGAAAGTAGATGGTTACCGAAAGAGTTTCAAGCGTGTTCGACATGACTCAACACATACTTCAGTTACTCGACTTTCTCCTTGGGACATGTTGCTGCCGATACTACAACCTCCTGTGAACTTCGATTTCATTGATAATCTCGACCTCCCTCCCAGATTCCAACATCGTCCATACCAATGGGAGGGGATCAAGTTTCTTGTTGAGAGCGACGGTGCTCTGCTAGGAGATGATATGGGCACGGGGAAAACGGTTCAGAGCATCCTTGCGATGCGGCTTCTCTTCCAGCGTGGCGATGTAAAGTCAGCGCTAATAGTGTGTCCTCTAAGTGTCCTGCCGCACTGGGACAGAGAAATGGAGAGATGGAGTCCCAATTTGCACGTCACTGTTGTCCGAGGGAACAAGGAACATAGGGAATACTGTTGGCGTTACACTACTCATGTCTGGATCACAACCTATGACACACTTAGGCAAGATATGCAAAGCGATGAAGCACAGCTTAAAGAGAAGTTCGACTTGGTCATTTTGGACGAAGCCCAGCGTATCAAGAATCCAACGACTGGTGTAACAAAGGCGGTGCGTAAGCTCAAAGCATCATACAGGTGGGCCCTGACAGGCACACCAATCGAGACCAAGCTCGAAGAATTGGTTGCTATCTATGCCTTTTTGCACCCTGGCCTCTTAAAATATAAGGACATTACTCCAGACGCAGCAAAGAAAGCAATCGAGCCTTTTTTCCGGCGTCGTCGCAAAGCAGACGTCCTGAAAGACTTGCCAGAGAAGCACGAGTTCCCAGTCTACCTTCGCTTCGAATATGCCCAAAAACACACATACCAGCAGATGGAGCGAGAACGCGTCCTCCATCTTCACGAGAAAGGCGAGATGATAACAGCAGGCAATATCCTCATACTAATATCCGAACTCAAGAAGATATGTAACCGGGACAGGTTAACCGGAGAAAGCGTCAAGCTGACGTGGCTACGTGAGAATTTGGAGGACGCGATAGCCGAAGGCGACAAGATTCTCATCTTTACCCAATACCGTAAGGAGGAGTTCGGAGGGGCTGAATGGCTAGAGCATGAACTTTCGGAGTACGGTGCGCTGAATTACGGTCGAGCTACGTCTGACTCCAAGCGTCAAGCCCTTCTCCACGCATTTACTACGGACAAAACAAAGAAAGTGTTTGTCGGACATCCTCGTACGGCTGGCGTTGGTCTCAACGAGTTAGTGGCAGCCAACTATGTTGTTCATTTCGACCACTGGTGGAACCCTGCTACAGCGAATCAAGCTACCGACAGAGCACATCGGCATGGCCAGAAAAAAGATGTATTTGTGTATCACCTGTGGGTGGAAGATACAATTGAAGAGATGATTCAAAGAAAACTCGAGGAGAAGCAGCTATTGTATGACACTGTTATCGATAGCCTTTCGAGCGAGGTGAAGGACGAAATGCTGTTTGATCTCTGGGATGACCTGTTGGCCAAGTGCGGGATTCGTTCGATGCGCACTGAGAAAGAAAAAAAGCCGGAAGTTCCAACATCCGCTATGAAAGGAGATAAAGGCACTTTTTACGGAACTCCCGAAGATTTCGAGGCCCTTGTAGCAAGGTTGTTTGAGAAAATGGGATTCCATACTCGAGTGACACCAAAGTCGAACGATCGTGGAGTAGATGTCATTGCAGTTAAGGAAACCGGGCTTTCATATGAGAAGATTGCTGTGCAGTGTAAGCTCGTAAACTCTACCGTTGGCAGGCCAGTATTGCAACAGTTACTCGGTGTACTATCAGAAGATCCGTCCTATAGTCGTGGCTATGTCGTTACTAACAATCGTATGAGTAGAGATGCAGTTGCTTATCTGAAGGAGAATGGAAGGCTAGCAGCCATAGAAGGGCATGAGTTGGAACATCTCCTACGAAAGAATGAGTTGGAAGGATTAATAACGAGTGAATGAGAATTGCACATGATCTGCCATCCGCAGCGATTGAGGCGAACAGTTAGAGTAAGTACAGTAAGATAGGGTGCGATGAATCGCACTCATTATGAGGGAATCAATACCTGCCAGACAGAGACTTAGAGACAAATCCGCCTTCGGCAGACAAGTCGGGATTGACAAGAAAAAGACCCCCGGCCACAGGTGCCGGGGCTAAATATAAATGAGATTGCCACGTCGCTTCATTTCTCGCAACGACCTTTCAGAAAGATTTCTCGACTCCGCTTCCCCTTCGACCTCGCTCAGGGCTAAAGGCTGAATCGCTCAAAATGACAGACAAAGGACACAAAGGCACAAGGGTACAAAGGCACAAAGGGACAAAGGGACAGCATGGGCTGAAGCCCATCCTACGAAACTTTCTTTTATCGTTTCAGAGCGAACGTGAGTTATATAAAAAGCCGTAAGGCAATGGATTCCCGCCTTCGGGTCTGTTGCTAAAGTGGAGATTGCTTCGTCGTTTCACTCCTCGCAATGACAAACACTGCGTTTTAATGTCATTGCGAGGCCTATGAAATAGGCCGTGGCGATCTCAAATACTCCACAATAATGTTTGGCAACAAGCCCCTTCGTGGGAATGACAGTTATAGAGTATTCTTTATTTTGTTAGGGCCTCTTAGTGGTTTTGCCAATCCATGTTGATGAGATACTTGGCAGCAACTACACCGATAGAACAATCGGTCGGTAAACCCTGTGACAATAAACGCAATACTTCGAGATCAGACTTCCAGACAATATCGCCAGGGGCAAGCAGACACACCCTGCCAGGTGTATGTCTGCTATAAATCTCGTCATCCTTGAAGTAGTAATGCTGCTGGCATACTTCGGTGGGATAGGCACGCATGAATGGGGGGATATCGGCGGGTTTGAACCAGAGTTTTATTTCCCGCTCGGCATCAACACTGGTTGCTGAGGCATGGATGAGATTGTCCAAGCGTTCGCCGATCACATTACCCGCAGCATCTTTGATAGGAACAATAGTGCCTAAAGAACGAATGCAGCCCGGCTCTTTATCCCGGGCAACGTGAGGATCTGTTGGGCCGGCAATTTTTCGTATATTGGTCATCGCGTGCGGGCCCTGATAGACAATTGCTATTACCCTGCGTTTCCAGGGCTCGTCAGGATAATGAATAAGGCCTGTAATGTAATCGAGAAGTGAAGGATAGAACACTTTTCCCCGGTGCTCGGCATAGTGCTCTTCAGCAAGCATCCTGCTGACACTGACTATCTTTGTCGCGGCAAAGCGTGAGCCGGTGTGGAACTCTGAAAGTTGCGAGAGTAAAAATCCCGTCAAAGAATTCTTAAGGGCGTCCGGTTTAATCAACACAAGTGTCTGTTGGAGTTGCTCTTTGCTCATATAAAAGTCTTCTTCTGAAAAAATCTACTATGACGAGCTTGCACAGAAACGCGTTGACTTTTAGACAAAGAAGTTACAACAAACAATACAGTTTGTCAAAGAGGAATCGAGCAAGGCGATGCTAAAGCAACGAATAAACCCATCAATGAATCGATAGGCTAAAACCGACAGAGAAAATTCCCGTGTGAAACGCAAAGCTAAATATTTGTACAGACATCGTACCAAGACCACCAACGTAAAGTTGGTGGCTAAACAGGGCTACGACTGCGGGCTTGTTTGATCGGCAGACATTCCTTCAGGCTCATAGTACAGGGTTGCTTTTACGTTGCCGTATTCGTCGGGGAAGAATTCGAGTAATAAGTCTGTCATGTCTGTGGCGGCTCTTTTTACCGGCGTTTCGAGGACAGAGGCTATCTGAACCTGAGCAGCGTAACGTGCGGGGTCGCCTGCTATGTTGGGAGTTCGCCATCCCACGCCGGAAAAGACGCCTTCGTCGGAAGTGAGTTTGCCGTTTACGATGTAGAAATTCAGAACGATCTTCTCTTCATAAGATGGCGCGGGCATGTGAAAACGGTGCATTAAACATGGGATTGTTCTGCCGGAAGCTGAATATATATGCGTGTGCTCAGTGCTGTCGTGGACCCAACCGCCGGCAGGATAACACACCTGGGGACGATGGCCCAACATCGTTCGGGGCCGGGCAGTGTAGGCAATATAAACACTGACGTGCTGATTGCTGAGCTTATTTGAATACGAACGGTTCAAAAAATCGTCGGCGCCGGTGACACGTATTATATTGGGCGGGATTGGGACGTTCTGACCCGACCAGTTTCCGATTTGCAAAGGTACATTGCTAAGTGGTACGGGCAATTGAACGGGCGTCTGGACAAGACGATTCAGGCGAGAAGCCACAACACGATAGGTTACGCCGGCAGATACTAAAAGTAGCACAGCTAAAACCCAAATGAACCAGGGCGGAGCTGCGGCAGCTCGGGCACGCTTCGAGCAGGAAAAAACCAACGGTTTGTGAGAGAAGCTGTGTTGGTTCAGATACATAAAAATGTAAAACCTTAAAACAGAGTTAAAAAATAGGCTCAAAATCTGCTGCCCAAGTATAACACGATTCAGTGCAGGGAACTTAGCAGCATCGCCTCCTTGAGTTTGCCAATATATTATTGTCCAGTCTATAGTAATAATCGGCTTTTTGTCAAGGATGGTTAAGAAGCGTTTTCAGAAGTGCTCGCTGAAAATGCAGTCGATTTTCGGCCTGATCGAACATGATTGAGCAATCCGATTCGGCGATTTCATCGGTGATTTCGTAGCCACGATAGGCGGGCAGACAATGCATGATTTTTACATCTGACGACGCTGATTTTAGCAGGTCGGCATTGACCTGAAAGCCAGCGAAATCCTTGATGCGCTTTTGCTTTTGGTCTTCCTGGCCCATGCTGACCCAGGTATCGGTGTAAATAATGTCGGCGTCGGTAACCGCTGTGTGCGGATCGTTGGTCTGGGTGACACATTCGGTCAAGGAAGCATTTGCCCTTTTAATAGTCTCGGCGTCGAGTTCATAGCCCGGCGGCGATGCTATCGCCAGTTTCATGCCGAGCTTTGAAACTGCAAAGGCGAGCGAGCGGGCGACATTATTGCCATCGCCGATAAATGCAATTTTAATACCTTGTGTTCTGCCGCAGTGTTCCTTAATTGTAAGTATATCTGCCATAGCCTGGCATGGGTGGACCCAATCGGTCAGGGCATTTATAACCGGGACAGTCGAAAATTTTGCCAGTTCAGTAACAGCACCGTGCTCGAACGTACGGGCCATTATACCGTGAACATATCTGCTAAGAACTCGTGCAATGTCCTTAATTGGTTCACGCTTGCCAATACCGCCGATGTCTTCAGGTTTGACGTAGATTGCGGTCCCGCCAAGGTCGTTCATAGCAACCTGGAAGCTCATGCGGGTTCGCAAGCTGGGCTTTTCAAATAGCATAGCAAGAGTTTTGCCAGCGAGGCAGAGATCACGGCTGCCAGCTTTGTATAATTTCTTTAAGTCAATACTATCCTGCAAGAGCTGGTTTAGTTGTTCGGCGGAGCAATCATTTATGCAAAGAAAGTCTTTCATTTTTCAAGCTCGGTCATAACACTGTCAAGAATATCAATAGCCTGGTCGATCTGTTCTTTGGTGACAATCATAGGTGGCATAAAGCGAATAACGGTTTCGTTGGTACAGTTTATTCTCAGGCCTTTTTCGAGACATTTATTAACGATTTCAGTACAGGGACTATTCAACTGAACGCCTATCATCAAGCCGATACCGCGAACACTATCGATGCTGGAGTGTTTTTGTTTTAATTGGCTGAGTTTTTCCTTGGTGTACTCACCCAAGTCGGCAGCATTTTGAAGTAAGCTACCTCCTTCAATGACCTCGATGACGGCGATACCTGCGGCGCAGGCGAGGCAGTTTCCACCAAAGGTGGAGGCGTGTTTGCCAGGGACGAGAGAAGCCGCAACCTCTTCCTTTGCCATCATGGTACCGATTGCTACTCCTCCACCGAGGGCTTTTGCCATTGTCATAATGTCCGGCTCGACATCGAAATGCTGGTAGCCAAACCACTTGCCGGTTCGGCCGATTCCGGTTTGAACCTCATCAAGAATCATCACAGCTCCCTTCTCATCACAGAGCCGGCGAATCGCCTGGAGGTACTCGGCAGTAGCAACATTGATGCCCCCTTCTCCCTGGATCGGCTCGACCATTACAGCGGCGACTTCGTCAGTGAAAGCGGACTCAAGGGCCATGATGTCATTGAATGGCACATAAATGAAGCCTGGCAGTAACGGCAAGAAACCCTCATGGTATTTTGGCTGAGCGGTTGCAGTGACTGTTGCGAAGGTTCGGCCATGGAAGCTACCCTCAGCAGTGATAAATTTATATTTTTCCTGTGGAGTATGCAGGCGTGCGAGCTTCATCGCAGCTTCGTTAGCCTCGGCGCCGCTATTGCAGAAGAAGCACTTGCCGCCGAAGGCGCGTTCGCTTAAAAGCTTGGCCAATTTGCCCTGCGGCTCGGAGTAAAAGGTGTTGTCAATATGCAGAAGCTCGGCAGCCTGTTTCTGAATGGCCTGGACGACCTTTGGATGGCAATGACCCAAGCCGCTGACGGCCCAACCTGGAAACATATCCAGGATTTCGTTGCCGTCGGCATCATACATGTAACAACCCTGGCCTTTTACGATGACGCGCGGCAACCGGCCATAGTTAGCTATAACGTATTTGTCAAACAACTCAATTGTCTCCTTTGTAGTCATTTTCTGTATCTCATAATTAGTGATTTAATTTATATTTCATGGCTCAGTACCCGCCACTGAAAAAGCGGTGGCTCGGCCATGCCTTAGGCCTTATGCTGGTCAGTCTCAAATTTTTGCCTCAAAGAACAAACTTCCTGGTTGAGGCTCTCTAACTGCGTAATGATTTGTCGCCTCTGTCGTATGCTGCAAACGATGTAGATGATCGGCAAAATTAGTAAGATTAGCCAGAAGACCAGGGCAAACAAAATCATAATCACGTTGATTATGCCTGGTCCCATGAAAGATAAAATGTGAGCAAACATTCTGATACCTTCTTGCTTTGTTGAAAAGCCTCACTGTCATTTCGACCGAAGTCCCGATAACCATCGGGACGGAGTGGAGAAATCTATTCAAAAGCAGATTTCTCGACTCGCCTTCGGCTCGCTCGAAATGACATTCTAAAATCTTTTCAACAAAGCAATCCCTTCTCAATATATACCTATCGCTCAATTTCTGACAATTTCCGTTCCGAGGCCCTTGTCGGTGTAGATTTCCAAAAGCAGTGAATGGGCGATTCGGCCATCGATGATGTGAGCCTTTTTGACACCTGCGTCCAAAGCCGTCAGGCAGGCCTCGACCTTCGGAAACATAGCATCAGTAATAATGCCGGCATCGATCATCTGTTTTATCTGTGCTTCATTTAAGCTGGAAACCCAGCTATCAGGGTCATCAATATTCTTTCTGACTCCATGGGTGTCGCTTACCATCACCAGCTTTTCTGCGACAACGGCTGCTGCGACTTTGCCGGCGGCACTATCGGCATTCACATTTAGTTTGTTGCCGGCCCTATCTCTTGCGATGGAAGCAATCACGGGTATAGTACCATCGGCGCAGAGTGTTTGAAGGAGCTTTGCGTTAACATCGATGACCCTTCCAACCAAACCAAGGTCGATTTTACGACCATTCTCGCCAGCAAGGCGTAACGTCTCGGCAAATAGGACGCAACTACTGAGCGAATGCAGACCCATGGGATTGCAACCAAGCTCAGCGAGCATTTGACAGATGGGTGCATTTATTTTGTGCACGAGTGTATGCTCCACTATCGTAAGAGTTCTTTCATCGGTATAGCGTCTTCCCTGAACCCAAACGGGTTCGAGACCGACTTCGTTCATTGCCCGTGTTATGGCCTTTCCGCCGCCATGGATGATGACCGGTTGCATACCGACAGTGGCCATAAAGGCGATGTCCGTGAGCAGTTTCTTTTGCAAGTCAGTGTCATCAAGGACACTTCCGCCGAGCTTGACCACAACAATTCGGCTGCGAAAGCCACGAATATACTCCATCGCCTCAATAAGGGCATCGGCTTTTTCGATAGCTTTTTCCAAAAAAGACAAGCTCCTATATACTTCGCCTGAAGAAAGTGCAAAGTTTATGAATCAAGGAATGATTAGTCAAGTTATATTTGGGATCAGCAAGAACCACAGGCTCTACACTAAACCCTCCGGCGTTGACTGATTCTGGAATTGGCTAGGATTTGGAACTAATTCGCCATGAACCTGCTCCAGAATCAATTGAGCTATTGGCATTTCCGGGACAAGAAGGAATGTTGTCGGACCGAGATTAATCATTTCGAGTGTCAGATGCCCAGCCCAACCGGCGTGGATAGTAGGGGCAGTGAAATGCACAAGGACGCCACAGCGAGCTCGGCTGCTTTTGCCCTCAATGCGACCGGCAAGATATGGTGGACCTTTTCGGGTTGACAATTCGACCCGCTCCAGAGTCCTTCCTAAGACGAATCTATGCGGCTCTAACCTATACGGTTGGTCTTTTGTTATGATCAGCCTCTTCGAATGCTTTCTGATAAGGTCTGAGATCGCACCAGGAGAGGTTAGATCATAAGCAAAAGTACCAGTTTCTGGGACCGAGATTTCATGGCCCAGCCTAAGGTCTACAGCGGTTGTATTGTAAGGGCAATATTTCTGGTGCTCAGGATTTCTAGGAGAAGGTTCTGGATCGATAATAAGTTTACCTTCGTCGAGCGCTTTCTGGATTTCAAGATTGGAAAGGATCATCTATTAGTTTTCGACTTGGTCTGTCCTTACAGTTATCGTCTGACCGTTCTCAAATGTTGGCTGAGGAAGAGTTACCAGCACAAAGTTATCTTTAATTGGGCCACGAATAACTCTAATCCGCCCGTCAACTGTACTACCAGTAGTGGGCTCCTCGGGAAACTTGAGGTCATTTTTTTCGGCAAACAAAGAGAATTCAGTCCCATCGAACAAAATACCACGGATAGCGTATTCTCCAGTGAATTGACCTAGAGATATCTTGCAACTGAGCCAACCTTCCATATTAATCCCTTTCCTTCCTCTTTTTCTCACGTCTTAGTGTTATTGATGTTGTACCTTATTTGCCATGAACCTGCATCCCGATAAGATAGTATATAAAAGATAATTCGGCAATGAATATTACTGATTATGAGGATTTTTGTTCGTCAAACATATGCCTTGTATCATAAAGTACTTATAACAAAGGCTATCGGTATTACTAACACTAAGTGCAAAAGAGATTCTAACATTTAGAAGGTTAGTTTCGGACACAGATATAACTCGCGCTTGCAGCTATTGTTCACAAAAATGAATGCCGAAACCATATTTGGTTTATGCTAATGCTCGTTCTCGCAAGTTGTTTGCAAAGATCACGTGAACCATATTTGGTGAGGGGCGTATCGTTTTTCAGAAGAGTTACAACAGTATCTGCAGGTTAAATATGATGGCGAAAACAAGTATGGTACTATTGGCGGTGGCTCTTACGAGGATTTTTATGGGTGGGTGTGCCGGGACAAAGGAACATAATAAGATGAGTGGCGGCAATGAACAAAAAGCTGCGTTTGATGATGCCAAAAGTATTGGGGGGGTGGGGAACTACCAAAAGGCGACGTTTGCAGCGGGGTGTTTCTGGGGTGTAGAGGCGGCGTTTCGTAAAGTGCCCGGAGTCGTATCAACAGTTGTCGGATACACCGGTGGGCACAAAGAAAAACCGACGTATCGACAGGTATGCAGCGGAAGGACAGGACATGCTGAAGCGGTGCAGGTAAGGTACGATCCAACAAAGGTATCATACGAACAGCTCCTTGAGGTTTTCTGGGGGATTCACGATCCAACAACTCTAAATCGGCAGGGACCGGATGTAGGCTCACAATACCGCTCTGCAATCTTCTACCATAACGAAAAACAGCGGGCCGCTGCTGAAGCTTTAAAGAAAAGGCTTGAAAAATCCGGCAAATTCAACAAGCCAATCGTAACCGAAATCGTGCCAGCGGCGAAGTTCTACCGAGCCGAAGAATATCACCAGCGGTATTTTGAGAAGCACGGTGGAGTAGCTTGCCACCTGCCGTAAGATAATAATGCTTTGTAGGATAAAATACAGTAAGATAATGTGGGAATGCCCGAAATGTGCTGTCAACCGATCGATAGTATCAATCGTAATATTATGTGAGTGGGATTTATGGCGAAAAATAAAGTAAAGTACTCAAACTGACCAATTCTTTGTGTCATTCCCGCGCAGGCGGGAATCTATTAAAGTTTTTAGCAAATTGGATTCCCGTTTTCACGGGAATGACAAAGTGCAATATATTATTGTCAAACAGGTACTTACGTTGGTTTTCAATTAAAATCCGGTCAGTTTGAGTAAAGTAAGAAGTACAAGGGAGGTTATCCAAATGAAGGCAACAAATTTTGCGTTTGTCATTATGGTTCTTATAGGTACTACAGTTGGCAACTGTAATGAGGTTGAAGAAACTCGGCCTAAAAAAGATGTAGACGTTGAAGTCATCACTAAAGGCAATAGCGAATTTGCGCTGGCTCTCTACGAGAAGCTGCGTGATAGGAAGGGCAATTTATTCTTTTCGCCATACAGCATTTCGACGGCATTGGCGATGACATACGCCGGCGCTAAAGGTGAGACAGAAAAACAAATGGCTACCGTGCTTCATTTTCCAACTTTGCGTATGGTTGATTCACAAGCGTCTGGTGAAAGTGCGATTGAAAAGAAGACCTTGACGCAAGAGCAATTCGCACAAAGTTTTGCAAAAGTTATCAAGGACTTAAATGAGAGGGGAGAAAAAGGCAACTACCAGTTGTGGGTAGCCAACGCCCTGTGGGGTCAGCAAGGGTATGGATTCCTGAAAGAATTCCTGGCGCTTATGGAAAACAACTATGGAGGACAGTTCTTCGAGGTTGACTTTGCGGGAGCGACGGATGCAACGCGAAAAAAAATTAACGCATGGATTGAAAAGAAAACAAATAACAAGATTAAGGACATGATCCAAAAAGGTGTGCTAAATTCGATGACACGGCTGGTTTTGACGAATGCGATTTACTTCAAGGGCAATTGGGCGAGTCAGTTTAATAAGGCTCTGACCAAAGATGCACCATTTACTTTGCTCAATGGCGAAAAGCTTGATGTGCCGATGATGCACAAAAAGGCAAAGTTTGGTTATACGCAGACCGATGATATTCAGGTGCTTGAACTGCCATACGTGGATGATGAGCTATCAATGATTATTTTACTGCCGAAACAGGTCGAAGAGCTGGGTGGATTAGAAGAAACGTTGAATAATGAGAATCTTTCGCAATGGCTTAGTAAAATCAGAAAACGTGAGGTAAGCGTTTATGTGCCAAGGTTCGAGATGACAAGTCAGTTCAGCCTGGCTTCGGTACTCAAATCAATGGGAATCAAAGATGCCTTTTCGCGAGAGGCTGACTTTTCGGGGATGACGGGGGAAAGAGACCTTTATATCTCAGCGGTGATTCATAAGGCTTACGTGGATGTGAATGAAGAAGGTACCGAAGCAGCGGCAGCAACCGCAGTAGCGATGAAAATGACAGCGATCGGACCAAGCCAAACGCTGATATTTAGAGCGGATCACCCATTTGTGTTTTTGATTCACGACAATCAAACGGGAAGTATCTTATTCATGGGCCGAGTAGCCAATCCGAAAACATGATTTTAGCTACAACATTGCCTACTTATGAGACCCAGCTAAGTCCGGATCAATATAGCAAATATGTATCAATTGGGCGCGCCAGGCCGAGCCATAATAGATACGGTTGTTTCAGAGCGTGCCTGCCTGAACATGAGTCCGGCTGCAGAAGCTCTGCGTAATCGGTGGCAGGTCCCATCTCAGTGATAATGGCCTGGAGGTTTTCCCAGCTCCGTTTTTCTGGAGGTAGCTCTTCAAAACGTCGGTCGAGATGAGTGCTAACATCGAAAAGAACTTCTCTGGCGCAAGGGTGGCTCACTGATGATAGCGCCTTTTCCACATGATGGAGATAGTTAGCTTTGAGACTATCCACGTTTTGGATTCTGAGGTCATTGGTAAGTTCCTTTCCTAATATGCTGGACGCTTTCAATTATCTGATCCCAATAATCATTCATATCTGTGAGTGCTTTGCGGCCGAGCCCTGTGAGCTTGAAGTACTTTCGCGGCGGGCCATCTTCAGAACTTTCGGAATGACTTGTTACGAGGCCATCTGTCTGCAATCGAGCAAGAACAGGATATATGTTGCCTTCGCGGATCGTAAGAGCATTACTTTGCTTTAGAGTCCGCGCCATATCGTAGCCGTGAGACTGACCATTCTGCAGTAAGTTTAGAACGACAATCTCAAGCAGTCCCTTGCGAAGCTGTGTTTGCCAATTGTTCAGATTCAAGTGTCACCTCCTTTTCGTCCGGCGTAGCACAGGTTTGGTCATAAGCAAGTCCCGAATAAAAGTTTCCTAAAATTGCTTGTGAACCAAAACCGAGGGTAGTAGTAAGGGCCTTGAGGCAGTTTTGTTTTGTTTTGTTTTGTTTTGTGAAAAGCCTCATCGTCGTTCTGAGCGCAGCGGAGAATCCCAACATTTAGGGGCGACAGTGATTCTTCGATAAGCTTATTCAAAAATGACGTTGGCTCTACCTCTTCAAAAGACAAACTATAGTTTCTTAGTATCATCACGCCGAATCGCGTCACATTGAAAGATATAATTCGAGCTACGTAAACATGTGTTTGCAGTATACTGTATAACAGTACACTGCAAACGTCAATAGGGAATCTCATATCTTTTGTAAGAGATTCTGGGGGAGTGTGTGCTCCTGGTTTGATAAGGTCTTTTGTAGAAACGAGTTAAGAAATTGCAATTTCTATTGGATTTTTTGAAGAATATTCTTGAAAAAGATTAGCAAATAGTACATAATGTATTAAATGAATTAGTACAATAATACTTCATGTAGATTCGTTTGTTTGATAAGATAAGATTAATAGACCTGATGGGATTGTGGGTACAAATATCGCCTGGTTCAGATGAGCCTGTTTATGTTCAGGTGGCTGAGCAGATAAGCGAAGCGATAGCACGCGGTGAACTGTCAAGCGGTGACAAGCTTCCACCTGTTAGAAAGCTCGCAGCCGAATTGGTAATCAATCCCAATACGGTCGCCAGAGCTTACAGCCGATTGGAACAAGCTGGATTGGTCGTCACAAAAACAGGCTCGGGGACATACGTGAGCGATCCAAAGCTACGTAAAGCAGATGCGGCAGATTTCAATATACTGACCGAGAGAATGGATACACTAATCACACGGGGTCTGAACCTTGGGCTTGAACAACAAGACCTGATCGAGATGTTCAAAACGAGGGTAGAAAAGTTCACCAAAAAATAACAAGCGGGAAACAAGATGACTGAGACAGTATTAGAGTCACAGAGCCTTACAAAGTACTTCGGCAAGACGGTTGCTGTTGACCATCTGAACCTTGAGATTCCACGAGGATGTATATGCGGCTTTGTGGGGCGAAACGGAGCAGGAAAAACTACGGCCATTAAGCTAATGCTCGGCCTGCTAAAACCTACGATAGGTTCATCAAAACTGTTAGGTTGCGACTCGATGGCGCTCACACCTGTCATTCGACAGCGAATCGGATACGTGACAGAGGGACACCGATTGTTTCGGTGGATGAGCATCGGCCGGTTAGAGAAATTCCAGCGTGCGTTCTTCCAAAAGCAATGGGATGAGAGGCTCTTTGCAGATATGCTTGAATACTTTGGGCTATCAAAAAAGCAAAAGATAAAGCACCTTTCAAACGGACAGCGTGCGCAGGTTTCGCTGGCGCTTGCGCTGGCTCCGAACCCGGAACTACTGATAATGGACGATCCGACACTCGGTCTGGATGCCGCGATAAGACGTCAGTTTCTTGCGGGGATGATAGAGCTTATTATGCGAGAGGGAAGAACGGCTCTCTTTTCCAGCCATATACTCGGTGACGTTGAAAGGGTCTCGGACCGGATAGTAGTAATCGATAAAGGAAGATTACGGGCGAATTGTACGTTAGAGCAATTTCGCAACTCCGTGAAAAAAGTGAAGGTGGCTTTTGCTGATCGGGCACCGACAGAGTTTGAAATCGAAGGGCTGTTAAATTGCAGACGAAGTGAAAAAGAGCTTGAACTTGTATTGATAGGGACAGATAGCAACAGGATTAACGAATGGGCAAAAACAGTTGGAGCTGAGAAATATCAAATCGTACAAATGAATCTTGAGGACCAGTTTATCGAGTATACGGCACCAGCAAGCAAAGGTAAATTGTTCCGATGGGAGGAAATTTGAGATGCGGTTTTTAGCAATTTTGCGTAAGGAGCTTCGTGAGTGCTTGCCCTGGATAGTGCTGGCGACAGCAGTCCTGTTCGTGTTTGGTTACGTTGAATTATTTGAAAGAACGATTCCACAAAATATAGACTACCGTTACCGCCTTTTCTCGCCGTCCAATGATGTATATCCCTTCGACCTTACGAAACGGTCGTTATTGGCAGGTATGGGTCAATTACTTCTCGTTGTGTCGATCGGACTTGGTTTGGCAATGGGGATCCGGCAGTTCTGGGTAGATCACTATGCAGGAACATGGGGTTTCACGGTGCACCGATCGGTGAACAGAGAAAAGATACTTTCAGCCAAACTTACGGCTGCAGCAATAGGATTCGTTGTATCCATTGGAGCGATTTGGTGTCTCTTGTTTCTATACGCAAGCAAAGCACCAAATTTCTATGTGCCGCCTGCGAAACGAATTTTCTTCGAGGGATGGGTATATATCGTGTCTGGTTTAGTAGTCTATTCGGCAGCGGCGCTTGCTGGGTTGAGCACAGTACGATGGTATACAACAAAAATATTTGGGCTTGCATTTGCAGCGATTGTTTTGTTCGTGATGGTCTTTCAGTGGCGACTTAGCTACGCTTTTTTAGCGCTTCTGGTGGGTATCTTCGTTTTGGTTGTACAAATTACTCAGACATTTCTGAACAGGGAGTTTTAAGGAGAGGACTGCGCCATGAAAAAAGATGGTACTTTAAGACACTTAGCTGTGATTAGTCGGATTTTTATGACGGTGTTGATCCTACTGATTTTAGTTGCAATTGGGCAGTTGATAATAGGCGAAATGCTCTTTGCACATTATTACGCGGCGCGAGAACAGCAGGAAAAACTCAAGGCTGATGCAAGAATGAGAATCGCAACCTCGCAGAAGCGTATCCTGCCGGATGGCTCGATTCACTTAGCTAATCGACGAGGATACAGCAGGGCTGGAACAGATTATACAAAATTCCAAGTCTATGACGTCAATGACAATTTGGTTTGGGAAGGAATCCAAAAAGACATGCCTTATGAATATCTCGACTGGGCACAAAACCTGCGCAACTCGTGTTCCGATGAGCGGATGAGAGAGTTGAAGACAATCACATCGGAGTTTTCCAGAAATTTAGACATACCTGTTAATTCCGAGGAAAGAACCGAGGAGGTCTGGCGCTATGATGAGCAGAAGGATATCTTCGTGGGCTATAGGTATCGTCAGGGTGGGGGTAAAATAGGTTATATTAGTTCAGTGGGATTTACGGAGTTAAAGTCTGAAGCCAAACCGTTCGGTAAATCCAGGCTTTTCTCTTCATGGGTTCCACAAAATTCCTTCAGCCCAATGCTTCTCTGGCAAACGGATCATCGGTTTTACCAGATCAACTTCGAAGAACATAATGTCTCATTGCTCTTTGAAAGCACCGAGTCTGAAATCACTTTTATCAGAACACACAACTGGCCAAGCTTGTCAACAAGCAAAAAAGAGAGTTCGTCGATAGACTATCGTCCCTTGATACATTGCCTAACCAATGATGGCAAGCATTGGCTGATAATGTGGCAACCTGAACAGAGACTGACCGTAGTTTTGCCTGAGGGGCTGCATAGTAGATCGATATCAGCGACTGCAACTAAAGACAGCATCTTATTAAGGCATGAGGGCAGAGAATTGATGCCACCAGAGTTGGATTATCGCAAATCACCTAATCAATGGCAGAAATATTTTCGCGAGTATAGAAGTAAAGATCGCAAAGAGTGGATTGAGCTATACAAAGTTGACGATGAGGGGCAGCTTGAGCTTGTGAGTCGGTTTGATTGGATAAGGCCTGCTGCCCCAGTGACGGATGAAATCCAAGAAAAGGCAACGGCCCCACATAGGTTTGTGACAGCATTTTCTCCGCCGTTATATAATGTGGTTTGGTGGATTTTTCACGACAAATTGATGGAGCTAACCACATATCGAGGCTATCGAGGCAGCGGTGAGTTTGTCCGTGGGATAGTCGAAGCAACACGATGGTCTCTGCCTAGTAGCTGGTATTGGAATTGGATTGTTAGTGTGGCAACGGTAAGCATTGCTTTCCGTCATGGCTGGTCGAGGCGGACATCGCTGGCAAGATTCATTGCCTGGCTTGCATTTGTGGGGGCGTTTAACATCGCAGGTTTATTAACATATCTGGCGCTCAACCATACTACAGTGATAAAATGCCATCATTGTAGTAAAGCACGAGGATTGGACCAGGACCAATGTGTGCGTTGCGGGACAGAGCTACCCGTACCGATACAAGGAAAACTCGACCTTATGTTTTGCGCTTGAGGTCGGTATCGTTCCCAAGACCTCGGCAAGCTCGGTTGAGCCGCTTGGCCTAGTGCTCTGTCTAAGGATAAATGATGACTGTCATTCTGAGCAAAGCGAAGAATCTCAATTGATAAGGCCAGATGCTTCGCCTTCGGCTCAGCATGACAATCCCTCAAACATCCTACGACAGAGCACTAGGCACATCACAGAGAGAAATGATCATATCAAAAGGTAATAATCTCTTTCCTAGGATTGGGGGAGTCTGCTTTTTGTAAAAGTGCAGATTCGACCACACAACATGTTTATAAAAATCAACATATAGCCAATTTACTGGTTCAGAACCGTCATATAAAGCTTTGAAAATGGCCTACAGATAGGATTGTTGCTTATCTGCATCATGTTGCCATAACCCGCAGATGTGCCGCATGGCGCAGAATACGGACAAAACTTAAAGTCGATATGTCAAACGCAGTTTATCATCCAATTTCGTGAGTTGCTTTCACAAAACCGACCGGAATGTTGTTTTTGGATTTTTGGTATGATTTTTGCTCATTTCATGTTAAAAACAATCCAGAGATGCCCGGAGGGTGGGCAGAAGGAAGGGCGAATCCGGAAGGAGGATGTGATGGACAAGCCGAGCCTAGAAGATAGACTCAACGAACTGGTTAAAGAATTTGGGGAGAACATGGACCCGCAGAACAGCAAGCTGGCTAAGCTTGCGCAGCAAGCCCGAGCAAACCATGAAAAGATTCGAAAGAGCATCGACACCTTGCAGGAACTCGTGGATTACCTGCGTGTGTGCATTAAATATCAGGCTTTCGATCTGGAAGCAACACGGCGGGAAAATGAATACCTAAGAAAATTGCTTGAGGAGAACGATTCTTAGTGCTATAAGGCGTAAGAAATAAATGGCAATGAGGCCATGCGTTTCAATAAGGACCAACGGGGGAATCGCATCTGAAATCGTATACAAACGAAGATATCAGCAAAAATTGCTACGTCCCATATCGGCGGAAAATAGCATCAACAAGCTCGCTAAAGAGTACCTCCGTCTACAAAAGCACTGGTCGCCTCAAGCAGAAAGACCCATATCTGAACGAGCGACAGAGTAATACCGATGCATGGGGGTCGTTATGAGCAGTAAGGCAGTCTTTTACCAAAGCAACAAGAAAGTCGGCCGTGTTTTTTGTCGATAAAAACCACATCGAGCAAAAAAGTGCGTCCGAAAACCGAACACTAACTATATTCGGGGCATATTAACAAATGAGTATGCTCTGTAGAAAAGGCTATGGTTGTCATTTCAAGCGAGCCCCCGTCTATTCTGTCGAAGACAGAAACGAGGGTGAGTCGAGAAATCTGCATACATTGACGTTGCGAACCCAGATTTCTCCACTCCGTTCGCTTCGCTCACTACGGTCGAAATGACATCTTTTCTACAAAGCAAGATGAGTATACAATGAGGCCAAAAAAGAAGTTTGTGCCCGGTTATGCACGAGGCTTGACAGATGTCAGTATTTGAATATAATACGGTATATGTTATTGGATTTGCAGCTAATTGCGCTGTGGATTAGGAAAGGCGAGATTTTGCACTTTTGTTAGATTTAGGTTGGTGAAAGATGTTTGAGCGTTTTACAGATCGCGCACGTAAGGTAATGGCGCTGGCCAACCAAGAGGCACAGCGATTCAACCACGAGTGGATAGGGACCGAACATATCTTGCTTGGCTTAGTCAAGGAAGGCAGCGGAGTAGGTGCAACCGTTTTGAAAAACCTCGATGTGGATATAAAGAAGCTCCGGCTTGAGGTTGAGAAATTTGTCAAGAGCGGACCAGATATGGTCACGATGGGCAAGCTGCCACAGACTCCGCGAGCCAAGAAGGTAATCGAATACGCAATAGAAGAAGCCCGGTCATTGAACCACAACTATGTCGGTACCGAACATATTCTGTTGGGACTTCTTCGAGAAAGTGAAGGAATAGCAGCTCAGGTCCTAATGAGTCTAGGCCTGAAGTTAGAGGAGGTACGACAGGAGGTCTTGAACCTGTTGGGCGCGGGTGTAGAGGATGGGCCAACCGGTCTGGGCATGAAGATGGGCCCAACAGTGACACGAAAACAAAAAAGTAAGACGCCGGCACTTGACAGCTTCGGACGAGATCTGACGCAACTAGCGACTGAAGGCAAACTTGATCCGGTAATCGGCAGAAAGAGAGAGATTGAACGGCTCGTGCAGATACTGTGCAGACGCACAAAAAATAACCCGGTTCTACTGGGTGAGGCAGGGGTCGGCAAGACCGCGATCGTGGAAGGTCTGAGTCAACAAATAATCGGAAAACAGGTGCCTGAACTGCTGAAGGATAAGCGAATTGTCGTGCTGGACCTCGCTATGATGGTTGCAGGGACGAAATATCGGGGGCAATTCGAGGAGCGAATAAAGGCGGTTATAAATGAAGTCAGGCGAGCAGGGAATGTAGTCCTTTTCGTTGATGAACTTCATACTCTGGTCGGAGCCGGCGGGGCTGAAGGTGCTATTGATGCATCAAATGTGCTTAAGCCGGCTCTTGCGCGAGGGGAAGTCCAGTGTATCGGTGCTACGACTTTGGACGAGTATAGAAAGTATATTGAGAAAGACGGCGCGCTGGAAAGGCGTTTCCAGACCATAATCGTTGATCCACCTTCAAAAGATGAGACTCTTGCGATACTCAGAGGACTTCAGGACAGATATGAGGCGCATCATAGAGTCAGGTTCACAGATGAGGCTCTCTTTCAAGCTGTGGAGCTTTCAACGAGGTACATCACGGGCAGGTGTATGCCTGATAAGGCGATAGACGTAATAGATGAGTCAGGTGCGAGAGTTCGGCTGAAAAACATGACACCTCCGCCGGATCTTACCAAACTGGAAACGAAGATAGAGAAACTACAGTTAGAAAAAGATGATGCAGTCAGAAACGCTGACTATGAGCGGGCAGCGTCACTGAGAGATGAGGCTCAGCAGCTTCTTGACGATAAGACTAAACTGCACAAGAAGTGGTACGATGAGAATAAAGAGGCAACAGGGACGGTGGATGCCGAGATTATTTCTGAGGTGGTCAGTAATATGACCGGGGTGCCTCTTACGAGGCTGGAGAAGAAAGAGACTCAGAGACTGCTTGAGCTGGAATCCGAACTGCACAAGATCGTTGTATCACAGGATGAAGCTATCAGCGCTGTGGCCAAGGCGGTCAGGCGCAGCAGAAGCGGTATGAAAGACCCGAATCGGCCTATGGGCTGCTTTGTATTTCTTGGGCCAAGTGGCGTAGGTAAAACATTGCTGGCTCAGGCTCTGGCAGAGTTTTTGTTCAGCGACAGGAATGCTCTTATCCGGCTGGATATGAGCGAGTTTATGGAGAAACATAACGTAAGCCGATTGGTTGGCGCTCCTCCAGGGTATGTTGG
>Ga0315543_1002011_pt1 | contig 20679 bp, 18 predicted proteins | sample SalMarSW160210MG_2_FD_203098 | JGI IMG/M metagenome (GOLD analysis project Ga0315543, IMG submission 203098) | Salt marsh sediment microbial communities from the Plum Island Ecosystem LTER, Massachusetts, United States - Salt Marsh Sediment SW1601-210 ...
CCCAACCTTCCCCTCAGCCCTCTCATCCCGAACCAACTTCCAAAGCACAGCGACAGCACCAGGCATATCCAAATCATCATCAATCCTCGCCTCAAACTCCTTTAAATATTTCTTATTCACCTTACCATCATCCACCAACCCAACACAAACATTTTTCAACTTCTTGAAAGAACTAACAGCCGACTTAATCCCATCCTCACTCCAAGTCAAAGGTTTACGATACGAAGCAGTATAACAAAAATACCTATAAACCAAAGGCCGATACCCATCCTCCTCCAACTCCGAAACAGTCTTAATCACACCAACCGACTTCGACATCTTCCCACCCTTAATATTCAAAAACGCCCCATGCATCCAATACCGAACCCACGGCTTCACCCCAAAAGCACTCTCCGACTGCGCAACCTCATTCACATGATGAACCGGCATATTATCCTCACCCCCAGTATGAATATCAAACTGCTTCCCCAAATACTTCGACGCCATAGCCGAACACTCAATATGCCAACCCGGAAACCCAATTCCCCAAGGCGACTCCCACTCCTGCTGCCGATTATCTTCCGGTTTAGAAAACTTCCACAAAGCAAAATCAGTCTTATTCTTCTTTCCTCCCATCTTAATCCTCTTCCCCCCCTCTAAACTCTCAACCCTCAATCGAGCAAGCGCCCCATAATTACTAACTTTCGAACTATCAAAATAAATCCCATCCTCAGTTCTATATGTGAAACCTTTTTTTTCTAAAGTTTCAACCATCCCAATCATATCCCAAACATGCTCACTCGCCCAAACCCACTTAAACGGCTCAATCAAATTCAACTTCCTAAAATCCTCAAGAAACGCATCAAAATAAAAATGACTAATCTCCGACGCCGTTTTACCTTCCTTCTTTGCCGACTTCTCAAGTTTATCCTCGCCCTCATCCGCATCCGACGTCAAATGCCCAACATCAGTCACATTAATAACATGCTTCACATCAAACCCATCATAAACCAAAACCCTCTTCAAAACATCCGCAAAAACATAACTCCGCAAATTCCCAATATGCTGATACCAATAAACCGTCGGCCCACAACTATAAACCCCAACCGACTTCCCCAAAGCCACAAACTTCTCCTTCTTCCGCGTCAAACTATTATACAATTTCAACATATTCACTTCAAGAATTTTACCCTTTTAATTTTTCCCCTCTCCGTATCAAAATCAACAACACAACATTTCCCATCAACAGCCGCCCCAGGATTCAAAACCAAAGTCTTCCCAATCTTACACTTCCCATCATTCTCATGAATATGTCCACCAATCGCCAAAACAGGCTGATACCTATCAATAATCCTTCTCGTTATCTTTGAGCCAGAATGCCCCTTTAATCTTTTCCCATAAGAAGTTTTAATATCAATCTTATCTAACTTACAATCATACGGCATATTATGGAAAATAAAAAAAACTTTGCCCTCTTTATTCTCTTTCTTAAACATTTTAAATATTTTATCTAAAATCACTCGATGCCTCCTATATGCTTCGCTTTTAACATTTCCCGGAGTTGTATGTCCAAATCCTCCAACAAAAGTCATTCCATTAAACTGCGTATATGCATAATCAAATCTATGAATATTTTTATATTTTTTAATAATCTTAGAAAAAAAATCTTGCTCATACCACCTCCACCCATTATTCTTAAGCCATTTATCTTCAAGGTATTGATCATTGAGGTTAGCATAATCCAAGTTCCCAATAATACTAATAACAGGCACTCCTAAATTATTCAAACTTTTCAAAACTTTCTCTCCTGCCTCCAAGTCCTTCAAAACAAATTCCCTAACCTTTTTCTTGCCAATAACTTCCCATAATTCAACATCTTTCCCATAACAATGCTTAAACCATATTTTCCTATAATTAAATGGACAATAATCCCCAAGACTAATAACTAAATCAATCCCCTTCGCCAACTTCTTCAACTTCACAGGAAGCCTCCCATGAAAGTCACCGATTGCCAATATCTTCATAATCCATAAAAAGAAAATCAATTAATAAATCCTATGGTAAAGTTACACAAGTCAGGCGAAGCCCTCACAACAACTAAAAACCAACAACTAACTACGTCAGCAGTTACGCAAGAACTTCAACATCAAAAAAATCAGTAGCATAAACCGCCCCATCCATCTTCACATCAATATGAAACCTCACCGTACAAAGCGGCGCATCCACCGGAATCAAAAACCTCACAATCCCATAATAATTTTGCCCCGGCGCAATCGACATCTGGTCAACCCGTCCCGTCGCAATCCAACTCTCAATATCGCTCTCTGCAAGCCCACACTTTTTCTTAGCATCCGGGTCCGAAACCGTCACCACATAACTAAACTCCCCAACTTCAGCAGTTCCCCTCTCTAAATTAGTAATCCCAAACGCAACACCCCAATCCTCATTCTGCCCAATCTTCGCAATCGCATTCGGCAAATAAACAACCGTCCTCTTATCCTCGACAAACAACTTATTAATCTCGCCCTTAACCTTCTCATTCATCTGCAAAATATTCTCCGATGACCCGCTAAAAATATTCTTAACCAAAACCAATCCCAAAATCAACATAGACATCGCCAACACAATAATCACTATCGTCCCAATCGACAACTCAATCGCCCCCTTCTTCCATCTCATAGAAAACAACAGCATCCTTTATTTATAAAAGTATTCATCAACAAACTTAAAAAGTCAAATAGCTCTTCCCTAACATGGGGCGGTAGCTCAGTGGGAGAGCACATGACTGAAGCTCATGGTGTCGAGGGTTCGATTCCCTCTCGTCCCATTCGAACCCGAGACGTCGAGAGCGAAAATCTTTGCTCGAATTTTTCAAAAATTTAAAATAGTGAAAAATTTTAGAGTAAAGTTTGAGTAGATTCCCTCTCGTCCCATTCAGTAAATATAAAAACAACAAAAACCAATTACTAACAACTAATAACCAACAACCAAACCATGTCCAAACTCGCTTTCGAGGCAAAAAGAAAATTCGTTCACATTCTTGGATTAGGCTACGTAATAATATACTACGTTGCCATGAAACTTCTCGGCAGCCAAATCGCAATTCTAATTCTCCTCGCAACTTTAATTCTTTTTATCGCGATTGAATTTTTTAGAGTAATCGAACACAGAAAAATCCCAATCTTCCATTTTTTATGGCGACCAAAAGAAGAAAACACCCTCGGCGGACAAGTCTATTACCTACTCGGATTAATTATCGCTCTCTCAATCTTTGAATTTCCAATCGCAATCGCAGTAATCCTAATGACAATCTTTGGTGACATGGCAGCAGCAATCTTCGGCATCGCCTTCGGAAAACACTGGATAAAAAAATTACACGAAACAGCATGGGAAGGCATCATCGCAGAATTCGTCGTCGACCTAATCATAGGATATTTAATTATAGGCAACTGGATAATCATAATCCCAATGGCAGCCATGGCAACATTCGTCGAAACAGTTTTTCCCCACGTCGACGACAACCTCGCAATCCCGGTCTTCGCTGGCTTCATCGGCCAAACACTAAAATTACTAATCCCTTAAATCTACAGTTATTCGCGCACAAAGTGTGAAACACTAGCGAGAAAAATTTTTAGCGACAGGTGTCCATTCATAGAATGGACAGTCGCGTCGTGAGGCGAAGCTCACGATAATTTTTCTCGCAGTAAATACGAAACTTTAGTTTAGTATGCCCCAACCAATATTAAAATAAATTTGTGAGGGTATCGCAAAACAAGTTTTTGTCCTGCAAACTTTTTTCTAAAAAGATTGCAGTGGGGAATAGGCCACGTTCTGTCAAACTTCGTTACTTATACACGAACAGTTTGTGCTAACATCAGACTAAGCTCGCGAAACTGCGATTGCATCAGGCAGGATGCTCGTTCCACATTTATCGTCTCTATACCAGAGCCACGCCTCTCGACGCTATGCTTTCACATATACCTTTGTCTTTAATGAACTAAATCACTAAAGGATGCGCGGACCTTCCTCAGCACCAGAAATCATTTTACATTTCCTTGGTCTTTAAACCGGCACCGACAGTTAGCTTCCCCACTCATAGTAACAAGTTACTACAACAAGCAACGCAAGAATACATTTATAAATTTAATTACTCTACAAAAATTATGAAAAAACTATATCTAATCCACGGTTGGGGCGGCTCTCCCTCAAGCGAAGGATGGTTCGGCTGGCTCATTAAAGAATGCAAAAAAAGAAACATCGAAATAGAAATCCCAAAAATGCCAAATACAAATGAACCAAAAATAAAAGAGTGGGTCGACAAATTAAAAGAAGTAGTCGAAACCAATAATGAAATTTATTTCGTAGGTCACAGCGTCGGATGTCAAGCAATTTTAAGATATTTAGAAACAATAAACTCAAACATCAAAATAAAAGGAATAGCACTAATAGCACCCTGGATGCACCTGGATGAGCAAACCATAAAAGAAGAAGGAGAAGAAGTCGAGGCAATCGCAAAACCTTGGATGGAAACGCCAATAGATTGGGACAAAGTCAAATCCCATTCAAACAATTTCATCGCAGTTTTCTCAGATAACGACCCATACGTCCCAATCTCCGACGCAGAATTTTTCAAACAAAAATTAAATACACAAACAATAATAAAACACAATGAAGAACATTTCAATGAAACCCAGGAAATCCCAGAACTTCTAAAATTATTCAAACAAAACAAACCATAATCACAACTTTCTCTTCTTCCCTCGCTTCTTCTCAACAATATTTTTAACCTTAAAAGAAAACAAAAAGAACCCGAACATCGCTAACCCATAAAACAAAAATATAAATTTAAACGGCAAAAACAACAACAACAGCGACGGAAATAACCTACTAACAAAATGATTTACATCAATAGCGGTGTTATACGGACCATAAAATCTCAATTCTTCTTTCCCTTTTAAAATATCAAAAAAGTAAGACTCCGTCGTCGCCTCCAGCATCGATAAACCTATACTTGCAAACACCAGAACTAATAAAACCAAATAAATATTCCCAACAAAAAAACAAAAAATAGCTATCAAACATGGAATCAAAAACCCAATCTTAAATATTTTTTTAAACCCAACCTTCCCAGCCAACTTTGAAAAATGATATGAAAAAATTATCAACGGAATAGCAATCGCAAACAAAAAGTACCCAACCCACTTTATATGAAGCCCGTTCTCGATGATAAAAACCGGAATAAAAATATAAATCAACGACCACCAAAAATTAACCCCTCCACCAAGGATATACGCCAACCTCCTATCTTTATCTTTAAAAAAGTCCTTAAAATTTCTTAGAACATTAGGATGTTCTTTTTCCTTAATCCCCGGGTCCCTTATTCCCGATATTTTAAAAAATAAAAGAGAAATCAAAATAAAAATAGCAGAGAGAACAAAAATCAAACTAATCCCATATTTTTCAGAAACAATTCCGGCAATCAAAGGTCCTATCAGCCACGCAAGATTCATAAAAGTATATATCAGTCCCTCATTCCTCGAAAGCTGTCTCTTACCAGAATCCTCCTTAACCAAAATTCCAAAACTCGTTATTCTCAAAGTATGCAACACCGTCACAAGAACAGCTATTAAAACCACAAAATAAAAATTAGTATTAATCGCAAACAACAAATAAGAAACAAAAAACAAAACAAGAGACAACGAAAACAATTTCGTCTTACTCGACCTCTCAATCAGCGTCGTTATAAAGAAAAAAGAAACGAACGAAACCAAAGTCAAGAACGTAGAAATAAATCCAACAATCGAAATATTATGAACAAAACTATCAAGATAAACCGCCCAAATTGTATCAGTAAAGGAAAAAGCAATCGACAAAACAAAAAGAACAATAGCAAGTTTCGCCATCTTAGTAACCACCATCCCCTTCTGCCTCCTCAAAATAAAACTCATCCCGAACATAAAACAATCAAGATTTTAAATCTTTAGAATTATATCAAAACAAGAACAGTATAAGAAACCACCAACTCATTCAACAAGTTGAACAAGTCAATCTTTTCACTCAGTTCGAAACAAGTTCTCCCCTCGTTCAAAGATACAATCTAACTAAGCAAATACAATTATAGCTTTTAGTAGACGCGGACTGAACAAATCGCGTGAGCTCAATGCTTACATCCCGTCTCTATCAACGCAGTCTTTTACTGCGGCATATGTTGATTCGTTTTGCGGACCGCTTCGTGCTTAGATGCCTTCAGCGCTTATCGGTTACAGCGTAGCTGCCCAGCCTGCTCATAACAACTGGTAGACCAGAGGCTGCGAACCCACGTTCCTCTCGTACTAAAGGGTCCTTCCACTCAATCAACAACACATCTAGTAGATATCATACAAACTGTCTCACGACGTTCTTAACCCAGCTAACGATCCCTTTTAATGCGTGAACTCCGACACCCTTGGATGCTTGTGCACATCCAGGATAGGAAGAGCCGACAGCGATGTACCAAACCGCCCCGTCAATGTGAACTATCGGGGGCGACAAGCCTGTTATCCTTGAGGTACCTTTTCTGACGTTTACCTGGCCCATTAAAAACCATGGTAAGTTCGTTAAGCCCGACTTTCATCTCTGTATTCCTTGCTTTTCAAAATACAGTTAGACAAGCTTTTGCCTTTACACTCTACTCCAGGTTTCCGAACTGGATGAGCTTGTCTTTGGGCCCCACAGATATCTTTTCTGCGGGGTGCCGCCCCAGCCAAACTGCCCGCCAATTGCTGTCCCAAATAAGGTTAGTGGACTTATTAAAATTGGGTAGTGTTACACTTTCGCTCCACTTGAGCCGAAACTCAAGCTTCAACGCTCCTACCTACTCTAAGCAATCATAATAAATTCGCAACAACAGGTTGCAGTAAAGGTCTACAAGGTCTTCGCTTCCCACTAGACGACACCGGCCTTTTCACCGGTAAATGATTTCGGAGGGTGCAAGTTAGGGACAGTGACAACATCGTTAAGCCGTTCATGCACGTCGCCATTCAGACGACAAGGCATTACGCTACCTTAAGAGCCTCATAGTTAGGCCCGCCGTTTGATGGGCTTTCATCGCGTTGAAACGCGAGTTTAGACACCACCACTGGGCAGACTTCACCAAGCATACTTGTCCTTTCGGAGCTGCGCTTAGCTACGTTTTTGGTAAACAGTCGTGCCATCCTTGTTACTGAGATCTACTCCCCCATACAATGAATCATACAAAAGAATAGACATCCCTTCTACCGAAGATACGGGACTATTTATGCCGAATTCCCTTAACTTGATTAACCCTTCACGTCTTAGCCTTCTCAGCTAGAGTACCAGTGCCAGTTCTTGGTACTGCTCGCTACTTTCTATTTCTCAAACTTTTCACTGACTCTTGAACTCAGCAGATTTAGGATAATTCTTTTGCTTCTCTTTATTACAATCCACAAAATTCTCATTCCTTATACCTCTCGGCATTCCACTTATTCGAAAGCGATTCAAGAACTTAACAAAAACAGCAAGTACAGGAATATTAACCTGTTATCCGTCGTCGTATTCAGTTAAGATACAACTTAGGTGCAGACTAACCCTTGGCTAATTGATAGTGCCAAGGAAACCGTACTCTTTCGACGTCTTTCGGTTCTCAGAAAGATCAGATCCTACTCCCGCCAGGATTCTCATTACTAGTCGTTCCACTCCAACTTACGTTGAAACTTCAACACAACTAATACGCCTGCTTACCATAACATTCTTAACAGAATGTATCCGAAGTATCGGTAGTTTGCTTTAGCCCCGTCCATTTTCAGTGCCCCTATTCTCAATGGGTGAGCTGTTACGCTTTCTTTAAATGATGGCGGCTTCTAGACCTACATCCCCACTGTCTCAGAATAAAGACTCCCTTCGTTACACTTAGCAAACATTTTGGGACCTTAACTTCGGGCTCCCTTGTTCGGGTTTCGTAACGGTATCTTGCACACCGTCGCTGTCTCAAGCATTACGCAGTTTATAGGTTCTGAGTTAGAAAAATTTCCGTAACAATTATGCTCTGCAAAATTTATCTGTACTTTACCCCATAAACAAACTGTGCTCAACTATACCTAGGCATATTTCAGCAGGAACCAGCTATCGCCAGATTAGAATGGCTTTTCACCCCTATTCCCAAATCATCCGAGTACATGCACGTAACACCGGTTCGGCCTTCCATTTCTCTTTCAAAAAACTTCAGCCTGTTCAGGAATAGATCATCTGGCTTCAGGTCTTATCCTTGTGATTAACGCATTTTCATACTCGCTCTCGCTTCGGCTTCCTTAATTAACCTCACCACAAAAATAAACTCCCTGGCCCGTTCTTCAAAACGTACGTTACAACCTCGTAAGGCCGTAACCATCTTGTAACTATTAGATTTCAAGTCTTTTAACTCTCTTGTGAGAGTACTTTTCAGCTTTCCCTCGCGGTACTCGTTCGCTATCGGACTTAAATTACTATTTAGGGTTAGGAGTTAATTCTCCCATATTCAGACGACTAATCCAAGTCGCCCTACTCTTTTCAATGGCTCAACATATCAGCTTCGTTTACGGGGCTATCACCCTCTAAAGCAGAACTTTCCAGTTCACTTCAACTCGCCAACTTAGTTAAGTACCAAACCACATTTCTATTCTCTTTTCAAAGAAAGATTCAGCTTGCCCTGTTTCCTTTTCGCTCGCTGCTAATAAGGAAATCATTATTATTTTCTTTAGACAATTTCCGAAGAAATTGGCTTCATGAAAATACTTGTTATTTTCTTTTCCTGCCGGTACTAAGATGTTTCAATTCCCGGCGTCACTTTGCCTCTCGGCATAATTAAATGCGTTTCGCATTCGGAGATCTCGGGGTCAAAAGTCGCATGCACCTCACCCGAGCATATCGCAGCTTGCCACGTCCTTCATCAAAATTTAAGCCAAGCTATCCGTCTAATAGTTTGATCTGTCTTTACTTAATCAAATCATTTATCCCGTTAGATAATCTCAAAAACTATCTAACGGGATGTCTTTAGTGATTTCTTATACTGTTCTCATCGAATATAAACCCCATCGCCAGGGCATTCTCGAACTCCCCAAACCAGCGTCGCTGAATTCAGTTCATCGTTAATTTTTTTAAAAGCTGATTTGCTTTCTCGTCGTCAAAAACGGTGAGTGTGATTAATAGCCAACCATAAAGATGGCATTTTCTGATTTTTCCAAATCATCCCTAACTGTCTCATATATTGAAGTGTTGGTCTCATGATATCCATGTTTCGACACATTGGATAAATAAATCCCAGCCAATATCAACGGAATTCCAACCAACCCAACTAATCTTCCAGACCTTTCAGCATCATCTGCCAAGGGAGGTCTATAAAATCGCGATTTGTCTTCTTCTGCCATGTTTCATTTCCTCCTCACGATATTTCTTCGTGGGGCGCATGGACCCACCGGGAGTCGAACCCGGACCTCCTCGGTGCAAGCGAAGTATTCTACCATTAGACTATAGGCCCTGTTTTAGCCTATCGTCTCCATTTCGAAAGCTTTTCGAAATCGCTCCCGAGTTAGACTATAGGCCCACTTTCCGGCACCAGAGTCTATCCCGCACCAGACGCAAAATGAAACCAGATGACCATTCAGTTGCTTAATATAATTTAGGTTTCCTCAATCAAGAGAAAACAATTTTAATTTATAGTAGTTTAGTTTTGCAGGAAAATTTTTCGCAGTGTGCCTTCGCACATAAGAAAAATTTTACAAAAAAATAAACACTAGAAATTAAAAAAAGGAGGTGATCCATCTGCAGGTTCCCCTACAGATACCTTGTGACGACTTAACCTACCTTGTCATGAAAAGATTCTTCCCAAAAGGGCTTCATCCCTACATAACTCGGTTGGTTTGACGGGCATTTCCTTTTTCATTAATAAAATTAATTACTTGGTTCCCCACTTAGCAAACGGTTTTCCCGTACTAAGCGAGCCCCAATGCATCATAGATTTTAACTCACGAATTGTTTCAAAATCGATTGGTTCGACAAACGCCAAATCAATAATTTTCTTAAACAACTCGAAATCTCGTTTTCGACTCGCAATCTTCGGAGGGTTCTTCTCAAAGAAAGGGATTATCTTTTTGACAATATCCTTCTTATTCTGAACCTCAAATCGATAACAAAGAGAATGATTTTTCCTCTTATCATTTTGGATATAGACATTCCCACATCCAAAAAATTCTTTTAATTCATAAAGAATCTCTTTATCTTGATGGCGAAGTTTTAAACTGAATTTAAGTTCAATTTTTGCCCGTCGATTTTTATTCGGATTAATCCGAATATTAAACGAGCCCTCGCCATCCACGAGTCCAACGATATAGTTATTATCTAGCATTAGGTTTATCTCCTTCACCATCTTTCGATGATTACTATGAGATAAGCTGACTTCCTTCTTAATATTTTATTTTGCCTCTTAAAGAGGTGCACTTTATTATTAAGTTAGGATCTCCCAAGGTCACTTATAAAACTATTTCACCCATCCAAGTTAGATTTAAAAATTTCACTGTTGATTATTTCCATAATCTACCATTGCGAAATTTTACTGAAACTTCTTCTTACCACCGACCCGATTAAGAATCGTTTCATCTAAGTATTACTACCATTCATTACTGAATACTAGGCTGAGTTTTGCCTCAAGCCCTCCAGCGTTCTCATTACTGAGAAAGAAATTAGTCAAATTTCCAACGCCTACTATTTTGGCTACGCTCTTTTCTTGGCAGAAAAGAGGAGTGGATTTTCACCACTTAGTTCTAAAAGCTGCTTGGCACATTTATTTCGGTGTGTGCAAGAGACAGGGACTTATTCACCGGACGATGCTAACATCCGATTACTACGAATTCCAACGTCATGAGGGTGGGTTGAAACCCTCAATCTGGACTGAGATATGCGTTAAGGGATTAGCTTCTCCTCTCGGAGTCGCACCCCATTGAACATACCATTGCCGCGCACGTGTAGCCCAGGGGATTAGGGACATATACACCTAACGTAGCCCGCACTTTCATCCTTGTTGCCAAGGCAATCTCGATAAAGTACCCATTTCTGTAGTAATTAACGACACGGGTCTCGCCTGTTACTTGATTTAACAAGTCACTTCACAGCACAGGCTGAAGTCGGCCATGCATCTCCGCTCAGCGTGTCAGGTAAGCCCTTCGGACTGACCTTCATCCTGCTGTCGCTCCTGGTAAGGTTCTGAGTGTAGAATCTAATTGAACCGTACGCGTCACTCGTTGTATGTCTCCCCGCCAATTCCTTTAAGTTTCGATCTTGCGACTATACTTCCCAGGTAGCTCACTCTTCGCCTTCGCTTCAGCACCGAATCCTCCCGAAGAGGGCCCGATGTTTAGTGAGCAGTGTTTACTGCCAGGACTACACGGGTATCTAATCCGTTTTGCGCCCCTGGCCTTCATCCCTCACTGTCAGATTCGTCCTCGTAAGGTGCCTTCGCTCATCGTTAGTCCACCGAGGATTAACACATTTAACCGCTACCCCCGGCGTACTCCTTACGTCTACCGATCTCTAGTTCGCCAGTATCTCCCGCAAGCCCCACGCTTGAGACGTAGGATTTCACAAGAGACTTAACAAACAAGCTACGGATGTTTTAGACCCAATAAAAAGGGATGCCACTTGAACTGCTGGTATTACCGCGGCGGCTGGCACCAGTCTTTCCCAGTCCTTATTCTCCCACATTTTTACAGTGAGAAAAAGTTTTTCTAAAAGAAAAACACTTTGGTTCGCTTTATCACACTTGCGTGCATTGTAAAAGTTCCGCGACTGCTGCACTCCGTAGAGCTAGGAATAGTGTCTCAGATTCCCTCTCCGGGCAACTCCGCTAAAAGCCCGTAATGATCATCGCCTTGGTAGGCAGTTACCCCACCAACAAGCTAATCATCCGCAGTCTCATCCTTAGGCATATGTTTCAAGGTAGTCGCGTTCCAGCGACAAACCTTTATCAAGTATTAGCCTCAGTTTCCCGAGGGTATTCTTGACCTAAGGGCAGATTAACTACGTGTTACTGAGCAGTTTGCTTTCCTAAGATAAATCAAAGAAAAAACTTGCATGTCTAAACCCAAACCAAATAGCTGCATCCTCCAGCAGGATAAACTGGAATTAAACAAAAATGTTTATTTATGAAATTAAATTTCAAACCCTTTTGCTTTCAAAGATTAAAGGTAACCTCTGAAAATTTGCTATTATTAAAATAATATCTATATACAATAGAAAGATCGCTCCATTGCTTTAAGACATAACTAGAATGGTCATCTTCACACTCGACACAACGATCGGGCACTCATTCTAGCCTCAAAATTATCAATTGAAGCTTTGGATATTATCTCCAAAGTTTTCATTTTGTAATACTACTGACAAAAATCAGTTTATAAATCTGTCGCTAATTCAAAAGTATTTTACCGACGAACAAAAAAAGATTTACCAACTTTCCCAATCTCAAAAACAATCAACCCAGAAAGCCCTAACAAAACACAAAGCCCCAACTGAAATCCAGAAAGCACAACAAACCCAAATACACTTCCAAGCAAAGTATAAATCGCCAACAAATGCAACCCACCTGAAATCAAAACAGAATAAATCAAATACTTGTTATTCAAAATCCCAGTCTTGAAAATCGAAAGATGAGACTTGCAAGAAAAAACAAAAAACAATTCAAAAAAAATCGCCGTCGTTATCGCCATCGTCTGAGCAACCTTCAAATTAGAATTTATCAAACCATAATTAAAAACCCAAAGTGATGCAATAACCATCAAAACCCCAGCAACCAAAATCGCCTGCCAAACACCTGTCAACAAACCATCATTCTTTGGCCCCCTCTTCATAACATTTTCTCCAGCAGGCTCGACAGCCAAAGCCAACGCCGGCAGAGAATCAGTAACAAGATTCATCCACAAAATCGCAAGCGGCAAAAACACAAGTGGCAAACCAAGAACCAAGCCCATCACAACAATAAAAACTTCACCAACATTCGCCGCCAACAAAAATTTAATAGACTTCTTTAAATTATTAAAAACCCGTCGCCCCTGCCGAATCGCCCGAACAATCGACGCAAAATTATCATCAAGCAAAACCATATCAGAACTATCTCTCGCAACATCACTCCCACGAATCCCCATCGCAATCCCAATATCCGCTCTCTTTAAAGCCAAAATATCATTAACTCCATCACCAGTAACAGCGACGGTTTCATTCTGCTTTTTCAAAATTTCAACAACTTTCAATTTTTGTTGCGGTGTAATCCTCGCAAAAATCGTCCTCGTTCGAACAACATCATGCCAACCCTTATCGTCCAACCTATCCAACTCCCGTCCCTCAACAACCTCACCATTAAGTCCAATCTTTGCGGCAATCGCCTTCGTCGTCAAAGCCGAATCTCCAGTAATAATTTTAATCTTGATTCCAGCCTCAATGGCCTCACGAATCGCCTTCTTAACTTCCATCCTCGGCGGATCAATCATCCCAACAAAACCAGCAAACACTAAAAGATTCTCAGCCTCTTTCTGTTCAATCTTAACAATCTGCCTAAATCCAAAACCAAGAACTCTCAACCCAGAACTCTCCATTCCAGTATAAATCTTCACTAATTCTTTTTTCCTCTCCTTCGTCATCAATTGAATCTTCCCACCAATCAACTCCTTCGTGCATTTCTCCAAAACAAAAATCGGCGCACCCTTAACATAACTCGTCTGAATCTTCCCAGCTCGACGAACAATCGACATCATCTTCCTCTCAGAATCAAACGGAAACTCCTTAACCCGAACATTCTCCTCGGACAAAACTTTCTTACTTAATCCAAAATCTTTCGCAACCTTAATCAACGAAACCTCTGTCGGGTCCCCAAGAATATTATCTTTTTCATCTCGAGCATTATTACATAAAACCCCAATCTTCAAAACCATCTTCGCATCTCCAGTCAACTGCTCACTACCAACAGTCAATTGTTTGCCCGAAGCGTAAATTTTATCGACGCTGAGCTTCTCCTCAGTTAGCGTCCCAGTCTTATCGGTGCAAATCACCGTCGCTCGCCCCAAAGTCTCAGCCGCAGGCAAACGCCGAATTAAAGTATTAACCTTATGCATCTGTTTAATCGCAACCGCCAAAGTAATCGCAATAATAGCCGGAAGAGCAGAAGGAATAGCCGCGATAGCCAAACTCACAGAAATCAAGAACATTTCAAACACCCCAACTCCAAAATAAATTCCAATTCCAAAAACAAAAGCAACCAATACTAAAATAGCAATAGAAACATTCCGCGAAAAAGTATCAATCCTTTTCTCTAAAGGCATTATCTCATCCTCGGTCGTCTGCACCAACTCCGCCAACTTCCCAAACTCAGTCTCAGACCCAGTCTCAACAACAACAGCCGTCACTTTCCCGCGAACAACATTTGTCCCAGCATAGAGCATATTCTTTCTATCCGCCAAAACAACATCCTTCCCTAATGTTTCAACAATCTTATCAATAGGAAAACTTTCACCACTCAAAACAGCTTCATTAACCTGCAAATTTTCCAATTCTAAAATTCTACAATCAGCCAAAACTTGGTCTCCCGCCTCAAGCAAAACAATATCACCCGGAACCAAAAACTTCGAATCAATTTCTTTATGAACTCCATCCCTCAAAACCATAACCTTGTATCTCAAACTTCGTCGCAACTTCTCAATAATCTCTTCCGCCTTATACTCCTGCACAAATCCAATCACCGCATTCAAAATCACAATCACCCCAATAACACAAGCGTCAATCCAATGTCCCATAACTCCCGACATAATTGTCGCAACAATCAAAATATAAATCAACAACGAATTAAATTGTCTCAACAGAAGCATCAGCCGACTTTTCCTTTTATACTTCCTCAATACATTTTTCCCAAACCTCCCAAACCTCTTTTGAATTTCACCGTCGTTCAACCCATTCCCAGAACTCCCAATTTTCTTCAACACCTCTTCCGAAGACTGCGAATGCCAATCCATAAAACACTAAACATAATCAGAATTATAAAGTTACCTAAACTCCCTCAATAGCCCCTTCCCCAACTAAAATACTTTCCTCATCATCGACCTGCAGCCCACGACCCGCGACAACTGACTTCGCCTCTTCATCAGCTTTCTCGGCAAGTTCCCTCATCTTCTCCTCAATCGCACTCTCCCCACTCTTCAACTCCCTCTCTTTCTTCTCTCTCGCCAACTTCTTCTTCCTCGGCTCTTCCAAAATCAATTCCTCTCCAACAAAATCCTCCAGCGACGGCAACGGCTTATCAATCTTATGCGCCTTCATATACTCCCGAGCCATCAACCAAAAAAACAACCCCATTGACTTATTCGATTTATTGTTCCCAATCATCACAACATCAACATTCGCAGTATGATTATTAGTATCACAAATCGCAGCGACGGGAATTCTAATATTTTTCGCATCGGCCAACGCATTCTTGTCCATCCACGGATCACAAATTAAAATCATCTTCGTCTCAATAAAATTATCCAAAACAGTATTAGTCAAAACGCCACTCGGATATTTCTTTGTGAAAATCCGAACCCCAGTCAACTCAGCAAACATCTTCGTCGCTCTCCATCCCGCCTCTCTCTTGCAAACCAAAATCCAATCCTTCGGTTTAAATTGTTTCACAAAATCAATCCCATCCGCCAACTTCTTATCAACCAACAAAGTATTCAAAATCGCCAGCCCATCCAATCGCCTCCGATAAACATACTTCCTCATCGTCGGCGTAATAACCTTCGTCCCCAAATACGCCGCTGTCTTAATATAATCTTCAAGAGGAGTCAAAATCGTCTGATCATCTTTTTTCTCGCCATCGCTTACACTTAACGTCTTTTTTTTCTTATCAGGTTTTTCAACCACCTCTTGTTTCTCGAGACTATCACCTACAATAACATTTTCAATAATTTTTTTCTTATCTTTAGTTACCATAGTATAATTCCGCTCAGGAGTTTAAGCTACTACTTGTTTCCAAGCCCCGCACCTGATACGTATAACTGAAGAGAAATTTGACTATATAAGTTTACCTCATCTTCTCTATTTTCCCAATTCTCTTCTTAATCCCAACAATCTCCGAATCCTCCTCAATATTAAAAATCTTCTCCAATATAACCAACCCAACAAACACAAGAACAAATGTAAACAAAAATCCCTCAATACTAAGTCGCTTTATCTGAGAAACGTCCAAATCAAAAAATAAGCCATGAACAATCATCAAAGCCGAAGCAACCACAGAAAAAATAATCGTCGCAAAAATCTTCTTCTCGAATCTCCTCTTCATCTTAAACTCCGCTCAATCTCCATCACCCTCTTCAACTTAATCAACCTCTCCCGCCCCCAAATCCCACACTTGATAAACTGCCCACCAAACCCGACACAATAATCCGCCAAAATATCATCCATCGTCTCCCCGCTCCGATGCGAAAAAATCATCACAATCTTATTCCTCTTGCAAAACTCAACAACTTTCTTAACCTCTAAAATCGACCCAATCTGATTCGGCTTCACAATCATCGCGTTAATAACTTTCCCTTCAACCGCCCGACGCACCAACCTCAAATTCGTCGTCGTCAAATCATCCCCAACAATCAACACTTTCTTACCAATAACCCGTTTCTCGTCACCCGTTACCGAACCAAGAAGACTTTTGAACCCCGAAAAGTCTTCTTGGTTTATCCCATCCTCAACATAAAAAATCCCAAACTTCTTCACAAGTCTTTCAATATAATCCGCCTGATCAACCTTGTCCCGAATCAAATCCTTATTCTTATACATATAATACCCGCCATCATAAAAACTCGAAGCCGCAACATCAACCCCAATCCGAACCCCAAACTTTTTCCCAAGCCCCTTCAAAATTTCAAGAACCTCCTCATTCGTCTTCCCCGTCATCCAAGCCCCCTCATCATTCCTCTTGCCAGATTTCAACAACTTCCTCGCAAACTCATACGCCCTCAAATTCACAGTCACAGCCCGAGCAAAACTCTTCTCTTTAGGAATCAACAAAAACTCCTGAAAATCCGGACGCTTCATATTGACCAACTTCGAATGCAACCCGCCTCCAATACAATTCCCAACCGGCATCGGCATCTTCGGCTTCAGCCCATCATTAACATCATCATTAATAAATTCCCACAATTCCTTTTTACAATCAGCCGCCGCCGCCTTCAAAAAAACACCCTCGACAACATAATTAACATTCCCGCCAAGCCGTCCATACCTCGCCTCAAACTTCCGCATCAACTCAACGACAACTTTCAAATCATCAACTTTCCTAATCTTAAAATTTTTGTGCTTCAAACTCCGACAAAAAACCTTCAACATCTTCAAGCTACGACCAACCCCTTTAGAATTATACGGCTCAACCTCACTCTTCCCCCTCGACTTCCCCGACGGCGCCGAACATTTAAACCGCCCCTCATAACTATTAATCTCAATCTCAATAGTCTTCTCTCCCCGCGAATTCCGAATCACCCTCGGCACCACCTCTCTAATAAACATACCAACAAAAACAAAAGAACATTAATAAAACTTACTGACCATTCTCCAAATCAAAACAAATCCATTGTATAAATAATAACTTATATTGTCCAGGTCAGCAAATAAATTTTTTAGCGACAGGTTGTCCGGCTCAAAGGGAGAGGACGGCGCGTTAAGAAAAATTCATTTGCATTATATCGTGAACGAAGTTCACTAAAATAAGGAAGGTCACAGCGAAGGAAACCTTAGGTTTCGCGCTACTCAAATTCTTCATCAACCTTTTCATCAACAATAACCTCGTCAGCCTCGGGTTCCTCGCCAGAATCAGCCAATCCCATCATCTCACCACCCTCGGAAATATCTTTCTCTTCTTCCCTCTCAGCCCGAATCTTCTCTGCGTCAGAAACCTTACTCTCTTCAACTTTAATCTTCTCAATATATTCTTCTCTTTTTTTAGGCATCGGCCTATTAACAGAAATCGGCAAAACCCCAGAATCCAACTCTTTCTCCGCAATCTTCAAAGGGTCATAATTAACCTCGTCCAAATCCTCCTTGCTCATATCAACCAAAATCGGCGCATCCATCGAAATCTGCAAACCTCTCGCCCCAATGATTCTCGCCCTTTCATACTTCGAAAACTCCTGCTTCACCATCAATTCAACATCCCCCTCGTCAAAACCATATCATAAATATCTTTACAAGTTAATTGATTCAAAACATCAGAAGTCCTTGACGCCGCCAAAATATACCAATAAACCCAATTCGCCTTTTTTTCTGTCTTAACCCCAACTTCCCTCAAAAAATTCCTACCATTATCATTAAGCTCTCCACAAGAAAAATCATCAGTTCTATAAACACCACTTTTATATAATATATCAACCATATCGGATCTATCAACATTTTTTACCAAACCTGAAATAGGACTACTAGTAGAAACATAATCAAATCCATCAATACCCAAGGAATTTTTAACAATCCTCACAACATCTAAACTATCTTTGACTTCCATCATCCAAACACATACTCCCTAATTTTAGGAAACAGCTCCGTCCATTTATCTTCAACTAACTTTAAAATATTTTCCATATCCTTAACATTAATAACCCCAGCCTTCCCCTTCTGCATCGCAGTAATTCTCGGCTCACCATTATTATCACCAACTGCAACGCTCAACCTAAAATCAGAAATAAACTCTTCCTCTTTCCCAACATCAGCAACAATAACATCGCCAACCTTGTGAAAAGTCATGTTAAAAGACAAAGCATCTTTATTCAAAGGGATAGAATTCTTACTAAAACCCTTCCCAACAACACCACTCTCAACATCGTAAACCGGCATCTTCGCTTTCCCAAGAGCAATCAAAGCCGCAAGCCCGGCAACATCCAGCAAATTCCCGTCGTCATTAATCGCAATAATATCAACAAAAACCTGCCAAACTTTCTCGCCCTCTTTAATGCACAACTTCTTAAAATCAACAAACCCGCTCTCACGAATTCCCCTGTCAACAACACGACTCAACTCGACCGCTTCAATCCCAGGCCTGCCAATATCAAATTCATTAGACGCCATCGGATGCAATTCGGCACTCGTCATAAAAGTACCAGCATCAGGAGAATCAGGATATGGCACAGCCACAGCCAAATGCACTCCAGCATAAACCTCAGTCTTCCCAAACTTAACTCTCACACTCGCCGCCGCATTTTTACTAACCCCATGCTCCACAACAATATCACGATAATCTCCAGCACCACGTCCATCCAACCGCTTTCCATCCCCCAGATACTCGACAATCTTATCCCGCTGCAAATTAGACATAACATAATCACCCATTTTACGCAGCCGTCCTCCCAATAGTAATTCCGTATACTTCATTTTCAAGTTCACAACGAGATACTAAAAACTTTCCCTTAAACCTTCTCGTTAATAAAGAATCAGCAAATAACATAATACGCCTATTATTTTTATCTCTATTCTCTAAACGTAAAATATCCCCCGTCCACATTTGATTTATTATATTATAAATATCATTTATTTCCCATTCATTAAAATAAATAGAAAAATATGCTTCACCCATTTTTCCCTCCTGTCATCTGTCGTCTATCGTCTGTCGTCTCACGAAGCGCATCAATCTGAATTTTCAAAACATCCTCACAAGCTTTCTTCCCCATCTCAATCGCAGCAGTCAACTCGCCCAGCGAAATCTTCCCATCCAACTGCAACAAAGCAATACTCTTACTTCTCGACGTAACAGCCAGCGGAATATCAGTCGAACCCTCACCATCTTTAAAATCCTCTTCCTCTTTATCAACATCAACAACCAAAGTCTTGTCAATTTTCCCGACGGCAATCGCAGAAATCATTTCTTTCATTGGAATCCCAGCATGAGCCAAAGCAATAGCTGCCGCATTCAGACCAGCAACCCGAGTCCCGGCATCAGCTTTCGGAATCTGGATAAAAACATCAACAACAGTATTAGGAAACCCACTCAAATCAATAACAGAACTCAAAGCCCATTCACAAACCTTCGAAATTTCCTCACTCCTTCTCGATGGCCCAGGCCTAATTCTATCACTAACCGAAAACGGCATCATCCCATAATTAACTCTCAATATCCCAGTCTTCGGGTCTTGCATATGTTGCGGATGCAAAGTTCGAGGACCACGAACAACAGCAATCGCCTTCGTCCCACCAGTCTCAAAACTAGCCGAACCATCCGCCGACGCCACAACGCCAACCTCAGCAATCATCGGCCTAACCTCGTCAACCTTCCGCCCATCAACCCGCTTCACATACAAACTTTTCTTTCCTACCATTTTATTATTCCTCCCCTCCATCAGTATCCTCAGCAATAATCTCGACATCCTCAGCATCCAAACCAAGCTCTTTAATAAATTTCTCAACTCTCTCCGTCAAACCAACTTCCATCACATTATCAGCAATCAATTCAATAATATTCTTAGCCATAACTTCTTTATCAGTATCATGCCCAGAAATCCAAATCTTACCATTTTGCCCAACAGTAATTTCACATCCAGTCGCATTCTTAATAATTTTGACCATACTACCTTCTTTCCCAATAACACGCGGAACCTGATTTGCCCCAATCGAAACAATCATCCCACCCTCAATCTTCCCAAAACCCCTCATCTTCATCGAAACATCAACCCCACG
>Ga0315543_1002012_pt1 | contig 20676 bp, 14 predicted proteins | sample SalMarSW160210MG_2_FD_203098 | JGI IMG/M metagenome (GOLD analysis project Ga0315543, IMG submission 203098) | Salt marsh sediment microbial communities from the Plum Island Ecosystem LTER, Massachusetts, United States - Salt Marsh Sediment SW1601-210 ...
TGGCAACGTCCGGAAATGCTGGCCGGGCGGAAGGCCGTGCTCATGGCTGTGGCAAATCCTGACGGCATGGTAAATGGTCGCCGTTATAACGCTAAGGGCGTGGATCTCAATCGTAATTTCGAGGCGGCAAACCGAGTCAACAGTAAGCAGACTGGTCTAACTGCACTTTCCGAGCCGGAGTCCCGCGCAATCCGGCAGGTAATAATGCAGTACACGCCGGACCGAATCGTCAGTATCCATCAGCCGCTGAACTGCATCGATTATGACGGGCCGGGACGAATGTTGGCCGAACGCATGGGGCAATATTGCGCCCTTCCGGTAAAGAAACTCGGCGCAAGGCCGGGCTCTCTCGGCTCATACGCGGGAGTCACATTAGGCATCCCGATTATAACATTCGAAATGCTGCAAGCCGACTCGCAGCTCGATTCGGAAACTCTCTGGCAGAAATACGGAAGAGCACTACTTGCCGCTATCGTTTATCCAAATCCGGTCGAATAGAAAACAACATCCGGTTTGATCTTCTTCTATTCGTTATTTCATATCGGCTATATGTCAGTTTTCCAGTGAAAACTGTTAAATCTGAGGTTACAATAGCTATTTAACATGGGTATATTCAAATTGAACAATGAGTATAAGCCTGCAGGCGATCAGCCGCAGGCTATTGAGCGGCTTGTGGAAGGGCTGCGCGCCGGCAGGAAATTCCAGACTTTGATGGGCGTTACCGGCTCCGGCAAGACTTTCACAATGGCCAATATCATTGCTCAGCACAACCTGCCGGCCCTTGTCGTCTCTCATAACAAGACGTTGGCGGCCCAGCTTTACGAGGAATTCAAAGAGCTTTTCCCGGAAAACGCCGTCGAGTATTTTGTCAGCTATTACGATTATTACCAGCCGGAAGCGTATATCCCCCAGCGGGATATATACATAGAAAAAGACGCTTCGAAGAACAGCGACCTCGACCGGCTCCGCCTTTCAACCACGACCAGTCTGTCAACGAGGGATGATTGTATTATCATCGCTTCGGTCTCCTGCATCTTCGGCCTCGGTTCGCCCGAGGATTACAAGGCCAGCGTCGTGGCAATTCGAAAGGGTGACCACAGCGACAGAAACGACCTGCTCGGTCGTTTGGCGGATATTCAGTACAGCAGAAACGATATCGATTTTCAGAGAGGGACGTTCAGGGTCCGCGGCGATGTGGTAGAACTGCATCCCGCTTACGAATCCTTCGCGATTCGCATTGAATTTTTCGGCGATGAAATAGAGCAGATAAGTTATATAAACCCGATATCGGCGGAAGTTCTCGCTGTCGAAGAGCAGGTTTTCATATATCCGGCTCAGCATTATATTATGCCGGGCGAAAGAATCGAGGCCGCTATTGAAAGCATACAAGCCGAGCTTAAACAACACTTGGCAACACTCCGAAGCGAAGGCAAGCTGCTGGAAGCCCAGCGGCTGCAGGCCCGGACTATGTACGATGTCGAAATGATGCAGGAGATTGGCTATTGCAGCGGCATCGAGAATTACGCCAGGCACCTGGCCGGTCTGCAGCCCGGATCGAGACCTTATACGCTGATCGATTACTTCCCGGAAGATTTCCTTTTGTTCATCGACGAATCTCACGCTACGATTCCACAGGTGCGGGCGATGTGGGCCGGCGACAGGCACCGAAAAGAGACCCTGATAGAGCACGGTTTCAGATTGCCCAGCGCACTGGATAACAGGCCCATGCGCTTCGAGGAATTCCAGGAAAGCTGGGCCAGGGTCATCTTCGTCTCGGCCACGCCGGCTCCGTTCGAAATGGAGCTGTGCAATCATGAGGTTGTCGAGCAGGTCATCAGGCCGACCGGGCTTCTGGACCCGGAGATATTCATATATCCGGCCAGCAATCAAATTGAACACCTGCTCGGCGAGATCGAGAAACGAGTTGCAGTCAAAGAGCGGATTCTGGTTACGACCTTAACGAAAAGGATGGCCGAAGACCTCTCGAACTACATCACGAAGAAAGGTTTCAAATGCCGTTATCTGCACAGCGAAATCGATACGCTCGAAAGAATTGAGATACTCCGGGACCTGCGTGGCGGCAATTTTGACGTGCTGGTGGGCGTGAATCTGCTTCGGGAGGGCCTGGATTTGCCGGAAGTCTCAGCCGTCGCTATTCTCGATGCGGACAAGGAAGGATTCCTGAGAAGCAGGACTTCGCTGATTCAAACCATCGGCAGAACCGCACGAAATGTCAATGCGAGCGTATTCCTGTACGCCGATAAGATTACACCATCGATGCAGAATGCTATTGACGAAACGGAAAGACGCCGTACAATTCAGTTGGAATATAACAGAGAGCATAACATTACGCCCGAAACGATAAAAAAGGAAATCCGCAGGAGCCTGACGGACCAGATAAAGGCAAGGCAGACTGCCCGGCAGGCGGTTCGTTTCGGTGATTCGGAGTACGAGAAGGTCGAATTGGCTTCTCAGATTGAAAAGGAAATGCTCGAAGCGGCTCAGAGCCTGGATTTTGAGAGGGCCGCTTTGTTGCGGGACCAACTGAGAGAGTTGAAAGAACTACCCGAACTGGTTATAGTCAACTCAAGAAAAAAGAAAAGTGACTTCTTAGCCACGAAAAGGCACAAGAGACACAAAAATTAAATTGTGAGCTTATTTATGACATTGTTCGGACTGAAGATGATTTTGAGGCGGTAAAGAAATATATTGAAATGACGTAGCAAAAGAAAAAAACTGATATGGTGGTTTTAAGGGTATATCAGTCGGTTTTAATAAAGAGCTAAAATGCAGGATGAAGATATAAAACAATTGTGTGATATCGTTCGGGAAACGAGTTTTGAGATACATTGTTATCATCGTAATGGTCATCTTGAAAAGATTTATGAGAAAGCTCTGGTCCACCGGCTGAAAAAAAGAACGTTGCAGTCGAACAGCAACATCCGTTGAGCGTGTATGATGAAGACGGGACTCCGTTAGGCGACTTTTACGCCGACCTGTTTGTTGGCGGAAAACTTATTGTGGAGTTGAAGGCTTGCAATGCAATTGCTAACGAACATATAGCCCAATTACTTGGTTATTTGCGGGCTTCGCGAATAGAACATGGATTACTGATTAACTTCGGCTCTCCAAAGTTACAAATAAAGAAATATGTACTGAATGACAATGCTTAATAATTTTGTGCTTTTTGTGCCTTTTTGTGGCTAAAGGAAAAGAGAATAATGAAAAAACTTAATCTGGCAAAAGTACGGCCTCTTATCCAAATGGCAATTGAAGAAGACCTTGGACGAGGTGATAAGACGAGCGAGCTTCTGTTTAAAGAAGATACCGTAGCTAAGGCAACCATTATTTCACGTGAAGAAATCGTTGTGTGCGGAATGGCTATTGCGAGGGAGATTCTCAAGTCCTATGACGAAAAACTCAACCTGAATGTGCGCATTGACGATGGCGAATCAGCCCATGTCGGAAGCAAACTCGGCATAATCGAAGGGCCTTTACGCTCTATGCTAAGCGCCGAACGGGTTATGCTGAATTTTCTGCAGCGGCTTAGCGGTATTGCTACGACAACGATGAAATATGTCAGGGCGATTCAGGGCACAAAAGCACGAATTTACGATACGCGCAAGACGATGCCCGGCTGGCGACTGCTCGAAAAGTACGCGGTCCGCTGCGGCGGCGGATACAATCACCGGCTCGGACTATATGACGGCATTCTGATTAAAGACAACCATCTGGCGCAATTAGGCAGGGACTTCCATCGCAAATTGCGGGGCATTGTTGCTGAGGCAAAAGAGGTCAAAGGCGTCAAATTCGTCGCTGTTGAGGTTGACCACGTCGATCACCAGCTCAACTATGTCCTGGAGATTCCGGGTATCGACATTGTCCTGCTTGACAATATGGGCCAATGGCAGCTAAAACATGCCGTCGAGATGCGAGACCATATGTGCGGCAAACATAAAAAGCCACTGCTTGAAGCGTCGGGTAACATAACTTTAAGCAATGTCTCTGCCATCGCACAGTGCGGAATCGACAGGATCGCCATCGGTGCAATAACTCATTCGGCAAAAGCCGTTGACATCGGACTCGACAGGTAAACGATTTATGGTTTGTGATTGTGGCCTCCCACTTCGTGAGCCAAATCAATAAATCGAAAATCAGATTATTGACGATTGTCGAATGACGAGTAACAAATTCAAAATCGAAAATTGCGAATCGCAAATCGAAAATCAGATAACCGACCTGCTGGATCCAGACAAAATAAAGGCGAATCTGAAGACCAAACGCATCGGCGGGAAAATCCTCGTCTACGACAGCACGTCAAGCACCAACGACATTGCCGCCGAGTACGCAAGAAATAAGCAAAACGACGGAATGGTCATCTTCGCAGAAGAGCAAATCGCGGGCAGGGGACGGGTAGGAAACAAATGGCTCAGCGGCAGGGCCGACAGCATTCTTTGCTCAATTGTCCTGATCGAAAACAAACTAAACGCCGAGCTGCTTTCGCTAACCTGTACCGTGGCGGTTGCCGAAACCATAGGCAGAACGGGCAGGAGCCGGGCGAAAATCAAGTGGCCAAACGACATCATGCTGAACGGCAAAAAAGTTGCCGGCATTCTGCTCGAATCCAAAGTGGATAAAGGCTGCAACGCCTGCATCATCGGTATCGGAATCAACTGCCACCAAAAGAAAGATTCTTTCAGTGTCCAGATACAGCCGGCCGCAACGAGTCTCGATGTGGAAAGTAATTCAGTTTCCGATCGCATCCTGCTTGCGAAAAGATTGCTCACTTCGATAGACCAATGGCTCGAAACGGCTGAAAAAAACGGAGATAAAGTGATCGACCGATGGCGTGAACTGAGCATCCAGTTGTCTCACAGGGTAACACTTCTTTTCAACGGCACCAGTTTCACCGGCTACTGTATCGGGATCGATCCCGAAGAAGGACTTATCCTCCAATTAGACACCGGTGGGGTAAGAATGTTCAATGCCGCTCATACTACCGTTGCAAAACCACCCGCATAATCATGCCTAAACGAAAATATACGAAAAATTCCCTGTACGAGCCTTGAGTTTAGAGAATCCTGAGGATACAATGCGTTTTTGATGGGGCAAGGGTTAATTCAAGCTCAGGCTCAGTCCCATGAGTTCCTGTCCCTGATACCAAACTAAAAGGCAGCATGTTGCTCATTTGTTATGACAGTGATGCATGAATTAAACTGACACAGATAAAAAATATCACGAATCAGGAGAATTGATCAATGAAGAAAAAACACTTTTTGAGCCGCCGGGATTTTCTGGCCAGAGGGGCAGCCGTTCTCGGCGCTGCCGCGGCCTGTCCGACTATCGTGCCTTCGACGGTTTTTGGCGCTTCTGCGCCAAGCAATCGCATTACGCTCGGCATGATCGGCATGGGTATGATGATGGGCGGACACTTCAGGAGCATGCTCAATCGCAGCGATGTGCAGGTACTGGCCGTGTGCGATGTGGACAAACGTAAACGCGAAAACGCCAGGGCAACAGCCGAAAAGGCTTACGCGGACAAGACCGCGAGCGGAACATATAAGGGATGCGCCGCCTATCTGGAATACGAAAAGCTTTGCGCACGGCCCGATATTGACGCCGTCTTTGTAGTAACTCCCGACCACTGGCACGCGATGTGCTCTTTGGCTGCTATCAAGGCCGGCAAAGATGTTTATTGTCAGAAGCCAATGACGCTGACAATTCGAGAAGGCAGAATGATGAGCGACGCGTGCAAGCAGTACGGCACGATTTTCCAGGTCGGCTCACAGCAGCGTTCGGACTGGATGTTCCGAAAGGCCTGCGAGATCGTTCGCAACGGGTGGATCGGCAAGGTCCACACAATCTACACGCAACTCGGGCGGTTTGCTCCGCCGGCGACCCTGCCTGCCCAGCCGATTCCCGAAGGATTCGACTATGACCGCTGGCTCGGTTCCACGCCTTGGTACCCGTATAACTCCGAACGGGTCAAAGGTGATTACGGCGGCGGCTGGCGGCGGTTCTGGGAGTACGGCTCACGCAAGAACGGCGACTGGGGCGCCCATCATTTCGACATAATTCAATGGGCGCTTGGAATGGATAATTCCGGGCCGGTCAAGTTTATTCCTAAAGGCTACAAAGGTAACCAGTATCAAACGCACTACTACGCCAACGGAATCCCGGTTTTGCGAGACCACAGCACCCGGGGCAGACACATGATTCAGTTCATCGGCACCGAAGGTGATGTGATGGTCAGCCGGGGAAGGATCGATACGGATCCTGCCGAACTTCTGACGACGCCGCTGCTGCCCAGCGAGATACATCTTTATGAATCGAGAAATCATGAGAGCAACTGGCTTGACTGTGTCCGGACACGTAAAAAACCGATATGCGATGTTGAGATCGGCCACCGCACAGCGACAATTTGCCACCTTAGTGGAATTGCAGAGCGTCTCGGCCGGCCGATCAAATGGGATCCGGTCGAGGAAAAAATTCTGGACGATCCGGCAGCGGACCGCTGGTTCGATCGCCCGCGACGAGCACCGTACGTCATGTAATCGAATTGCCGGCTAATAATCGACCTGTTATATAAATCGACAGGCGCAAATTGAAAGGGAAATAAAAAATGAGCAGCAAGCTCTCAATAATAACGAATCTCATAATGGTGATATTAGTCCTTCTTGCAACCACTCAGAGCGCAGATGCCCAGGACACCGATGTGCTGCTGAACCAGTTATGCGGCAAAGCCGAAGCTCCGAAGCGTAATACTGAGCAACTGGCTCAGGCTTATGAGAAAGCGATTAACTACCTGATGCCCCTGATGTCGGCCGATGATGTCGGCTCACGATACCGGAACCAAATCGTCTTACAGGACATCGGGTCCCACGCATCTCGCCCCGGCGCCGAGACCGAACGCCGGACTCTCGCGAGTGTGCTATGCAGGAAAATCGAAACCGCCGAGATGCCGGCTACTGTCCGCAACTGGTTCGTGCTGCAAGTCGAACGAATCGGCAAGGAAGAGTCCGTAAGAACGCTGACAAGACTCCTGTCAAGCGAGGACAAAGAACTGCGTGATTACGCCCGGCGGGCGCTGGAGAAGAACCCGTCAGATGCCGCCATACGGAGCCTCGAACGCGCGATGAAGGAAGCTAAGGATCCGGCATGGAAGGCCGCGTTAAACAATTCGCTCCAACAGCGTTCAGAATTCGAGGCAACTGCTGCGCAAAGCGCTGCCTTGGCGAATATTCTGAAAAAGGGGACCGGCACCGATCAGATTGCAGCGGCACAGAGACTTGTGGACATTGCTGCAAGACTCGTTAAGCTGCAGAAATTCGAGCAGGCGATAGAAATTTACGACCGTCTCAATAACTGGGCGGCCGAACAGGAGCAGAGCCGTAATGTGTTCTTCATTCGCGCGGCGGCTCTAAACGGCATGGCGATGTGCGACGGCCGGCGAGCCGTGGAAGTCGTTACCTCGGCCATGCAAAGCGATAATCCGAAAGTTCGTTCCGTTGCTGTTAAGGCTGCTCGCAATGCGCCGACCAAAGATGCCACGCGGGCCCTCACTGAGATGCTTGCTGAACTGGATTCCTACTCTCAGCAGCAGGTCCTCGGCCTGATTGCCGATCGGGGCGACCAATCCTCGGTGAAATTCGTGAAAGAGGTTCTGGACAGCGATACTGAGTCCGTGCGTATGGAAGCTATCGAGACCTTAACGAGAATCGGCGGGGACGAAGCTGCCGAAGCCCTGCTGAAGATTGCAATTAATGACGATGGCCCCGCCCAAAAAGCCGCTTTTGCAGGCTTGTCGGTCATGGTCGGGCCTGGCGTCGAGGAGATGATAACAACCCGGGCTGCCTCGGGTGACATAAACAGCCGGGTTGTAGCTATCGGCGTTCTGGGTCAGCGTCGAATAGCCGGAGCGCTCGAAAGCCTGCTGGGTTACGCCGCCGACGATAACGGTGACATTAGCGCCGCCGCATTCAAGGCCCTGCCGGCCGTTGCAGGTTCTAACGACATTCCAACCATGGCCGACCTGCTGGCTAAAACAGAAAGCGGCCGGGCACGTCAAAATGCCGTTGCAGCCCTCAAGTCCGTTCTGGCTAAGACTATAGATAAGGACGCTGCGGCACAGGTAATGATTGACAAGATGGAGGCATCCGGCAAAGAAATCAGGCTTTCGATGCTGACTACGCTCAATGCACTCGGAGGTTCGACCGCTCTGAAAACGGTTGCCGATGCAGCCCAATCTTCGGACAAAGCCGTGCGTGAGGTTGGTATACGCACCCTCAGCGACTGGCCCGACTACGAGGCGGCGGAAATTCTGCTCGGCATAGCATCGAAATCCGAAACGGCTTTGACTCATCACGTTCTTGCCACCAGAGGCGCTATACGTCTGATCAGGGAAAGCAATTCGGCCCCGCTTAATGACCGGACGAAGCTCTGTTTCTACGCCTTTGAGCAGGCACGCCGGGACCAAGAGAAAAAACAGGCTATTTCCGCTATGGGTTCTCTGCCGAATGAAGAGGTGGCCAAGCGGCTTTTGGAACTTACCAGGGACCTCAACCTGAAAACAGAAGCCGGATTAGGTGCAGTCGAATTGGCAGCAAATATGCTTAGAATTAATCGACAAGCCGCCAGAGACCTGGCCCAGAAGATCCGCGACTTGAATATCTCGGATGAAATCAACAGTCGTGCCGATCGCATCATCAAGGGCAGGAGATGGCGATAGCCAGCTTGCGGTACAGCCGTCAGCATCAGCCTTGAAGCGGCAAAATGTTTCCAGCGAATAAAAGGAAAGGATGAAAAATGTTGAGAAATAATCGCATCAGCTATTCGTCTGCAATTGTCGGACTGGCATTTTGCTTATTGACAACTTCTTGTGCGAAATCGGCGGAAACCGGCGACAGTGATTATCTTCACGCCGGCACGCAGGACGTCCAGGCCTGGCGTCAGATGAAATTCGGGCTGTTCATCCACTGGGGGCCGGTCAGCCTAAAGGGCACGGAGATCGGCTGGTCGCGTGGAGGCGAGCGACGCGGTCGAAACGATAAAAGCACCGGCTCAATCTCGGTTGAGATTTACGATAATCTCTACAAGCAATTCAATCCTGTCAAATTTGACGCCGAACAGTGGGTGCAAATAGCCAAAGACGCCGGCATGAAATATCTTGTCTTTACGAGCAAGCACCATGACGGCTTCTCGATGTTCGACAGCAAGCTTACCGACTACAAGATAAGTAACTCGCCGTTCAAACGGGATGTCGTCGGAGAACTGGCCGACGCCTGCCACAAAGGCGGGTTGAAGCTCGGCTATTATTACTCGCCGGTCGATTGGTATCACCCTGACTATCGCACTGAGAATCACGCCTGCTACATCAAGTTCCTACACGGCCAGCTACGCGAAATTTGCTCCAACTACGGCAGGATTGACATCATCTGGTTCGACGGCCTCGGCGGCACAGCCAAAGACTGGGATTCGGAGAACCTCTTAAAAATGATTCGCCAGCTTCAGCCTAATGTGATTATTAATAATCGTGCCGGGCTGCCCGCCGACCATGATACGCCGGAGCAGAGAATCGGCACATTCCAGACCGGCCGGCCCTGGGAGACCTGCATGACAATCTGCCGGCAGTGGGCATGGAAACCGAACGACGAGCTTAAATCGCTCAAGCAGTGTATTGATACGCTGGTGAGGGTCGTCGGAGGTGACGGCAATCTTTTATTTAACGTCGGGCCCATGCCGGACGGCAGGATCGAGCCCAGGCAGGTCGAGCGACTCAAAGAAATGGGCGCCTGGCTCAGGGAATACGGACAAAGTATTTATGCTACCCGGGGCGGCCCGTTCAGGACGGGACCCTGGGGTGCCAGCACAAAAAAAGACAATACAATTTACGTTCATGTTCTGAGCTGGCCCGGCGAGAAATTGACGCTGCCTCCGGTTCCAAAGAAAATCATCGCAAGCTCTGTTATGACTGGCGGCACAGCCACCGTCAGGCAGACGGAAGAATCTGTCGAGATTTCCGTCCCCAAAGCCTACCGGCGGGAGCTTGACACGATTATCAAACTTGACCTGGACGGCCCGGCAGGTGAAATCGCTCCCCTGAGTTTTCCGTCGGCGTCACTGGCCTATCGTAGGAAGGCAAGGGCATCCAACGTCTATCAAAATATTTCGCAGCATGGCCCTGACAAGGCGGTGGACGACGACCCGGGCACTCGCTGGGCGACCGATTATGGCGTCAAGCAGGCATGGCTTGAAGTGGACATGGGAAAGCCGGTGACATTTAACCGGATCAGAATCAGCGAGGCGTACGAGCGTGTACGGCAGTTCGAGCTGCAATACAAAGACAACGGGCAATGGAAGACAATCACACGCGGCACAAAAATCGGCCCGGATTACGTAAAGGATTTTGAGCCGGTAACCGCCGGGCAAGTGCGTTTGAATATCCTCGATGCGACCGAAGGACCTACTATCTGGGAGTTCCAGCTTCTCGCTCCGAAGAAGTAGCGGGGCGATTTTCCGGGGAGGACAATTTTATGAATCGGCGTGATTTCTTAAAAGCGTTAGGATTGGGGGCGGCTTCGTTAGTAGGGGCAGGCCCGCGTGCCTGCCCTGGGCAACCACATGGGATTGCCCCTACGAGGCCCAATATCGTCTTTATTCTCATCGACGACATGGGCTGGCCGGACGTTGCCTGCTACGGCAGCAAGTTCCACGAGACGCCGAATATCGACCGGCTGGCAAGCCAGGGGATGAAGTTCACCGATGCATACGCGGCATGCCCCGTTTGCTCACCTACGCGCGCCAGCATTATGGCAGGCCAATACCCAGCCCGCGTTGGTATCACGGATTTTATTCCGGGCCACTGGCGACCCTATGAAAAGCTCGTTGTCCCCGAAAACCGCCTGCAACTTCCTCTCGAATCTGTCACCATCGGCGAAGTGCTCAAGGAGCAGGGTTATTCCACCTGCTATATCGGTAAGTGGCATCTCGGCGGCAAAGGCTATTCCCCGGACAAGCAGGGCTTTGACAAAGTCGTGCTGGGCGTCACAAACCAGAACGACAAACAGGTATCCGGCTTTACCGATCAGGCCATAAAGTTCATTCAAGAGAAAAAGCAGGAGCCGTTCTTTCTCTACTTGTCGCATCACTCCGTACATATCAAGTTGGAGGCGCCCGAGGTACTCGTCGAAAAATACAGGAACAAACCTAAGCCGGCAACGGGGGTGAATAATCCTACCTATGCAGCAATGGTCGAACACCTGGACACTAATATCGGCCGCATCCTTAAGAAGCTCGATGATCTGGATCTTGCCGAGCGAACAATTGTTATCTTCTTCTCGGACAACGGAGGCCTGCATGAAGCCTATGGCGGTTACACCGGTAAGCGGCAGATTGTCTCGACCAATGCTCCGCTCCGCGATGAAAAAGGTACTTTGTATGAAGGCGGAATCCGCGAGCCGTTGATCGTTCGCTGGCCCGGCGTTGTTAAAGCCGGTACTACATGCAGCGTGCCGGTCACCAGCGTCGATTTCTACCCCACTTTCCTGGAGATTGTCGGCGCCGGAGGGGATTCGAACCAGGTACTTGATGGCGAGAACATCCTGCCGCTTCTTCGGCAAACTGGCTCGCTCAAACGAGATGCGATATACTGGCATTACCCCCATTATCATCATTCGAGGCCTGCCGGCGCAATACGGGAGGGCCACTACAAGTTGATAGAGTTTTTTGAGGATGGGCAGTTGGAGCTTTACAATCTCAAACGTGACATCGGAGAGAAGAATAACCTTGCCGAAACCATGCCGGTCAAAGCGGCCGACTTGCAGCGGAAGCTGGCAAAGTGGCGGCAATCGGTCGGCGCCAAGATGCCCACTCCGAATCCGGACTATGACCCGGCCAGAGCAAACGAATGGAAACCTCGAACGCGAAGATAACCTCTAAATAGAGAATCAAGAAATGAGCGACCACAACCAAATCAAGAGAAGACAGTTCCTGCAAACAGTGGGAGTCGGCGCCGCTTCGGCATTACTGAGCAGTAATTCCGCTCCGGCAAAGTCACCGCCGGCATCGGTCCCCAACAAACCCAATGTTCTTGTGATCATGACCGATCAACACCGTGCCGATCTGATGACGTGTGCAGGAAGGGACTTGGTTCCCACCCCTAACATCGACCTGATCGCATCCCGCGGCGTGCGGTTCACCAATGCCTATTGTCCGTATCCAGTGTGCGTAGCCTCGCGGATGGCCCTGCTGACCGGACTCTACGCGCACAGCACGGGCGCAATCACAAACCAAGACCGGCTCGATTGGCGATACCGCACGATAGCGAATCATTTCACCGAGAACGGCTATCTGACCGGTCTGATTGGTAAGATGCACTTTCTCGACGCTCACAATCACGGCTTCGAATATTATATGTCTATCAACGATTGGCTGATGTACCTGGGCCCGAAGGTGCAGCACTACGCAAACGAGATTGCCAACCATCCATTGGGGGCTCACTTTTTCAAGACGGTAGATGACGGCGGCGCCGGCCTGCCGGACGTCGATGGATTATGGCTAAAGGGAAGTCCATGGGTGGGTAACGTCGAGAAGTGGAACTTCGATAATATGGCATCCCGGCTCGAAGAGGAAGACCATCTCGATATGTTCCTTGCGCGCGAAGCGGCCAAATTCATTACACGGTACCGTGAGCAGCCGTTTTTCCTGGTTACCAGCTTTATGAAACCGCACTCGCCGTTTTACCCGCCGAGGCAGTGGGCGGAAAAATATCCCGTCGATAAAATGACGCTCCCAAAGGTCGGTGACGTCTCTCAATATCCTCAGCACATCCAGCGGCGAATCAAGAATATGACGGCGTTAGATGAGAAACGTCGGCGGGCCCATCGCGCGGGCTACCTCGGCAATCTCGCTTTTGTCGACACGTGCGTCGGTCACGTTTACAAGACGCTCGAACAAGAAAAACTGCTGGACAATACAATTGTTGTCTATACATCCGACCATGGTGAGATGGAAGGCGACCATGGGCTGTACCAGAAGTTCTGCATGTTCGAGCCGTCGGTGCGGATTCCGCTGATCATCAGCTATCCGAAGCATCTGCCGAAAAACAAAGTGACCGCCGCTCTGACCGAGTACATCGGCCTGTACCCGACGCTGAGCGAGCTGGCAGGGCTCCAAGCGCCCCGAAAGACGACGCTGCTCGATATTCCCGGCTCGCCGGAGCATATGGATGCGGCGAGCTTCGCCCGGGTGTTGCGCGACCCGGATATCGAAGGGCCTTCGGCGGCATTCAGCGAGTACAACTTGAGGTCCCGGATATGTGAGTATATGATTCGTACTCGTCGTTATAAATACATATTCAATCATGGCTCGACTCATGAGCTGTACGACCACGAGGCTGACCCGGGCGAATTCGTAAACCGGATTAACGATCCCGGCCTCAAAAAAGTACGAGATAAGTTGCGCGACCGGCTCTTCTCGTGGTACGATCCCGAAAAGAATCCCTACCGTCAAGCATAGAAATTTTATATAATCGGCAAAACCTATCATTACATAGCAAGGATTTATAATCATGGCAGAAAGTTATGATGTTGTAGTAATCGGCAGCGGCCCAGGCGGTTACGCCGCCGCTATCAGATGTGCCCAGCGGGGCGCTTCGGTGGCGGTAGTCGAAAAGAGCTTTGTCGGCGGAACCTGTCTGAACTGCGGCTGTGTCCCGTCTAAGACGCTTCTGGCCTCGGCCCATACGCTGCTTATGTTCAAGCACGCTCATTTAATGGGGATTGACGTTGGAGCCCCGACCGCGAACTGGCCGAAAATCCAGGCTCGAAAGGATGCAATAGTTACAGCATTTCGTAAAGGCGTGACAGGATTGATCGGGGGCAACAAAGTAAAGATCATCCCCGGCCGGGCCGTTGTTACAGCACCGGGCAGAATCAAAATCGAATCGGAGGCCGGCCCGGTAGATATTGAGGCCGGAAAAATAATCCTAGCGACTGGTTCTCATCCCATTGAGATTCCGGGCATTCCATTTGACGGGCAGACCGTTATCAGCAGCAAAGAAACCCTTGTCTTACAGCAAATACCACAATCGATGGTAATTGTCGGTGGTGGAGTCATCGGCTGCGAAATGGCCTGCGTATATGCTACGATGGGAACGAAGGTGACAATTGTCGAAGCACTCTCGCGATTGATTCCCATGGAGGACCAATGGGTCGGCCGGCTGATCGAACGTGAATTCAAGAAGCTTGGCATTACTTCGCTGACCAGCCAGAAAGTCACTGCGGTCGATAAGACCGGCAGTAGCGGCAAAGTCGCTCTTGAAAGCGGCCAGACAATTGATGCGGAGAAGGTTCTTATTTCGGTGGGCCGGCGTGCCTTCGTCGATAAAGAAACCGTCGAAGCTTTGAATCTGCAGATGGACGGCCCTGCGATTGCCGTTAATCGGAAATTAGAAACGAACGTTCCCGGCGTATATGCAATCGGCGACGCTATAGGTACGACCTATCTGGCTCACGGCGCTTTCGCCGAAGCGGAAGTGGCCGCTGCCAACGCCACTGATGGGAATGAAGAGATCGCAGACTATTCGCTCATTCCGCGGGCCGTCTATACGTTCCCGGAAATTGCATCCGTCGGCAAAACCGAGGAGACTTGCGCTTCCGAAGGGCTTGATTTTTCCGTTGGCAAGTCGTTCTTCAGAGCCAATGGCCGGAGCACGGCACATAACGAAACCGTCGGCGAGATAAGGGTTGTCCGGGACAACTCAACCGACAGAATCATCGGCGTTTCAATGGTCGGCGCCATCGTCACCGAGCTGATAGCCGCAGCAAGAGCACTCATCGGCAGCACGGAAAAGATTACGGAAGTAAGTTTCCCGCACCCCACGGTCTCTGAGGTGCTCAAAGAAGCTGCCGAAGATGCCTTCGGCCTGAGCCTGCACAATCCGCCCCGATAAAACTGTTTAGCCCGCATCTTTGTGTCGCGGGCATCCCCTCGACAAACTCGGGGCAGGCTCTGCCCTCGACACGTTGGACGGGCTTTTCTTCTTTTTTTTCAATTTTCCTCAATTTTTTGTAAGTTTTCATCGCGCTTGAAGTCTAATATTGTAGTCATGGCTGAGATAATTGATGATGAAATTCTTATCGAACAGTTCCGCCGGGGCGATGAATCTGCTTTCGAGAGAATTGTCGAGCGGTACTCGGCCGACGTTGCAGCTCTGGCGAATCGACTGCTTGGCTGGCCCGGCGAGGTTGAAGATGTTACGCAGGAGATTTTCCTTGCGGCGTTTCTCGGCCTGAAAAAATTTCGCAGTGAATGCAGTCTTAAAAGCTGGCTCTTTATCATAACAATAAACAAATGCCGCAGCTATCGGTATAGATGGAAGCTTAGACATTTGCAAGCCATCCCCATCCCGATAAACGGCATCGGGATGAGGCTGCCACCCGCCGAAGAGGGCGACTCACCGATGAACGCAGAGGACTTCCAACGTGTTCGTCTTGCCGTGGCGGCACTGCCGGCCAGGTATCGTGAGCCGGTCGTTCTGCGGTATTTGCAGGAGCTTGGCACCGACGAAATCAGCCGAATCCTCGGCATATCCAAAAATACGCTGCATGTACGATTGAGCCGGGCAAGAAAACATCTCAGAGAGAAACTGACTGAAATAATAGAGTAATAAATTATGACAGAAGAGGAAATTAAAAAACTGCTTCGAGAAGCCGACAAAACGGCAGGGGGGATTGCTCCCGTCCGGGTGAATCTCTCGGCTATTCGTCGCCGGGCCGGTCGCAGGAATATGATAATTCTGGTGGCTCCCCTCGCTTCAGCCGCCGTGCTCATGGTGGCTCTGAGCATTTTGGCTCTAATGTTTAGAACTGCTGAACCAACGCCGGAGCAGGAAAAGATTGCCTTGCTCGAAACGCAAATTAAACAGCTTCAGGCAAGAACGGATGCGGCTCTTGGCTTAATACAGGAAGTACTTGAAGAGGAGCGAAAGCAAAGCCGGCTCGATGAGCTCCAGGCGCAGCTCGCGAGCATCCCCGATCCCCTCGAAGAAGTTCAGAATCAGGTTGATAAAACCGCCTTTGTCCTCGTCTATCAGGCCGACCGTCTATACCGCGAACTTAACCAGACGGATTCGGCCGTCGAGAATTACAACCGGGTTATAGCACTTTTCCCTGAGAATCGGTGGGCAAAAGTTGCCCGGCAGCGATTATCGGAAATCGAGAACAAAAAAAATCTGATAAAACAAATTTAAAAGGAGACTTAAAATGAAATCTACAAAACGCATAGTAATTCTGCTGATTTTGGCTGTTCTGGTTACAAGCCCGGTTCGATCAGCACAAATTTCAAACACCCGCACGGCGAGCTGCCTGGTCAAAGTGACGTGCGATCCGGCGATAATACCGTTGAATTTAGAGACTATTGACTACCTGCTGCAAAGCTCCGGCGTTGGCGGAAGGGCCCGCCGCGAAGTACTCGGTATCTCGCCGGGCCAGGACATTGATCTTTTCAATATCGAGTACGTACAGTTATCCGCATCTGAAATCAGCACTTCGTGGAGACGCTCAAGAGGAACTCCATCCGCGAGCAGCAAGGCCGATGATGGTATGTCAGAATATGAGTATGCAGTGATGATGGAGATGAATAAAGAGTATGGTCAATATGACTCTTTGATGATGAAAACAGAAGCTACGGTACAGGCACCTTCAGCAGGCACTTCAAGCCGGTCCAGGTCTTCTTCCAGACGCTCGAGGACCGGTTCGGGATACGATCCTGCGTCCAGCGTCAGTTCCAGCCGTCGTAGCAGAGACCGGGGGAGTTCCTCTTATGGTTACTTCCCCGCTTTGCCAGCACCTCAGCAACGCAGTAGGACTACTATTTCAGATTCTACTGATGAGCAGATGTATCTGTTCAGGCTGAACATTCATCTGCCCGAGGATGTCAAACCTTTGGCCAGGGAGTTTATGAAGGTCCTTGTCGATAACCTGCGTGAAAGCCTGGTCGAAACCCATAATATTTATTCGAATGATCTTGAAGCTTCGCTCGAAGATGCTGAGGCACGTCGTGACCGCGCCCGATCACGCCTTGCAGATGCAATGGAGCAGATTAAAGCAGTGGCCCCGCCCCCCGAGATCATACAGAATCCGGCTGATGCTGCTGTGTATGAACGCCTGGAGCAGATTGTCGATCTATCGATCTTAGAGCCTTCAATGTTGTTTGTAGAGGTGATAACGGAATTAAAGAATTCCGTAGATCCCCCGCTGCAGATACAGCCCAACTGGAGGGATTTGCTCGAAAATGCCGAGGTCGAGCAAACCACCCCGGCGGGAGTGGATCCTCTGACTGGCATTAAGCTCCGCAAGGCTTTGGAGATTTTATTATCCTCAGTTTCGAATGATTTTGCAGAGCTCAAATACGTCGTGGATGAAGGAGTGATTCTGATAGCGACGCAAGATCGGCTTCCGAGTAAGCTGGAAACGCGCGTCTATGAAATATCTGCTCTTTCTTATTCGGCCGGGGGGGCAAAAGACCTGATTGACGCAATCCAGAACACCATCGAGCCCGAGAGCTGGTTTGATCTCAGCGACACAGGGGAAGGATCCATAACGCCTTACCCGAGCCGACAGCCCAGGAAGCTTGCCATTTTCCAGACCTATGAGAATCATCAGAAAATCCAGGAGTTTCTGCAAACCATTACGATAGATATCCCAGTCGGCACTCCTTTGGACATCCCTGTGGAAATGCTCCTCAGTGAGAAGAATGACCTGCTCCGCGAAAAGCAGAACCTTGAGATGGAACTTGCTCGACTGCAGGGACGCATGCCGGCGATTGAAAAACAAATAGTAAGAATAAAGGAGGAAATAGACGAGAAGGTTCAGGCCGACCAGGTCAGCGAGGAATTGAGAAAAATACTTGACATGCAAGTCAAGCGTTTAGAAGGATTCAAAAAACTCGTAGATGACGGTGATATTAATGGTGGGGTTGCGGATGCGGAAGAAAAGCTCGCCAGAGCAAAAATAGAGCTCGCGAGACGGCGCGAACAGATTGGAGCATCTGCCGGTACCGATCAACTGGCAAAGTATAGTAACGAGTTGGCCGCGCTGACAATCGACCAGGCTGAGAAAAAAGCAATGCTGGATGTTGTCAAAAACCAGCTCGATCAAACGGAACAGCAACTAACAGCTGGTGACATATCAGATCCGCAAATCTCGCGAATACGCATGGCAATGCAGGCAATTGAGATCGCAGAACGCCGCGCCAATGAATTGAATGCCCGGCTCCTCAATTTACAGCTTCCCAGGGTATCGGTTTTGGGTGGAGAGTGATTACAACCGGTAGAAGAATAATCCCAGCATACATTTTTCAACGGGCCGTCGTAAAACGGAATTAATGCTTAAAGTGCCGCTTGCCGGTAAAGACCATTGCGATGCCGTGTTTGTCTGCTGTTTCGATGACTATTGGATCCTTCTTGGAGCCGCCCGGCTGGACGATAGCAGCGACGCCGGCCTTGGCGGCGTTTTCCACGTTGTCCGGGAATGGGAAGAACGCATCCGAGGCCAAGACACAACCTTGGGACTCGTCACCGGCTCGCTTGAAGGCGATTAAGCCGGACTCGACACGATTCATCTGTCCTGCCCCGACGCCGATGACCTTCCGGTTCTTGACCAGAACGATTGTATTGCTCTTTGTATGCTTGCCGGCAAGCCATGCGATTCTCAGGTCGTCAAGCTGTTTCTTCGTCGGCCTGGCCTTGGTCGGATACGTCAGTGCATCCGGCTCCCAGCCGACGAGATTTCGTTTCTGCAGCAGCATCCCGCCGACAATACAGCGAACATCGAACTCGCTGGAGTCGATATTGGCCCTGTCGATAGGCCCTGTTTCGATCAGCCGGACCCGGCTGCCCCAGGCTTTCAATGTCCTGATGATCTCGATGGCATCCTGATCGAATGCGGGAGCGATAATCACCTCGGCAAAGAATCCGCCGGCACCAAGTGCCTTGCCGAACCGGCTGTAAGATTCCATGATTGTCTGGGCAAGCTCGACGTTTACATTTCGATTCAGTGCGATAATGCTGCCGAACGCGCTTACCACATCCCCTTCGTAAGCTTTGCGGTATGCTACGCAGATATCATCATCGACGGCACAGCCGCAGGGGTTCAGATGCTTGACGACGACCGCCGCCGGCTCGGAAAATTCCTTTACCAGTTCGAAGGCTGCGTTCGTATCCATCAGGTTATTAAAGCTGATACCGATGCCGCCCTCGAGCAGGGTGCCGCTGCTGACCGATGTTTCGCCGCTAACGGGCAGCTTATAGAACGCCCCTGTTTGATGAGGATTTTCGCCGTAGCGAAGTACCGCTTCTTTTTTGATTGCGACCGATACTATCTCAGGATACTCCACGCCCGCTCTGTTGTTCAGATATTTTGAAATCGCAGCATCGTAGGATGCGGTCAGGCTGAAAGCAATCCGCGCGAAATCGCTTCGCAACTCTTCGCTTACAGCCCCATCGTTCTTTTCCATTTCCTCAATGACCTTATCGTACTGGTCGGATTGTGTTACGATGGTCACGAATTTGTTATTTTTCGCCGCCGAGCGAAGCATGCTCGGGCCACCGATATCAATATTCTCGATCGCCTCGGCCAATGTGCAATCGGGATTGGCAATTGTTTTTTCGAATGGGTAGAGATTCACGCAGACCAAATCAATCGGCTCGATGTCATGCTCTTTCATTGCCGCGGCGTGCTCTTTTTTGTCGCGGAGTCCCAGCAGGGCCCCGTGTATCTTCGGGTGAAGTGTTTTCACCCTGCCGTCCATCATCTCCGGAAAGCCCGTCACCGACTCTATTCCAGCCACATCTATTCCTGCGCCGCTTAGTTTCTTTGCTGTTCCGCCGGTGCTGATTATCTTGACGCCCATCCCGCTGAGTTTTTTTGCGAAATCAACGACGCCGGTCTTATCGGATACACTTATCAATGCAGTTTTTATTTTCACTTCCATTTGCACTTATTTTCCTTCCAATTAGGCCAATATGATTCAGTGCCGAGGGTATCCTACTCAACCGGTTGTAAACAAGCGATCCGGCCGAGATTGTCGGCAATATAAATTTTATCGTCTGTTATATTGGATACGTGTTTTGAGACCCCTGCAAAGTTTACCGTATACAGCTCTTTCGCTTTGACATTATCCATCACTACCAATGTTCTGGTGTTTGTAATTACGTAGGCTTTGTTTCCGGCTTCTGTTAACAAATCAATACCTCCAGAGACCTGCCATAAAGCTGACCCGGTGTTTTTGTTTATAGCTGTCAGGCCCTTACCTTTAACATGCTGATAGACGATCTCTCGTGTCACAACAGGTGCGTCTTCAAGTACTGCAGCGGTCTGATACTTCCAGGCGAGCCGATTCCTTTCAGGCAAGCCGAGCATGTCAACCCTGTAAACGTTTGTGTCCTTACTGGCAAAATACAGTGACATCCCTTCTCTAATAATGGGTCCGGCAATGGCCTGAGAAGCATCGAATTGCCACAGGCGCCGAGGTAGATCAGGTGTGATACTAATGATATTACCCGCAGCAGTAGCAAAGAGCACATAATTCTCGTCAGCAGTAACTGAAGTAATCATCGACTCGTTCTCAGCGGCAACCTCGAAAGCCTGGACCTTATTCTCAGCATTTATCGCGTGC
>Ga0315543_1002014_pt1 | contig 20670 bp, 12 predicted proteins | sample SalMarSW160210MG_2_FD_203098 | JGI IMG/M metagenome (GOLD analysis project Ga0315543, IMG submission 203098) | Salt marsh sediment microbial communities from the Plum Island Ecosystem LTER, Massachusetts, United States - Salt Marsh Sediment SW1601-210 ...
CTCGCGCGATTCTACCACTGGAAACAACGTAACCGCTTGCCGCCACTCAATATCGAACGAAGACAAATCTAGAACAGTAGAACTAAGCGGTATTACATAAGTTGGTAGCGGCCCAAGCGGCCTGTACGAAGGCTGCAAGGCCCTCACGTGCAACAGACTTACGTTAAACCGCTTAGAACGATCCAACATGGGCATAGATCATAGCATACGCTCCGGCGAATAGAGTCACGCAGCCAATCCCCATGATCGTTGAGACGCCGAGGCAAATTCCGCCAACGGTTACAAGCACGCCGAGCAGTATCGTGCATTGCCCGAGCTTCATTAAGCAGCGGCGTAACGTCTGCATCCTCATTCGTGAAGTCCCCTTCCAGCTATACTGCGGAGAAAAGCAACGTGTTTCTGACCGATATCAGGTTTTCCACCACTTGACGTAGTATACCGCAACCACATGCCGTATGGAAACCTCGGTCGGTCCCCTGGGGCACCGCTTCGCTATGCCCCAGCCACCCTTCGCCGAACCCCCAAGTCTCTCTGCGCCTCCGCAACTCTGCGTGCTGTTTTGGTGAAGGGGACAGTCCCATTTTCGCTCCGCGAAAATCGGGACAGTCCCCTACTGCTGCAACGAATAGAGCAGCACGTTCAGGGCGATCCGGGCCGCGTCGTCGTGCGTGTAGCCCTGGCACTCCAGCGAATTGTGCTTTTCCAACGCGCAACTAATATCATAGGGCGAGAAGATCACGCCCCAGCGGTCGCCCAGCTTGATGCCCTCCAGCAGCGGCGCCACCTTCTGCTTCTTCGAGCGGATCGGCCCTTTGCGGTCGGTCGCCTGCGGATCGTAGCGCGTGACCTTCTCCTTCTCCAGATCATAGCCGCCATAGGCGCGCGTCAATAGCGGATCATTGGGTGCGAGGCGTACGAGTTGCTTGTCGGGAAACGCGGCCGCCATCTCGCGCCGAAACGACTTCGTGAACGCCTTGCTGGCACAGATGGAATCGGCCAGCACCATCCCGCCTCGCTCGACGTACCGGCGCAGCTGCTTCCGTTCGGCGCGGGTCAAGTGGAAAGCCGTACGACCGTGCATGACGACCAGATGATAGTCAAACAGCGCATCGTCGGTCAGGTTGATCAGGCGCTCTTCAGCCACGGTGCGCAGCTTCAGTTCGCTCTCGGCCTTTTCGAGCAGGTGGACCAGCGCACGAGGCGCCGCGTTGCACCCGCCCGGATGACGCAATCGGGCCACGGCCAGCCGTCCTCGCTGGGTCGACGTGGTTTGGCCCGACACGGCGACGCTGGCCGGGATCTCGTCCTTGTACTGCAGCTCGCGATTGGTGGCATAGGCCAGGATGTTGATGCCCAGCGATCGGGCCGCGTTGATTTGTGCCTGGACCGACTTGGGATACTCGACGCCCCGGCCCGGCCGCGACAATTCCCAAAGACAAGAGAGCGACGGCCGGGGACTCTCGGGGGGATCGGGCGGCGCGTAGACCACGCTCGTGCGGCAGCCAAAATCGATTCCCCAAAGCGGCCGAAGCTGCTCGGGCTTGATCGGCTCTTCGGCCCGCCAGATCGGATGCGCCGCGTCCAACGGCCGCAGCCGATACTCGCGTTCGGGAAAGACTTGGTGCATCAGGTCGCGAAACGCCGTGTCGAACGCCTTCCCGCCACAGGTCGCCTCGGCCACCAGGAATTTGCCCCGGTCGAGATAGCCGCGCAGCTTCCGGGCCAGGCGCCGGCGGCCCGCCTCGTCGCGCGGCAGTGGACTGCGGCTTCCCGAAAAGTAGATTACCGGCGACTGGATGAGATCGTCGATCGTGGCCAGATCGAGATCGACCACCTGCCAGGTCATATCGCGCCGCCATTTCGACTCGACGTAGCGCGTCAGGTTGGCCACGTCGTGGCGGTGCTGGTTCCAATCGTCGCCCGGCTGATGCTGGGCCTTGGCCAACAGGACGGGCCGGCGACCCTTCGAAAGGAACAGCATCGCCAGGCTCGTTGCGATCAACGGGTTTTTCTCGACGTAGCCACGGCCGACCCAATAGTCGGGCACGAGGGCCTGGCCCGAGGCGCCACGATTCCAGTTCACCAGATGGTCGGCCCCCTCACGATACCAATCGTGCCGACCGATGAACCGCTCGGCGGTCAGGCGCCCGACGCGTTCGACGCCGTAGAGATAGTAGAGCGCCCAGAGATCGCCCTCTTGGCCCGGGTTTCGCGTCACCGAGAAGTTCCGTGCCAGCCACGAGAACCCTTTTTGGACCGCGTCGTCTCCAGCCTCGGGCCGGCGACAACACTGAATTCGCCCGTCGGCGACGACCGCGTCGGGTTGGCTGATCCCATTTTCGGCAATGATCGTCGAAGCGATGCCCGCGCAAGTCATGCTGCCGGTGCCGCGATGCTTTTTCATGTAGCCCCAGGAGCCGTCCGGGTTTTGGCAGTCCTTCCAATAGGCTTCGGCCAATCGCCAGGTCTTTCCACGGATCTGGGCGCCGGCCCGCTGGGCCTCGTCGAGTGCCAACAGCGCGAACTGGCTGTTGGAGTTATCGCCGTTGGCCCGTCCTGGATAGGCCCAGGCTCCTTTTCTCGGGCCGCTAAGAATCTGGTTCCGCTCGAGCCACTGGACGTTGCGCTGAATCAATAGGAGGTCCTTGGTCGGCTCGGCCTTCGAGAAGACCATCGTCTGTAGCGAGACCGTGTAGGTGGTTTTCAGCCGGTTGGAACGAAGCCAATCGAGCGCGCGGCGGACGTGCTCGTCCTCGGGTCCGGCGCCTGCATGAAGCAGCGCCAAGGTACACAGGCAGGTCACTCCCCCGGTCTGGCTCGGGTTGTAGTCGGACCAGGTGCCCGTCTTCTGGTCTTGCTTTCTCTTGAGATAACTGGTGCCGTTGGCCAGCGCGGAGCGGATCCGCCCGGCCGTGATTTCGGCCCGCAGAACCGGCGCAATCGACCCGACCAGCATCGCGGCAGCCATCAGACGGATAGCCAGTGGTTTCACGAGGGATCTCCTTGGCTGAAAAGGTCCGGCATCCCTTTCATAAGTATCGTAAAATTCACAGGTTAGGCTGTCGACCCCAGCCCTCTGGGGGTTATCCCGCCAGGAAGACTTCGAGTATAGTCTGGTTTAGGACAAGTATAGACCGACGGAGGAGAAAAGGGGCAGGTATGCTCTGTAGAAAAGGTCCTATAGCGGAGTTGGGTGCCCGGGAATGAGCGCAGCGAAGGCCCGGTTTTTCACCAACTGGGCCACCGCTTCGCTATGGCCCAGGCACCCGCGCCCCAATCCCTAATCCCCAATCCCTAATCCCCAATCCCTAATCCCCAATCCCTCAAATGGCCACCAAGCCGCGGAGTCTCGGAGACGTCCTGCAGGAATTCAGCCAGCACCGCCGGCTGATGCAGGAAGAACTGCAAAAAGTGATCGTCGGCCAGAGCGAAGTCATCGAGCAGATCTTCGCCGCCATCTTTACACGAGGACACTGTCTCCTGGTGGGCGTGCCCGGGCTGGCCAAAACCCTCATGGTCAGCACCCTGGCCCAGATCCTCGACATCCGCTTCAAGCGGATTCAATTCACGCCCGACCTGATGCCGTCGGACATCACCGGCACGAACGTGCTGGAGGAGGAGTCCTCGGGCCGGCGGAACTTCCGTTTCGTCGAGGGTCCCATTTTCACCAACATCCTGCTGGCCGACGAGATCAACCGGACTCCGCCCAAGACCCAGGCCGCCCTGCTGCAGGCGATGCAGGAGCGCGAGGTGACCGTGGGCCAGGAGACCTATACGCTGCCCGAGCCGTTTTTCACCATCGCCACCCAAAACCCGATCGAGCAGGAAGGCACCTATCCGCTGCCCGAGGCCCAGTTGGACCGCTTCATGTTCGACATCAAGGTGGATTACCCATCGGCCGACGAAGAAGAACAGATCCTGGCCAGCACCACGCGGAGCGAAAAGGTCGAGATCCACAAAGTGCTTTCCGGCAAGGCAATTATCAACCTGCAGAAGCTGGTCGGGTCGGTCGCGGTAAGTCAGTACATCATCGAGTATGTCTCTCGGCTGGTCCGCGCCACGCGGCCCAAGGATGCATCCGCGCCCGAGTTCATCAAGGAACTGGTCGACTGGGGCGCCGGCCCACGTGCCGGGCAGTTCCTGATCCAAGGCGGCAAGGCGTTGGCGGCGATGGACGGCCGGTTTTCGGTGGCCATCGACGACACAAAGAAGATCGCCATTCCCGTGCTGCGGCACCGCATCAGTGCGAATTTCCAGGCCCAGGCCGAAGGTTTCACGACCGAAGACCTCATCGAACGGCTCTTGCGCGAAACGCCCCCGCCGGTAATACCGAAGTACGAGCAGTAAGGGATTCGGGATTGGGGGGTAGGGATTGGATTCGACGTGATCCACAACCCCTAATCCCAAATCCCTAATCCCCCATCCCCATGTCCACCGCCGAAAAATACCTTAAGCCCGAAGTCATCCAACAGATCTCGCGGCTGGACCTGCGCGCCCAGTTCATCGTCAAGGGTTTTCTGCAGGGGCTGCACGCCAGCCCGTTCCAGGGTTTCTCGGTCGAGTTCAGCGAGCACCGCAAGTACACACCCGGCGACGACCCGAAAGACATCGACTGGCTGGTCTACGCCAAGACGGACAAATACTACGTCAAGAAATTCGAGGCCGAGACCAACATCACCGGCTACTTGGTAATGGACCTGAGCCGGTCGATGGGCTACACCTATCGCCAGGAACTCACCAAATTCGACTACGCGATTTGCCTGGCGGCCGCGCTGGCCTGGCTGATGATCCATCAACAGGACCCGGTCGGCCTGCTCACCTTCGACGAAAAGATTCGCAACAGCCTGTCGCCGAAGACGAAGCGTCGCCACCTGGGCGATCTGTTGAGCCTGTTGGCCAATCTGAAGCCCGAGGGCAACACGGACGTCGCCCAGAGCTTGATCCAAGTGGCTGCCATGCTCCGCCACGCCAGCCTAGTGATGATCTTTTCCGATCTTTTGGTCGAGCCCGAGCCGGTCCTCGAAGCCTTGCACCGTCTGCGCCACGGCGGACATGACGTCATCTTGTTTCACATCTTGGACGAAGCCGAGACCCAATTCCCCTTCGCTGGGCTGGTCGAACTGGAAGAGCCGGAGAGCCACCGGACCTTGGCCTTGGACGCCGACGGCTTTCGCCGCGACTACCTGGGCGAGCTGGAAAGCTTTCGCCAGACGTATCGGCGCGAGTGTTTTCAGTCGGGCATCGACTACGTACCCTTGGACACGAGCATGCAGTTCGACAAGGCCCTGACCGAGTATCTGGCCAGCCGGTCGGCGCGGGGATAGGGTGCGCGATGACCTTTGTCAACTCACTACTGCTAGCCGGAACGGCGCTCGTCGCGGTGCCGATCGTGTTGCACCTGATCATGCGACGCAAGCCACGGCATCTCGAGTTCCCCGCGCTGAGGCTCGTCCAGGAGCGCCACGAAACGAATCGCCGCCAGATTCGGTTGCGTCACTTGTTGCTTCTGGCCCTGCGGATGGCGGCCATTGCACTGTTGGCGTTGGCGCTGGCCCGGCCAAGCATGAAATTCTCCGGGTCGTTGGGTTTGCGGGAAGAGCCCGTGGCAGCCGCGCTCGTGTTCGACGCCGCGCCGCGCATGGAATACCGCCAGGCCAATGAAACGCGTCTGGAGGCGGCCGGGAAGCTCGGCGAGTGGCTCCTGCGCCAGTTGCCCTCGGAAAGCCGGATTGCCGTATTGGATACGCGACTTGCTCCCGCGGCGTTTCAAATTGATCGCAGCGCGGCGTCGCAGCGCATCGAGCAGCTTGCGCCGGTGGCCAATTCGCAATCGCTGCCGGCCGTGCTCGACGAGGCGTTTCGCCTGTTGGGCCAGAGTGAGCTTGCGCGAAAAGAAGTCTATCTTTTGACCGATTTGGCTCGCGCCGCCTGGCCGGCCGAGGCCGCCGCGCGGCTGCAGCGGCGCGCGGCCGAACTGCCCGAGCTGAGCATCTACTTGATCGACGTAGGCGCCGCCGACCCGAGCAACTACAGCCTGGGCGAGCTGCGGCTCTCGGCCCAGTTGTTCTCCAGCCGAAGCCCGCTTCGGATCCAGACCGACGTTCTGCGGACGGGACCGGCCGGCCGACGCGAGGTGGAGCTGCTCCTGCTCGACGAGGCCGGCAAGCTGCAGAAACGCGGGCAGCAGAGCGTCGAGCTGGAGGCCGACGGCTCAGCCGGGCTCGACTTCCAGGTCAGTGGACTGGGCGAAGGCACGCACCAGGGATACGTCCGCCTGCTGGGCCAGGACGCCCTGGCGGCCGACGACGTCCGCTACTTCTCCGTCGAGGTGAGGGCGCCCTGGCGCATCCTCGTGGTCGATCCCAAGACGCCACACACGCACGCCGACTTCCTGCCGCAGTTGCTTGCCCCCGAAAGCTGGCGCAAAAGCGGTTTGTCGCGGTTCGAGTGCGAGACCATTGTTCAATCCGACCTGACCAAGACCGAGCTGGACCCCTATGCAGCCGTGTGCCTGGTCGATCCGAAACCGCTATCGCCGGCCGAGTGGGACAAGCTGGCCCAGTACGTGTCGGCCGGCGGAGGCCTGGCCGTCTTCCTCGGGCGCAACGCGCCGATCGCATCGTTCAACGCGGCGGACGCCCAGCGACTACTGCCCGGACCGCTTGTGCGCCAAGCCCGAGCGACGCAGGGCGACGTCTACCTTGCGCCGCGCGACTTGCAGCATCCGGTGCTCTCTGCTTTTCGCAGCTTCGGCGGCTCGATCCCCTGGTCCGACGTGCCCGTCTATCGGTATTGGGAGCTGGGCACTCTGGCCGAGGGCACGGGCGTCGTGGTTCCTTTTTCCGACGGGCGGCCGGCGCTGTTGGAGCGAACGGTGGGTGACGGCCGGGTGATCGTCATGACCACGCCGGTCTCCGACCTGGCGCGTGGCGAACCGTGGAACCTCCTGCCGGTGCTCGATCCGTGGCCGTTTCTGATTCTCACCAATCAGACGATGCTCTACCTCGTCGGCAGCACGAATCAACAACTCAACTACTACGCCGGACAGACCGCCACAATCGTGCCCGATCCGTCGACCCGATACCGCTCCTACCTGGTCACCGCGCCGAGCGGGATGACCTTTCCGCTCTCGGCCGATCCGAAGCAGGGCCGGCTCATGGTCACGTCGACCGACGAGCCGGGCAACTACCGCATCCAGGCCGGTGGCCGGACTGCCGGCGTGGATCACGGTTTCAGCGTCAATCTGGCCGCGAGACAAACCGAGTTGGAAAGACTCACTCAAGAGGAACTGGCCGAGCGGTTCGGACCGATACCGTATCGGGTGGCTCGAAGCCGCGGTCAGATCGAGCGCGACGTGAGCATGGCCCGGGTGGGCCGTGAGTTGTTTCCCCTGTTGATTCTGCTGGTGGCCCTGGCGTTGGCGGCCGAACACGTCCTGGCCAACCGGTTCTATCGGGAGTAGATAATTTGTTAGCCGCCGAGAAAACTGTAGGTCAGGCTGTGCCTGACAGGAAATGATTTGTTGATGATGCGATTGTCAGGCACAGCCTGACCTACAGGTGTGAAACTGCCATGGTCCGATTGTCCTTTTATCCGATCGCCGAGAGCTACCTGCTGGTCGCAGCGGTTGCGCTGGTGCTGTTGGGACTTCTGGCCGTCGGCCCGCGACACGGCGGCATGACGCGGCCTCGCCGGGCGGTGCTCTTCGCTCTGCGGTTGGTCGTCGTGCTGCTGGTTGTTCTGGCCATGCTGCGGCCTACGTTGGTCAGAACCGAAACGAGGAAGCAAGCGGCCACGCTGGTCGTTTTGGCCGACGTGTCGCGGAGCATGTCGGTGCCCGACGCAATGGGTGGACGTAAGAGCCGATACGAGGCAATGCGTCTGGCGCTCGATGCGGCCCGCGAGAACCTGGAGATGCTGACCGACGAGTTTGAGGTCAAGGTCTACGCCTTCGACGGCCAGACGACCGCGTTGGACCTGACCGACGGAGCGATCCAGCTGCCCGACGAGCCCGAAGGTACCCAAACGGCCATCGGCGCGGCGCTCGAGGACGTCCTGAGACTCCAGGCCGGCAAGCGGCTCTTGGGCATCGTGCTCTTGAGCGACGGGGCGCAGCGGGCCTATGCTCCTCGCGATATCGCGCCGCAGACAGCAGCCGTCGGGCTCAAGCGGCTCGGCTGCCCGTTGCTGACCGTTCCGCTGGGCCAATCGCGTGGGCTGGGCCAGGCCAAGGACGTCGCCGTCAAGCAGCTGCTGGTGGACCAAGCCGTCTTCGTCAAGAATGAAATGGCCGTCGGCGGATCGGTCCGTGCCGACGGGTTCGTCAACCGCACCTTGCCCTTGCACTTGCGCTTCGAAACGGCACCCGACCGCATGGAAATCGTCGCGGCGACCGTGCTGAAGCCGACGGCCGACGGCCAACTCCTGCCGGTTGCCTTCAGCTACGTGCCCGAGATGCCCGGCCAGTACAAGGTCACGCTCGAAGTACCGGATCAGCCGGGCGAGCTGGTAACGACCAACAACCGCATGAGCACGTTCGTCAACGTGCTCTCCGGTGGGCTGGGCGTGCTCTATCTCGAAGGTTGGCCGCCCCGGGCCGATACGAAGTTCGTCCGCCGCGCGCTGGACGGCTCGCCCGACATCGACGTCGACTACTTCAGTTTTTCGAAAGAGGCGCCGCCGCCCGACTTGGACGAGCGACTCGAGCCGGGCCGCTATGCGGTCTACGTGCTGGGTGATATCCCGGCGGCGGCATTCACGCGCAATCAGTTGGCCCGGTTGGCCGAGGGGGTCAACCGCGGCGCCGGGCTGATCATGCTCGGCGGCAAATACACGTTCGGACCCGGCGGCTATGCCCAGACACCGCTTGCGGAGGTCCTGCCGATTCGGATGAGCCGCCTTGAAGCACAAAAGCCGGGCGAACCGATGCGCACCGACATGCACCTGGCGGGGCCGATTCGCATGCGACCCGGCCGGTTTGGGGCGGACCATTTCTCGCTGCATCTGGCCGGCGATCGCAAGAAAAACACCGAGCTGTGGAACCGGCTGCCGCCGTTGGACGGCGCCAATCGATTCGACCCCGGCCAGTTCAAGCCGGGCGCCATTGTCCTGGCCGTCGACCAGAACGACCGGCCGCTTCTGGTCGCCCAGTCATTCGGCGCGGGCCGGGTCATGGCGTTTGCCGGCGACACGACCTGGCGATGGCCGATGCACGGCTTCGACAAGCAGCACAAGCGATTCTGGCGCCAGATCGTCCTCTGGCTCGCCCGAAAAGACGAGCAGCAAGAAGGCCACGTTTGGGTTCGCCTGGCCCGGCGGCGGTTGGAGCCCGGCGGACGGCTCGAACTCACCGCCGGTGCGAACTCGCCGACCGGCGATCCGGTCAAAGGGGCCACCTTCGAGGCCGAAGTGATCCTGCCCGACGGCACCACCCGAGCGATGCGGCTCTCCGAGCACGGGGAAAGCTGGACCGGCACGTTCTCCGAGACGCGTTTGTCCGGCGACTACGCCGTGGTGGTCCGCGGGCGAAAGGGAGACGAGCCGCTGGGCCAGGCCCGCTCGCGGTTTCTTGTTTTCGAGGAAGACCTCGAGTTGGATAACGCCTCGGCCGACACGAGCGGCATGGCGTCGCTCGCCGCGATGACCGAAGGCCGCTCGATCGCGCCCGAGCAATTGCCCGAGCTGCTGGACACATTGATGCAGCAGACCGAACACCTCGAAGAGAAGACCGAAACCAAACGGACTTACTGGGACACGTGGCCGTTTTTCTTGCTCGTGGTCGGACTGCTTTGCGTCGAGTGGTACCTGCGCAAGCGCTGGGGGCTGGTGTAGGTCAGGCTGCGCCTGACAGCAGTCTGGGTGGCATGCTTGCTAAGCGAGCGAAGCGAGACAGCAAGCATGTTCTCGCGGGTGCCTGGGCCATAGCACAGCGGTGGCCCAGTTCAATGCCGGCTCACCAGAACGTTTGCCGGGTGCCACCGCTGGCTCGTCCAGCAGTGCTTACGCGTTGTGCCCTTTGCGCCGGCGGCGCGCGGCCAGCATCACTGCTCCAAGCGTCAGCAGAAGTGTGAGCATGCCCGGCTCGGGCACATTGCCCAACGGACCGGCCTCCCCGCTCGGCACGCCGTAGCCCCAATGGGCCGCCAGGATGGACGCGTCGGCCGGGCCGACCACGCCGTCGCCGTCGAAATCACCGTATACCCAGCCGCCACTCTGTCCCCAATGCGCCGCCAGCGCCGCGGCGTCTTCTTCGTCCACGCGGTTGTCTCTGTTGGCATCGCCCGGAATCCACGGTGAGAATTGAACCTGATAGGAGGCGATCCGGAAGTCTTCCCCCGGATCGTTGAAGTACTGGTCAAAACTCAACTGAAGGAATCTTCCAATCCGATAGCTCGCCACATCTCCGCTGAAGAAAACATACTCCGGTTCATCTCCCACCTGATACAGGACTTGATACGTATCACCGATCGTATCCAAGTCGATCGTGATTCTCACCGGATCGGTTTCAACGGCGTCAAATACGCTAACAAGGCCCGAACTGGTTCCGCCTGTTCCCAACGCCACGGCCCGCAAGGCGACTTGGTCATCGGCCACACGTTCAAGGTACACCTGCGCGGTGACGTCGGTCGCACTACCACTGCCGAACCCAAAACGGATCTCTTCGTTCAGTTGGGAGCCGGCAAAAGTCCACGGGGCCAGTTCAACGACCATGCGCGCGAAGCCGGTCTGCTGGCCATCGATCCACAGGCCGGGCGGCAGTTCCAGAGAGGCGTCGGTAGGACCATCCATGGCGTAGCCGACATCCAAATGACCCATGCCATCGACCACAACGCCATCGATATCAACACTCCAACTCAAACGACTCACTGAGTCCACCGTCTCGCTCAGCCCGGTTCCGGCTGAATCTTCGAATCCGAAGTCGACCACGGGCGGAGGCGGGTCATTTCGCGCGAATCGGAACCGTTCCGCAGCAGGCACCGCCATGCTACTACCGCTGTGACCCACGCCCCGAACGAAACCCATGTCCCACTGAAAGGCAGTGCTCCGAGCAGCCGCCTCGGCCTTGCCCTCGTTGAAGAAGAACTGCCCGCGCGCGAAGCGGTGAGGACCTTGGGCGTTGGCTTCCGTCGTGGTTCGGAGGCCCGAAGCGTTGGGATCCGTATCCTGATCGCCCAAGAGGACCACCAACCGCCGGTCGAACATGGACTCAAACTGTTCCGAGGAAGTGGAATGAGGCGCCCCGGTCAAGGTGTACGGATAATCATACGGATATCCGGCGTCTTCGTAACTGCATCATCGTGTACCAGCCCGCGTTGGCCGCCACCGCAACATCAACGCGGGCCGTGGGCTTCCAGAAAAGGAACCGGTGGACGAACTGCGACCCGGCCGAATGCCCGAACATGCTGTAGGTGCTTGCCTCGATCGTCGGTTCCAAGACGTCGACGAGATAGTCGAACAAGGGTTCGATTTTGGAGAACGACCAGTCCTGTTCCGGGTAGGACCAGAAGCCGGACTCGAACCAGGAAAGGTTGCCGAGGTTGTACGAGCTGGAGCCCGACCAGTCGCTGTCGTTGAACTCCGGGGCGAGGATAAGCGCCCCCTGCGCGGCAGCGGCATCGATGAAGTAGTCACGATAGTCGTCCGCGTTACGGCTCGACCCGTGCATGATGACCCACACCGGCGTGTCCCGTGTCACGTCAGTCGGCCGCCAGTAGTAGACATCCAGCGGCTTGTCCGGATCGCTGGCGCCGGTGTTGTCGTCCCAAAAGAAACTGCCGGCACCCGGCGCAAGCGATCCGCAGGCCGGCTCGACTTTGCCAGCGGCAAGCACCAAGGCCGCCAGAAGTGTGACGCAGGCAATGCCAGATACCGAGTTTCTCGAATCCATCGTTGTCTCCCACGGTGGCTTTCAGCCCAGTGAATGGTGTCCTGGTGGCCGCTGACTACGTTTGGGGAGCAGTTGCCTTCGCCGATTGCGACGGTATGTGTAATTATAATCAGAATGTGGCGGGATATCAAAGACATCGGGTTTGTGTCAGCCCCTGCGGGCGTCTCCTCCATCTCGCCCTCAACCGGAGGACGCCGCAAGTGCTCAAGCTCTTTGCGGGTAGTCACTCGGGGAAAAGGGGGCGATGCCCATCCCACTCATAGGAGATGAAACGCCGTTTGCCGCGAGCCGATCACTCGGCATCCTTCCCGGGTGAACGCCACGTCCTCCTCGATCGAGAGCCTGAGCGGTTGACCATCCCATTCGGGCAGACCATCTTCCACGGACAGCTCCATGGTGAACGCGTTGTTGTAGTCCAGGCGAACGTCGCCGCGGCCCGGACAACATTCTTGTTCCCACGGCAGCCCGATGAGCGGGCCCGGCTCGTGAAGAAAGAGCCCCAGCGAGTGGGAATAGACCCGTGGGTTGGGAATGCCTTCGTCACGGGCGCGCGTGAGTATTCGCTCGAGAAGCTCGTTCCCGGAAAGACCGTGCTCGAACGCGGACAGGTAGATGTCCTGCAATCGGTGGGCCTCGGCCAGCAGTCTCCGAAAGCCTTCCGGCGCTTCGCCTTCTCCTTCCCGCAGCACGTAGGCCCATTGCTGGTGATCGGAGTCGAGCCGCAGATAGCGAATTCCCACGTCGCAATGGAGGAAGTCGCCGGCTCGAATGACTTGATCCTCTTCCCCGAATTCCTTCTTCCTTGCATCGCTCCGAACGAGCTTGAAGAACGGTTTGAACGCGACCTCCAGACCCAGGTCGGCCACGCGCTGCCAGTAGGCCCACACCAGATCCTCGGTCGTGGTCACGCCCGGCGTGATCGTCTCGCGGCTATAGCAGTGCGCGATGATCGACTTGGCGACCCGCACGACCTGCTCGAACAGCTCGATTTCATCGTCGGTCAGGGTTGCCAACCAACGCGTGGCAAGCGATTCGGCGGAAACCAACCGGCCGACATAGATCTCGGACAGCACGTCGACGAGTTGGGTGTAGAGATTGTGGGTCAACCCTCCGGCGGCCCACTGGACCCGGCCGATGTTGACGCCGATCTTTTGCGGATTACGTTCTCCAATGATTCTGGGAAGGAGTTGCCACTGCTCGTCGAAATCGGTGCCCGACCAGGGTTTGTCGAACAGATCTCCCAGGTTGGTCATGGAGAGGTTGATACGCTCGATGGATTCGCCCTGGCCCGGATCGAAAAGAATCAACATCTGCAGGATCGGCGCCCAAGTGTTCATGGGGATCATCGTCTTGAACACCGGATCGTAGTCGTCCTCCTGGCAGAGGATCAACCACATGTCGATCCCCGTCTCCCGCATGGCCCCGGGCAGGATCTCCTCGAAGCGCCTTCTGAGGATGCGCGTGATGATCTCGTCTTGCTTTCGCAGCAGAAGGACGTTTGCAGTATCGCTCATATGGGAAGGCTCCTCTTGACCGGGTGGCATGCTTGCTAAGCCGTCGGGGTGGCATGCTTGCTAAGCGAGCGAAGCGAGACAGCAAGCATGTTCTGAGCTACGAGGCTGATGCGTAATCTCCATTTCTCCGCGTCTCCGCGCGATGATGACCTAGCGCTGGTCAAGAATGACTTCTCGCGCGGAGGCGCGGAGGCGCAGAGGATTGCTATTGATTGACGACGATCATGCGTGGATCAGACTCTTGTCCGCCATGGTCGCCCGTCACCATCATACGTAAGTCATAGGTTCTGGAGTCTCACTGATATTCAGCTTTTCTGCTTCTTCTCGTATTGCTCGATGATCGCCCGGATCTCGGCCAGGTCCTCTTTGGACACATTGGCCTCGTCCAACAGATGGACGACCAGATCGCGGGCCGAGCCTTCGAAGACGCGGCCCCACAAATCTCGCACGAGGCGTCTGAGGGTATTATGCCGGGCAACGGCCGCGTGGTAGAGAAACGCGCGGCCGCGGGGCTCGCGCCGAACGAATTTCTTCTCCGTCATGACGCCCAACAAGCTCATCACCGACGTGTAGGCCCGACGTCGACGCCGGTTGAGGACCTCCATCACCTCGCGGACCGTCGAAGGACCGCGGTCCCAGAGGATTTTGAGCACTTCGAGCTCGGCGGGCGTGGGGTTATCGTGCCTGGGGCGCGGCATGGACAGATCCCTTTCCTGGTCCCCTAGAACAAGAAATCCAACTCTGCTTACCACCATTCTACGGTTTTTGCCGTAGATTCTAAGACTAGAAACTATAGGTTAGCCTCGAATTCCGGCATCCGTCAAGCCACCAGCGGTCCGGCGGCGTGGCCGAGGAAGGAAAACCGGCACAGCCAAACCGGCCTATTCAAGCCGAAGCGGATGGAAAACATCGATTGAGGTTTTTGGAGCCCTCCGGTATGAAGAGAGGTAGGCAAGGTCGGTTTAGGCTCGCAAGCAAACACCTCATTTTGCCTTACCTATTTTCCCCTTGGGTTCCGTTTTTAGCGCGATGGCCCCCCATCAGTGTATACTCCTACCCTCAGCGAGCGACCGTCGATATCACGATTATTCGGATTGCGAGGAACAGTATGCCCCGCGGGCTGGTTTCAGGGACTTTAAGTCCAAGCTACCCTTGAGAATACGACCACAACCGAGTAAACAAGAAGATAGGTTTTCCCGGGTGCGGCAATGTGGGCTACCCGCCCAGTGGTTCTTCCATGCCCGTAATGTATGGGTGCCAAGGGCATCTTGCCCGTGCTCTTGGCCAGGGAGCACTGGCGCCCGCGCCAGTGGCACCCAACGAACACTTTCGAAATTGGATTTCGCAGCGGGACGGTCCCCAACTGATTCGCTTACGAATCCTCAGCGCCCAACCGGTGGCATGAGCACAGAACAATCCCTCAATCCCGAGCTGATCGAGCAGACCAAGCAGCAGATTCGCTCGTTGGTCGGCGAGATTTCGCAGTTGTCCCGCTCGGACATCGCGCCGGAGGACTTCTATTCGGAGTTTCTCAATCGGGTCGTTCAGGCACTGGCCGCCGTCGGCGGCGCGGTTTGGGTCATTGAGGACGAAGGCCGCCTCACACTGAAATACCAAATCAATCTTCAGAAGAGCGGGCTGCGCGATGACGAAGAAGGACAACGCCAACACGGCCAGCTGTTGCATCGGGTGATGACCGGCGGCGAGGCGCTGCTCGTACCGCCTCATAGCGGCGCAGGCGAAGGCGAGGACGAGGCCACCAACCCAACCGACTTCTTGCTCGTCCTGGGACCCTTGAAAACCGACTTGGAAGTGGTCGGCGTCGTCGAGATCCTGCAACGACCCGAAACAGGCATAAGTGCCCAGCGGGGTTACCTGCGGTTTCTGATCCAAATGTGTGACCTGGCGGCCGACTTCATCAAGAGCCGGCAACTCCGCCACTTCTCCGACCGGCAAGTCTTGTGGTCGCAGCTCGAAGACTTCGCGCGACGCGTTCACGGCACGCTTGACCCTTACGAAACGGCCTATACGATCGCCAACGAAGGCCGGCGGCTGGTCGAGTGCGATCGGGTCAGCGTGGCCATCCGACGGGGACGCAAGTGCCGCGTCCAAGCCGTCAGCGGCCAGGACCTCTTCGACAAACGATCCAACACGGTCCACCTGCTGGGCCAGCTGGCGACCCGTGTGGTCGAAACGGGCGACCCCGTCTGGTACACCGGCGACACGACCAACATGGCCCCCCAGGTCGAAGACGCCGTGCAGCAGTACATCGACGAGTCCCATTCGAAGACGGTGGCCGTCTTGCCGCTGGTCCGTCCCGAGCCGACCGAGCAGGAGCGCGATCCCGAGAAAATCTACGAGCCCCAGGAGCCGGTCGGCGCCCTGATCGTCGAACGGATCGAAGACAGCCGCATTCCCGAGACCATGGCGCATCGGGTCGCCGTGGTCGTCGAGCACAGTTCGATCGCCATGGCCAACGCCATGGAGCATCAGAATCTCTTCCTGATGCCCCTTTGGCGGATGCTGGGCAAGACCAAGTGGGCCTTTCGCGCGAGGACCTTGCCCAAGACGCTCGCCATCGCCGGCGCCGTGCTCGCGCTGATCCTCTGCTTGATCTTCATGCCGTGGCCCTACGAGGTCGAGGCCGACGGCACCTTGGAACCGGTCGACCGCAGCTACGTCTTCGTTCGGGTCGACGGTACGGTCAAACAGATGCACACCCAACACGGCAAGCTGGTTGAAGAGGGTGATCTACTCGTCGAGTTGCGCAGCACCGACGTCGGAATGCGCAAACTCGCCATCGTCAAGGAGCTCAACACCACGCGTGGCGAACTTCGAAGCAAGCGCAAGACGCTCCAGAACCACGAATATCGCGATGACGAAGATCAGGCTCGGCTCGGCGGCGAGATCCGGCAACTCGCGGCACAAGAGGTCAACTTGGAATTGCAGCTGGCAGTCTACCAGGAAAAAGAAAAAGATCTGAAAATCCTCAGCCCTCGTCGCGGACGCGTGATCACCTGGGATCTGCAAAACCTTTTGGAGGATCGGCCGGTCCAGCTCGGCCAGGAGCTGATGGAAGTGGCCGACACCGAGGGCCTCTGGCAACTCGAGTTGAGGATGCCCGACGACCGGATGGGCCCCATCGTCCTTGCCCGGAAACAACGACGTGAGGAAGGTCTTGACGACCGATTGCCGGTGACGTTCTTTCTGGCGACCGAGCCGGGGGTGAAGCACAAGGGCACGATCAAGGAGATTGATTGGAGCGCCGAGGTCCGCGGCGAGGAGGGAAACACCGTGTTGATCAAGGTCGACATCGAAGACTTCGATCCCGACAAGCTGGCCGATCTGCGCCCCGGCACGGAAGTGTCGGCCAAGGTCTACTGCTACGACCGCTCGATCGGCTACAAGTTGTTCCGCGACCTGTGGGCCTGGGTCCAATCACGTATTCTATTCCGTTTCTAAAATGAGAATCCGCGAGGAGGTCTTTCTCATGCGAAGCCTTCTGACAACATTCTTGGCCGCGGTCGTCGTGCTGGCCGCTACGTTTCCGGCGCGGGCCGAATGGGTGACGAAGAAGAATGCGACGGTCAACTTCATCGAGGACGCCCGGGTCCCCGCCCAGGAAGAAGGCTTGCTCACCCGTGTCTTCGCCCAAAACGGCCAATACGTGGCCGCCGGCGAAGTGTTAGCCCAGGTCGACGACACACTGGTCCAGTTACAGCTCAATGTGGCCGCGGCCGAACTGGAAGTCGCTCAGCGCCGATCGCAGGACACGGTCAGCATCGAATTTGCCAATGCCGCCGCGGCCGTCTATAAAGCCGAGCACGAGCGCTTGCTGAGGGCAAACGAGAAGTTCCGCGGAGCCGTCACCCAGGCCGATATCGACCTGGCCCGGTTGCAGCACGAGCAATACGTGCTCCAAGCGAAGAAGTCCGAATTCGAGCTGGGAATCGCCAAGCTCGAGGTGAAGGTCAGCAAGGCCAAAATGGACGCCGCCGAGGAACACATCGAGCGCAGCAAAATCAAGGCCCGGTGGGAAGGCGTCGTGGATCGGGTGGTCCGTTTCACGGGCGATTGGGTCAAGCCGGGTGACCCGATCCTCCGCATGATCCGCATGGACAAACTCCGCGTCACTTGCAGCCTCGACGCGACCAAATTCGGGCCACAAGACGTCAAAGGCCAACCGGTAACCGTCCGCGTTCAACTCCGCAGAGGTGCCGTCGAAACGTTTAAGAGTCGGATAACCAACTGCAGCTCCATGATCGAAGGCAACGACGAATTCCACGTCTGGACCGACCTCGATAACCCCAAGCGAAACGGCGACTACGTGCTGCGCCCCGGCATGTGGGCCGAAATGACGATCGAGACGAAGTAGGGATTGGGGATTGGGGGGGTCAGCCGTCGAGCCTGCTCGGCGCACGATTCGCGACGTTCCACGCATTCTTAGCCGCGGGCGGAAGCCCGCGGTCGTGCGGCACAAACCAACACCCAATGATCCGGCGCGACGATGGCAACGCTTAGCGAAAGCCTGGTATCGAGTTCCGCCCGACGGCTCACCGTCCGGAAGCGACCCGATCTGACCGCGCGAAAACAGACCTACCTGGGCCGAAGCTATTGGGTGGTTAAGGAACCGGTCGGGCTGAACTACTTCCGCTTCCAGGAAGAGGAATACGCGATTCTTCAGCACATCGACGGATACACCAGCCTCGATGAGCTCAAAGAGTGGTTCGAGGCCGAGTTCCCGCCGCAGAAGATCACCCTCGAAGAATTGCAGCAGTTCGTCGGCATGCTCCACCGCAGCGGCCTGGTCATCGCCGACGTGCCGGGACAGGGTGCCCAGCTCCACGAGCGAAAAACCAAGCGCCGCCGCCGGGAAATGCTCGGCGCGATGAGCAACATTCTCTGCATCCGCTTCAAGGGTTTTGACCCTGAGCGCGCGCTCAATTGGCTCTATCCCAAGGTCCGCTGGCTGTTCAGTTGGCCGGTTTTCATCTTGAGCCTGATACTCATGGTCTCGGCGCTAAGCCTGGTCGTGGTCGAGTTCGACGTCTTTCGCGCAGCGCTGCCGGACTTCTACACGTTCTTCAGCCCCCAGAACGCGCTCTGGCTGGCCGTCACGCTCGCCGTGACAAAGGTGCTGCACGAGTTCGGCCACGGCCTCTGCTGCAAGCATTACGGCGGGGAATGCCACGAGATGGGCGTCATGATCCTGGTGCTTACGCCTTGCCTGTACGTCAACGTGTCTGATTCGTGGATGCTGCCCAACAAGTGGCAGCGCGCCGCCATCGGCGCGGCCGGCATTTATGTCGAGGTGGTGATCGCCTCGCTGGCCACGTTCGTCTGGTGGCTCAGCATCGATGCCTCGAATCTGTTGAGCATGGTCTGCCTGAACGTCATTTTCATCTCCTCGGTGACCACGATCCTGTTCAACGGCAACCCGTTGCTCCGCTATGACGGCTATTACATCCTGGCCGACGTGACCGAGATCCCCAACCTGCGCCAAAAGGCCTCGACGATTCTCAGCCGGAAGATGGCCTACTGGTTCTTGGGCATTGAGCCGACCGAGGATCCTTTTCTGCCCCAGCGAAATCAGATATTCTTTGCGCTCTATTCGGTGGCGGCGGCCGTCTATCGCTGGTTCGTCGTGCTGTCGATTCTCTGGTTCTTGCACAAAGTCTTCGAGCCCTATCACCTCGACATCATCGGCAACGCCATCGTGGCCATGTCGTTGGTGGGACTGGTGGGCATGCCCCTGTATAAACTGGTTCGGTTCTTCTACGTGCCCGGGAGGTTACACAAAGTGAAAAAGCCGCAGATGTATGCCACGTTGGCCGGTCTGGCGACCATCGTGCTCTTCGTCCTCCTCGTGCCGCTGCCGCACAGCGTCATGTGTACGCTCGAAATTCGCCCCCGCGACGCGACGCGCGTCTACGTCGACGTGGCCGGCACGCTCGAAGAAATCAACGTGCGCGTCGGCGATCGCGTCAAGCCGGGCCAACAACTGGGCCGACTCCAAAACGTCGACGTCGATCTCTCCATCGTCGAGCTGTCGGGCCAGCGGGATCAACACGACATCCAACTGGTCACACTCAGCCGTGTAGGCTACCACAACCCCGCGGTCCTGGACGAGATTCCCGCCCTGAAGAAGGCACGCAACACGGTCGTCGACCAACTCGAACAGCAAAAGGCCGAGCAGGAGCGCCTCGTGCTTCGGGCTCCAGAGAGTGGCGTCGAAAAGGATCCCGACGGCTTCATCGGCACCGTGATGCCGCCCCCCTGGCGCGAAGACCGGCCCGAGGTCGAAGGCCAATTGTCCTCCTGGTCCGGCACGCCCTTAATGGAGCGGAACCTGGGCGCGGCGCTCGACGAAGGCGAAGTCTTCTGCCTGATCGGTGATCCGACGAATATGGAAGCCATGCTCTACATCGACCAGGGTGACGTCGAGTTCGTCAGCGGCGGCCAGGAACAGGAAGTCGAGATCAAGCTCGACGAGTTGCCCTTCGACGTCTTCCGGAGCAAGATCGACAACATCGCTGGCTCCGAATCGAAAGTCACCCCGCGCCGGCTCTCGACCACGGCCGGCGGCGAGCTGGCGACCAAGCGGGACGAATCCGGCGTCGAACGACCCCAAAGCGCCTCCTATCAGGCAAGCGTCTCCTTGGACAACGCCGACGGCCTGCTGCGAATCGGCCTGCGCGGCCGAGCCAAAATCCACACCGCCCCACAGACCCTCGGCCAACGCATCTGGCGAACCTTCAACCAGTTGATCAGCTTCAAGCTGTAGGGGCCAAGATCCCAAGAGTGAAAAAGGGGACATTCTACTTTTTCTCTTGCGGATGAAGTGGGACGTGGCGGAGTCCGTGGAAGAAAAAGTAGAATGTCCCCTTTTTCTCCTCTTCTGATCTAAAGACTCGCTGGACTACCACAGCCCGCCGCAAAATTGTTAATCTTTAAGAACTATCACTCTCGTATTAGGGAGAGAGGCTCGGAGCGCGGTGATGCGTCGTTCTGCGTCTGGTATCGAACTGAGGTTCGCCTGCCTGATTCTCAATGATTCAGTATTCTTGAGCGCTAACAATGCGTCCAGCAATTCGCGGTCGAACTTGACGTATTGCAAATCTAGTCCCCGGACGTTACTTAGGGCGGCGAGCGCCTTGATGTCCTCCGGATTCAATCTCGCTTCACGAAAACTCAGCCCGTTGATATTCGGGAACACACTGAGGCTGTGGATGAAGCCAGGTCGCACAGATTCTCCGGTTACTTCCACGT
>Ga0315543_1002015_pt1 | contig 20667 bp, 20 predicted proteins | sample SalMarSW160210MG_2_FD_203098 | JGI IMG/M metagenome (GOLD analysis project Ga0315543, IMG submission 203098) | Salt marsh sediment microbial communities from the Plum Island Ecosystem LTER, Massachusetts, United States - Salt Marsh Sediment SW1601-210 ...
GATTAACAAACTCATTTTGTGGCTAGTGAGAAAAGGTCATCAAGATATCCATTATCTTAGATTTATAAAAAAGAACATTGATGACTTCGTAAATAGCAACTACATTGATTTTGAAAACTCGAATAACATGCAAATGTTAGTCGAGAACAAGTTACTTGCATATTTGGTGATGTTCTCATATACCGTCGATTATCTTCAAAGAGAATCACCTGAATTCAGAAAAATAGTTTCGCCTAATGGTAGAAACTACCTCAAAGAAGCCTTTGAAATGACGTTTATTACGGCAATTCAAAAGTTGCGCAAACTGATGGAAGAACAAATTGAAAGTGACTTAGAAGGGATATCAAATGAATTTTCTTTTTTCTCACCAAAAATCGACGTTTCAACTTCAAAGGTAATTTGCAGATTAAATGAAATTATTAGGAATGTCAACGCCCACAAAAATAGCTCAATCGCATCTTTCAGCAATTGAATTGGAAAATCTCAGTTTTTTTATATCTTTTAGCAATTCAATAAATGAGTAAATGGTGTTTCAACAGCAATATAATTTTGAAGGGCTTTGTCTTTGCTTTTAAAGTCTGGGACGATTTGTGCCAGTTTATATTGAAACTTTTTCTGATGGTTCATATTTGATAAATGAGCTAATTCATGGACAATAACATATTCAGATAATTCACTAGGAAGAGCAGCTAGTTGCCAGTTTATTACGATGACACCGTTCTTTCTTGTGTAACCCCATCTAGTTGTGTCTGCCACCCGCATAACAAGTGGGTCTCCTAACGCATTAACATACTTCTGTTTCACTTCATCAACTAACCGTTTTGTCTCATTAGTCATCCATTTCTTCAGTATTCTATGTGGATCAGATCGAGGTTCATGAAATAGTGTCAATTCATTGTTTCCTACAACAACTTGCTTCTCTGGATTTTTTTCAACTTCTTGAAAATTTAGTTTGAAATACTTTCCTTTGTAGAGTATTGAATCATCTTTTAGGATTGGTTTCTTTTGTAGAAATTGAGTGTATTTCTTATCTAGAAGCTGCCTGTGCTTGTCCAATAGAGCGTCGGTTTCTATCTCGATTCCCTCAGGTACTTCTATTGTTATCTCTTTTTCGGATTTGATCTCTACCTTAACTGTTTTTTCGGCTTTTCTGCTCGGCTTAACTGATACTTTCACTTGGTTGCCTGCAATAGTAATCATTTTTGACATGTTATTCACTTAATCCAAATCTTACCAAGAAATCCGTTAGGTTGTCTGATAGATCGAGCAAATCTCTTCCTTTCACAGCCTCTTTGTATTGGTCAAAGCATTTGTCAAAGATGAATCTTCTGACGTCTTTACGTGTCTCCGATTTGGTGTCCCATCCTTTGAATAGAAGCGATGATGAATAAAGATTGCCCAACAATCTTTTCGTAAAGCCTATAACCTCTTCTTCTGGCACCTTTTCCTCGAGTTCATCTTTTACGATGTTAAATACTGCAAATTCTTCCCTTCTCAACCCTTTCTCTGATCTTTCAGCTTCGAGGGTATTGATCTCTTGAACTAATTGTCTCAGTTCGTTTCTTATTTTCTCCGGATCCTTTCTTTTAATGATGCGTTCCAGTTTCTCGCTTAAACTTTCAAGAACTGGATTTAGGACGAGGTGGATTCGGAAGTAGTAGCTGAGTGCTTGTCTTATTTCTGCTACTTCATATTTAGGGTCGAGATTGGCTTGTTCAATTTTATCGAGATATTCAGGTCCAATCTCGAATGTCGGGAGGCTTTTATCGATGTCCTTAAGAATTATGGATTCTCTGATGAGTCGTTTTGTTTTCTCTTCGTAGGGTTTGAGGCTGGGTTTCTGGTCTCTAATGTGTTTGTTGTATGCTTCATTGATTTTTGTGAACCATGTGTAATCGTAGAGGTAAGGTGACAGATAGGGGTCGGGGGCTATTGTCTCGTAGAGGGCTTTTGCTCGTGAAAGCTTCTCTTTAAATTTGATGCGGACGACCTCTTCGGTTAGCAGTTTTATTGCTGCAATCAGGGATTCTCGAGTGTTCTCTTTCGGTATCTCTTTGAAAATTTTGTTTAGTTCAGCTAAGACTGTTTTAAATTCTTCTTTTAGAACATCGAGAACCTCTGCTATTCCCTCGATGTCTCCTGCGTCGAAGTTGAGGGCGTCCTCTAAACGATGGAAAATACCTACATAATCAACGATTAAAGCCGAGTCTTTCCCCGGATAAGGTCTGTTGGTTCGTGCAATTGCCTGGAGCAGCTTGTGGTCTCTCAATGGTTTATCCAAGTACATTACTCTCTCAACTGGAGCATCAAAACCCGTGAGTAGCATGTCGGTTACTACCAAGATTTTTGGTAGAGTGTCTTTTTTCTGGAACTCTCGACGGCTTATCTTTAGCTGATCTTCCCGGCTCATGTGATATTTTCTAAGGAGTTTTGGATCATTGGGGCTTGACGAATATATTACAGTGGAATATTCTTTGGGAAGATGCTTGTTAAGTTCTTCTTTGTATAATGCACATGCTTCCCTGTCAACAGCTACAAGCTGAGCTTTGAATCTGTTAGGTTCTACGTGGCTAAGATAGTGGCTGGCAATGTCCTTGGCAATCTTTTCTATGCGGTGTTCTGCTTTTAGTATAGTTTTGAGTCTAGCACTTTTTCCGAGAATCTCTTCCTGTTCTTCTTGTGACAATCCTTCTGAGATTTTCAGGAACTCTTTGTCCAGAATCTCTTTAGGGATATGTTCTCTTGTCAGCCTTGGTTCATAGACTATTGGAACTGTTGCTCCATCCTCAATGCTTTGTTTGATTGAGTATTTGTGTAGATACTTCTCTGTAGAATCGCAGAAGGTTCTAAATGTGCTTCGTCCTGTGGGTCCAAGATCTATTGGAGTTCCAGTGAAACCGAAAATCTTAGCATTTGGGAAAGTTTTTCTCATTCGTACTGCAAGTTGTCCGTATTGGCTTCTATGCGCCTCATCAATCATAATGATAACATTTTCTCTTGGGTCTTGATATTTGGGATTGTGAAATTTCTGGATTGTTGTTATTATTACTTCTCTGCTTTGCTGACCAATTTTTTCCATCAGCTCTTTTGTGTTTTTAGCCCAAGTAACGTAGGGAAAATCTACATTTCCAAAAGTTTCCCGAAACTGTCGTTGGAGCTCAAGTCTATCTACCACTAATATTATGGTTGGATTCTCCAGTTCTGGTTGGCGTTTGAGCTTCCATGCAGTATATAGCATTGTTAGTGTTTTACCAGAACCTTGTGTATGCCAAACTAATCCCCTGTCGGCTTCATCTTTGATGACTCTCTCCACTATTTTGTTCGTTGCTTCGCACTGCTGTTGCATAGCAATTTTTTTGGTGACTTCTTCGTGAGCTGTTTCAAAAACTATGAAGTTCTGTAGGAAGTCTAGGACGTTTTCTTTTGTAAGGAAATTCTTAACTGCTGCTTCTAGCGGATCATCGAATCCGTTTCGCCACATGAAGTATCGTCCTTCATTAGTCCAACCATATCTGAAGTTTGCTCCATCAGTGGCTATACAAAAGGCGAGGTGTTTGAAGAGTTGAGGAGCCTGTTCATTATAACGCAAAATCTGGGTTATCGCATTAGTGTAATCTACCGATTCATGTGTTTGAGATTTGCATTCGATTAGAATAAGTGGGATTCCGTTTATGAATAGGACAATGTCAGGTCTAATATTCTCGTAACCATGAAATTTGTATTGATTAGTAACGGTGAAAATGTTATTCTTGGGGTTGTCATAGTCAATCAACTTGATGGTTCTGCTTTTTTCTCCAGGTCTAAGACTAATTGACCCTTCATTCTTTAACCAATCAAAGAATTCTTTGTTTCCACGAATATCATTATCTAATTGAGTGATTCTACTTACAATTCTCTCAATATCAGAACTAGACTTACAAATAGTAGGATTTAGCTTCTTTAAGGATTCAACCAATCGATCCTGATCAAAAGCTTCATCATAATCCCTAACAATCGACTCAGGTTCAACGTAAGTCCACCCAAGCTCTTGAAGCCACTCTACAATTGGTTTTTCAACTGTTCCTGATTCGGTGTAAGCCATCCTCCCCCAACTCAACACGAACTTTGCCCGTAAGTAGAATCTGGAGCAATCCTTTCTTTAGCATTTTAAGTTTTCTTTTAAAGTTTTTTTCATGTTTTATTTTTGAATCAAGATTAGAAAGTATTTTTGAAATTCTTCTTTGTTCATCTAAAGATGGTACTGGAACCTTCAAATTCTCCAAGTCTTTTCCAGTTACTCCTGAAACAGTTACAATTCTGACTATCCGCCTTATACTTCTACATCCTTGCTCACTTGTGAACCAATAAAGAAAGAATAATGGATATGCTACTTCTTTCTTCAATGAAAACCTAATTATGGAAGATTCAAAAACCGCATCTTTGAATAACTTAGAAACATAAACGCATTTTCCAGCGCCTTCAACTTTCAATGATCTTCGTCCAAAAAGCAAATCCCCCGCTTTCAGTCCAAATCTTTCCAATTCTATTTCTGTCACTTTGACAGTTTCTTTAATGTCCGTTGTTAGAATGTCAGACTTGAACAATTCTGTCATTCTGACGTAATTTACTGGAGTTCCTTTATCATCCGATTTATATAATCCGTTTTGACTCCCATTTTCGGTTATCTGTTTAAATTTCTTAATATCCCATTTCTGGGGGATTTTACCTATTGCTGTTTCTTTAAAAGCACTGTGTCCTATGCCTTTGGTGAGTATCTGTTGTATGAGCCCCCGTTTCAGTTCCTCCGTTTTCTCAATTACCAAATCAGTGTAATGGATACATTCGTCCACGGTTGTTAGAAGTTCAGAAATTGCACGCTGCTCAACAAGAGGAGGAATTAGTATTGAGATACCTCGAACCAATTCGAGGTTTAAACCACTCCTACTTTTATCACCTGTCAAATTTCTAATTTTTAGATATTGATTTCTCAACGAATAATGCAGATATTCTGGGATCACATTTACTTTTGGATAGATAATTGCTACTGATTGACTGCATGACATTTCTGATCTGACTATACTTGTCATCCCTCTTGTTTTTCCCCTTCCGGAAAGAGCTATTGCTACCCCATTAGGAGGATGGAGTTTTGCAGCTGAGTTTTTTAAACCAAGCTCAGAAATCTTTTCTGATGTATCAACAATATACAAACCAGTAATGTCTCCTGACTTCAACCATTTAACGCCCCCTTCGAAATATTCAGGATGTTTTGTGTTAGGGGTACCCCCTGTAACTACGTCTGAAAATTCACCAATTTTTTGGAATTCCCAAGAATTAGGAATATTGCCTTTTTTCATTTTTTCAAGCATTATTCGTATCCTAGCTCCATTAGGTGAGTAGATAATTTATCTGCGATAATTTGTCTCCGTTTTTCATATTCTTTGATATTGTTCCATACTTGTTGTATGTCTACTAGTTCGGGTGGATCAAAAATGTCTACGTATCTGGTTACGCTAAGATTGTAATCATTCTCCTTAATCTCACTCATTTCTACAACTCGTGAATACTTATCCGAATCGTTAAACGCATTAAATGCTTGAATGATTTGGCGTATATCCTCATCCCCAAGTTGGTTCATGTTACTGAGTTTATCAAAACCTTCAGCAGCATAGATGAACAGAACTTTCTTCTTCCTATCTGCAGGTTTATCCTTGTTTAGAAAAATGAGGCAACCTGGAGCTCCAGTGTTGTAGAAAAGTTTCTCAGGAAGAGCCACTACACATTCAACAAGATCGTCTTTGAGAACACCTTTTCTGATCTTGCCTTCTGCTCCACCTCTAAAAAGAGCTCCCTGATCTAAAACTATACCCATTCTTCCTTCAGGTTTGAGGCTCGCAAGCATGTGCTGTATCCAGCCCCAGTCAGCACTGCTATTCGTTGTCACACCATACTTGAAGCGTCCAAACCTGTCGTCTTCTTGGTATTTTTTGAAGCCTTTCTGGTTCCACATAGGATTAGCAATAACAAGGTCAAACTTTTTCAACCCGCCAGAGTCAAGGAATTTTGGATTAACAAATGTGTCACCTTGAACTATTTCAGCTTCCATATCGTGCAGGAACTCGTTCATTTTTGCGATTGCCCAGGTGTCATCGTTCAGCTCTTGACCAAACAAGAAAAGCTTCTTAGGATCTCTATCACTTCTTTTTAGATAATAGTAAGCTTCAATCAGCATACCGCCTGTACCACAGCAGGGATCATAAACTTCCATGCCTTCCTCAGGCTTCAGACAGCCAACAAGAACCTTAACAACTTCTCGAGGAGTATAAAACTCCCCCGCCCTCTTGGGTGCAACCTCATTAAACTTCTTCAACAAATATTCGTAGCCATCTCCTAGAATGTCAGGGGAGACATTTCCATTTGAGAGGTTTTTCTGGCTGAAATGTTCAATTAGCCTTACAAGCCTTTCTTCGGGAATTGCGTTAGGGTTGTTGAGGTCTGTTCTGTTGATAACTCTATCTAATCGAGGATTAGCTTTGGCAATCTGATTCAAAACATTATTCAGTTTTGCCCCAACATTCACAGCAGTTTTTCTAACATCTGCCCAGAGACACCCTTTAGGAATCACTGCACGATAGAACATAGAGTCTTTAGCAACCTGTTCATCATCATACTGCTTGAGCTTTTCAGCATACTCGTAAGTATAGACATCAGACAGTCTTTTGTAAAAGAGCAATGGAAGAATGAACTCTCCATAATCTTCCGCGCTTACAGCCCCACGAAGAATGTTTGCAGCTTCCCAAAGCCAAGAACCCAACTCATCCCTAGAAATCAAATCTGAATCACTCACAAGTTTGGCCTGCTTCAATACATTTGCACCATCTGACCATTAAAGGCATCCTAAATATATATGACATATTACACCCGAATCACGATTGAGAGCAGATTTTTTTATGTCCACTTGCTACAATTCATTTCACATGCGTGCATGCATTCGTAACAGATATTTAAATTGAAGCAGTATTTATTTAATCATGAAAAAAACACGAGCGGAAGAATTAAAAAATAATGTTCTAGGGAAGAAAATCAAAAAGTTTGTTTTTGACAAGCCGGATGCGAAATTACTAGAAACGTTTCGAAATCGGTACGCAGAACGAGATTATATAATTGATATAGAAATACCAGAATTCACTTGTATTTGCCCATTAACAGGGCAGCCAGATTTTGCAACAATTTATATACGATATATACCCGATAAAAGGTGTATTGAATCCAAATCTTTAAAACTGTACATTTTTTCCTACCGTAATTTCGGAGAATTCCATGAGGATGTTATCAATAGAATCTTGGATGATTGTGTTGAGACTTGCAAACCTAGATGGATGCGAGTGGTCGGTAAATTTCGTGTCAGGGGCGGTATTTCCATAACACCAATTACCGAATATAAGAAGCAGGGCTTTAAGCTACCTGAATATGCGGGAAACCGGCAAAATCCATATAAACAATTCTAGGATTGGTATAGATGAGTGAGAAATTGAGCAAGAAAACAATTAATAATTACTTCAAAGACAGATATGAAAAACAATTGAAATGGTATGATAGTAGGTCTAATCGTTACAAAAGGTTGAATTTTGCACTCAAGATTTCTGCAATCGTCATGGGTCCAATTATTCCAATTCTGGCTCTCTTGGATTTAAAGTGGGCAACGGTGGTGTTATCTTCTATACTGGCTATTCTCACTGGCATTATAAATCTCTGTAATTTTGAAGAAAAATGGCACAGTTATCGAACCACTTGTGAAACGCTCAGAAAAGAAAAACATCTTTACGAGCACAAAGTTCACGAATATCGGGAAACAGAAGATCCTGAGGGACTTTTCGTGGAGAGGGTTGAATCAATTATTTCGAGTGAACATACAAGATGGTTAGAAGCTGAAAAAAGAAAAAAACCGAATAATTAATGGGGATAATTTGTACATAATTGAAAACTTTCCAAGATCCTTTCTGATTGAAACGTCGGGAAAATCATTCAAGACCCCGTTCTTTGTACCTGCTATCTCCAGTCTATCCAAGACTAACTGGACGATTTTTGAGCATCTCGATCTACTAAAAAAGGTAAGATATCCCGGATTTCTAATCTCAGCGTATGATATCGATAGACTTCAGGACAAAGAAGAAAAAGTTCTGTTAGAGAATTTGTCCAAATTTATAGAAAAAAGAACATTGATTTTTCTGGATAATGGAAATTATGAAGCCTACTGGTATGCGGACAACAAATGGATTCTGAAAAATCTTGAAAGAGTGTTGGAGAAATTTTCTCCTGATTTTTGCTTTTCTTTTGACGTTTTTTGGGACGAAACCAAGAACGCTGAAAAGTACATAAAAGAAACCATAACTTCAATTGCCAAAACTGCAGGAATGCAAAAAACAGGAGAGACTATTGCACTAATTCACTCAAATCCCAAACTGTTCCCCAAAGTAGTGCGAAAAATAGTTGATTATATCAATCCCGAAGTTATAGCAATCCCAGAAAGAGAACTAGGTCACGGTATTTTTGAAAGGTCTCAAACAATAAAGGCCGTAAGAGATGAATTGAATAAAACTGAGAGACCGATAGCAATTCATGTCTTAGGTACAGGTCATCCCATTTCAATTCTCATCTATACTTTATGTGGAGCCGACATATATGATGCTTATACATGGTATACTGGATGCATCAATCCCGAAACCGGACATTTTTTCCATTTCTCTCAAAGGGAACTAGTTGAATGTCGATGTGAAGCATGCCAATTGGAAAATATACCTTACAGTTTTCAAACAATGACTCACAATCTAATTTTTTATCTGGATTTCTTGGATAAAATTAGGGAAGCAATGAAAAACGAAAAGATTGACAAAATCCTAACCGAGTATCTTCATAAAAAAGATGTAGCTAGAGTAAAAAAGATAGGGAATTTAGGATGAATACCAATCTTCTGAGACAAAACGAAATTGAAAAGGCAGTCATGAAAGTTTGTGATTCTTTAGATTCCCATAGAACAAAGATCAGAGATTGGAAAAATTATTCTGAAGAAGAGTTATGGTTCGAATTGGTTTCTTGTATACTTGGTAGCAGAGTTCGGAACGAAACTGCGAAAGCGTGTTCTACACACTTAAGAAATGTTGGATTGCTTGCAATCGGACCTTTAGTAAAGAGTCCGGGAAGAATAAGGAACAGAATTAGAAGAGAATTGGACAAGTCAATCTACCCGCCGTTTTCAAAACATCAAGGTTCAAAGTACCGCTACCCCAAATCTAGATCAGGTTACATCATCAGAACTGGTCTTCAAATTTACAAAAACGAAAAGTTAACAATAAAAGAATTCTTGAGAAAGAGCGATAATGGCACTGAAGCAAGAAATGCTCTTGTAAAGAAATGTTGTGGAATTGGCTTAAAACAAGCTAGTCTGTTCTTGAGAAATATTTCATTTTGTAACGATCTAGCCATTCTCGATTCCCATGTCATGCGATATTTAGAGTTGTTGGATTTGAAAAAAGAATTTGCTAATCTGATTTCAGAAGACAGAGATCAGTACCTAACAAATGAAAATAGGTTGAAAATGTACGCAATTTCAAAGAGAAAATCACTCGCAACATTAGATATTGGAATTTGGACGGTTATGCGTGTTATTCAAAGAGGAATATAAAATGGTAGTTGTCACTTTAGTCTCTGGCGGAATAGATTCGCTTGTGATGTCGAAAATAATTGATTTACAAGGAGAGAAACAAAAACCTCTCTTTATCGATTATGGACAATTAGCCAGAGAAAAAGAATGGGCTGCCTGCACTAAGATTTTCGAAGCGTCTGGCCTTCCAGAACCTGTAAAGATCGATTTGAGTGGTTATGGCAAATTTCTACCTTCTGGAATTACAGACAAACGGAAAGACATCAATGATGACGCTTTTCTTCCTGGTCGAAATCTTTTATTCCTTGTTGTTGGTGGTTCCTTTGCACATCACGTAGGAGCGAACAAAGTCGCAATTGGATTACTTACTGAAAGATTCCATTTGTTTCCAGACCAAACGGAGAGATTCATAGTCAATGCAAATATAGCAATAAATGAGGCTCTTAACGATAGTATTGCAATAGTAACCCCTTTGATGAATTTCACTAAAGAAGACATATTCAAGCTTGCCAGACATTACAAGTTACCAGTAGAGGAAACTTATTCGTGTCACTTAGGCGGCGAAAAGTACTGTGGCAAATGTATTTCCTGTAGGGAAATTATCAACTCAGTCGGGAAAGACTTACCCCAATTCACGAAGGAAGGTGATTGATGTGGGAGGTGGCGGTGGAGGAGGATATGAAACTGGATATGGTGGAGTAAGCGATATTCAGGAATTGGAAAATGTTGCCAGAAGAGAGCTAGCAAGACCGGCACCAGAACCTAGAAGAAAGGTATTTCTCAGTTTTAGAGGTGAAGATAAGAATGTGGTTGATCTATTTCGTGGACAAGCGAAAAATAAAAACACAGATCTCGACTTTATAGATTTCTCACTTCGCGCACCTTTCAATAGTGAAAATGCTGAATATATCAGAAGGGGAATTAGGGAGAGAATTAAGCAATCTTCGGTTACTATTGTTCTAATTACTGAAACGAGTTACAAAAGCAAGTGGATAGATTGGGAGATTAGGGAGAGTGTAAAACTAGGTAAAGGAGTAGTTGCAGTAAGATTAAGAGATGGGCCCATTCCAAAAGTAATAAGTGAACATGGGTTTAGAGTAGTTGGCTGGAACCATCAAGAAATCAGAGAAGCAATAAATGAAGCTGCTGAAAATCGATAAGAATATAGATTATTATTTCATATTCTTTCCATTTTCCTTTCGGTTTAACCAGACCAAGGTTCACCATCTTCTTCATGTAATTTCTATAAGCCCTAGCTACAATCAGTTGGGATCCAAATATGATCATGACCTCTAGCTGATGATCAATCCAATAATTGTAACAATTAGGTTCGAGAATGAGTTCCATTTTAAACAAGCAGTTAAGGCTAGAAGTAGTAGGACAGAAGCCTACAGATTAATACTACTACTTCTAATGTTAGTTTAATCGATGAAAACCAGCAAAACAAAAATTGAAACGTACTAGAAGAAGACCCAATGAAAAAGGACAGCAACCTTCTTCAAGTCCATTTGTTGTTGTGGACTTCTTAGGATTGCTAACAACAACATTTAAGCTCATCCTTATGGCTTTCCTCTGCAGAGTTTCAGCGCTAATATCTAACTCGCCGGCAGTAATCTCATCCAAATCGAATGCTATTTCTAGTTCAAGCAGAGGTCAATAGAAATAGCTAGAGCCAAGACGTATCCACCAGAATATTTTTAGTAGCTTCATATCTGCCCGGGATCAGCAATCTATGTTGAGCCCCGAGTCACGTTTGTTATCTTAAAGAAATTATGAAGTAATTCAAAGTAACATAGTAAATTTAGGACATTTTCCGAGGGCTACCGGTCGCAGGCTTTTTCAAGGAGATTTTGGTGTGTTTCGCGTTGTCGAGGCTGCCATAGGCTGCAGTTGTCCAGTATGTGGGTCCAGCATTTGTCTCTGGAGCACCAGAACTTCTCTCGATTCAGTGTAAGCACCTCGTAAGTAAGCTCTGCAAGAGTCTCTGTGCGAATTTCCCTGCTTTTTCCCGCTTTTTCACATGCCTCCATAAGCTTATTACTGTAATAGATGGGTCGTCGCAAGAAGCGACAACTTCCACAGACTTTTGATGAGTCATGAGGCAGCTTACGGCGCCTTTCAATGTTCATACAGACCAATATGTCCAAAAACAGACATAAACATTGCGGTACCCAGAGACAGGTCACCAATCTACCAAAATTTTAACATCTTTTTCAGCATCATCATTTTACTTCTATTATTTTTTAGCCCATCAGCACATAAAACCGAAGCAGCTAGCGCATGAACAAAATTTCCACCAGTCTCCATGTACTCTTTCAACATCAACTCCTCCTCAGGATCACGCGGTTTTGGTGGAGTGTACCTAAAATTGAATAAACGAAGATCCTTCAACAGCAAAGAATACTTAGACGGAATAAGCAGCCTTCTATCCTCGAGCACATCATCCAAATGAAACACTGCCCTCCTCATCAACACTTCATCGGTGAACCACATAATCTGAAGACCACTAACATCATGTTCCTTACAGAGCACAGCAGTCCAATTTTTTGAAAAATGAGGATTAAATTCCACATGACACACCTGAAGCTTACCATCAGATCTTCTACGGACAACCACTGCAATCTGCCGATTAACACCATCATTGTCCACAAACTCTTTAACCCCAAGAAACGAACGAGCATCCTCAAATTCAAACTCATTAATAGCTCCAACCAACTTAGCTTGATAAATCCTCTTAAGACTAAAAAACCTAGGGAGAGGATTACCAATCTCAAACACTTCCGTAAACACGCGTGGCCAATGAAATACATACCTATCCGGATCCAAATTATGCCTTCTAACTTCTGGAAAGAAAGCCACATTTTTAAAAATGCACTGAGGAATCCACACACAAGCTTCCTCAACATCTTCGTCATCAAATGACCAACCTCCTGGACTATAATTAGTCCAAGCAACTAACTCCCAAAGAGCTTTCGAGAAACAGAATAAATGCGCACGATACCCTCGCTGTGTTATCACTTCAAAATTCGCTGGTATTATCACTTCTTTTTTTAGCGCATATCTTCTAGTTATGTCACCAATACTACTTGTCTCAGCCTCTTCTTCAACTATATTCTTTTTACGAAGCTTCTTCAAGTGCCGATAATATACACGCTCAGACACACCAGTAGCACCCAGAACTGCCTCTTTTAGTTCTATCGGAGTTTTTGCACCACCAGAAAGTACACGCCTTATCACATCAGCCACATGTAACTGGCCGCTCTCTTCTTCAGAAAAGTCATTAACTGTCACCTTTCTGACCTCTAACTGTCACTTCACTGACTACCCTCTGACCCAATCTCTTTCAGAAAATGGCTAAGTTAAGCATTTTGTCTATCAGAACACTAGGCGTAGAGAGAGATGGAACAAATTAAAAACAGAATAATAAACTGCTTAACAACAACAAAAATCCCACAGGGCGTCGAAAACATCAGAGTAGCATGCAACATCGGAAACTGGAACACAGCCCTAAAACACTGCCTAGAACTGCTTCTCCAAGAAAAAATCAAAGGCCAAAAAACCTCTAAAAGCTGGATTTTCTGGATCGACCACCCACAAGCAAGAACGACTCACAGAAATTAAAAAGAAAAGGTTGAGAGGTGAAAAACATTAAACCAAAAACTGGAAGCCAATCTCTTGGATCTTGTTACAGCAATAGAGAGCGCATGTGTTGACTTCAAACAAAGAATCGCCCAAAAACACGGCATAACTGACCAAGAGGCTCCAGCAGTTTCTGAAGTCAACTTCAACCTAAACTTTACAGAAGTTAACACCCAAAAGCTTGGAACCTTCGAAGTTACAGAAGAAAAAGTTAACCCCCCCGAAAAATGGATCCGAGCCCTAAACATTCTGAAACAGAACAACGCCACAATTAGCACCCGCTATCATCAAGAAGGCTACATCTACAGCTACTGGCTCTACGGCAAAAACCACGACCGAATCTACAGACAAAAACTCAAGCCCTGAAACCAAGGAGGTTTAAGCGTTCCTTAACAATGACTCACAAAAAGAATGCAGCTCTCTGCATCATCTTAAGGTTAGCCGAGACCTCCTCGAGACGTACATGAAGCATCTGGGCAAGACCGTGAAAAGAGACCACACAACCAAACGCATGGTCTTCCTCACCGCCTTAAGCGCCTACTCCCAAAACCCCCAAAACCTATTCCTAAAAGGACCATCCTCAACAGGCAAAACCTACAATGTAACCCAAGCCCTCCGCTACTTTCCCCAATCATACGTTTGGATGCTGGGAGGACTATCACCCACCGCCCTAGTCCACGACTATGGGACCCTCATAGACAATGAAACCGGAAAAGAAATCGACCCAGTCGAGGATAAACCACAAAGAGAAGATTACAGAGACGACCAAGGAAAATTCGACAAAAAATCTTTTCAAGCAGCCCAGAAACGGTGGCGCGACCGCCTCAGAAGAGCATACTACCTAGTAAGCCTGCAGGGCAAAATCCTAGCCTTCCTGGAAGCTCCACACCCAGAAACATACATGCGCCTCAGACCTGTCCTAAGCCACGACGCGCCCCAAATCAGCTACAAATTCACAGACAAACCCGGCGGCGGCGCTTTACGGACCATGCACGTGGTCCTTAAGGGCTGGCCAGCCTGCATCTTCTGCACCACAGAAACCAAATACATCGAAGATTTAGCCACCAGAGGCTTCACAGTCACACCAGATCTTAGCCAAGAAAAAATCAGGGCAGCCATAGAGCTCATGGGCGAAATGAAAGCCTACCCCTGGAAGTTCGATCTAAAACATGACCAGGAGTTCAAGGACCTTCAAGAGTACATGGATGTGTTAGCTGGCAGACTCTGCATAACCAATAGGGTGGTTATCCCTTATTCTCATGAGCTGAGCAAAATCTACCACTCAAACCTTTACAGAGACATGAGAGACTACAATCACTTCGCAGCTCTCATAGAACTGAACTGCCTCCTCAACATATACCAGAGACCATACATCGTCATCAACAAAAACCGCCACTGGATGGCCAACATCCATGACTACCTAACAGCTCTTGAATTGCTCAAAAGCTTCGAGGAGACCACCAGAGCTGGTATCCCCGGCTACATCGTAACCTTCTATCACAAAATAATCGTGCCCTTCAAAAGACCCGCCAACTACGAAGACTTGGTGGAGAAACACAACGAAACAATGTCCGAGAAAGTGAGTAAGAAAAGAGTCTACAAGTATGTTGAGCTTTTGAGGGACATCGGCTGGGTAGACACCATACAAGATCCTGAGGACAAGAGGAGGCGCCTGGTTTACCCATTAAAAAAGCCCGAAAGTCGTCTCTATTATTCGCTGAGACAATCTACACCCTTCTTTCACGAAAAAAACCTCAAAAACTGGCTAAACGGACTACAAAATTATTCCTCCCCAGAAAACATTTTCATATACAACAATCTAGTGGACCGAGAAAAGCATCCTATAGCCAAAAATCCAAGCTGTGACTTGGAAAATTACTTTATTCAAAAGCTTTTCAGGGAAGAATATTTTCTAGAGCCATTAACCCCCAAACAGGAGCCTAAAACCGTAAAGGAGGCTGAAATTAGCGGCGGCGAAGAAAAGCTACAAATTTTAGACCTATCTCATCTAGAATCTGACCTAAAAGAGAAGTTTTCATGGGGCACCCAACAAGATTTCTAAAAAATAGCTAAACAGCTCGATCCTAACTTAACCCAATCTGAAGCAGAAAACCTTTTCGAAAAACTGGTTGACGAGGGACACATAGCCATGGATCCAGAAGGATGGTGGAGATGGATCCAATGACCCCCCCTCACAGAATCCTCGCCAAAAAGCAAGAACCAAAACATGCCAAACTTGATTCTCGTGTCCAAACTTCACATCTAACAACTTTGGTGAGTCGGTTCCTCACAACTTTGAATGATATTAAACGTTGGAACCAAATAGACAACTTGGTTGGAGATGTAAGATTAAGGCATCAGCTCTCAAACATCATCGAATACACATTCTATTACCACCAAAAACTGGTCACAGAACAAGAAGTCGAGGCACTCGTACAAATTTTGGAGGAAGGGGGAAACCAAACATAACCAGAAATAGTATTGTTGTGCAGTGGCGATTGCTTGAATCTTTTCAAATGTTGTTGAGGGCTACCCCCTACCCTCGGACAAAACAAACAATTTTCCAGCTTGCTTTTCAAAAACAGGGCTTAAAACAGATGTATCATCCGTACAGGAAAGCATCCTAACGTTGTACAATGTCCTAAAAAGATTTGGACAGGAGACGAAAGTTGTCCCCACGTAACAAAATACAGTTTCTTGCTTTGCTGCAAACCCAAAACCGCATCCAAATACCAGTGGAAATCAGGCAACACTTCAAACTGGAGCCTAAACAATTCTTAAGAGTAGAAATTAAATCGATAGAAAGCTGGTATTTAGGTGAAGAATTCTTTGCCAGATTATCATCTGATGGACGAATAACGGTTCCATGGGAAACCAGATGGAAACTTAAACTTGAATCAGGCAAAATGCTGCGAGTTCTGCTCCACCTCGAGGACCAACAATGAGCAAAAATGCTCCCCCCTGTCCCCTATGCAAAACCAAAAACGTCTGGAAAGACGGGATTCGACAAACCAAATACGGCAACATACAACGGTACCTCTGCCGAGAATGCGGCTACAGGTTCAGCAAGACAAGTTGGAATCGCTCCGATGAGCTTGAACATGTTCAAAGAGTTCATAGAGAGCCATTAAATATGCACCCCAGCTTACTTTCTAATCGCCAAATCTGCGCTCTCGAAACAAAGAGAGTGAAAAACTTGGTCAAAGTAGAAACCCGAACAGAAAACAGGCTTGCGGGAGCCACAAAACATTCAGAAGCCGAAATCAGAGGAAAAATCGTTGAGGTCACCTGGAGACTAAAAAAAGATGGATATAGCAAATCAACGATCTACAGCTACTCCAAATTTCTAATATTACTAATAAAATATGGTGCCAATCTTTTCGACCCAGAGAGCGTCAAAGACATCATTGCCACCCAAAAATCATGGGGAACATCAAGCAAACTGATGGCAGTCGCCGCTTACACTTTCTTCACTTCACTCAACCAAATTCCTTGGAATCCACCAAAATACAAACCCAAAAGGAGACTACCCTTCATCCCCCTCGAAAACGAGATAGATAACCTAATTGCTGCAGCTGGCAAAAAATTGGCCACATCACTTCAACTGGTTAAAGAGACAGAAATGAGAATCGGAGAAGCATGCAAACTCAGGTGGATCGACGTAGACCTACAACGAACCACCATAACAGTCAACGACCCAGAAAAAGGAAGCAATCCAAGGATGTTCAAAATAAGTTCCAAACTGGCGTCAATGATTAACACCCTACCCAGAAAAAACGATTATGTCTTTGGAAAACAAAAACCAAGAAACATCGCAAGTCATCTCCGCAGAGTGAGAAAACGTCTCGCGCAAAAACTGCAGAATCCAAGACTCAACTACATTCACTTTCACACCCTCCGTCACTGGAAAGCAACCATGGAATACCATAAGACAAGAAACATAATCTATGTCATGCAAATGCTCGGACACAGAGACATCAAGAACACGCTCATCTACACGCACCTCATCGAATTTGAAGGCGACGAATACCATTCAGCCGTAGCAAAAACAACAGAAGAAGCAAAATCTCTGATAGAGACAGGTTTTGAATACGTCTGCACTCACCAAAACATGCTATTATTCAGGAAACGGAAGTAAAACATCAAAAATGAGGCGGTAACGCGGATTTTACCGAGGTAAACTCTATTAAGGCTATAGCTACATATTAGCTCATTAACATACCAAGTGTCAGGTGAAACATGAATGAAGCTTGTAACAGTTCTTCTTCCAGAAGCCTATTTGACAGGACTTGACGAACTAGTGAGGTCAGGGATGTACCCGAGCCGAAGCGCCGCCATCAGGGCAGCGGTAAGGGACATGCTGAAGAAAGAATTATGGGCTAAGCGTGTGTAGACAAAGAAGCTTTTTTACAAAATGAGACCTTGTCATGATTGCTGGCGGTCTGCCTGTTAAGAAATCCGTTTCTAGGGAACTTTAGATGACCAACTAAGGGATAACGAGGCTACATGACCGCCAAGATACTATCGCTTCACTGGTTGGTATTCTGATTTTTCCTGAAAAAAGCTTGTTTTCAACAATGCACTGTTATTAGTCTCCTAATATGAAGCCAAAGAGAGGGCGCCGCTTCATTTTCTGGACCGGTAGCTTATCTGCGCGCTGTTCACCCGGCAACTTTCCTTTTTGGTTATCGAAGAATTAGCGTTATTGTCAACGTTTTCAGGGCTAAAAGGGGAAGGATAATCGAGACCCCGAATAGTATGGCTGTCAGCATCATTATGCGTAAGGCTTTTGTGATGTGTACCGGCGACAGATCGTTATTGTCTCCTATTTTGTAGTGGCCTGGTTTTTCTAGCTGGATGTTTAGTGCTCCAGCCATGGTTGATATGGTCCACCCCGCGTTAGGACTTGCAGTGTTTTTTCTGTCTCGCTGCAGGATTCTCCAAGATTTTCTCCAATTTTCTCTTAGCAGTAGTGCTGTCAGCATCATTAGAATCGCGGTTAATCTGGTCGGAATGTAATTGGCTATTGTGTCCATTTTCGCTGAGAACCAGCCGATGTTTATGTGATCCCGATCTTTGTATCCAACCATCGAATCTAAAGTGTTAACAACCCTGAATGCAACTGCACCCGGAACACCGAACAAAGCGAAGTAAAAAAAGGGCGAAGTTATTCCATCCGTGGTTCCTTCAGCTATCGTCTCAACCGCCGCAGAAATTATGTGTTGTTTAGTCAACTCAGTTGGGTTCCGTCTTACAATAAAGGGCAACAACTGCTTAGCTTTGTCGTAATCTTCTTTCTCTACTGCATCCGCGACCGGCAGAGTATACTGTTTCATACATTTGATGGCGAAAGTAGTCTGCAGTATGATGGCTGATGCAACAATATAGGGTAACCAACCGAAGAATTCACGAATCCAGAAAATCACAAAATAGGCAGGAACCACAAAAAGCGCTATAATCAGTAAACAAAGAAGCACGCCGTTAATCTTTTCAACCATCAAGTTTTCGTTTTTGAGTTTTAACTTGAAGTACGCTGCGACATTTCCCATCCATAATGTTGGATGAAATCTGTCCGGCACCTCGCCAAAAACTACGTCAATCAAAAACGCCAAAGAAAATATTAACAAAGAATCCAAAATTAGAGAGATATCTATTGAGAACATTTTTTCCATCCAAACTTTCTATGCGCTGTTTCCCACAACTTTTGCAAAGGCATCCCGCAATGCTGTAGAGGTTGAATCGGGGTAAACCGGAATCTGCCCAAGATTATTTTTTATTGCTTCGAGAGCTTTTTGTGACGAACCCGGTGGGTTAATGTTTGAACTGAAGTCCATGGTCTCTTCTCTAGTGAGACCAGTCTTTTTTTCTACGTCCCAAACTTTCCCTCCATGAACGCAAGGCTTGAGACCCTTAATATTGTCTCGTGCTAATCCCCAGATTGACTTCACGTTTAGTTCACTTTCCAATCTTGTCAGGATTATCAATCAATTTTGTTATGGTATTTTTTTGCCATGCCATTACGTTTGCTAAAGTATAAGTTTTTGGCTGGATTCTCCATCCATAGTTTTATGTGCGCATACAGAAGAAATGATGAAGTAGCTGCAGCTGCTCTACTTGGCTATTGAAGGGTTAATTGAAAAAGCAGGAGACTGAAAATACTATGACTATTGGTGATGCCATGAAAAAAAGGGAAATCAAACTAAACCTAGAAGATGTAAAAGCGGAGATACTTTACCATAAGTTTCAGAATTTTGAGGTTAATACTCTGCTGGTTTCCTTTGGAGAAAAGCATCGGGTTCTTTCCACTTGGGATGGATACAAAGAGGTGAGTTTTGTCGCCAACACCTATCAGCCCTCTGGCTTGTCAGAGGTTACAATGATGAATTATCAGAAGTTTGAAGAAAGATTTTCTGTTCACCTCAAAATCCCTCGTAACAACATCAGTTTCTTGAGCACAGGAGCCAACATGGATAACTTGGCGGTCTGCGAGAACTCATATCAAGGCATCATAGTGTCTTGTCTGGCTACTGGAGGGGTAGGTAACGCTCTTAGATCCGGAGTTGATGAGGCGAATTGGATGGAGCAAGATGGAAATTTTGTGAATACGCTTGGAACAATCAACATAATTCTCTTGACCAACGCCACTCTAAGTGATGGGGCTATGGCGCGGGCTATCATTACAGCTACAGAAGCAAAGACTGCTGCCCTTCAGGATATGGATGCCCGAAGCTCTGTTTCCCCTGAAAAGCAAGCAACAGGCACGGGAACAGATAACATGATCATCGTTTCTGGAAATGAATCGGGCAGACAGATACGATACACTGGTGGACACACTAAGATAGGCGAATTAATTGGTGCCTCAACAAAGCTTGCAGTAGCCGAGGCAATAAAAAAGCAAGAGCGTTCATCTGAATCTACGCGGGCTTAGGTTATCAGGGTGGAACATAAAACCTTTACCTTTTTCATCGTTTGTGGAAGAAACTTCTAAAGCTAGAAACAAAGATAGAACGTTAGGATTCTTATTAACGCCAAATAATGAATTACACACACTGCCTGTTCATTTTTTAGGCTGTTAATTATTTTTCCTTAACTTTCGCTGGTTGCTTGGGCTTTTCTGGATTTGCTAAGGATTTTTTTGATATGAGCATGTAATCTGCCCAGGCTGCGAAGAAGCCGCGGTCATAATCTGCGTGAGTCTTGTTTTTGTACTCTTTCAGAAACTCTTTTCTGAATTTTTTCAGTTCTTTTTCGTCATCGAAGTTCACGTTCTTGATGAACGCGTAGGGGTCGCCTGATTTTTGGGCTAGAAGTATGCCGTCGAGAGCGTGGAGGTATCCACTGTTCCATTCTGTCTCGTTTGTTTTCAGCCTTATTCGTTCAAGTACACGCTC
>Ga0315543_1002016_pt1 | contig 20660 bp, 18 predicted proteins | sample SalMarSW160210MG_2_FD_203098 | JGI IMG/M metagenome (GOLD analysis project Ga0315543, IMG submission 203098) | Salt marsh sediment microbial communities from the Plum Island Ecosystem LTER, Massachusetts, United States - Salt Marsh Sediment SW1601-210 ...
TACCAATGATAGACTCAGGAACAAGGCAGTACAAGCATTTATTCCTATTGACAAGACATCCCCGTACAACTACCATAATTTTGAGGTGGTGAGGGTTACCACCGGGCAACCGATCTTTAATTCCATCCTGGACAGCAGCCAGGTAATTCGGATTCGTTATCCGAATGATGAGGTGGATAGTCTCTTTCTCTCTTACTACCCTGTCGATTCGGTTATTCCTTATCCTCCTTCCCTCCTGATCCCATCCAGAACATTGCAGCCGGATCCGGATACTACCTATGCTATTACCAATCAAGATTCCTTTGCCATCCGGTTTACAGAAGAAGGGATGTACCATTTTACGGTAGATCCGGCAATCAGTGAGGGGTATACCATCTTCTATTTCGGTGAGCATTTCCCTTCCATTAAGACAACGGAACAGATGATTGATCCCCTGGAATACCTTGTTTCGGAAGCTGAGATTGCCCGGATGAGGAGGAATGAAAATCAGAAATTAGCCGTTGATAACTTTTGGATCAATACAGCAGGAAGTATTGACAAAGCGCGGGAGCTGATACGCATTTACTATAACCGGGTTTTTTATGCCAACTATTTTTTTGTCTCCTATAAGGAAGGCTGGAAGACGGATCGTGGTATGGTCTATATTATATACGGACCTCCTGATGTATTGTATAAAAATGATGAGGAGGAGCGATGGATCTACCGAAGCAACAAGGGTACAGATAATATATCCTTTACATTCCGGAAAGTTGAAAATCCGTTTACACAGAATGATTTCGTGTTAAACCGGTCTGATGAATTGGATTCAAGATGGGGAGAGGCAATTAGTAGCTGGAGGAGCGGCTTGATATTTAGCATTGATAAGGAAAATTCCCAATAATCCATGGGAAAATCAGACTCACAGGTTGCTTTTGGTATCCGATCGGTCATCGAAGCGATCCGGTCAGGGAAAGAAATTGAGAAGATCCTGGTAAGGAGAGACCTAAGGGGAGAAACAGCTCATGAACTGTTAACACTGATCAGGAAAGAGAAAATACCCGTTCAATACGTGCCGGTTGAAAAAATTAACCGGATTACAAGAAAAAACCACCAGGGCATTCTTGCTTTTATTTCTGTCATTGAATACACAAGGATAGATGAGTTGGTACCCTCACTATATGAGGATGGAAGGTCACCATTTCTGATCATGCTTGATGGAATAACTGATGTACGGAATCTTGGTGCCATTATAAGGACCGCTGAATCAGCGGGTGTTCACGGTATGATCCTTCCGCAAAAGAGATCCTCAATGCTCACCGCCGATACCATTAAAACGTCTGCAGGCGCTCTGTATCATCTGCCCGTTTGCCGGACCAGTAGCGCTAAGGAAACTTTAATCTATCTCAGGGAAAGTGGATTACAGCTTGTGGCCGCTTCGGAGAAAGCAGAGAAAAGCTTTTTTGAGATTGATTTTATGCCCCCCACACTGATCATTTTGGGAGCTGAAGACAAAGGGCTAAGCATGGAGGTCTTAAAAGGGGTTGATGAATTGGTTAAAGTCCCCATGGCGGGTAAGATCGGTTCACTCAATGTTTCTGCAGCTGCTGCTGTACTTCTTTATGAGGTGGTTCGTCAGAGAGCCCGATCAGAATAACTGTTCCTGAACAGTCAGCTATTTGTCTACTGAGTCAGTTTCCTGAAGTCATCACCGGAAGGACTCTGAAAGACCTGAAGTCCAAATTCGGGAATAACAGCCAGTAAATGATCAAAAATATCTGCCTGTATTGATTCGTAGTTAGCCCATCTCTGGTCATTGCTAAAGACATAGATCTGAATGGGGATTCCTTTATCATCGGGTTCAAGGTGTCTGACAAGGAAGGTCATCTCATTGTGGATTTTGGGATGGTTCTTCAAATAGGCTTCGACATATTTCCTGAAGGTTCCGAGATTGGTTAGTCTGCGTCCATTAACCACGATGGAGTTGTCTATATTGTATTTCGTATTGTATTCGACAAGTTCTTTTTCTTTCTGTTCGATATAATCTTTAAGGAAATGAATTTTTTTAAATTTTTCCAGCATCTCAGGCGTACAAAATGTAACACTTTTCATATCAATTTTTAAAGCGCGTTTAATCCGCCTTCCTCCCGATTCTTCCATCCCTTTCCAATTCTGAAAGGATTCACTGACCATTGCATAAGTGGGGATGGTGATAATGGTTTTATCAAAGTTCTGTACTTTAACTGTATTCAATGTTATATCGATCACTGTCCCGTCAGCTTTCCTGCTTGGCATCTCAATCCAATCTCCGGGTTTAACCATGTTGTGTGCAGCCATTTGAATACTGGCCACAAAGCTGAGAATCGTATCTTTAAAAATCAGGAGCAGTATTGCTGCTATTGCACCCAGGCCGGTAAATAACTTTCCCATCGCCATATTAAAGATGATAGAAATGATCATGAGAATGGCCACAAAGTAGATCAGGATCTTTACTACCTGCAGATACCCCTTAATGGGTCTGTTTTCTGAAATGGGCAGGGTAGTGTAGATGGTATGCATGGCATTGATAAACGAATCAAGTACCAGTACAATGGCCATTAAAAGATAGATATAGGTTGCTTTTTGTAAAGCATTAATAAAATCCGGATATTCATAAAATGCAATAGCTACAGTATAATATATAATAATTACCGGTGCGATGTGGGAAAGCCTGCTGAACACTTTCTTTTCGAGGAAAATATCATCCCAGGTTACCCGGGTTTTTTTTATGATGTTTTTCTCAATTCCAATGATGAGTTTTTTTGCAATCCAGTTCACCACTATGCACAGCAAGAGGATAACAATGGAAAATATCACTGCTTTGATAATAACTGCCCAATCTGTTGGAATTCCCATATTGGAAAGCCAGTTGACAAAAGCCTGGCTCAATTTGATGAAGAATGTTGCTTCAGTCTCCATTGTCAGCGAATTTTACATGATTTTTATAGTGGACTACCTGGCTGACAAATTTACCTTGTGGATTGATGCTTTGCAAAAAAAACATCACAATTTATTCATAATTTTCCGGCAACGATTCACTTCTTTTACCATTAGTCAATAAAAACTTCCATAAATCTTTTTCATCAAACAAAGTAATTATCTTAGAGAAATTGAACTTCGTGAGAATTCCTACTTGTGAAACAGTATACTGTTGATGAAATACTGGATGGTATCCGTTGCAGGAACGATAAGATATTACACTATGTATATCATGAGAATTATCCCTCTGTAAGGAGTTATATCACGGAGAATAATGGATCCAGCCAGGATGCCAAAGATATTTTTCAGGAGGGGCTTGTTTTAATCTATCAAAAAGTCACCTCTCAAAAGCTTTTCCTGGATTGCAGTTTTCATGCCTATATTTTTTCAGTATGCAGGTTATTGTGGTTAAAAGAATTAGAGAAAAGAAAATCAGAAAAAATGGATCAGAAAGATCTAAAGGGGTATTTGGACCTTCAGTCAGATCTTAATTTTGATGACTTAGAGCAGGAAAAGTATAGATTATACCAGAAGCATTTGAGACGATTGAACCCGGATTGCCAAAGGGCATTGATGCTTTTTTATGATGGTGTATCCATTCGTGATATCACGAAAATCATGGGATATACCAGTGAGTCGTATACGAAAAAGAAAAAAAGCATGTGTAAGGAGAAGTTAATACAGGGGATAAAAAGCGATCCGAAATACAACCGGATCATCCAATCATAGTAGTCTTTTTTTATAAACAACTACTCCGGCAAGAAGAGCCAGGAGGAGCAGCAGCAATAAACCGGCTCTGGTTTTAACCGTATATTTGAAAACGGGACTGGAATCTCCAATGTTTACATAACCGGACCAAAAATAGGGGTGGGAGGTTTCCATATTTGCCTTCTCCAGGAAATTCAGCTTTGCCTTTCGTAAGGCTTCATCTTTTGAGTATCCCTTTTTCAGGAAGGTATAAAATTCCTTCATGATTGCTACCCCGGAATTATCTTCAACTTCCCAAAGTGTCATGATGATGCTTGGACAGCCGGCATAGATGAATCCCCGTGCCAGGCTCATGACTCCTTCGCCTTTTTGCATTTTCCCTGCACCTGTGTTGCAGGAGCTTAATACAGCCATCCTTGCATTCAGGGTAAGTCCATAGATTTCGAACGTATTGAGCAGTCCATCTTCCTCATCCTGAGACGAACCAGCAAAAACCAGTTTTGAATACATTGGATTTATATCGTCAATAACAGTGTGCATGGCGAGATGTAAAATATCGTAATCGGGCGAATTCCTTTTAAAATTTGATTCAGTTGCCTGGTCATCCAGGAAAACATCTCCTCCGACAAGATCATGAATGAAAGCCACTTCTTCTGAGACGCCGGGTATTGGATAGAGGTTATCGCGATATTGTCTTCTAAAGGCCGGATTCATACTGGAACCTGAATCCCCCTGGTAGTTTGGTGCAAATGCGAGCAGCCGGAGATCTGACACTTTTTTTCTGGTATCCCTGTTTACCAGTAACGTTGCCGAATTGGAATAGGATATAGCGTGATTCTTGATCAGGTAGGGCAATCCCTGGTAATCCGGTTCCTGCGAATCCACCAGATGGCTTACCAAAATTTCAAAAGGAATGTACGCCAGGGTTTCGTCGGGAACGATGATCAGGTTGTATCCTTTAATGAGTTCCTCAAAAGGACTGATCAGTTTATTGTATAGTCCATGTGAGGCATGGATAAACTGGGTGTAATCCATTTTAACCCCTTCCGAAAAATTACGATTGGTCAATATTTCCCGAATAAACCGTGTGTTGAGATGGAATAGTGAATCGATAAAGACCTGATGTACAATAAAATGTTTCCTTGAATGCAGAAAGGAGATCAACAAAGAATCAGAAACAGTGTATTCAAGAATGGCTTCACCCGGTTTCAGGGAAGCAGCAATTTCCTCATGTTTGGCAACCGTTGTATTATATTTTAATGAATAATACCCTGGATAATTTTCTTCGAAGAAGTTAATTAACGAGTCGATGCGCTTTTGCAAAGAAAAAATATACCCTTCCCAAATTCTCAATTTGCCCTCACTGGGTTTCTCTTTTCTCCTCTCTTCGTGCACCATCTCTTTATAGGAATTGAGGTCATTTTGTAGTCCAAGCTCTTCCTCAATGAGGTCGTCAGGAATTCCTCCTAATTCTTTGGCTTCGATATTTCGAATGGCCGCAAGCAGATTTGCCGATTTGCTTTTTTCAGAGTATTCAAATGCTTTCTCTTTGTAAAGCTGTTCGCCGGTAAGTTGGAACAGTTGCAGGGAGTAACGGATAATTTTTCGATAGGTCGTGTATTCGTTCTGAGCGAGGATCATTCTACTCTCTTCGGTCTGAAAACCAGAGCGGATCTCTTCAATTAATGCATTTGCCAGCTCGAGGGTTGAAAAAGAGAGTTGAAGATCGGATAGCTCCCCGTTGGTGCCATACAATTTCCCGGTGAGGAGTGCCTTTTCTTTTATGCAATTGAGTAATTCCACACTGGATGAAGTGCCTTCGATTTTGGGGTTTTGTGTATAATCTTCGTCATTAAAATCAGCCACCAGGGAGACAATGGATTTCTGTGTATACAACAGTGCTGAATCCAATTCGTTCTGTTGGTTAAAATAGTTGCCGAGATGGAGATATGCCCTTGAAGTAGCCGGGTGTTTTGTTCCATAGAAGTGCAAACAAAGATCCAGTGCCTTCCGGTAAAGGTTCATCCCTTTTTCATCGTCCTGAAAAACCTCTATTGTGTACATCCCGTAGTTCAGGTAGTATCTCGCCAGGTCGATGTTTTGTTTCCCTTTGAATTTAATGGTGTGTTCTATGGCTTTAAGAAAATAGTCGGATGCTTCACTATAGTTACCCATTTGCCGGTAAGTTTCCCCAATGTTGTTGTAGGTTGAAGACAATTCGGTAGATTGCATCCGGAGTTTGGCTTCCAGGCTGCTGAAAAACCATTCGAGCGCCTCTTCATACTCGCTTAGTTTCAGATGAATTAAACCGATGTTGTTGTGGATATTGGCAATGTTAACGGGATACCTTTCACCCTGATTTTCATAGATCCGCAGCGCCGAATGATAATAGTCCAGTGCTTTCTGGAAATCAGCCTGCTGGTCATAATTAAATCCGAGATTGTTGTATGCACCTCCAAGGTTGGGATAATCCGCTCCGTAATTTTTTTCGTAAAGCCGGGCTCCTTTAAGAGTGAAAATGATTGCTTCTTCATTGTGTCTGAGTTTCTGAAGCAAAACCCCGTAGTTAATATACGACGAGGCCAGTTTCGGATCATCAGGCGAGAAGATTTGTTCTTTCAGATCGATGGATTGTTTAAAACTTTCGAGTGCTTTGGTATAATCACTCAGAGAGTAATAACTTATTCCCAGGTTATTATAGATAAAGGATAGCGTATTGTCAGCAATCCCAAGGTTTTCCCGGATTTGAATGGCTTTTATAAGGGATGCAATGGCTTCGTGATGTTGATTGAATTCATGCAAACAGGATCCTTTTGCAAAGTAAAAATCAGAGCATAAAGTATCTTCTTCCTCTATATGTTTCACCAACAGATCTTCGGTAATGTCAAGGATTCTTTTTGACTGGGTGAAATTTCTTAATTTATTCTGAATGATTGCCTGCTTGATCATGCAATCGGAGAACCTGGCCCAGTTTTCGAGTTGTTCATATCCTGAGGCTGCCTGTTCAAAGCCTTTCAATGCCAGTTGGTTATCGTCCGGATTATCCCTGAAAAACAAAGCATACGCCTCCTGATACTGCGAATCGATATCAGCCGGTTCTACCTGGTTGCCTGTCTGGGCCATACCCGTGGAGAGGGTTATCGACAAAAGAACCGGGCAAAGCAGGAAGAACAGGAACATTCCTCGTTTGTCCCCTCTCGTTTTTTGTCTCTTAAAGGAGTTGTCCTGGTTATTCGGATGGAAAGCAGACCGAAACATTCCGGAAAATTTTATTTTATCCGGTCAATATTAGGATTTTATCGCATGAAATCAAAATAGTATCCTGATCCGGCATCTTATGTCCCGGAATGGTGAAAAATAGGGCCTTATATTTAGAATGAATCTAAATTAAGACTTTTTCGTCAAAAAGTTGAAAAAACAGGGTAACCTTTTTGCCTTTTTCAGAATAAAGGGGTGAAGGCATCATGTAAATATCACACAGTAACATTAAATAATTAATCTTAAATCAACAAATCATGAAAACATTTGAACATTTTGAAGCCATTGAATTGACCGATTATGAATTGCATCTGGTAAGAGGTGGAGACGGAGAAGGAGAAGGAGAAGGTGACCTGATCCTTATTCCGGACTAGGAATTGTGAGAAATGAACCGTACTTCTATTCCTGAATTATATGGAATAGAAGAAGGTACAATAATAATAACACAAGCTTTTATTGATTATTCTGTCTGATAAGATAGGTAATCGGATGATTGTGCTATACGATTTATAAATGTTTACAATAAATGCTCTGGAATCTATAAGGATTTTCAAAAGAGGAGCTGATGAAACAAATACAACTAAAAATAAACCATTAAATGTATCATGCTATGGAAAGAAGGATCAATTATTCAAGATTTACCGACAGGTATCTTGATGGAGAACTCAAAGGACAGGAGCAAGAGTGGTATGAGGATGAGCTGCTGTCAAATCCTGATCTGGCAAAGGACCTGGAGCTGCATCGGGAAGTGAATCAGGCCATTCAGGAAACGGATGTCATACAATTCAGAAATCAACTGGATAAAATACATGATTCAATTGAACCTGAATATCAGCAGTCCATTGCCCGGAAGGTCATACACAATAAATATGCACGAATTGCGGCTGCCTCGGTAGTGGTCTTAGTGGCTATCGGATTATTTTTGAATAATATACTGAGCAAACCTGCAGATAGTACGGAACTGTTTCAGCGCTATTACGAAGCTCCTGTTTTATCCGTTACTGTGCGGTCTGATGCTGCGATGGACAACCTGTTTCATGAAGCGGTTATCCATTTCAACAACGGACAATTCACGGATGCTTTAGCACTGTTTGAGCAGGTAGTAACAATGGACAGGAGCAACATGAAGGCACACCTGGCTACCGGGATCAGTAATATCGAGATCAACCAGGCAAAAGAAGCAGAGAAATCGTTCGAAACCGTCATTGATCACAAAGACAACCTCTATGTTGATCAGGCAGACTGGTTCCTGGCACTTTGCTATCTGGAGACAAACGACCTTGATAATGCAATGCTGCAGTTTGATAAGATTGCTTCGAATGACCGTTCGTATAAGCAGAATGAAGCAAGACGCATACTGAAGAAGCTAAGCAGGTAGGTACTGTTTCCCATATAATGATTATCTCGGGTTTACATCAGATCTAAGGTAATCGTGCAATGAAGTCATTTAATCTGGCACATAAGAGGATTGAAAGCGATGGATAGAGAGAAGAAAATACAAAATCTGGAGAAAAGAGTTGCAAAACTCGAACTACTATTAAAAGAGAAAGAGAAAGAGATTGTTAAAATGAAATCTGCTTTCCTGTCGAATATTTCTCACGAGATCAGGACACCGATGAACTCCATCATTGGATTTTCTAACTTGTTGGCAAGTGATGATCTCACCAGTGACCAGAGGGATCTTTACCTGCAATATATCAATAGCAGCAGTGAGGATCTTTTAAGTTTTATTGAGAACCTGATTGATATGGCAATGATCGATTCCATGCAATTGGATGTGCAGGAAGGAGATTGCTGTCTGAACGATCTGTTTGACGAACTCTATTCTGTTTTTAACCGGAAAAGACACAGGAAAGAGAAACATAGTGTGGCTCTTTTGACGGAGAAGCCAGCAAAAGACAGGGATGTGGTAATCAGGACCGATGCCATGAGGTTGAACCAAATCATGTCGAATCTGGTCAGTAATGCGCTTAAGTTTACCGAAAAAGGGATTATTGTGATGGGCTATGATCTGTCGGATAAGGATCTTGTCCGGTTCTTTGTGAAGGATACCGGACGTGGATTAGAGATGATTGAACAACAGCAGGTATTTGAAAGTTTTGTTAAAGAACCCCTGGGGAAAAATATGGATATCCGGGGTGTAGGTCTTGGGTTATCGATATGTAAAGGTCTTGTCAATATTCTGGGAGGGGAGATCTGGGTTGAACCCAACACAAAAAGAGGATCTGTATTTACTTTTTACCTGCCGAAGAAAATATCAAAAAATAGAAACAAATCAGTCCGGTTGGTTCATCAGGAAGCTAAGAATGACCTTTTTATTACCGGACAGGAGATGGCTATTTGAGGCAATTTCTATGATCTGAAGTGTGATCATAGGTTTGAAAGGAATCATATAATAAAGCAAAAGGGGGAAAACAGGAGTTGTTGGCTGAGCAAAAGGAATGGTTCTTTCGTCGTGTACCTGCGTAGCAGGGAATCGGCAAAGAACTTCCTGACAGTCTGCTTAACAATGTACACACCACCCAGTCGCATCCGGCTAATTATCAGCGGTTAGTTGGATCCCTCCAGACAATTCCTGTTTCCCCTTTTTTTTTACCTGGAAGCACAATCAAATAGAATTATGTAACTAATCAGTCAGTGTAAAATTAGCGATAAGATTCAAAGCATTCAATACATGCATCTTGTTTTTCAATACAGTATCGGTGATACTTCTGAGGATAAGGAAGTTTTCTACACCTTTCCATGATTTAAACTGTCCGGAGACTTTAAATTTAACTTTAACATTCCGTATCGCCCTTTCGCTTCCGTTATTGTCCGGAGGTACTTTGGGATGATAAAGGAAAGTAAGGATATAATCTTCGTACTTCAGCATTCTTTTCTGGAAGGATACAAGTTCCTTGTGAGTTCCACCCAACCGGCATGTCAGCAATTTTTTCAGTCTGTTTTCCAGATCTTTTCTTTCATTGACAGGACGATAATAATTTCCAGGGTCTAATTTTTTCTTCAATTCAATGCCATCAAGAATAAGTTTTCTGAACCTGGCAGGCCAACGATGATTATACCTTTCTTCAAGGTAGTTAAGTTCTCTGAGCAGATGAGCTGTGCAAAGCTGGTGGGTCTGAACATCTGTCTTAAAATGACTCTTCCAGCAATCGTGCACCAGCACAGCATTCTCAAATCCGCCAGGAAAGTTTTCTTCAATGGTTTGGTATCCTCTGTTATTGGTTCCACGCAGCCAGGTAAAACGGTCATTCTGCCAGGCCCATATCCATATCTTTTTGCCATTGAGCCTGCCACCGGTCTCATCGGTACCAACCACCGGGCTATTTATTACCATGTCCCTGATTTTATGGTAAAGGGGAAGTGCTTTTCCAGAAAGGCGGTCAAGCAAACAGTGAATACCACCTTCACTGATGGGCACAGAAAATATATCACGAAATAATTCCTGCATTCTTAAGAACGGTATGTATTGACGGCTATGAAAATAACCTGTCAGACTCTCAATCATGGGTCCATAACTTACCGGGGCCTGTATTCCACCGGGAAAGGAGGATATGGTAATATGCCCGCAGGTGCATGTCTTCTTATAAACCCGGTGTTCAGTGACAACCGGTTTAATAGGAGGAAGGTCTATGACCTGTTTCCTTTCGACAAATTCACCGGGAATGGTTCCTATATCTTTCCCGCAACATTCGCAATATTCCGGTACATGATCTATGATTTCATCAGGATCGGATACAATCTCTAAGGTCGTTCCTTCATGGCCTTCCTGTCCACCGGGTTTACGACCCGTTTTCTTTCTAAGACTTTTGCTCCTGAAAGGCCTGTTCTCATCTTTTGATGGAGGGATAGAACTGTTGTTACTGTTCTTGGGATTTTCGTATTTCTCCAGCTTTTCTTTCAATATGGCATTATCTCGTTTGAGTAATTTATTTTCTTCTTCAAGCAGTTCATTTTTCTTTTCGAGTTGCTCGCTTTTCCTTTCGAGCTGCTCGTTTTTCTTTTCAAACAGTTGTAGGGCCGGGGATAGTTTCTCTAACTCTGCTACCCGCTGTTGTAGTTGGCTAACAAGAATGATTAATTCTTCGTATGTAGGTAATTTTGACAAAAAAAATTTTTGTCAAAATTCTTCCCTAACATCCTATTTTACAAACATTTTGCAGGTTTATTATCATTTAATTCTAAACAACCGTTAATAAAACCTCAATTTTTATAATTTACAGGGCAAAAGCTGTCTTCTTTATTATATTTTTGTTCATAATCCGTTAATAAGCAACGCTACTTTTTGTTTTTTAGGAACGGTACTGATTAGTTACAGAATTATTAAAGATTTTGTTATAGAACTATCATGGTATATAGTGCCTTCACTTCTAATTGCTGCTATTATTGGTTATTATGGCACAAAGGAATGGTTACAAAGTTTTGTGTATCAACCATCTTATCCATATCTGCAGCTTGCTTTAGCTATTGCTTTTATATACATTCTTATCGTAATATTGGTATATTTTAAGGTAAGGGAAACAACAAACTTAAACCCAAGTGAGACATTGAAATATGAATGAATACCTTAAAAGAAATTGTCTTATATGAATTAAGTCAAACAAATTCCTGGAAATTAACAAGAGATAAAATTGATCCTTGTAAAAATTGTTTATTTCAACAATTATGTCCACCAATTTCAAATTATGAACTTTTCTTTGAGAAATATAATTTATCACTATCGTCCGACTAAAATTTATTTTCGATAATAGATCTTCTATATAGCCCATTAACCGGGCATTGTTGTTTTAATTTCAAAAGTGACCTCCCCCTGTTTTTACACCAAATATGCTTAGCTGTAATGAACCATCTGGCGATCCTCTGGCTATATGGTAATCACGATTTGTGCTTCTGAGCAGTTCACTTACATCCAGCATACTGATCAGATGTATTCTTACCAGAGATGCTACCACCGAAAATGCCTTTTTGGTCTGAGCTATCTTCTGGATGACTGTTAATAGCAACTGGGCAATCAATGTACACCAGACCTGGGTTCTTATTGCATTCTCGTTTTCACCATAGAAGTAGTGCAGTTGGAAGTTCTGCTTCATTTTCTTAAACAGCAGTTCGATCCCCCACCTTTTCTTATACAGGAAAGCCACTTCCTCTGCAGTAATTTCAAAGTTATTTGTCAGGAACTCATAATATCGGTTTTTCTCATCCTGGTAACACACCTTTCTTAAACGAAGCCGTTTTGTGACCTTCAATTGTATCTTGCCATTTGAGCCTTCCGGATGATATTCCAGCTCGATAATCTCATCTCTCAATACCTTTGCCTTCCCTTTCTTGCGATAATGTACACGGTTTACTTCCTTAACGATATATACTGCATTCTTTTTAAGCCGAGTGACAAAAAATACCTGTTTCTGTGTCCATACAGCAAATTGGTGATAATAGTTATATGCTTTGTCGAAAACAATCATGCTGTGGGATATTAATTCCAGGCTTTTAAGAAAGTTCGTGTCATGTACTTTGGCTTCCGTGATTTTAATAAACCGTCCAACCGATTGAACTGCATCTATCAGCATATGCACTTTCAAACCACCCTTTTTCTTTCCGTCACCCTTAGGATTACGTCCAACGCCTTTAAGGATGTCACTAAACAAACGAATGGTGGTAGAATCAATCAGAAGAACTTCTTTGAAGGTCAATCCAAAAGTTCGGCTGCCCGACAAAAACGATTGGTATTTTTTCACCAGACTGAAATATAAATCTTCAAAGAACCTGCTGTCCCGGTTGCGTAAACCATCACAGGCTGTACTTTTAGCCGGAGCATTTTTTAAACCCATATGATTGAGCTTTCCTCGCAGAGCCCGCATCCCTTCACATATCTCGGTCATTGAGTCGCACCGGCTGAGAATACCAAACAACATTGTGATCAGGTGTGTCCTGGCCTTGAATGCCTTGTAGTAATAGTCCGTGTTGTGCTTCCTAATCAGGCTTTGTATGTTAACTGCATCAACCAAATTTATAATCTGTTTTAAAATCGGCTGTCCGACAAATTTTATTTCCGTATTTTTACTCATGATGTAGGTTGTTTCCTCAAAAACAAATCTACAACATGAAGGGGAAACCTTCGGGGAGTACCCTTCTTTTTATTATTTTAGTCGGACACTACTGTTAATAAATATGAATTATATGGATATCATATGCAAATGAGTACCAAATTTTATAATAACATCAACTCAATAAAAGGTATTAAATTTGACGGCAAACCACATTATATCCTTGTTGATAAAAATGGAGATATTGTATATCCAAATGCTGAATGGCCAAGTTCAAAAGAAAAGTTATATAATCAAATAGATAAATTATTATAAAGGCAGCTGCCAAAAAATATGCAAAGCACATTGTAACGTCCCTTGCAATTCAATAAAGCATATTATTGGTAAACATAAAATTTAAAATTATATTTTAAAATCCTATTTCAATGGAAAGAATTTAAAGTTTTTCCATAAATTCGTTTTTCTGTCCATAACATCCTGAAGCAACTTTAATGCCTTATCTGGAACCCTTTTTATTAGCGTTGCATATTTATTTGTAACTTACCAATAGAAAATCAACAACTGAGTAGATAAGGCTACCACACTGCATTTAGCCTTAATGTGTATACCAGTAAATAATAAAAATAATTTAATATTATAGCCATGAAAACTACAAGATCTCTTTTACCCCTTATTTTCATCTTCTTTTGCACAAGATCATTAGGCCAGGAATATCTGTTTACAACAGAAGAATTGGAAAATTTGCCTGTTTTTAATTCCATTGAGAAAGCTAAAAAAAATCCCGAAAAGGTATATAAATTAGTTTTTTATTACCAAAACTTAACAACTGTACCTCAGGAGATTACTCTTTTTCAAAATCTTCAGATGCTTGATTTAGGAGAGAATAAGATTACAGAATTATCTCCTGAACTTTTTGAATTAAAAAATCTTCAGATTCTAGGTTTATCACATAATCAATTAAAAAGTATACCTCCTGATATAAGGAAACTGAAGAATCTTAAGGAACTGATTATATGGAATAATCAGTTAAAGGATTTACCAAAAGAAATTAAAGAATTAAGAAAACTCGAAGTTCTTGAATTAAAAGACAACCCTATCCCAATTGAGAATCAAAAAAAGATTAAAGAACTTTTACCTGATACAAAAATAATGTTTTAACGAATGTTCGTTCATTTCTTTAAAATATTATTCAGGTATTTTAATAAGCACCTTCACAGCATGGTTCTTGTCTTTATTGGACTGACTGTAGGCTACACATGCAGCATCTTTATGATTTATTATTTTCTCTATGAAATTAATTATGATCATTATCATCAAAATAAAGACAGGATTTATCGTGTTATTTCAGAGCATGAGGAATATGAAGTCTCAGTCCCTTTGACTTCGATAAAATTAGGACCTGCTTTGCAAAATGATCTTCCGGAAATTGATGACTTTGTAAGAATTTATACAATAAATAATACTTGGATAAAACATAAAGAAGACTATATCCCTGAAGAATTCTTCGTGTGTGCTGATCCAACCATATCAAACATATTTACAATTGATATATTAGAAGGGAATAAGCAAAATTTGATAACACCGGGTTCTGTTATTATTTCTGAGAGGATGAAGAATAAATATTTTCCACTGGAAGATCCTGTTGGGAAATACATTGAAGTAAAAACAAGATATAGAACCTTTGCACTTGCTATTACAGGTGTTTTTAAAGACCTGCCACCAAATTCAACTTTCAAAGCAAATTTTATAACCCACTTTCATCATGCAAGAGAACATCTGAGAGTTGGGTTTGAGAAGAACGGTTACCCTGCCCCTGAATCCTGGGTTGATGCTTATTATCAAACATATATATTATTAAAAAGGAACACCAATATAAAACACCTATCCGCCAAATTGCCTGATTTTTCCAGCCGTCATTTGCCGGAATTTTTAATGGTAAATTTCAAATTGCAACCACTACTTAAAATTTATTTTGAATCGGACGAATTAGTAAATAATAATACACCTCAAGGGAAGAAAAAGATTATTTATACACTTCTATTCGTAGCGTTTATGATATTAATTGTAGCAAGTGTAAATTATGTTATTTTTTCTATTGCAAACGGGTTGTCAAAGATTAAAGAAATAGGGATTAAAAAAACCTTTGGGGCTACCAAACAGCAACTTCAGATACGGCTCTTTGGCGAATCGATAATGATATCGGTATTTTGCCTTCTGTTATCGATATTAATAATTAGTTTATTAATACCTGTTTTAAGAAATGATTTTCAACTTGACATTTCCCCGATTTTAATGCATAAACCATTATTCTGGATATTGATTTTTATATTATCATGTTTAATTGGGATTGTTGCCGGAGGATATACCTCGGTTTATTTGCTAAAACAACCGGCAAATTCCATTTTGTCAGGTAATTTCAGGATCGGTGGACTTAAAACGAAATTTTTAAATTATCTGTTGTTGTTTCAAATTGTTATTTTTTCCGGTTTGATCGTTTCAACTTTGATAATTAATAAACAAATCAGATTCAGTTTGGATCGCGAATTAGGTTTTGATAAAAAGAGTCTGCTTGTTTTGGAAGGTTTCAACAAAGACAATATTGACCATCTTGAATCCTTTAAGCATTACTTACTGAGCAGCAAAAATATTCTAAAAATATCAGGAGCATTAAGCCCTTCACCTCCTTCAAAGTTGCTTATGTTTCTTCCTTTCTATCCTGCATCAAATCCTGAAAATAAGTTATTGATCGATTTACTATACGTTGATTATGAATTTATTGAAACGCTTCAACTGGAATTAATAGAAGGAAGATCATTTTCAGAAGAATATTCTGACGACATGAAAAATGTTGTTATCATAAACAAGCAAGGGGTGAAAGATTTAGGGTTGACTGATCCGGTTGGTGAACGTCTTGACCTTGGGGATGGTGAAATTGTCACAATTATCGGAGTCATAGAAGATTTTTGTGTAAAAACAATCCACGAAAGGACAAGACCATTACTATTATATGTTTATCCGAATTCAGCCGATAAACTTTATATTCTCGTTAGCAGTTCACATGCCTCAGAGGCCCTGAAATTTATTCGTAATAGCTGGTATTTATTTTTACCTTCTTCACCTTTTACGGTAATGCAATATGAAGATGCTCAGAGAAAACAATACTCGGATGAATTTAGTTTATTACGGATTCTCGTCCTTCTCACAATTATAGCTATACTTTTATCATGTTTTGGACTTTACAGCATAATACAATATACTTCAAGTAAAAAGCTCAAAGAAATAGCAATCAGGAAGGTTTTTGGAGCCTCTGTTGAGAATATCTTTTTTAGCTTGCTTAAGTCCTACATGTTTCTTGTAATTATGGGTACAATGATTGCAGTTTTTATATCTAATTATTTAGTTAATCGTTGGTTAGATAATTTTGCCTATACTCCTAAAGTAACTTTGATTCCTTATCTGGAGACCTTTTTGTTAACTTTATTTATTGTATTTGGAACTCTTGTTTATCAGATTATTAAAGCTTCAAGGACAAAACCGGTTGTTCTACTGCATTATGAATAGATTTTATTATAAAAGAATTCGATTGAATTTTTAGGAGTTGAATAATTTGAACTTTAAGCATCTTTCCCTATTTTTAGATTCAATTTACTGCTTTTAAAAGACAATAAAATAATATAAATGACAGATAGAGTAAGATATTGGGTTGATTTATCTGATTATGACCTGGAAACTTCAGAAGCAATGCTCAACACCAAAAGATATTTGTATGTTGGATATATGTGTCATCAAACAATTGAAAAGGTGCTAAAAGCATATTTTGCTCATAAGCATAACGATACGGCTCCTCTAACCCACAATTTGTCCTATCTGGCAAAAAAGGCAGGCGTTTATAATAATTTCTCAGAATCCCAAAAAGATTTTATTGACCAGATTGAACCTCTAAATATCGAAACCAGATACCCATCTCAAAAAGATAGATTAATACAGAGTCTGACTAAAGAAAAATGTATTGAATTGATTAAAACAACAAAAGATCTGCAAGAATGGATAAAAATGAGGTTATAAATAAACTAAAAATCTATGTTAGTTTATTAAACGACCATTTTGATTTGGATAAAGTGGTTTTGTTTGGTTCCTATGCCAGTGAAAAACAACATCACGATAGTGATATTGATGTAGCTGTAATTGTTAACAGCATTGATGGTGATTATTTTACATATACTCCTGTTTTATGGAAATTGCGAAGACAAGTTGATGATAGAATTGAACCCCTCTTATTTGAGAAAGGAAAAGATAAAAGCGGATTTTTAACTGAAATTATGAAAAACGGGATTGAGATAAAAAGCGATAATAGTGTATCACCCGGTGAGTAATGTATTTTATCCCTCCAATATTCTGACCAGATCGGTATTCACATAATACACTTCTTTACCATCTTTTTTTGGAGTGAGTATTGCCAGCCGGGTTAGGTCTGACATGTATTTAGTCAGTGTTGTCCTGCTGGTCTTGCCCGAAATATCCCCGATTATTTTGGGCTTAATATATGGTTGAGTAAACAGAGCCTCGTTTTTTCATATTCCAAACACATTATGTTCATTTCATTGCGTATTTCAGGACACATGACCTTCTACTCACCGGGTGACTTTGAGTCACCCGGTGAGTGAATTTAGGAACATTCCAACAATTAGATTATTTTTGTGTTGAATCAGCGTTTCCAGGATAATGACCCACTTCCCTTTTTATAAGCAGTTGGATGCAATGGATTGCGGACCTGCCTGTTTGCGGATGATCGCTGCTCATTATGGTAAAAGCTTTCCGATCCAGGTGTTGCGGGAGAGAAGCTACATCACCCGTGAGGGAGTATCTATGCTGGGTATCAGTGATGCTGCAGAATCGATTGGGATCAGGACAAAAGGCGTCAGAATTGGTTTTGAACAACTGAAAAGTGAAGCGCTCCTACCCTGTATTGCACACTGGAAGCAGAAACATTTTGTTGTTGTTTATAAAATAAAGAAGGGGCATGTGTGGATATCCGATCCTGCAATTGGCAGGTTGAAGATGACCGAAGAGGAATTTTGCAAAGGTTGGATCAGTACGGTTAGAGGGGGCGATGAAAGCGGACTCTGTCTGCTTCTTGAACCGATGGCTGAATTTTACGAACAGGAAGAGGAGAAGAGAGACAGACAAAGCTTCCGGTTTCTATTTTCCTATCTCAGGACAAACCGGAGATTTATCGTTCAGCTTCTTCTTGGGCTTCTCTTTGGAAGCTTGCTGCAGCTCATTTTTCCCTTCCTGACTCAACAGGTGGTAGATTTTGGTATCAACAACCAGGATATCGGATTTATTTACCTGATCCTTATTGCACAACTGGTTCTGTTCATCAGCCGGATGTCTGTTGATTTCATTCGTGGATGGATACTTCTTCATCTTGGAACAAGAGTAAATATTTCGTTGATATCGGATTTCCTGATCAAGCTGATGAAGTTACCCATCCGCTTTTTTGATTCGAAACTGATCGGCGACCTGCTGCAACGGATTGGTGATCATCGCCGGATTGAACTTTTTCTTACCTCTGCAACCCTCAATATCCTGTTTTCATTGTTGAATTTGCTGATTTTTGGTATTGTATTGGTGATCTATAACCTTACCATTTTCTGGGTCTTTCTTGCCGGGAGCGCTTTGTATATACTGTGGGTTTATCTTTTCATGAAAAAAAGACGTGAACTCGATTACCGGAAGTTTAAGCAACTGGCAGAAAATCAAAGCAGCCTGATCCAGCTTTTTACCGGCATGCAGGAAATCAAGTTGAATAACATTGAGAAACAGAAAAGGTGGGAATGGGAAAACATCCAGGCAAAATTATTCAGGGTAAATGTCAGGTCTTTGTCCCTGAACCAGTATCAACAGGCTGGAGCTACCTTTATTAACGAAACCAAGAATATCCTGATCACCATACTGACTGCAACAGCCGTTATTTCCGGAGAAATGACCCTGGGTATGATGCTGGCCGTTCAATACATCCTGGGGCAACTGAATTCCCCCCTTGATCAGATGATTGGGTTTTTTCACCGAACCCAGGATGCACGAATCAGCCTGGAAAGGCTTGGTGAAATTCACCTGAGGGAAGACGAGGAGAAAGAGGAGGAGGAAAGAATTACGATGCTGTCGGACAAGAGAAAAATAGCCATTCACGGACTTTCCTTTCAGTATGAGGGACCTCATTCACCGTTTGTGTTGAAGGATCTGAATGTCGAGATTCCCGAAAATAAACAAACGGCAATTGTGGGAGTAAGTGGAAGCGGGAAAACAACCTTGATAAAATTGCTGCTCGGATTCTACCCTCCTGTGAAAGGAGAGATAAAAGTGGGTGATATCCAGTTGAAAAATTACAACACCAGATTTTGGAGATCGGTCTGTGGGGTAGTGATGCAGGATGGATTTATTTTTTCCGACAACATCTCACGGAACATCACCATGGGAGATGAACGGGTCGACCGTGAGAAATTATTAAAGGCAGTAAGAACTGCCAATATCCAGGAAATGATCGAATCACTTCCCCTTGGATACAATACAAAAATCGGGTTGAATGGTCATGGGTTAAGTCAGGGACAGAAACAAAGAATCCTGATTGCACGAGCCATCTATAAAGATCCGGAGTTCCTCTTCTTTGATGAAGCAACCAATGCACTTGATGCGAAAAACGAACGAACCATCATGGATAACCTGAAAGAGGTGTTTGTCGGGAAAACTGTTGTGGTCGTCGCTCACAGATTGAGTACCGTTAAAGATGCAGATCAGATCATAGTGCTGGATAGCGGTGAAATCGTGGAAAAAGGAACTCATGAAGAACTGACCGCGATAAAAGGTCATTATTACAACCTGGTAAAGAACCAGCTGGAATTGGGGAATTGAAGAAATTGCTAAATGGTTGAATTGTTAAATGGTTGAATTGTTAAATGGTTGAATTGTTAAATGGTTAAATGGTTAAATTGTTAAATTGTTAATGAACGTATTGATATTATTATGGATAAGAAATATTTAGATCTTATGGATATCAAGGCATATAGAATTGCTTTTGATTTGTCTAATTATGTGTGGGATGTTGTGCTTAAGTGGGAATATTTTGTTCGCGATACGGTTGGGAAACAATATGTTAAAGCCACTGATTCAATTTCAGCTAATATTGCAGAAGGTTTCGGCAGATATCATAAAAAAGAGAAGGTCCATTTTTACAGATATAGTAGTGGTTCAATAAAAGAATCGATGGATTGGACCTTAAAATCAAGAAAAAGAGAACTCATTTCGGAAGATGAGTATCAGTATGTTTTAGAGAGATTAGATCAACTACCAAAAGAGATTAATAGTCTGATCAAATACACAAACGAAAAATTAAAAGTATAAAACTCAGCAATTTGACCATATAGCCATTTAACCATTTTCTTATTCCCTGTTGAAATGAATCAAATGTTCGAAGATGATTGATTTGAAACCAGATATTGACAAAGCAAAAATTGAAATTCGGAGTGAAGAGGTCCAGGAGATACTGGGAACACCTCCATCCTGGATCATACGCTGGGGAATAACCATCATGGTGGTTGTTCTTGCAGGATTATTGCTGGGAAGCTGGTTCTTCAAGTATCCTGATGTGATTGATTC
>Ga0315543_1002023_pt1 | contig 20642 bp, 21 predicted proteins | sample SalMarSW160210MG_2_FD_203098 | JGI IMG/M metagenome (GOLD analysis project Ga0315543, IMG submission 203098) | Salt marsh sediment microbial communities from the Plum Island Ecosystem LTER, Massachusetts, United States - Salt Marsh Sediment SW1601-210 ...
GAGTTCATTATTACAAGGATGCTAAGGAAGATGAATTTGTCCCCGGTTTAATGCATGTCAACCTGGGAGGCTATCATATATCTGATATCAACTTCGTGGCTGCCTTTGATATTGATAAAAACAAAGTGGGCAAGGATTTAGCTCAGGCTATTTTCATCAAACCAAACAACACATTTAAATTTTGTGATGTGCCTAAGACAGGCATTCGAGTTGAGCGGGGTATGACCCACGATGGACTGGGCAAGTATCTTTCTAAAATTATCACTAAGGCGCCAGGCCCCACTGCCAATATTGTAGATATACTCAAGAAGACCAAAACTGACGTGGTGATTAATTATCTGCCTGTAGGAAGCGAGGAGGCAACTAAGTGGTATGTAGAGCAAGTGCTAACTGCAGGCTGCGGCTTCATCAATTGTATACCTGTTTTTATTGCACGCGAGCCTTATTGGCAAAATCGATTTGCCGAGCACAGACTGCCCCTCATTGGCGATGACATCAAGTCTCAAGTTGGCGCCACCATCACCCATCGACTGTTAACCAAGCTTTTCCGCGACCGCGGCGTCAAATTAGAGCGAACTTACCAACTGAACTTCGGTGGCAATACCGATTTCTATAATATGCTAGAACGAGAGCGATTGGAATCTAAGAAGATTTCCAAGACCAATGCCGTTACCTCACAGCTAGACTACGATCTTGGTCCTGACAACATTCATGTTGGTCCCAGTGACTATGTGCCCTGGCTAGCTGACCGCAAATTTTGTTACCTGCAGATGGAAGGTCGCACCTTCGGCGATGTACCTCTAAAGCTAGAACTGAAGCTGGAGGTATGGGATAGTCCTAATTCAGCCGGGGTAGTTATTGATGCCATAAGATGCTGTAAACTAGCCCTGGATCGTGGCTTAAGTGGGACTATAGTAGGGCCTTCAGCTTATTTTATGAAATCTCCACCTATTCAATATTCTGACGAGGAAGCTCGTGTAAAAACCGAGGCATTTATCGCAGGACAAGGGCAAGAATGTCCTATCTCTTTGCCTGAGCTAGAGTCAGTTGAAATTGAGGGATAAACCGCCTTTGCGCTAAAAGTGTTAACTTCAAACAACACAGCTTAAAAATAAATCTATTTGTGACTTTATTCATTGCAGCTTACTACGTTTGAGAAAGGTAGCAAATTGCTCGAAGTTTCCCTCTCCACCATGTGGGTTAAAGGTAGATTTAGACACATAGCGGGATTTGCCGCCAAAGCTAGAGAATTAGGCTTTACCCACATAGAAGCAAATGCGTCAATTTCCCCAAGAATGCTCAGTGAGCTTCTCAAGACCACAATTCCTATTTCAAGCATTCATTCTCCCTGTCCATTAATATTGTCATCCAGAGGAATCCCCATAAGTAGCCTTTCCTTAAGTTCTCTGGACGAGAGCGAGCGAATGGAGGCTGTTAGCTTTACCAAGCAAACGATAGACCTTGGGGCAAGTGTAAGGGCCAAGGCTATTGTCCTTCATATGGGTGAAGTGCCAATTGACCTGAGTTTACAAGATAGGCTGTATAAGCTTCACGACGGAGGCTACGCTCAAACCAAAGAATATAGCCAGGCTAAAGAAGAGCTAGTTTACCAACGCAATTCCCAAGCTCCTAATTACCTTGATGCAGCGAAGAAAAGTCTTCAAGAGCTTAGTGAATATAGCCGGCAAAAGGGTATGATGCTGGGGCTTGAGACGAGATTCCATCCTCATGAGATACCAAGTATGGAGGAAATGGCAGAGCTGCTTAACGAAATATCAGGAAGCCCGGTGGGCTATTGGCATGACGTAGGGCATGCCGAAGTGCAACAACGGCTTGGATTTAGCTTGCATGAAGAATGGCTTTCACGGTTCAGAGACAAGATAGTCGGCATCCACTTGCACGACGTTCTTGGCATTTCCGATCACCAAGCCCCTGGAACGGGAGATATGAACTGGGAAATGGTAGCCAAATATTTACCTCCGGGAATAGTAAAAGTTTGCGAAATCGGTGAATGGAATGACGAGGAGCAAACGCAAGGAGTAGTCAAATTTCTTCAAAGGAAAGGGGTACTAAACTAGCTGGAAGAACTGAATGAATTTAATAGACGTTCGACATAATTTAGCCTATCGTATTACCGATCCCATAGTCAGGATTTTGAGTAAAAGCGGGATAACGCCCAATGCTCTTACTTTTATCAACCTGGCTCTGAATATAGTTGCGGCTTATATTATCGCTACGGGGCACTTTCTTCTTGGCGGGGTTTTGGTCCTAGTTGCAGGCTTATTTGACCTCCTTGACGGAGCCTTAGCTCGCTTCACCAAGAAAACTACAAAGTTTGGTGCCGTCTTGGATTCAACGGCTGACCGCATTTCTGAAGCTGCTATACTCTGTGGTCTCCTGATTTGGTATGTACCACAAGAAGAAGCCAGCCTGGAAATCATACTTATTTTTGTTGTTTTAATTGGTTCCTTCCTGGTTAGCTATATAAGAGCTAGGGCAGAGGGACTCGGCTGGCAATGTCAGGTTGGCTTGTTTACTAGGGCAGAACGAGTTATAGTATTAGCAATAGGTTTGTTGGTAAATCAGATTTTTATTGCTTTATGTGTTCTGGCGGTCTTTGTCTTTATCACTGTAGTTCAAAGGTTAGTTTACCTATGGAAGCAAGGAAAAATTAAAGGTGATTAAGTGGCTGTTATAGTTATTGTGGGAGGGCAGTGGGGTGATGAAGGTAAAGGAAAGATAATTGACCTCTTGGCTGAGAAAGCGAATGTAGTAGCTCGTTTCTCCGGGGGGGATAATGCTGGCCACACTGTGATCAACCCTTATGGCGAGTTCCGGCTGCATCTTGTCCCTTCAGGCATTTTTTACCCTCAGGTGACTTGCCTTATTGGCAATGGCGTAGCTATTAACCCAGCAGTGCTTCTTGAAGAAATAGACGACCTGCGCAATCATGGTGTCGATACAAGTCGCCTTTTTATTAGTGACCGTGCTCACCTGATCATGCCCTATCATACTCTTCTCGACGCACTGGAAGAGGAAAGGCGTAGCAAAGGGGCCATCGGTACTACGCGCAGAGGAATTGGTCCTGCTTTTGCCGACAAAGTAGCTCGTTTGGGAATTCGTGTTGGAGATTTATTAGATAAGGATACATTTTGGAGCCGCTTGAGTGCAGCTCTTGAGTTTAAGAATATTATTCTGACAAAAGTATATCAGGTCTCACCTCTATCGTTGAAAGAAATCTATGACCAATATTGTCATTATGGGGAGCAGCTAGCTCCTTTTATCCGGGAAACCAGTTCCATGATTCGCGAAGCGGCGACAAAAGGTGAGTTTGTTTTATTAGAAGGCGCCCAGGGAGCTTTACTTGACCCCGACTTTGGCACCTACCCCTATGTGACCTCTTCTTCACCTTTGGCCGGGGCAGGCTGTATTGGAGCAGGCCTGGGCCCAAGGCAAATCGATCGTGTGGTGGGTGTGTTTAAAGCATATAGCACTAGAGTCGGAGCCGGACCCATGCCCACAGAGCTCAAGGACGAAATTGGTGACTTTATCCGAGAAAAGGCTCATGAGTATGGTGCTCGCACAGGAAGGCCACGAAGATGCGGTTGGTTTGACGTTGTGGCAGCTCGCTTCAGCGTTCAAATAAATGGCCTTAGTGATATAGCTCTAACTCACCTCGATATCTACGATGGTTTTCCCTCAATTAAAATATGCACCGCTTACAAATTTGGTGACGAGGTCCTAACTTCTTTCCCTAGGGATGTAGCCATATTGGAAAAATGCCAACCTATCTACGAAGAATTGGATGGTTGGCAAGAATCAATAAGTGGAATCCGAAATTTCGAAAAGCTGCCGGCGGGAGCTCGCAATTATATGTCCCGACTTGAAGACCTCCTTTCCTGCCCCATCAGCCTCGTTTCCGTGGGATCAGATAGGAGGCAAATAATATTGGTTCAACCGATAACCATCAGCCCTTGAGGATAGGCAAATCTATCTTATAGTCCTTCAGTGTCACCTGTATAAGATCGGCTGATTTTTCATCAAGCTCAATTAGAGGCAAGCGAGGTTTACCCACCGAAAAACCTACATAATTCAGAGCCCATTTGACAGGTATAGGATTGGAAACGATGAACAGGGCATTTACTAGAGGTAATAAGTCTCGGTGGATCTTGGCTGCTTCTTGAGGATTACCGCCAAGGAACTCCTCCATCATATCCTTTATCTGAATTCCTACTAGATGAGAGGCGACGCTAATCACGCCATAACCGCCCAAAGCGAGTATGGGGTAGGTATCACTGTCATTGCCACTGTAAACCAAGAAATCTCCACTAGTTCCCTGAATAACCTCAGCTATCTGCCCAAGATTGCCACTGGCTTCCTTCACGCCCACAATATTATCAATTTGACTGAGCTTGATTACCGTATCGGCATCAAGGTTGGTAGCTGTGCGTGACGGCACATTATAGAGGATGCAAGGCAAGTTAGTACTCTGGGCGATGGCCTTAAAATGCTCCCACAAGCCTTGCTGGGGTGGCCGATTATAATAGGGAACTATCAAAAGACAAGCATCAACACCAGTTTTCTCCGCCTCCTTAGTTAATTCTTGGCTCTCTTTTGTATTATAGCTGCCTGTGTTAGCCACTACTGTTCCCCGGTTACCCAACGCTGATTTCGTTTCAGCGAAAAGCCGTAGTTTCTCTTCCCTGCTCAGAGCAGGAGACTCGCCAGTGGTGCCCGAGACCACTACCCCCGCACTACCCGAATCCAGTAAAGCTAGTGCCAGTCTCCTAGCTTGTTGATAGTCAACCTCTCCCTGAGCATCAAAAGGCGTAACCATGGCTGTTAATAAACGACCTAGCTTATTTTTACCCCGAAAATTCAAAAAGCTTTGGGTAACTTCTGGCCTATTCATTTAAACTAGCTAGACTCCTCTTATGGCTTATCCAGCCCTTTGCTATCCCCTCCTCAGCAATTTGTACAGCGTTTAGCGCTGCCCCTTTACGCACATTATCAGCCACTATCCACATAACAAGTCCGTTGGGATGCGAGATATCTTTTCTAATTCGGCCCACAAATACATGATCTGACCCCGTAGCAGCCCAGGGTTGAGGGTAAAAACTGACGGTGGGGTCATCAAGTACCCTGACTCCAGGAGCTTGAGCCAAAATCCTCGTTGCCTCTTCAGAGGTGACGGGCGAACCGAATTCTACGTTAACTGCTTCACTCTGCCCAAAGTAAACGGGGACTCGGACGCAAGTAGCCGAAATAGCTATGTCTTCAGCATGTAATATCTTCCGCGTTTCTTCCACCATTTTCTGTTCTTCTTTAGTATACCCATTATCTAAAAAGACATCGATCTCCGGCAGTACATTAAAGGCTATTTGATGAGAAAAGACGTGAGGACAAATACGGCGCCCTTCCAAAACTAACCGTGCTTGATCTGTCAGCTCTTTCAGAGCAGCACCGCCACCACTTGATACTGACTGGTAAGTGCTCACTACAATTCGCTTTATGGGATTGATCCCGTGCAAGGGATTAAGCGCTACCACCATTTGGATTGTGGAGCAATTCGGACTGGCGATTATACCCTTATGCCATTTTATATCCCCAGGATTGACTTCTGGGACTACCAGAGGCACTGCAGGGTTCAGCCTGAAAGCAGTACTATCATCAATGACCACTGCTCCAGCTTCGACAGCCAAAGGCGCTAACCTCCGACTAATGTCAGCACTAGCAGAGAAAAAGGCAATATCAACATCGCGAAACTCTTCTCGTTTCGCTTTCCTAACTTCAATTCTTTGATGATTAAAGAGGAGTTTCACCCCAGAAAAATGCTCAGGGACTAGTAATTGGATGGAATCTACAGGAAATTTGCGCTGCTCAAGCACCTTAATAATTTCTTGCCCTACAATCTCGACAGCGCCAACAATGGCTACATTGAATCCTTTCATGGCCTTTCCTACAGCTTTAGCAAGGCATCTAACCCGTAAGTTAGCCCTTTGCGTTTTGTCACTTCCTTGATTGCCAGGATAACGCCAGGTAAGAAACTCTCCCGATTTATAATATTGTGACTTAAGCTTAAAGTTTCACCCGCTCCGCTAAATACAACCTCCTGCCCAGCCATAAATCCCGGCAACCTCAAGCTATGGATAGCTATGCCATCCATCTGTCCTCCTCTGGTATTGTTGAGTATTTCACGTGTAACTTCGGGATAAATAAATTTCTTACCATGCGTTTGCAGCATCGCTTTGGCTGTAGCTATAGCAGTCCCTGAAGGAGCATCAGCCTTTTTATCATGATGCATTTCGATAATTTCGGCTTGGTTGAAAAACTTAGCAGCAAATTTTGATAGATGTATCAAAAGTGCCGCCCCCAGAGAAAAATTGGGTGCAACTACTGCCCCTACCTTATTGGCCTGGCATAATTGTTCAATTTCTGCCAAATTCTCTTCAGAAAGGCCTGTGGTGCCTATGACCATATTAACTTTTTGTCTAATAGCAATGCGAGCGGCTGCCATGGAAACCTCGGCATTAGTGAAATCTACCACCACATCAGCATCGCAGCTCTTTAAAAGCGAGCCTAAATCGGAAGAAAGGAGTATCAGTTCGGAAGCCTCAGCTACAGGAAGATATTGCTGAGTTACTTCCTTTACTACAGCACCCACCGCCCTTAAGCCGGGCTCGCAAACCACAGCCTTAGTTATCTCTTGCCCCATCCTGCCTAAAGCGCCATTAATAACTACTCTTATGGGTTCTAAAGAAGAAGTCATGTTCCTCACCCCTCGCTAGTAAGGCAATTTATTTGCCACGGTTGCTATGTTGTTCACCCCTACCACGTGGGTGAACAAATTTCCCCTGACGGTCTTTGGGAGCCGAGGAATTCCTAACTCTAGCACCAGGGAGATGGGAAAGTCCTTCAAATACCGCTTTGCGCGATAAATTTATCCTGCCAGAATTGTCGATCCCAATGACTTTCACCATTACCTCATCACCCACTTTAACTACATCTTCGACCTGAGGTACATGGTAGTCAGCAAGCTCGCTGATATGGATGAGGCCTTCCTTCCCCGGCAGAATTTCTACCATGGCACCAAAATTGAACAGCCTGGTCACTTTTCCAGTGTAAACCTGTCCTTGCTCCACTTCCCGGGTTAAATCCTCTATTATTTTGATTGCTTTCTGGGCTGCCTCCGCGTTTGGAGAGCCAACGATAACCTTACCATCGTTCTTTATATCTATAGTTGTCTTGGTTTCATCTATAATAGACCTTATAACCCTACCCCCAGGACCAATGACACTCCCAATCTTACTTTGATCAATCGTCATTTCATACATCCTGGGAGCATAAGGACTAAGTTCAGAGCGACTAGCACTGATAGCTAAACTCATTTTCCCCAGTATTTCCAACCTTGCTTCGCGAGCCTGACTTAAGGCTTCAGCCAGAACGTCATAATCTATCCCTCGGAGCTTGATATCAAGCTGCAAAGCTGTGAGTCCTTGAGCTGTGCCAGTAACTTTGAAATCCATGTCCCCGTAGGCATCTTCCATACCCACAATGTCAGTTAGAACAACATAGTCCTCATCCTTTCCGGTAAGTAAACCCATGGCTATCCCAGCAACAGGCGCCTTGATAGGTACACCGGCATCCATCAAGGAGAGGGTCGCAGCACAAGCACTAGCCATAGATGTGCTTCCTTGAGAACTAACTACCTCGGAAACCAGGCGTAAAGTGTAAGGAAAATCATCCTCCGATGGCAGTACTGGCGCAATAGCTCGTTCCACTAAAGCGCCATGCCCAATTTCTCGCCTCCCTGTTGTTCCTATTCGTTTCACTTCCCCAGTAGAAAAGGGTGGAAAATTATAGTGATGCATAAAGCGTTTAGTTTCCTCCAGACCTAAGCCATCCAATAACTGCTCCCTGCTTGTAGACCCCAAAGTGGTAATAGTCAACACCTGTGTTTCCCCACGGGCAAATAATCCTGAGCCATGTGTGCGAGGAAGGATACCAACTTCACAGCTAATAGGACGAATTTCTTTATTTTGGCGGCCGTCCAAATGTCGCCTCGTCTGCAATATTTTTTCCCTCACCGCAGCTCTAAGCTGGGTTTCAAAAGCAAAATTGATTTCATCTTCAGAAAAAGAATCAACCAACTTGTTCCTTGTTTCTTCCTTGATAGACGTTAAAGCCTTATCTCTTTGCAGTTTCCCTGGTTCCTCTAGAACCTGGCTTAATTTCTCACCAAGTATGGAAGCGATTTGAGATGAAAGCTCAGGAGCAAGTTCCTTATGCTCAACTTCTACCTTGGCTTTGCTATAGGTTCGCTGTAGCTCTTCTTGAAGCTTAATGAGTTCCTGATTTGCCTCGTGTCCCAACTTAATTGCCTCTAGCAATATTTCTTCGGAAACTTCCTTGGCACCTGCTTCCACCATTACAATGTTTTCTTTACTGCTAGCAACAATCAGGTCAAGCAAGCTATCGTCCATTTGGGGCAAGGTGGGATTCACCACTAAAGCATCATCTATATAGCCAATATGTATTGCTGATATAGGACCAAAGAACGGGATATCCGATAATGTCAAGGCTGCTGAAGCGCCAATAAGGGCGCAAATATCTGGGTCATTTTCTTGGTCAACAGATAGCACTGTCGCCACAACTTGAACATCATTATGAAATTCCTTGGAAAGAAGAGGGCGCAGGGAGCGATCGATGAGCCGATCAGTTATAACTGCTTCCTCCGTAGGACGTCCTTCTCGCCTGATGAAGCTGCCCGGTATTTTACCCGCGGCATAGAGCCTTTCTTCATAATCCACTGTTAGAGGCACAAAATCAATTCCTTCTCGGGGCTCAGAGCTTGTACAGGCAGTAACCAGGACAACCGTGTTGCCATATTGAACAGCAACAGCACCATTGGCTTGCTGAGCGAATTTCCCTACTTGAATGCTAAGCGTCCTACCCGCTACTGAGCGCTCAAAAACATCAGACATATTATTCCTTCAAACCCAATCTGGCAATAAGAGAATGATACCGCTCGGGCGCTGTACTGTTTAAGTAGCCCAAAAAACGCTTCCTCCTCCCTATCACCCCATGGAGCGCATGTCGGGAGTGCCGATCCTGGGGATACAACTTAAGATGCTCCGTTAATCGATTTATCCTCTCGGTAAGCAAAGCCACCTGAACATCGGCAGACCCACTATCATTCTCCTTAAGCCTAAATTGGCTTATAATTTCCTCTTTTTTTTCTTTGTCCACTGCTATAAACCCTCTAACTTAGTAATGACGTATATCATATCACGACAAAAAAATCTTGTATAGAAATTGACCAAAGGAGCGAGATGCTTTATAATTGGCTCGTAAAGGCAACTTTGTATGCACGAAAGTTGCGGTGTTTTTGGAGTTTACGCCTCAGGCATAAATGTAGCTCAGGCAACCTTTTTTGCCCTCTTCGCTTTACAACATCGTGGTCAAGAAAGTGCTGGCATTGCTGTCACTGATGGCAACGAAATAAAAATACATACCAGCATGGGATTAGTTTCCCAGGTATTCACGGAAAGTGACCTCGCTTTGCTCACAGGATATATTGGCATCGGGCATAACCGCTACTCTACTACAGGCTCAAGCAGGCCCACGAATGCCCAGCCCATTATAGCAAAATCAGAGGAGTTGACCATTGCCCTGGCACATAATGGCAATATCATCAACTCCAAACTGCTTCGCGATGAACTCCAGGAGCGTGGCTATCATTTTCAAACTAGCAGTGATTCCGAAGTCATTGCCAACTTGATTTTGGCCTCCCCCGGCCGGAACTGGCAGCAAAAAATAGGACATGCTATGTACCGACTCCAAGGAGCTTATTCCCTGGTAATCTTAACTGAAAATGAACTGATCGGAGTTCGTGACTCTTTCGGTGTTCGTCCTCTCTGTCTCGGAACTATTGACAGTGGATGGAGCATCGCCTCGGAAAGTTGTGCCTTAGACCATATAGGTGCCCAATTAATAAGGGAAATCGAACCCGGGGAAATTGTAGTCATCAATAGCCATGGAGTAAAGAGCTTTAAGAAGGGAAAGGGTAAAAAGGCCCTATGCATCTTTGAATACATTTACTTCGCCCGTCCCGACAGCATCATCCAAGGCAAACTACTCTACCCGGCCAGGGAAGCTATGGGTAGAATATTGGCTGAAGAATATCCTGTTGATGCTGATTTCGTCATGGGTGTTCCTGATTCAGCTACTGCCGCCGGCATTGGCTATTCTAATGCCTCAGGAATCCCATATTGCGAAGGCCTGTTAAAAAACCGCTATGTAGGACGTACCTTTATTGAGCCTGACCAAAGGATACGGGAGCTTGGCGTCCAATTAAAATTCAACCCCCTTTCCCGCATAATTGCTGGGAAAAGGTTAGTAGTCGTCGATGACAGTATTGTTCGTGGCACCACTACTCCTCATGTGGTTAGTCTGCTCAGAAAAGCAGGTGCCTCAGAGGTTCATCTCCGCATCTGTGCCCCTCCTATCCGCTATCCTTGCTTCTTCGGGGTGGATATGGCATCTAGATGGCAACTCATCGCCGCGAGAAAGACCATCCCAGAAATCAGAGAATACCTCGATGCTGATTCACTGGGATACCTTAGCCTCGATGGCCTAATTCGAGCTGTGGACCTGCCTAGAGATATTTTCTGCCTTGCTTGTTTTACTGGAGTATATCCCATTCCAGTTCAAATAGAAATGGACAAACTGGCTTTGGAAGTACTCCCTCAGGAGGAACTCAGTGAAATCCACCTCTAAGGAAGCTTATGCCCTCTCTGGTGTAGACATTTCTCTTGCTGACAAAGTACAGAAAATTATTGCCCAACAAGCTCGAACTACCTTTCGCTCCGAAGTTATCGGCTCAGGATTTTTCGGCAGCATGTTCCAGCTCAAAGGATATGACGAGCCGATTTTAGTATCCAGCACTGATGGAGTAGGCACCAAGCTCAAAATAGCCTCGCTTTCGGGCAAAAACGATACCGTGGGCATTGACATCGTCAACCACTGCGTGAACGATATCCTTTGTTGTGGCGCCGAGCCCCTTTTCTTCCTCGACTATATTGCCATGGGCAAACTTAAGCCTGAGCAAATAGAAGCCATCATTTCGGGCATAGTCCAGGCCTGCCGAGAAGCTGGTTGTTCGTTAATTGGCGGTGAAACCGCCGAGATGCCCGGCATATACTCCCAAAGAAGCTATGACCTAGTAGGTTTCATTGTCGGAGTGGTGGAAAAAAAGCATATCCTCGACGGCAGTTCCATTGTTCCAGATGACGTAATCCTTGGCCTGCCTTCATCTGGCTTACATACCAATGGTTATTCATTAGCGCGAAGAGTTTTTGGTATAGATGCTAACCCTTCGTGCTTAAATAAATTTTACCCTGAACTAGGAAAGAGCCTCGGTGAAGAACTGCTCCAGGTCCACCATTGCTACTATCCACAACTTAAGCCAGCTTTGCCATTGATTAAAGGTCTAGCTCATATCACCGGTGGCGGCTTTATTGGGAATATACCTCGCATATTGCCTCAGGGTCTTGCTGCCCATCTAAAAAAGCATTCCTGGGATATCCTGCCAATTTTCAAGCTCATTCAAAACGAAGGCAATATAGAAGAACTGGAAATGTATCAAGTGTTCAACATGGGAATAGGCATGACCCTTGTCTGTTCACCCCAGCAGGTAGCCAAGATCGCCAGTATCCTGCCCCAGGCTAAAGTTATCGGCAAGATAATTAAGAGAGAAGACGAGGAACGAGTAATAATAAATTAAAGGAGGCTCTGTGCGTGCCATAATTAGTGTTTCAGATAAATCAGGGGTGGTTGATTTTGCCCGAGGTCTAAAAGAGCTGGGCATTGAGATATTCAGCACTGGTGGGACCAAGAAGTCTTTAGAGGCTGCTGGAGTAAAAATACACAGCATCTCAGAGCTTACTGGCTTTCCTGAGATCCTCGATGGCCGGGTGAAGACTTTACATCCCGCAGTGCATGGGGGCATCTTAGCCCGACGTGACCTTCCTCAGCATCTATCCGAGCTAACCCAGAACCACATTGAGCCCATTGACATGGTGGTGGTCAACCTCTATCCCTTTGTGGAAACAGTGACCAAGGCTGAAGTTTCCCTAGACGAGGCGCTAGAGAACATCGATATTGGCGGACCAAGCATGATTCGCTCCGCAGCCAAAAATTTCCCCTCCGTCCTAGTGGTAGTCTCACCCAGGGATTACGATACAGTCTTGCAAAATCTGCGCCAGGGTGATATAGATTCAGAATATAGAAAGCGATTAGCCCAGAAAGCTTTCCAGCATGTAGCCCTTTATGATACAGCCATTGCTCAATACCTTAACGAAGAAACTTTTCCCGAAGAGATGACAATAGCCTTAAGCAAGGCTTATAGCCTTCGCTATGGCGAGAATCCTCATCAGCAAGCTGCCTTTTACATTGAACAAAATGTAAGACAAAGGCAAGACGGCCTGGTATCCCTGGATCAGCTTGGCGGGCCCGAAATTTCCTTCAATAACCTTCTCGATTTAGATGCTGCTTTAAACGCGTTGAGCGATTTTACTGCTCCCACCGTTGCCGTAATGAAGCATACTAATTCCTGCGGACTTGCTTCCTATAATGATTTAGCCGAGGCTTATCGACGAGCTTTAGCTGGCGACCCTGTAGCTGCCTTTGGTGGCATAGTTGCCAGCAACCGAGTTCTTGATTTACCTACCGCCAAGGAAATAGATAAGTCTCATTACGACGCCATTGTCGCCCCGGGATATGAAAAGGAGGCTCTGGAATTACTAAGACGAAAAGAAAGCTTGCGCCTTGCCAAAGTTGCCCCTTATCGCCCTTCGCCCTCCGAACTACATCTCGATTTTCGCCATGTCGGAGGCGGCTTCCTGGCCCAGACGCCGGACACTTTAACCGAATCCGAACTTAAGCCTCGCATCGTAACCAAGCGCCAACCAAGCGAGGCAGAGTTATCAGACCTGCTCTTTGCCTGGAAGGCAGTTAAAGGCATAAAATCTAACGCCATAGTTATCGCCAAGGATAAAACTTTGTTAGGCATGGGAGCCGGACAGCCAAGCCGGGTGGTAAGCGTTGAGCTAGCTTTGAAAAAAGCTGGTGACCAAGCTAAAGACAGCGCCCTTGCCTCAGATGCCTTCTTCCCCTTTACCGATGGCCCGGAATTGGCAATCAAGCATGGAGTTACCGCCATTATCCAGCCCGGTGGCTCGGTAAGAGATAAAGAGGTAATTGAGCTGGCAGACAAGTATAATGTTGCCATGGTATTTACCGGTGTTCGCCATTTTAGACACTGACTTGGGCAAACACAAAATCCCTTAGCTCTAAATATTTAGGGACTAGGATTTTGAATTTGTTATTTAGAAATTAGTGCTTGGAGTTTATAGGGGTGAAGGGGGTGAGAAATGTTCATGATTAGCAAAGAAACTATGACCAGCGTTATGTCACTTAGAGAGAAGATGGCCGACCCGAAAAAAAAGGCGGAGTGTATTGCCGATGTGGAAAATATGATAAAAATGAAGGAATCCCATCTGGCAAGGGCAGAGTGGGGTTCTTGTTGTGGCAACATCTGCAATTTGGCACCCCAGATAGACACCGAACTACAGATGCTCCAGAACACTTTAGAGGTTTTAAGGAAGGGAGACAGCACGAAGGCAAGTTCCTTGCTAGAAGATTACATTGCTTTCTTGCAGAAAAACTATAGCCCAGAGCCTGATCATTGGTGATGTCATGGCCAGAGTAGTAATTGTATCGGATATGTTACGTGGCTTTCTCGAGGAAGGTTATCCACTTTATTGCGGCATCGAGGCCCGTCGTATCATACCCAATATCCAGAAATTACTGGAACGTGAGTTAGAACAGGGCTCGAAAATCTTCTACCTATGTGACCACCATACACCCGACGACCCGGAATTCAAAATGTTTCCACCCCATTGCATTGAAGGTACTGAGGAAGCTGAACTCATACCCGAGCTTTTACAATATCCCGGTGAAATAATACCCAAAAGAACTTTTAGCGGTTTCTACAACACTCCTTTAGACAAGCGACTGGAGGCAATCCAGCCCGAAACCATAGTCGTCTGCGGCGTAACCACCCATATTTGTGTTCTGAACGCAGTAATTGATGCCAGGAACAGAGACTATGAAGTTGAAGTCCCCGTTGATTGTGTTGCTTCCTTCGACAAAAAAGCTCACTCCTTCGCACTGGACTATATGGAGAAGGTGCTTGGAGCCAAGCTTGTTAGATCCTTAGTTAAGGTTTCTCCACCTCGTTTCGAAATTCCCGATTCATGGTTGAACGGGGAAACTGCCGACATCTATTTTCCTCGCACCGTGGAAATACTTAAGAAAGAGGGGATTAATCCCGTAGCAACTATGGAGGTATTTCCTCGCCGAGCTGGTATCTTGTGCGGCATAGAAGAAGTTAAAGCTTTGCTCGCCAAAGTTCTTCCTGAGGATAATTGTGAAGTATGGTCGCTATCTCAAGGCGAACCTTTCGACAGAAAAGAAGTGGTCTTGCGCATAAAAGCCCCTTATCAAAGCTACGGAACTTATGAAACAGCTTATCTGGGCATACTCTCCCACTGCAGCGGCTGGGCCACCGCTGCCCGAGAATGCGTTGATACTGCCCGAGGCATTCCCGTCATCAGCTTCGGGGCTCGCCATGTCCACCCCTCAGTGGTCGGCATTATGGAATACTCCGCTATAGTCGGAGGCTGCACTGGCTGCGCCAGTACCGCTGGAGCAAAACTTGCCGACATCCAACCCACAGGGACTATTCCCCACGCCCTCATCATTATTATGGACAGCACTGCTAAGGCCACTCTTGCTTTCGACAAGCATATGCCTTCCGAAGTGCCACGCATTGCTCTGGTTGATACTTTTGAGGATGAGGTTAGAGAAAGTGTAACTGTGGCCAAAGCGATGCAAGGAAAGTTACAAGGCGTAAGATTAGATACACCTTCAGAAAGAGGTCGAGTTACTGCTGGCTTGGTCAAAGAAGTTAGAGCCTGGCTGGACCTCGAGGGATTTAAGGACGTGAAAATAGTCGCCAGCGGTGGACTTGACCCGGAACGAATCAGATATTTTATCGAAGAAGGGGCACCAGTGGATATTTTCGCTGTTGGCAGCTATATCAGCGATGCCAAGCCCATTGATTTCACCGCTGACCTTCACGAAATAGAAGGCAAGTCCATCGCCAAAAGAGGCAGAATGCCCGGCATCACCCCCAACCCCAGGCTAAAGAGAGTGATGTAAAACTCCCAGAAGAACTTTATTACGCTTATTCATGTAATTAGTGATACATGCATTAGCTTTGATGCTTTTATGTTTTTATGCTTTTGTTAACCTCTTCCACTATCCTGGGCAATATCTCACCTGTCTTCCCCTGGATTAAATAGTCTGATATGCCTTCGTGGGTGAGCGGCGTAGGGTCCGCATTTACCTCTATTATCTTCACACTAGTCTTACTCCCTATTATATCCAAGCCTAGGGCTAATCTACCCGCATGAAATCTTGCCATCCTGGGCAGATTGGCAAAAGGATAAACCACCGCTGAAGTTCTGAGTTAGCGACCATTAGAGTCAACTATTTCTTTTTCGGTGCGCCTACGCCCACCCTTCTGATGAACTTGTAGCCTGTCGTACGGTCGTCTGTCTTTATTCCCATCTTCTTCAAGTCTTTTCTACCCTCTTTCCCTAAAGGTGACAATTTTGGAGCCATTTTATTAACCCCCTTTTTAGTTTCCAAATATACGCTCACCCTCTACTTTGATAACTTATTTGCTGCTCGCCGAGCCTTTTCCTCCGCACCCACCAAGGGTCGCTTGGTGTAACGCCTGTCACCAAATTTCTTCCTAGCGGCTTCTTCTAATTTCCCCATTTTATTAACCCCCTTCAAATTTTTCTGTATCTATTATACTATAATAGCCGCTCATAATGAAGGATAATTGTCTAAATTATTGTAACTGAGTGAACAATGATTAAATATGGTTTGGCAGCCGTAATTGTATCGCTGATATGGTTTTTCGTCAGAGGATATTTGGGGATGCCTGACAATATACCATTATTTCAGGAAGGCATATTTTTGTTTGGAGATAGGTTAGCAGTAGTCTTGGGGATTGCAGGTGTTATTCTGGCGCTTATCGGCGCGATACGGTTCTTCAGGGAGATATGACGCATGTCATCTTAGTCGGCGCAAACGGCGGAGAGTTTCGTTCAAATCTGCCCTCTGCCTTTTTCCGAGTTCGTTCAAACCATCTTGATGAATATTTCTAAGTCCCTTTGGGAAATACAAGTCTCTAACCCGTTCCGAATAACCTGACCGTCTTTGCGGTTGCCTTTCCATTATTATTACATCCTCCTCGTCCTCATCGTAGTCTTCATCATCATCTTCTTCGTAAACGATGTAGCGTTTTGCTCGCCTCCTTCTGCTTCCAGAAACAAAGAGGAAAAGAATTGCGAGCATCCCCAACATGCCTAAGGCCCAAGCTATACCATACATAACCCACACCACTATAAATGGTACTAGAATTACTATTGCTATCCAAAAATACTTACTCCTTAACATCTCGCCCCCTTTATTTCGCGAGAGATTCACTCAATCTTCGTCAAAATCGCCTTCTTCCATTCACTCTCGCAAAAGTTCCCTATCTATTTCACCTAGTGTATAAGCCATTGGTATCCCTCTGTAAAGAACCTGCTTGGTAATTTCATCGTGGAAATCATTATTCAGAGAAACCGTTTGCTCATCAAATATCCCATCATTCCATGGCACGTTAAGAATTTGTCTCTGAACCTTCTTGAAATTTAGATGGTGTTTCTCTCTCTTTGCCATTTCTTTTTCTCTCTACCTTTTAGATAATAGTAACATGAGAATGAGATAATTTCAAGGTTTAGTTGCATATTGATTGTAATTAGCAATAAATACATTAGCTCCGGTGCTTTTATGTTTTTATGCTTTTCTTAGTTCTTCCACTATCCTGGGCAATATCTCACCTGTCCTTCCCTGAATTAAATAGTCTGATATGCCTTCGTGAGTGAGCGGCGTAGGGTCCGCATTCACCTCTATTATCTCCACATTAAATTTATGCCCCATTACATCCAAGCCCAGGACTGATCTACCCGCATGAAATCTTGCCATCCTGGGCAGATTGGCAAAAGGATAAACCACTGCTGATGTACCGCAGATAAGCATCAAGTCACATCCCAAAGCTTCTTTTTCCGATTCCGTCATGACATCTGAAGGTATCGGTTCCTTGAAGTGAACCACATCATCCTTCAGGACAGCACCACACTTGCAGCGAGGCGGAAGCTCATCCAGGGAGACTTCTCCCCAGGCAAACCTTGAGCCGCAGGAAATACACCTCAGCGCATTAACACTACCGTGATATTCTAAAACCTTCTTGCTCCCTGCCTTTTTATGTAGACCATCAATGTTTTGTGTGATCACGCACTTTAGTATCCCCAGAGCTTCGAACTCAGCCAGAGCATAGTGGCCTGGATTTGGCTTAGCCTGCCTGATTTGTTCATGAAACGTCCCGTATGTCCCCCGCAACCCCAGTATTTCCTCCCAGTATGCCCTGGGGTTGTTCAGGAAAAGCTCGTATCTTTGATAAGCCTTAGCCTCTGCTTCTTTATTCGTGGTCCAGATGCCCTTTGGTCCCCTGAAATCAGGTATTTCTGATTCGGTTGACATGCCCGCTCCGGTTAATGCAATAGCATATTTGCTTTCCGCCAAGTCCTTTGCTGCCCGCTTAATTAGACTCTCCATATTCACCCCCAAAACACTACTATTGTGCCAAAATCCAGCTTATCTGCCAAATCCATCCTAAACATTCTTCAGGCGAAGCCAATCCCCGCTATCTCCAAGAGATTGCCATTAATTTTTGTTCTGGCGCCAAGAAATTCCTCGACCAACCACAGGTTTGTCTCCACATGTTCAGTAATGCGGGGGACTGAATACCTGGTGACCCCCTCGGCTAAGCCAGCATAGATTATGAGTTGGTCTGCGATATATCTATCAACTGCGGCGCCAGTTTTAACATCTTCTACAACCCGCTCAGCCACATATCTTCCTATGGATTCCGAGCTTCTGCCTGGCCTCCCTGCCCTGTCGGAACCCATCCGGTTACCCAAGCTCGTTTCGGCGTATATCGCCAGGGCTGCTCCTTCTTGAAGGGAGCTTTCGTCCTCGATTTTCTCAATTTCTGCTTTATACCCATAAGAGCTTAATACACTCTGGCATTCCGCTGCCATCCTCTGGCTTACCCTCTTTTCTTTCAAATGCGAGGAAAGCGCTATGCCTTTGATACTGAAAATCTCCCCCTGCTCGGTAAGATTCAACAGCTTCAATTTCCCCAGCGGCTCAACTCTAACTTCCATAATCCCACCGCCTCTCGGCACATAGCCAGGACGGATTATGTCAAGTTCAGCCCGGACACCCATTCGCTTTAGAAGCGGAAGTAAAACAAACTTCATATGATAAGCCGAAGGGGCAAAATCCTGAAACAGCCCACCTTCCAGCCTGAATTTGGAGGGCTTTCGGGCAAAGCAAGCCAAAGGCAAAAGCGTCTGGGCCATCATGGTGGTTGAGCCCGCCGTCCCTATATCCCAGCTATGCTCTCCTCCATTGAACCTTCCTCTGGGTGTGTAGGTAATCTCCTTAGAGCCCACCGCAGCATTGTCCACCACCCCATGGCACATCTCCTGGCAAGCCTGCACCACTTTAAGATGCTGCGCCCTCAGCCCTGGCTTATCCCTCCCGGCCCTGATATTTTCTATCCTTATTTCTTTACCCAGCAGGCTAGCCAGCGCCACAGAATAGCGAACTATGGTTCCACTTCCCGACCTGGCTGCACCGTCTATAGTTATCATGTGGACCCACTTTTATCTCATTATCAGGAATTTACCCAAACACCTCCAGGCTTCACCGCAACTTAGTGCACAGGAAGGTTGTTTTTGTGCCGGCCAATTTATTACCGCCGGAATCCCCACACCAGTTTTCCCCGAGCTGCCCTTCTTTGAACGCTTCCGGTCAGCAGTCTGTCCGAATTGAAAATGCGAACCGCTACCGCTATCATTATTACCGTGAAAATTGCTGCATAAGCAATACCACCGATTACAAGCGAATAATTATCCAGCATAAGAGCCCGCACAGCCATCATAGGGTGGGAAAAGGGTATGGCAAACACAAAAATTCTTAAGATGGCGGGAATTGTATCGAAATCTTTAAACATGGTTATGAACATGGAGATCATAGCCAGGGCGGTTATCGGGAAGACTAGTGCCTGGGCGCTTCTGTAATTCTTAGCAAATGTTCCCAGAACTATACATAGTGAAAGCCCGGCTAAAAGAGCTGTGAATAACGAAATTCCTATCAATAAATAATCTTGCATGCCCAGGGCCAAACCAAAATCTGCCAGATTTACATCCGAAATCTGGAAGGAACTCATGTAACGTGAAAATCCAATCATATAGATGCCAGCCATTATCATCCCTACCAGAGCGCTACCGACTATTTTGCCAATTACTATATGACTTCTCCTTACGGGCAGGGTTAACAATGTCTCCAGGGTCTTGTTTTCTTTCTCCATGCCCATCGAAGATATTACGGAAGCCCCGGCCATGATTATGAGCATCATTACTACAATTGGAATAGCTATTGATTGTGAACTTAGCATATTACCCAGCTGACTCGCCGAAAGCCCCTCAACTTCTTTCCCCTTGAAAAATGTAGTTTCAACTCTTGTCGTCGGGACCAAGACCAGTGCCGGATCAAAGGAGCTATCTTCCTGTATCAGTTTCGTCGATATCCCCTGGTTCACTGCCTGGATGAGCCCTTCAACCGTGCCTGAGGATATGGAATCCATCATCCCTGCCCCTTTCATTATCCAGTAAATTTCTATTTCCCCGGGATGATTGGCATAAATGTCCTGGCTGAAGTTTTCCGGTATTACCAGAAGCGCAACTCCATTTTCTTTCCTTACTTCTTCCAGGCCTTCTTCAGCATCATTGCCATCATAGATAAGCTCCGCTCTCTCGGTAAGAACAGCCATGGCTATATCAGAAAAATCGCCACCGTCCATATCCACGATTCCTATGACTGGCTTCTCCTCCATTGTTTCCCCGATGTTGCCGATCATTTGCCCCACAGATGCAAACACTATGGCAATAACCACTATTGGGATCAGGGTCGAGAGGGTAAACAGTTCTTTGAATTCTTTCTTTACTATGTTACCAATCATTTAATCGCCTTAACGAAAGCCTCTTCTATATTTCCAGCGTCATATTCCTTTTTGAGTTCCGCGGTTGTCCCGCTGGCAACTATTTTCCCATCGTTTATCAAAGCGATGCGGTGACATAAGAGCTCAACCTCAAGCATATTATGTGAAGACAATAAAACCGCCACTCCCGCCTCGACTGAGCTATTTATTATCTTCCTCACCTCCTGAGCATTTAACACGTCCAGGCCGGAGGTAGGCTCATCCAATATTGCCAATCTCGGGTTTACCATTAAAGCTCTGCCCACGAGCAAACGCCGTGTCATTCCCTTGCTGTATGTATCAACTTTATCGTTTATTCTCTCTCCTAAATTGGCTATTTCCAGTCCTCTCT